>Ga0207679_10001234_pt1 | contig 16257 bp, 15 predicted proteins | sample KBSC73metaG_FD_184320 | JGI IMG/M metagenome (GOLD analysis project Ga0207679, IMG submission 184320) | Corn rhizosphere microbial communities from Kellogg Biological Station, Michigan, USA - KBS C7-3 metaG (SPAdes) (version 2) | ecosystem: Host-associated > Plants > Roots > Rhizosphere > Soil ... | reverse complement strand
GTCGTCGCCCGGCCCGGCACAGCGCCGGGGCCCGGAACCGTGCACCGGTTCCGGGCCCCGAGCGATGGTGTGCCTAGCTGAGCCCGTTGCTGGACAGGAACGACTTCGCCACCTCGGCGGGGTCCTTCTTGTCGAGGATCACCTGCTTGTCGAGGTCGAGCAGCACCTGGGTGGTGAGCTTCGCCGACACCGCGTTCAGCGCGTCGGAGACGGTCTGGCTCGCCTTGGCCTTGTTGATCAGCGGCAGCACGTTCTGCGCGGCGAACAGGAACTTCGGGTCCTCCAGCGCGACCCACCCGTTGGCGACGATGTTCGGGTCGGTGGTGAACACGTCGGCCGCCTGGATGCTGCCGTTCTTCAGCGCGTTGATCGTCAGCGGGCCGCCGGCGTCGAGCGACTTGAACTCCTTGAAGGTCACGTTGTACTTCGCCTTCAGGCCGGGCTCACCGGTCTGCCGGGTCTTCCACTCCGGCGGGCCGCCGAGGGTGAGCTGGCCGGCGACCGGCTGCAGGTCCGCGATCGACTTGAGGTTGTACTTGTCCGCGGTCTGCTTGGTGACCGTGATCGAGTCCTTGTCCTCGGCGGTCGACTGGTCGAGGACCGTGAGCTTCGCCGGCACCTTCGTCTTCAGCGCCGCGTACACGTCGTCGGAGGTGACCTGGGTGGCGTTCTTGTCGAAGTACTGCAGGAGCACGCCGCTGTATTCGGGGATCAGGTCGATCGAGCCGTCCTGCAGGCCGGGGATGTAGGTCTCCCGGCTGCCGATGTTGAGCTTGGTGCTGACCTTGACGCCCTTCGCGGTGAGCGCCCCGGCGTAGATCTGCGCCAGCAGCGTGCTCTCCGGGAAGTTGGCCGAGCCGACGACGATCGTGTCGGACGGCGCGGCCGGGGCGCTCCCGGTGGACAGCGGGTTGTTGTCCCCACCGCCACCGCAGGCAGTGAGGGCCAGCGCAGCGACCGTAGCGACGCTGGCCAGGATGACTCTGTTCGGTCTCATCGAGGTGTCTCCTGTTGCTCGGTACGGCCGCTGCGGGCCGGGACATGTGCTAACTCACTAAGTGGTCGGAACCACGGACCCTTCCTGGGACGAGGAGATCAGTACCGGCCGCCGGCGCGGACCCGCGGTGCGGAAGCGCCCGGTGACACCGGGTGACACGACCAGCCGCTGGATGCCGGCGACGAGCAGGTCGAGCACGATCGCCAGCAGGCCGACGAGCACGGCCCCGGCGGCCATCTGGGAGTAGTCCCGCTGGGACTGGCCGTCGATGATGAACCGGCCGAGGCCGCCGAGGGAGACGTACGCCGCGATCGTCGCGGTCGCCACGATCTGCAGCATCGAACTGCGGACGCCGGAGAGGATCAGCGGCATCGCGTTGGGCACCTCGACCCGCCACAGCACCTGGGATCCGGTCATGCCCATCCCCTTGGCGGCGTCCCGGGCGGCCGGGTCGACGGCCTGGATCCCTGCGTACGTGGCCGAGAGCACGGCCGGGATGCCGAGGATCACCAGCACCAGGACGGACGGCAGCAGGTAGGCCAGGCCGGCCGGCAGGCGGCCGGAGATCAGCAGCACGACGTAGACCAGCAGGCCGAAGTCGGGCAGCGCGCGCAGCGCGTTGGCGGTGCCGGCGATCGCGACCGAGCCGCGGCCGGTGTGCCCCACGAACAGGCCGAGCGGCAGCGCGATCAGGCAGACGAACGCCAGCGCCAGGAACGTGTACTCCAGGTGCTCGAGCACCCGCGCCGGCACGCCTTCCGGCCCGGACCAGTGCGCACTGTTGCCGAGGTAGTCCCAGATCACGCCCATGTCAGGACACCGCCCGCTGCCAGGTGGTCAACCGCCGTCCGGTCAGCACGATCGTGGTGTCGAGGATCAGCGCGAGCAGGACGCACAGCAGGATGCCCAGCAGCACGATGCTGCCGACGTCGAGGGTGAACCCCTCGGTGAACAGCGAGCCGAGCTGGTTGACCCCGATCAGCGCGCCGACCGAGACCAGACCCACGTTGGACGCCGCGGCGACCCGCAGGCCGGCGACGATCACCGGCACCGCGATCGGCAGGTCGACCCGGAGGAACCGGCCGGGGCCGGTGAAACCCATCGCCACCGCGGCCGAGCGGACGTCGGCCGGCACGGAGATGAGCGCGTCGGCGATCACCCGGACCAGCAGCGCGACCGTGTAGATCGTCAGCGCCACGACGACGTTGATCGGCGACAGGATCTTGGTGTGGATGATCGACGGCATGATGACGAACAGCGCCACCGACGGCAGCGTGTAGAGCAGGCCGGCCAGGTTGATCACGCCGGGGTAGACCCGCCGGTAGCGGCTGGCCAGCCAACCCAGCGGGATCGCCAGCACCAGCCCGATCACCAGCGGCAGCACCGCGAGCCAGGCGTGCGTGTAGAACCGCTCGACCGTCTGCTGGAGGTGGTCCTGCAGGTAGGCGATCATTCGCGGCCCCCGGCGGCGGGCTCGGGCTCCCGCGCCTCGCCCGCGTTCCGCTGGGCCTCGATCCGCTCCACCACCTCGCGGGCGGTGATCGTGCCGAGCAGCCGGCCCTCGCCGTCGGCGATGACGCCACGGCCGGACGGCGCCGACAGCGCGGCGTCGAGCGCGGCCCGCAGCGAGTCGTCCTCCTTGGCCACGGTGCCGCCGCGGTGCAGCAGCTCCGGCTCGACGGTCGCACCCGGGCGCAGCTGGCGCACGTCGACCCAGCCCTGCGGACGGCCGTCGCCGTCGACCGCGAGCACCCAGCCGTCCCTGGCCTCGCGGGCGGCCTCCGCCTGGTCGGCGCCGACCGGCACGGTCGGCTCCGTGACCAGCGGCAGGTCGCCGGCCGCGCGGAAGCCGAGTGACCGGTAGCCGCGGTCGCGGCCGACGAAGCCGGCCACGAAGTCGTCCACCGGAGCCGCGAGCAGTTCGGCCGGCGTCGCCAGCTGGGCGAGCCTGCCGCCGATCCGCATCACGCCGACCTCGTCGCCGAGCTTGACCGCCTCGTCGATGTCGTGGGTGACGAACAGGATGGTCTTGTCGAGCTCTGACTGCAGCCTGAGGAACTCGTTCTGCAGCTCGGCCCGGACCACCGGGTCGACCGCGCTGAACGGCTCGTCCATCAGCATCACCGGCGGGTCCGCGGCGAGCGCGCGGGCGACGCCGACCCGCTGCTGCTGCCCGCCGGACAGCTGGGCCGGGTAGCGCCCGGCGAGCTCGGTCGGCAGCCCGACCCGCTCCATCAGCTCGGTCGCCCGCCGCCGTGCCGTGCGCTTGTCCCAGCCGAGCAGCAGCGGGACGGTCGCGATGTTGTCGGCGATCGTCCGGTGCGGGAACAGCCCGGCCTGCTGGATCACGTAGCCGATGCCGCGGCGCAGTTGCGCGGCCGGCACCGAGGCGGTGTCCCGGTCGTCCAGCCAGACCGTGCCCGAGGTCGGCTCGACCATCCGGTTGACCATCCGCAATGAGGTGGTCTTGCCGCAGCCCGAGGGCCCGACCAGGACGGTGATCTGCCCGGACGGCGCGACCAGGTCGAGTCCGTCGACCGCTGTGGTGCCGTCCGGATACCGCTTCACCACCGAGTCGAATTTGATCACGGGTATCACGGCCTCTTGAGTCCGACAGGCGGGGCACGATTGGCTCATGTCTACCAAGGCCCGCTGACGTTACCCGGTGGCGCCTCGTCGCACTCCCGCGCTGGGTCGCGGTGCCTTGAGGTCAGGATCCGGCCGCTTCACTGCCTAGGGTCGGGTCGTGATCTCGGACCGTGCTTTGAACCGTACCCTGCTGCGCCGACAGTTCCTGCTCGACCGGGTCGACCGCCCGGCGCTGGACGTGGTCGAGCACCTGGTCGGGCTGCAGGCGCAGGAGCCGGCCGACCCGTACGTCGCGCTCTGGGACCGGATCGCCGGCTTCGACCCGGCCGAGCTGGCGACCGCGGTGGCGACCGGGGACGCGGTCCGGATCGCGCTGCAGCGCTCGACGATCCACCTGGTCAGCGCGGCCGACTGCGCGGCGCTGCGGCCGGTGCTGCAGCCGGCGCTGGAGCGGATGGCGCGCTCGAGCTTCGGCACCAGGCTGGCCGGGGTCGACCAGGGCGAGCTGGCCGAGGCGGCGACCGCGCTGGTCGCCGAGCGGCCGCTGACCTTCGGCGAGCTCGGGCGGCTGCTGCGGGAGCGCTGGCCGGAGCGGCCGGAGATCGCGCTGGCCCAGACCGCCCGGGCGCTGGTGCCGATGGTGCAGCTGCCGCCGCGCGGGGTCTGGGGCCGCAGTGGCCGGGCGCTGCACGGCTTGGCCGCCGACCGGATCGACCGGCCGTTCGCCGCCGGCGCTGCGCCGGACCGGCTGGTCCTGCGCTACCTGGCCGCGTTCGGCCCGGCCACGGTCGCCGACGTGCAGAACTGGTCCGGCCTGACCCGGCTGGCCGAGGTGGTCGACCGGCTGCGGCCCCGGTTGCGCACGGACCGGGCCGAGGACGGTCGGGAGCTGCTCGACCTCCCGGACGCGCCCCGGGCGGAGCCGGACGTGCCGGCTCCGGTGCGGTTCCTGCCGCAGTACGACAACGTGCTGCTCGGCCACGCCGACCGCGGCCGGATCGTGCCGGTCGGCGCGACCGCGCTGTTCGACGAGCAGTTCCACTGGTCGCCGGCGCTGGTCGACGGAATGCTGCGGGCGTCCTGGCGGCTGGACCGCAAGGCCGGCGTGCTGCACGTCCGGGCGCCGGGCCTGTCCGGCGTGGAACGGACGGCGGTGGCCGAGGAGGGCCTCGCCCTCCTCGGCCTGCTCGCCCCCGCCGCGCCGGAACCGGACGTGGTGATCAGCGCCGGGTGAAGCTCAGCTCGGCCTCCATCGCGATGCGGTGGCCGACCATGAGCCGCGGTGCCCGGATCCGCGTGGTGGTCCGGTCGAACTCGCCGGTGATCAGGACTGCGATCGTGCCCGGAGCCGGGTCCGGCAGCCGGCGCGCGTGCAGGGTCACCGGGGTCTCCGCGCCGCCGACGCTGAGCACCGCCGGCACGATCCAGCCGTCGTCGGCCGGCTCGAACCGGAGCGCCCGCAGCCCGATGTAGGGGTGCCGGTCGGCGTGGAAGAAGTTCGGACCGCGCAGGTGCTCGTCCCGCTGCGTGATCCCGGTCCGGACCGAGGCGGCGGTCAGCGCGCCCTCGGCCGCCACCGGCCGGCCGCCGGTCACGGTGACCGTGCCGCGGTCCATCGCCAGCGTGCCCCTGACCGTGCGGATGCCGAAGTTGCGGGCCGAGAACGTCGCCCTGGTGTCGGCCGACACCGTCCAGGTGCCGTCGCGCAGCTCGGTCCCGGTCGTGGTCGTCATCGTGAGATCTCCTTGTCTCGTCGGTGATTCGACGATCCGCCCGGTCGGTGGTGCGTCGGATCGCCGGTTGTGCTGAATCGGGGTCGTGCTTCCGGCTCGGACTTCGGCCGAAAGTCGGAGGCTCAGCCGGCCGGCGCCGCGGCCGGCACGTCGGCGTGCAGCAGCCGCAGGATCGTCAGGTCGTCGGGACCGGTCAGGTGCTCCGGCTTCTCCCACGGCAGCAGCTCGGTGGACATGATCGCGGCCGCGCCGGCCTCCAGCGTCTCGATCGACTCGGCCAGCGTCAGCGCGATCCGACCACCGTCCGAAGTGGACCCGAGCAGGCCGGCGACCAGTCCGGGCACGTCCTGCACGGCCGGCCAGCCCCGCTCGGCGATGCTGCGGTCGAACGCGGCGCACCATTCCGGGCTGCGCCCGGCGAACGTGGTCAGCTGCAGGTAGCGCGCCGGTCCGCGGCCGCGGCCGGCTCGCTGGTCGGTGATCTCGTAGGCGGTCCCGGGGCGGACGCTGACCGGTCCGGCGGTGAACCCGGCGGTCCCGGTGGCACCGAACGCGACGAGCACGCCGGGGCCGAAGCCGATCGCACGGGCGACGAGCGCGCCGGCCGGCCGGTCGAGGTGGGCGAGGACGGCGTCGACCCAGGAGTTGTCGTGCGGTCCGGCTACGCCGTCGACGAGGTGAACGGTGGCCTGCATCGCGGGCTCCTCACGGTGGTTCGGGTTGGCTCCCTGTCGCCTCGACGATCGGCCGGCTCCGCGATTCGGACCTCAGTGCTGGCACTGACCGCGATACTCAACCCCGTGCACGGCAGCCGCGCGTTCGTCGGCCGCGGCCCGGAGCTGGGGCTGGTGCTCGACCGGCTGGACGCGACCGGTGCTGGCCGGGGCGGCGTGCTGCTCGTCTCCGGGCCGGCCGGGATCGGCAAGACGCGGCTGCTCGAGGAGGCCCTGTCCCGGTACGGCGGGATCGCGCTGGTCGGGCGCGGGCAGTGCACCGACGACCCCGGCGCGCCGCCGTTCTGGCCGTGGTCGCGGGCGCTGCGCGCGGTCGACCGGGCCACCGGCGCAACCACGCTGTCCGGGGTGCTCCCGGCCGAGCGCGCGGTGCCGGCGGAGCCCTCGGTCGCCGCGGCCGAGCGGTTCCGGGCGCTGACCGCCGCCACCGACGCCCTGCTGCGGGCGGCCGCCGAGCGGCCGATCGTGCTGGTGCTGGAGGACCTGCACTGGGCCGACGCCGAGTCGCTCGACCTGCTGCGCCGGGTCGGCGCGGAGGCCGGGAGCGCGCCGCTGCTCGTCCTGGCGACCCACCGCGACCTGCTGCCGGAGCGCGCCGCCGCCGCGATCGCCGACGTCCGCCGCGATCCCGGCACCGACGCCGTGCCGCTGCGGCCGCTGACCGAGGCGGAGGTGGGCGAGTACGTCGGCGGGCCGGGCGCGGACGCCTACCGGCGCACCGGCGGGCTACCTCTGCTGCTCGCCGCCGGCGGGGACCTGCGGGTGGTGGTGGCCGGCATGCTGGCCGCGCTCTCGCCGGCCGACCGGGCGGTGGTGGAGGCGTTGGCGCTGCTCGGGGACGGCGCCGGCCCGCGCGTGCTGGCCGAGGTCGCCGGCACCGACCCGGAGCCGGCGCTGGCTGCCGCCCGCCGCGCCGGCCTGCTGGGCACGCCGACCGAGGACGGCACGCCGTTCGCGCATGCGCTGCTGCAGGACGGCGTGCGGGCCGCCGTGCCGCCGGCCACCGCCGTACCCGTTCACGAGCGGGCGGCGGGTGCGCTGTCCGAGCGGCTGCCGGGCCGGGCCGCCGCGCACTGGCGGGCCGCCGGCCGGCACCGCGAGGCCGCCGACTGCGCCGTACGGGCGGCCGAGCAGGCCGGCCGGGCGCTCGCCCTGGACGACGCGGTCCGGCACCTGCAGGACGCGGCCGACTCGCTGGCTGCCGTCGGCGCCGGCGACGCGGAGCTGGCCGAGGCGCTGGTCCGGCTGGCCACCGCGGAGTTCGTGGCCGGCCGCATCCCGGACAGCGCGGCCCGGTCGGAGGCGGCAGCCGACGCGGCCACCCGGGCCGCGCGACCGGATCTGGTCGCCCAGGCCGCGCTCGTGCTCCGCGGCGTCACCAACCCGTACGTGGCGCCGGTGGTGGAGTCGCTGTGCCGGCGCGCGCTGGCGGCCGACCCGCCCACCGCGGTCCGCGCGCGGCTGCTGTCCGAGCTCGCCGCGATGGCCGCGGAGAACGGCGACCCGGCCGAGGCCGACCAGTTGGCCGCTGAGGCGTTGCGGCTGGCCGAGCAGGACGGCGACGCGCTCGCCGTGCTGGACGCCGCCCGGGCCCGGGAGCTGACCCTGCCGACCGCCGACTCGGTGGGTGAGCGGCTGCGGCTGAGCCGGCTCGCGATCGCGTCCGCGGCGGAGGCCGGCCAGCCGCTGTCGGCGGTGCTGGCCGCCGGCTGGCAGCTGCGCGCCGGCTACCAGCTGGCCCGCCTCGACATCGTCGACGAGGCGTTCGCGGTGCTCGGCCGGGTGGTCGAGCGGACCGGGCAGCCCCTGGCACGCTGGCACCTGGAGCGGGCGAACGCGGCGCGGGCCACCCTGGAGGGACGGTTCGCCGCCGCCCGGACCGCCACCGAGCTGGCCCGTCGCCTGGCCGAGACGCTCGGCGACCCCACGACGCTCGGCATGTACTTCGCGCACGCCGGCCACCTGGCCTGGCTGCGCGGCGACCGCGGCGAGCTGCCGCCCGAGTTCGCCGAGCAGTTCGAAGGGTTCGCCGAGGACTTCCGCGGCTCGCCGTCGATGCCGCTGGTCCGAGCCAGCCAGGCGCAGAACCTGCTGCTGCTCGGCCGGCCGGACGAGGCCCGTGACATCTGGGACGAGCTGCGGGCGGGATTCGGCGGGATGCCGGTCGATTTCCGCTGGGGCGGGATGGTGCTGCTGCTGGCCGACCTGGCGGTGTCCTTCGATGACGCGCCGGCCGCCGAGACGCTCATCGCCGCGCTGGCGGAGTGGGCAGACTGTCCCGGCACGGTCGGCGTGGCCACCGCGTACTTCTCCGGCTCCCCGCTGCGGGAGATCGGCCTGCTGCACGGGGTCGCCGGCCGGCCCACGGACGCGGCGTCGTACCTGCGCCGAGCGATCGCGGCGAACCAGGCCGTGCGCAGCCGCCCGTACGTCGGGCTGTGCCGGCTGGAGCTGGCCGCGGCGCTGCGGGCGACCGGCGAGCTGGCCGAGGCCGCCGACCTGGTCCGGGTCGCGGCAGCCGAGTTCCGCCGGCTGGACATGCCGGGACCGCTGGCCCGTGCCGACCGCCTGGACGCCGAGCTGGCCTCGGCCCGCCGGCACGCCGACCCGCTGACGGCGCGGGAGCGGGAGGTGGCGGACCTGGTCGTGCGGGCGCTGAGCAACCGGGAGATCGCCGAGTCGCTGGTGCTCTCCGAGCGGACGGTGGAGAGCCACGTCCGCAGCATCCTGAGCAAGCTCGGCGTCGCCAACCGCGCCGAGCTCATCGCCCGCCGCCGCTAGTGCCCCGCGTCAGGGCCGGCGAGTCGGGGCAGGCCGGCGGCGTCCGCGGGAAAGGCGGGCATTGAGCCTGGCTGACCGGCACGCGATGCTGGGCGCATGGGGCGACGACTGGACGACCTCGACCTGCGACTGCGGCTGAGCCGGGCCGAGGAGGCCGAGCGGCTGGCCGCGGCGCAGACCCGGCTGACCTGGCTGCGGCTCTCGCTCGGCGGGCAGGTCGGCTCGGCACTGCGGCTGGGGCCGCCGCTGTGCGTGGTGTTCGAGGGCTGGGACGCCTCCGGCAAGGGCGGCTGCATCCGCCGGCTGGTCGCCCCGCTCGACCCGCGGCACGTCCGGGTCGCATCGTTCGCCGCCCCCACCTACGACGAGAAGCGGCACCACTATCTCTGGCGGTTCTGGCCGCAGCTGCCGGGCTGGGGCGGCATGGCCGTGCTCGACCGGTCCTGGTACGGCCGGGTCCTGGTCGAGCGGGTCGAGGGCTTCGCCACCGAGGACCAGTGGCGCCGGGCCTACCAGGAGATCTGCGAGTTCGAGCGGGCGCTGGTGGACGACGGCACGATCCTGGTCAAGTTCTGGCTGCACCTGTCCGAACAGGAGCAGCTCAAGCGGTTCGAGCGGCGGCGGACCGACCCGCTCAAGCAGTGGAAGCTCACCGACGAGGACTGGCGCAATCGGGACAAGCGCCAGGAGTACGAGGACGCGGTCGAGGACATGCTCGACCGCACCGACACGTCGTACGCGCCGTGGTCGCTGGTCGAAGGCGACAGCAAGCGGTGGGCCAGGGTCAAGGTGGTCGAGACCGTGATCGCGGCGGTCGAGGACGGGATGCGCACCCACGGGTTCGAGGTGCCGCCGGCCCCCGCCGCGCTGGCGCCCAAGTTGCACGTCTGACGCAGGAATCGGGATGAGCCAGCGGAACCGTAGTCTTGGTGCCGTGGACGAACAGTGGACGCCGGTCGCCGAGTCAGCCGAGATCACGACCGTGCCGCGGCCGGTCGAGGTCGCCGGCCGGGCGTTCGTCGCGGTGCGGCTCGCCGAAGACGCGCCGGCCAGCCTGGTCGCCCCGCTCTGCCCGCACCGGCTGGTCCCGCTGTCGGCGGCGAGCGTGACCGGTGGCCGGCTGCGCTGTGCCTACCACGGCTGGGAGTTCGACGAGACCGGGACGTGCGTGCTGCTGCCCTCGCTCGGCGAGCAGGCCAACGTCCCGCCGCGGGCGCACCTGGCCGCGGCGCCGCGGGCCAAGGAGGAGGACGGGCGGCTCTGGGCCTGCGTGAGCGACCTGCCCGAGACCGCCACCGCGCCGGACGGGCTGCGCAACACCGATCCCCGGCTGCGCGGGGCCTGGCACCCGGCCGCGCTGTCCGAGGAGATCGGCGCCGAGCCGTACGGGGCGACCGTGGTCGGCCTGCCGTACGAGCTGCGCCGCACCGGCGATGGGCTCGTCGCGACGCCGGAGCCGGCCGGCCTGACCGAGCGCTGGGGCGTGGTCTGGCTGGCCCCGGAACCGCCGCGGACCGAGCTTTTCGACGACCCGGACGCCGAGGACGCCGAGTATGTCGGGGCCTGGCTGCCACCGTCCCGCACCGAGGTGAACGCCGGGTTCGTGGCCGACAACTTCCTCGACGTCGCCCACTTCCCGTTCGTCCACATCGGAACGTTCGGTGCCGAGGCGGACAAGGTGGTCGAGCCGGCCGAGGTGCAGCAGGAACCTGACGGGTTCCGCAGCGTGCAGGTGCAGTGGTTCGACAACCCGGAGGACCCGGGGGTCGAGGCCGGCATCCGCCCGCTGCGCCAGCGCCGCCGGGCCACCTACGTCTACCGCGCGCCGTTCCAGCTGCTGCTGCGGCTGGAGGAGCTCGACGCCGGGTCGGTGAAGACGATCCTGTTCCTGGCGCTGCCGGAGACCGACACGAGCACCCGGATCTACACCAAGATGCTGCTGCACAACATCGGCGGCGAGCTTCGGCCCGGGCCGGAGACCGTGGCCCGCGAGGTGGCGTTCGAGGAGGCGGTGCTGGCCGAGGACCTGGCCCTGCAGGCGGTCGTGACGATCCCGGGGCTGCCCCTGGACATGCGCACCGAGCTGCACGTGCGGGCCGACCGCCTCGGCGTGGCGCTGCGCCGCGAGCTCACCCGCTTCCTGGACTCCGCCGCTGGGTAGTGGTGCCGTAGCCGGCTCGGGGAGGGCGCTATGGGCAAGGACGTCGTCGCCACGCAGTTCAGCCGGGAGGACCGCACCCGCTACCGGCAGAAGGTCCGCAGCTGCCTCGACGTCTTCGAGCGGATGCTGGCCCAGTCGCAGTTCGACTTCGAGCGGCCGCTGACCGGGGTGGAGATCGAGCTCAACCTGGTCGACGAGTCCGGCGACCCGGCGCTGCGCAACGCCGCGGTGCTCGATGCGGTCAGCCACGCCGACTTCCAGACCGAGCTCGGCCAGTTCAACGTCGAGATCAACGTGCAGCCCCGGTTGCTGTCCGGCGAGTCGGCAGTCGAGCTGGAACAGAGCATCCGGGACACCCTCAACCACGCCGAGGGCAAGGCCAACACCACCGGCAGCCACATGGTGATGGTCGGCATCCTGCCCACGCTCACCGAGCGGGAGCTGCGCGGCGACAGCCTGTCCGCCAACCCGCGGTACGCCCTGCTGAACGAGCAGATCTTCGCCGCCCGCGGGGAGGACCTGCAGATCGCCATCGACGGCGTGCAGCGGCTGGCCACCACAGCGGACACGATCGCGCCCGAGGCGGCCTGCACCAGCGTGCAGTTCCACCTCCAGGTCAGCCCGAGCGCGTTCCCCCGGTACTGGAACGCGGCCCAGGCGATCGCCGGCGTCCAGGTCGCGCTGGGTGCGAACGCACCGTTCTTCCTCGGCAAGGAGCTGTGGCGGGAGACCAGGATCCCGCTGTTCGAGCAGGCGACCGACACCCGCAGCGCCGAGCTGGAGGCCCAGGGCGTACGGCCGAGGGTGTGGTTCGGGGAGCGCTGGATCAACTCGATCTTCGACCTGTTCGAGGAGAACGTGCGCTACTTCCCGGCGCTGCTGCCGCTGTGCGAACCGGAGGACCCGGTCGCGGTCTTCGAGCGCGGCGACGTCCCGCAGCTGTCCGAGCTGACCCTGCACAACGGCACGATCTACCGCTGGAACCGGCCGGTCTACGCGGTGGTCCGCGGCACGCCGCACCTGCGGGTGGAGAACCGGGTGCTGCCGGCCGGCCCGACGGTTGCGGACGTCATGGCCAACGGTGCGTTCTACTACGGCATCGTCCGCGCGCTGGCCGAGGACGACCGTCCACTGTGGAGCCGGATGTCGTTCGCCGCGGCCGAGGAGAACTTCCACTCCTGCGCCCGCTACGGGCTGGAGGCCGAGGTCTACTGGCCCGGGGCCGGCCAGGTGCCGGTCGCCGAGCTGGTGCTGCGCCGGCTGCTGCCGCTGGCGGCCGAGGGCCTCGACCGGTGGGAGGTCGCTCCCGCCGTACGGGACCGGCTGCTCGGCATCATCGAGCAGCGCTGCCTGACCGGTCGCAACGGAGCGGCCTGGCAGGCGGCGACCTTCCACCGGCTCTACGACTCCACCAGCCTGGACCGGCACGAGGTGCTGCGCCGGATGACCAAGGAGTACATCGAGAACATGCACAGCAACGAGCCGGTGCACGCCTGGGACTAGCCTGCACCGGCTCCTCGCGACTTACGGCAGCAGGGCGATCCGCATGTGGGTCTCGTGTCCGATGTGCGCGGTGTCGCTCGCGACCCACAGCCCACGCGCGGTGACCAGCAGGTCCTTGCCGCCCACGCCGCGGTCCTTGGTCGGGTTCCAGGCCAGCGCCAGCCCGGTGGTCGGGTCGATGGCGCCGATGCCGGGCCGGCTGACCGCGCCCGGACCGGCGTTGTCCCGGCCCTGCGGGTTGTTCAGCCAGCGCTGGTGACCCTGGACGTACACGGCCTGGTCGGTGACCGCGACCGAGTGCAGGGTGTCACCGCCGGTGTAGTTGATCCACGTCGGCCGGGCCGGGGAGAGGTTCGCGGTCTCGAACCGGGACGCTGCGTCGCACAGCGCGATGCCGACCTGCCCGGACAGCGGTACGAACCCGGTCGAGACGAACACGAAGTATGACCCGTCGGGCGAGAAGTCGACGTCGCGCATGTAGTCGGGCAACGAGGAGGCCGCGCACATCTGCTGCAGCGGCGTGTAGCGCCAGGCGCTCACCGATGCGGCGGTCGAGCCGAGATCGAGCATGAACGCGCGGTAGTGCGTCGCCCCGCCGACCGTGGTGAAGTTGCCGACCCCGACGAGCTTGGTGCCGGCCGGGTTGACCGCGAACCGGTAGACCTCCACCGGTCCGGCGTTGGAGGCGACGCTGCCGGTGACGGCGACGTTGATGTAGCCGGTGTTGGCGCCGGACGCGGGGTTGACCGCGAGGATCTTCTTCGGGAACGTCCCCGAGATGATCAGCCGGCCGCTGACCAGCGCGGCCTCGGTCACGTTGCCGCTGGTCAGCGCCGCGTTGAAGGACGTGTCGACGGCGCCGGTGGTCGCATCGATCTTGGCCAGCCCGCGCCGGGCGACGCCGTTGACCGAGCTGAACGAGCCGCCGATGTAGAGCGACGTGCCGCTCGGGACGATCGCCCACACGTCGCCGTTGACGTTCGGCGCGAACGACGTGGAGATCGAGCCCGTCGCCGCGTTGAACGCCAGGATGTGATTGCGGGTGAACGTGCCGGTCGGCGTGGTGCCCGCGGCGGCGGTGACCGAGGTGAACGAGCCGCCGACGTAGAGCATGCCGTTGGCCTCGGCCGACTTGTACGCCGCGCCGTTGGTGATGTTGGGCGTGTAGTTGACCGGGTTGGTCGACACCACCCGTCCGATCGCCGGGGAGGCGTCGGCCGTCCCCATGGCGGTGGCCGCCAGCAGGACCGCGATCCCTCCGGCTGCGATTCCGCGCAACATCGTTGCTCGCACGCGCATGACTACCCCCACGGCATCGTCGCGGCGCGGACCCCACCGAGGCGCCGCCTTGACACCATAAGACCGCGACGGCCCGTTCCGATGACGTCTCGCCACATTGCCCGAGGTGCGGGCCGACGCGGCGATACGCAGAACGCGCGGAATGCTCCGGATGCTCAGAACACGACGACTGAGCGGAGCACGTCGCCCCGGTGCATCGCGGCGAACGCGTCCTCGACCTCGTCGATGGTGATCGTCGCCGAGACGAACCGGTCGAGGTCGAGCCGGCCCTGCCGGTAGAGGTCGATGAGCATGGGGAAGTCGCGCGAGGGCAGGCAGTCGCCATACCAGGACGACTTGAGCGCGCCGCCGTGGCTGAAGAAGTCCAGCAGCGGCATCTCCAGCCGCATCTCCGGCGTCGGCACGCCGACCAGCACCAGCGTGCCGGCCAGATCACGCGAATAGAACGCCTGCTTGTACGTCTCGGGCCGGCCGATCGCCTCGATCACCACATCCGCGCCGAAGCCGTCGGTCGCCTTCTTGATCGCCTCGACCGGATCTTCCTCGGCCGCGTTGACCGCGTGGGTCGCGCCGAGGCTGCGCGCGGCGCCGAGCTTGCGGCGGTCGACGTCGACGCCGATGACCGTGCGGGCGCCGGCCAGCCGGGCGCCCGCCACCGCGGCCGCGCCCACCCCACCGCAGCCGTACACGGCCACCGTGTCGCCGCGGGTGACCGCGCCGGTGTTGATCGCCGCGCCGAGCCCGGCCATCACGCCGCAGCCGAGCAGGCCGGCCGCGGTGGCCGGCGCCTCCGGGTCGACCTTCGTGCACTGGCCGGCGGCGACCAGCGTCTTCTCGGCGAGCGCCCCGATGCCCAGCGCCGGGCTGAGCTCGGTGCCGTCCTCGAGGGTCATCCGCTGGGTCGCGTTGTGGGTGTTGAAGCAGTACCACGGGCGGCCGCGGGCGCAGGCCCGGCAGGTGCCGCAGACGGCCCGCCAGTTGAGGATCACGTAGTCGCCGGGCTGCAGCTCGGTCACGCCGTCGCCGACCGCGGTCACCCTGCCGGCCGCCTCGTGCCCGAGCAGGAACGGGTAGTCGTCGGAGATCCCGCCCTCCCGGTAGTGCAGGTCGGTGTGGCAGACCCCGCACGCCTGCACGTCGACGACCGCCTCGCCCGGACCGGGATCCGGCACCAGCACGGTCTCCACCGTCACCGGCTCGCCCTTGCGCCGGGACACCACGCCCCGCACCTGTGTCGTCACGCTAACCTCCTGGACCGTGCTGCAACGTCACCGCACTGGTGACCTTAGGCCGCGGACGGGTAGGGGCGCTGCCATGAGCAATCTGAACGATCCCCACGAGCTCGAGCGGGAGGCCGCGGAGATCACCCTGCCGGAGGGTGAGGACGGCGGCGTCGACCGTCCGGCACCGCCGGGCTACGTCGACCCGGCGGCCCGCGGCTCCGACGAGGCCGCCGAGCCGCCGCCGGAGGAGGATGCCGAGCGGCTGGAGTCCGCGCTCCGGGAGGGCGCCGGGTTCCTGCGCATCGCCGACCCGCTGTCGGTCGAGCGCGCCCGCGAGGAGACCGAGGAAGGCCCCGGCACCTCCCTCGGCTAGGTTCGCCCGGTGGCCGGTCCGGTGGCGTTCGTGCTGGGCGGCGGCGGGCTGCTCGGCGCGCACGAGGTGGGGATGCTCCGGGCCTTGCTGGAGGCCGGGATCGTGCCCGACCTCGTCGTCGGCACCTCGGTCGGGGCGATCAATGGGGTCGTGGTGGCCGAGGACCCGACCACCGGCGCGGTGCAGCGGCTGGCCGACCTCTGGCTCGACCTCGACTCCACCGACCTGTTCGGCGGCTCGGTGTTCGGTCGCCTGTCCACGCTGGCCCGGACCCGCATATCCCTGCACACCGAGCAACCGTTGCGCGACGCGCTCAACTCGCACCTGACCGCGCGTACGTTCGAGGAGCTGCACGTCCCGTTCCAGTGCGTGGCGGCGAACGTCGAGCGGGCGGCCGAGCACTGGTTCTCCCGCGGGCCGCTGGTCGACGCGGTGCTCGCGTCCTGTGCGGTGCCCGGCCTGCTCCCGCCGGTCCAGCTCGACGGGCAGACCTACCTGGACGGCGGACTGGTGCACAGCATCCCGGTCGGCCGCGCGGTGGCGCTCGGCGCGACGACCCTCTACATCCTGCAGGTCGGGCGGATCGAGCAGCCGCTCGCGGCGCCGCAGCGGCCGTGGGAGGTGGGGCTGGTCGCGTTCGAGGTGGCCCGCCGGCACCGGTTCGCCGCGGACATGGCCTCGCTGCCGCCGGGGGTGACCGTGCACCTGCTGCCGACCGGTGCGCCGGAGCGGGCGGCCGACCTGCGCAGCCAGCTCCGCTACCGGGATCGGTCCGGGATCGCCCGGCGGATCGAGAGCGCATACGCGGCGAGTACCGCCTATCTCGTACGCTGATTCCTTATTGCGAATTCAAGCATCTGCTCA
>Ga0207679_10001229_pt1 | contig 16275 bp, 14 predicted proteins | sample KBSC73metaG_FD_184320 | JGI IMG/M metagenome (GOLD analysis project Ga0207679, IMG submission 184320) | Corn rhizosphere microbial communities from Kellogg Biological Station, Michigan, USA - KBS C7-3 metaG (SPAdes) (version 2) | ecosystem: Host-associated > Plants > Roots > Rhizosphere > Soil ... | reverse complement strand
GTAGTTACTGAGTTAGATAATAGTTGGATTTTCATGCTAGTTGGTTTTGAGTATTTTTAATGGCTCCATCTTTCGTCGAAGTGAAGTGAAGAAGTCATATTTTCTAGAATCTAAAAAGACTTATGTGTAATTTGTGTTGGTGATCTTTGCTATTTGTCTATCTTTTGGGGCCGAATCCGCCGTGCTTTTCTTTACTCCACTCCGTTGGTTCCTGCTTTGAAAAGTGTCTGCCTACCGCATTCTTCTTTCCTTTCTTAAAATAGAATTTCAGTGATAGGAAAGCCATTTGTCGGACAACCTGCCTACCCTAGCTTGTAGCTGCTCTCACTCACTCCTTTATTGGGTCACTTGACTAAGGGAAGGGGCTAGCGTTGAAGTCAGTGATTCAATTGGGCTCTCCCTCCTTGGCCAAAAGCACCCAAATGCTTGTTGACTTGACTTTGATCTGTCACACCAAATCAAAGAACGCGGAGAATCTTTTACTGGCCATCACAATAAAAGCCAACCTCTCCCTTCCGCCCTCTGTGAAAGTGAAAGTGAAATCGACTTGTCTATGGAGAGGAGATTCATGAGATGAAATCCGCTTATCTGTTTCTGCATCTGCCAAACAACAAAAGCAATAAAAAACAAGATAAGCCCTGCCGCTCTGGCCTACCCAACGCAATCTTGACTTGCAACAGGATCAACAAATGGGGAAACCTCTGGCTCCGACCCAACCATAAGAGAGAAGAGGCGCTTGTGCACGACAATAAAAAGACAAGTACGGCTGTCGCAGCACCTTTTGATCTTTACTGAGATCGTGTTGACATAGGCTCATTCATTAAATGCTAATGACTCTGCTCTAACCTGCTATGGTCTATTAATTTCAAAGAGCGGCACTAGACTAGTCACTTCAGGAGCATAATCTACAGTTCGAAGGAACCGGGCCACCTTCTTTCTATAGCGGCAGATTTGAGGAAGCCAAAGCAGAATAGAATCTTTAGTTCTTCGAGGAAGAATACAGTTGCCCACCATCCGAGTATGGTTACCACTACCTTGGCTAGATTTCCCTAACTGCTCTGTGCTTAACGTCTCTAAAAGGAACTTTGCTGCTCTGCGCATTCAAGGTAGGGCCCTGTTAGAAAAGAGGTGTACCTCTTGAATAAAAGAAGAGCTGAACCCTTCCAAGCTACTAGACCTGGAGGATGATATGAGTGGAACACAGCTTTAGGCCTGCCAACGTAGTTCAAATAAGTAATTTCAATCTTTTATGGCAGATTACTGTGAGGGCCTCTTTCGATTTGTCAACGAGAAGCAGATTACCTTTTAAATATGCACTTTGAACAGCCAAGAAAGCTGATACGCACGAGCACGAACCGAGGTTGTCTTTCTTTTCTATTTCTCCTCAATGCAAAACACAAAGTTGAATCACTCTTTGCAATGGTTGTTATGCTAATTATGATATTATTAGCCGCGTTCGATAAAAAGAGAAATGAGTAGCCGGTATAATAGAGAAAGTATTTTCCAGTTAAGCACTCCGATCTGTGAAGGCTTTCCCGTGCCTCTTTTACTTTCTAGTCACATAGCCTGCTTCCAATTAATTTCGCCGCTTGCTGCCGAAATTACAATGAACAATAAGGCATCCAGGACAGAAGACGATTTTGATTAGCAGACTATCTTTTGTGCCGGAGTTAGAATAGAATGCGCTTTGGTTCACTGATTTGGTGTTCCATCCCTGGCTCTGGTTTCTTTAAATAGGACGACTTGTCCTTAAGAGTCCTCAGAATATCTGAAAGTGGTGCATTGAACAGCACACTTGTAAGATTGGACTTATTCTTAGACTGGCTACTGGAGGAAAGTTAAGGGATAGTACAGAGTACGGAGTACGGACTCCAGGGATGAATGGGGCGTTTCCTCGAGGGAGGGCATAGATTGCGAGACTTCCATGTCCATATGTCTCAACTGTTGGTCTCTTTTTGAGGTTCTACTATTACGGCAGCTTTGCTTCCGGTGTGCGATCCCGCGCCTTCCCTTCATAGCGCCTATTGGTATTTATGAAATCCTATTGATTTCAGGGTTGTGTATTTCTTTTCGTATATTTATTCTACTTTCTTTAATGGAAAGAATTCCATTCCGACATGATAGGCAAATCCGAGGGGAAGTGGGAAGGGGCCCAGCGTGGTGATGTTCGTCTTGAGCGCGCGTACCGAACTATTGATTAGATTATTGGCTCATGAGTCTAGGCCATATGTGTTCTTCGTATATGATTCCTATGGCTTAAAAGTATATGATTCCTATCTAAGAGAAGAGCCTGGTATTTCAAGTAGAATTCAGTGCCGGTGCCTGGTCAGGTTCTAGGCAAGTCAACCCAAGGTCAGGTGCTCGCTATCCAGCCAGTCATCCTCAGAACTCTTTTTGTGATGTCTCCAGGTCTGGTCTAAAGGTGCCGTCTCTAGATCGATAGTCCAGGGAAACCGAAAGGAAGGGATTGATTAGGTTATGTACCCAAAAGTCGAGTAGGGAAAGCACAACTATCAACGTTTGATTGAGGGTTAGCGGTCAAGAGTATGCGCCGTTCTAGGTAGCGGCTTCCTGCTGTTCCGATTCATCTTCCGCTTCTTCCCATAGCAGTATAACAATTGAGCACTCACTTATATGATCTTCAAGGCGCGCAGCGGTGAGGGGAATAGAAATCCTCTCGAGTGGAACCTTAGCGGCCTTTGTCAGCAGCAAATAACCTACTGCGATTCAGGTAAGAACTAGCTATGACAAGCTATTTGCGAATCACCGGAATCAGATGCTTGAGATGAGAACACTTCTGCTTAATATTTTCATTATCTTATTTGAGTCTATGATCAAACAACTATAACTGAATCATCTAGAAAGAGTGCCTCGCTGCATCTTCTCATTTGGAGCATGAGATGCTTGAAAAACGCCTTCCCTGTTTATTCGTTGATATTCTGGACAACCTTCTCATTTTTCTTTATCCAGCCCGAATGTGGAGAGAGTAAAAGGCCGCGGCAGGGCTACTTCTTCTAGGTGTGAATTCTACCAAACCAAGGAAGGGGGAGTTCTGACTCTATTTAGAAAGTTTTGATCATCATTAGTTTAGTATTGTAATTACGTCTGTTTTCTGGACTTGGATCTCCTACCTCCTGCGCCGATTGTTCATTCTTTAGTGAAAAGTAAGAAGAGGCGCGCAGGGAAAAGGGTCAAGTTCTGGAGATCGGATTGGCGAGGAGAGTATTTATTAAATAGGAAAGCTCTCTTCTTGTCTGCGTACACCTATAGCTGCTGGACTGACCCCAGAGTCATATAATTCCAAAATTCCTAAATGGATGTGAGTAGGCTCGTTTGGCCTTTTTAGCCTCAGAACGGAAAGAGTGAAGCCTTTGTTCGTAACTTTACTTTAAAGTAAAGCAACGGATTTTATTTCTTTCTAGCGCTCTTTTTTCTATTTCTAGCGCGAAAGCCTTTGCGCGTTAGTCACGCGCATCCTAACTTGCTAGATCCGTTGCGCTGAAGCGCAGCCGTTTTCTTGCTGCATCCTAACTCTGGATCCGTTCCGTACACGCGGATCCGTGGCACTTGCTCACTAGCCTTTCTAAATAGTTTTAGTTAGGCGCATCCTAACTTCTTAATATCTGGGTGCCAGAGCTCACTTGCTTTTTTATAGAGTCTTCTTTCTTCAACCTGGCACTGCTTGGGACTTGATGCTTTGCTTGTGACTTGACTAGTACTATGGTGTGTTAGTGACTAAGACTTCCCTGATCTTGCTTTCTCTCAATAGGCAGAATCTTTCTTTCCGTGACTGCTCTCCTGCTAGTCATTTCTAAGGTCTTATGGGTAGTAAGCGGGCACCGAAGTCAGTGCTGTATAGAACTGAAACTCTTTGACTTGACCCGGAGATAGAAGAAGGTGGAGTCCATTAGTCATATTTGCTAACCGGTTAAAACTCTTAGGCTTTGTGTTCATTTGAGCCTACAAAGAGACATATAAATGCTTTCTGTCTGCCGATAACCAACTGGCTTTGTTTTGCTCTTTGGAATACCATTTCCTCCCTATGGAGCTGGTCAATTGAATCGGCTTGCTACACTTTCCATGGAATTCTGTTTAAATAGGAGCAGGATGATCATTCTATTCCTTCACTTTGCTATAGACAATAAGTGCCAGAACGGATTCTCGACAAGGCTCAAACAGTGCTTCTGTCTACACTAATTTGATAGCTGGACAATAGTCAACAACTTCGAAACAACGGCACTCCACTGGCAGTTCAAACTACTGGCTTTGACATTCTGTTCCGGTAATTTGAGACAAATTCAGAAGCGGCACTTGTTGAACAATTCTATCAATATGTGGCGGTTTGAGATCAATGTCATAAAAAAACCTAGATTAGGTGCCAAAAGGAGAGTGCAACGGTAGAAGTCAGCAAGGGGGAATGGGTTAAGAAGTGCCGGGAAGCAGCTATTGCCCGAGGTTAGAAAAAGATGGGAACCAATCCTTTCAAGGCAAGTCAATACTCCACTCTACGCGCCATTCGAGGAATAGGGTCAATTGTTAGTTAGAAATGCATTGACCAGTTCCATTTCCTTGTTCGTCCTACTTTGATTTGAAGAAAGCAGTCAATGAGAAAGATGCATCCGGAGCTAGTAGTTACTTAGAAAAGTGCGGAACCTTACCTGTATGAGATCTGTATCAACTTTTCTATAGACCTGGTCGTGTCATTGCAGTGAGTGCCATACCATAGCCATAGGGTTGTATTTATCTTGGCGAGGCTTCGCTTCTCTTCGATTCTATTCTCGAGTCAAGTCTAGTCGACTTAAGCTCCTAGTAGGTGATCTATGACATTAGCACAAGCCGATACCGGCGAAGCAGCACCAGACAGAGGCATATTGACAACTCCTCCAAATCTAGACGGAGTCTATTCACTGCTATTAGAGCCAAAAGGATTGATCCCTTTATATAGAAAAAAGATCCGGTTCACCACTTCCAATCTTCTTAGAGTCGATTCTATTAGATCGGCCCTTATCTGCCACAGGAAAGATTGACCAGAAACGAGGCAGCCAATAGATCACAACACAAACACAACAACAAAATACGAATGCAAGCTCTTGTTCCCGGCAAGCCTATCCTTCTGTCTTCAGCCTATCTAGAATATGTATATTACAGCTTACACACTATCGCAACCTTCCTTTTTGGTAGCCGATTCCCGGGGGAAGTGAAATGAAGTAGTCGACGTTTGTGTTGTAGGCCCGGTAGTTATGATACGATCTTTAGCAAGTGCCATCGAGAAATTGACTCTGCTCAGCGCATTTTCAAAACTAAAATCGGCTTAGAAATAGGAAATAGATTCTAAAAGCTCATGGGTAAAGGGCGAAGAGGTTGTTACATGAGATGGGAAATGAGATTAGCCCACAGGAGCTTGGTATTTTAGCTAGCTTGGTACAGTAGGCGCGCAGCGGAGAAGAGAAGCTTATTATGACTCTATGCCCGCCAGGTTCTATCTACATGCTTAACACAGGCAAGCAAGTAGTTCCAATTTTTCTTCTCACATTCAGCGTCATAAAATGAAAAGCAAGCAGATGAACGCTGTTTAGTTGAAAAAAAGCATCCCCCATCATCCTCATTCGATCCTGCCGAAGAAAGAGTTGAATAAGCTAGGAAAGGGCCCCTAAGCTAGAGCTAGAAGGGCTAAGATACAAAGACAAAGTAGGTTTAAAGCTAAGAGTTCACTTTTCTCAAGCAGATAAGCCAGATAATAAAGCGGATAACCCTGTGCTATTCCATGCATACTTGAGCTACAGTATAGTATTTTGAAACCCTTTTTCACTTACTTTGACAAGCAAAGGCTACTTCGGACAATATAGACAAGATCAGACACCTTTTAGCTATGTTTCTTTAGAGGAAAGAACCAATAGTCGGGTCGGACCCCTCCCGCCTTTAACTACTAGAGCTGTAGTTATACTACTCTACTAATCCCAAACCCCTAACTTAAGAGGAGGAATGGTTAACCCATACTTTTATTGAACTGATAGACTTGTATTTTATGTTGGAAAAGAGTTCCATCTCAGAAATTAAGGGAATGCAAAATATCATATTATGGTGATCGAGATCACCTGCTGGGAATCCAGGTTCCCCACTTTTCGACTCTACTCGAGCAAGCAAAAATAGTAATGATTTACGATTCGAGGAATGAATCGGGTTAGCCACCCACAGTATGTCGGGCGTGTAACCATTTAACAGTTCAAAACCCAACAAATCGGGTTCCTTAATTGACTTGATGCTTAGAGGAGTTGTTCCCGGTACTACTAGGTTATAGCTTAACCGACCCAGGAGACGACGTAAAGACTATAGAGATAAGAGGTAGAAGGAAATTACTATAGGGTACAGCCTCGGGTAGTCTTAGGGTTTTCCAAGATATGATATGATATGATCGGGTTATTTATTCAAATTGGAAATAGCTAGAACTCCTGCGCAGGCTTGCTGTACTGAATCTCTTTATAGTCTACCTGTCAAGCCCAAGATAAGGGCAGGGCTGGGTTTATTATTCCACTATGTGGGTTTTAGGTTTTCCAGTTTCATTGAAGCAACTCCTTTCGCTTTCATCTGTTCAACTAAGGATAAGGAGAGGAGGAAGGAATCAAATCAACGAGAAATACTATACTATACTCGAACTCGAAATTTCTAGTTGCGAAGGAAAAGCGTGAAACCCGACAATGTCAACTCTCAACTCTACATGTTAGAAGGAGCTAAATCAATAGGTGCTGGAGCTGCTACAATTGCTTTAGCGGGAGCTGCTGTCGGTATTGGAAACGTTCTCAGTTCTTCGATTCATTCCGTGGCGCGAAATCCTTCATTGGCTAAACAATCATTCGGTTATGCCATTTTGGGCTTTGCTCTCACCGAAGCTATTGCATCGTTTGCCCCAATGATGGCCTTTCTGATCTCATTCGTTTTCTAATTCGTAAAAATAAGGTGTAGTTTCTCCGTCTTCCTGGGAAGGAAAATAGAGATGACGAGGCCCCTACTTACCTACCGGGTAGGTGGGGGGAAAGAAGAGTGGGTTAGCGGGCTTCTTTCACTGTGTCTTTTGACTCTGCTTGAGGGGGTTTTCCCTTCAGCTTGATTGAATATCTCTTGTGGGGGTAGGCCATCTAAAACTATTTTAGCAAGTAGACAGGAATCGTTGGGATCCTATCTATCTATCCGGACTTGATTCATTCATCTGACCATCTGGATTTCCAGCCCACAATAATAGAGGCAGAAGCACACATGAGTCCTAGTCATACTTCCTTCTAGGCTTATAGGAATCCATATTTCTAGAAGAATATACCACTAATCTAATGGTGGGCGAAACTATTGCATGCCAAGGTAGGTAAGTCAAGATCAGTAGGCATTAAGTCAAGATCAGTAGGCATAGCCATTCTAAGCACTAGTCTAGATGTCAGGTGATATTATCATATCAGCTAGGCTTGGGTAGGCATCTCTTAGACCTTCATCTACTATTTTATTTGCTGCTATTTGATCTGGTTCAGCCTTTCCCTGGCAATGGCCTTGGTAATGATGCATAGTGAAATCGATGCATTTCATATGGTTAGCTCTATCAATTCTCTATGATTTGAGAAACGATCTGGCACCAGAGTCCGCTAAAGCACTGGGTTATGACCCTATTGGATCTCGCACATATATATCCGGAAGATACCTTAGCTATGAAACACTCTTTCAAGCCTATGACCAATACCCATCGAACTTATTGGATCTTTTTCTTCCTTTCCTTAGACCCGCAAACAGAGACAACCTGATCGATAATAGTGCCGGTAGAGGAAAAAGCAATGGTCAACTATTCTCACGCATCTCGACGGAAAGCTAAGCTCACAAACAGAAATGGTTACGCCCACATAAGCCTCAGAGCTGGAGACAGATCCACCAGTTAAGGTATTCATCCAGAAATGAGCCACTAGACTCACTTACTCAAAGTGCTCGGTAGCTAGCCCGGGAGAGAAAACCATTTGAAGACAAGAGATTTGATTCACCGATGCCCCAACTGCTTTAGTTGACGTAGTGTACGAGCCAGATCAGAACCAGAACTCGATTTGTCCTAGATAGGAGACTGAATGAACTATCTGAAGACTTCCTTCCGGCATCCCTTCCCTCATACGCCGATCTACTTTGATTGGTTTGCGGGCCCATTGCTGTGCTGGTTTGTGAGCTTAGGAAGCATTGTGGAGGTTCAGTTCATAGGTAGAAGAAGTCGGGATCAGTGAGTGCCAGTCTAATTCATCGAAGAAAGAGACGCTAGCGAACAGACAAGAGATTTTCTTCACTACCGAACCTGGCTGACTTTCCTCATTCTATGTCAATTCGGATCTAATTCTATGTAAGAAAAAGATCTATAAGAATGGAATTATGGGTGGGATTTGGGGAGGATCCGGTCCTCTTTTTATATATATTTATAGATAACTCGATTTTCTTTTCTGCAGGTGAGACGATACTAGCCGGTGATTCAAAGGTGCTTCCAGCTTCTGAAGCAGGTAGTAGATCGGGATAGCCAGCCATTTCTTATCCTGATCGAGAATAGTGAGCTTGTACAAGCCCGTTTCTATATACGCGACAGAGCCTAGAACGCACGTTAGAGATCTTTTCGTGAGAATTGAATTGAATTCGTAGGGATGAAAAACGCGATATAGCTCTAAAGTAAGAAAGAAATCGGCCTGTCCCGTATAATGAAGTCAATCAAAGGCAAGGGTGAAACTAGTCTTATGGATGCAAGCTTGACTGGTTCTTAGTAGTCTTGGGTAATGGATCTCAGCTTGACTGGTTCTCCTATTTTCATATATAAATGCTCCGGCCGTGAATTCCTTTTTTCTAAGATTAATTCCCGGCAGGGCGTAAACTCGAGCAAGAGCCTGGGACCGGCACAAAAAACTAGGCAAACTGCCACTGGACTAACATCGGAACCGAAGATCCAAGGGGTCATATCAATATCATGGCGACTCACCACTAGAGACAAGAACTCAACCCAGCTAAGGAAAAGCAAGTACCCGATAGCGGAGGAAATGGAGCTTCGCAGCGTAGGCTTGCTTTATGGCCCCTGAGTGCACATCCTTGTTGTGGGGAAACCCGAGTAACTCACTACTTGAGCCCATGGTTAGTATCACTTTTTGAATGGGAAATCTACTCTCCCGAGGGGAATTGTCAGGTAGTACTAGTACTAGTACTACGGCAAGTTTAGTTTAGTCCCAACAACACCTTTTTAAACCTGCGAACGAAGAACAGAGTCATCAAATGGGTTCTGGGCATAGCATAGAGCTTCCGCAGGGCGTACGGTATTGGTTGGTACCTGTTGTCTGTTCTGTACCTCATGTTCATGATTGGAATATGCATCCCGTAAAGGAAGTATTTCCAGTAGATCTTTTCCCTCTCAGTGGAGAGGTGGGTCCCGCCTCGGCACATAAACTCTAGATTTCGGAAGCAAAGCACTGCAGTAAGCAAACCTTTCCTAAGCATCTCTAGCCTTCTCTTTTCCTAAGCATCTCTAGCGTGCGTTCTCCATAGAAAGAAAAACCCAGCAGTCAAGACTAGTCACATACATGAGTGAAACAAGTGATTCGCTGACATTCCATTCAAATAGTGCCGAGTAGTCACAGCTACGACAAGTTCTTCTAAGATAAGAGGAAGGAGTGTTCCCTCATACGATCTACTTTTGCTTACTCCCTAGCCCTAGCTTGATGGACCAAATAAGGGCTATCCTATCCTAACTAATTCTCTTTCCTGCAACCCAAGCTAAGCTTCAACCAACCGTCACCTTTAGCCAACCAAGCGCTTTAGGAAGTCGATTCCATCATGGGAGTGGATCTCTTCTAGTGGCGAAATCACGGAATCGGATCACTAGTTCAGTTCAAAGCGCTCGTAGAGCAGACACAATACAAGTGCCAGGTAGTAATCTGTCTTTTCCCCGGAAACCTTGCTTCCTATTCCTACTACGACTACGATACGATGAAACTCGAGCACAAGTGAAGAGATCTCATCCCGTCTTTCATTAAGGGCGTACTATACTGGGGCGTTTAGGTCGTGCCATTCTAAAAAAAATGAAAGCATGAGCATAGCTCCACAAAACTTTTATTCGTCACAGTAGTGACTCAGACTCATTGGATTGCCATCATCAATAGCTCCTCTTTTAATCGTAACAAATGAGAAATTTGCGACTCTAGTTACGAAACTTGACTTGTATCCGGTAGAAGCTTTCTCTTTGGATTGAGATTCCAGAAGTTCCGGGAAAAGAGATTCAAGCACAGAATCCACCAGGAAAAAGATATTCCTGCAGAGCAGCTGTGGGCCAAGAGTCAAAGAATGAATTTGGCCTAGACCTAGCGTCAAAGTAAAGAATTGAAGCGGAAGCCGACTTGGACTTAAACTTAGTTGAGAGTGGTCTCTTTTTTAATCTCGTATGTATCTCCTGCAGGGATCGGGCTAGTTGCATTACTCGAAAAGGAAGCATAATCGGAAGAACCTGTCGTGTAGTGCCTGCGTCTATTGTCCTCTGGCAGGTGAAGTGGTTGCATTCGCCGGGCTTAGGCCAATCTCCAGATCCGAGTAGAGAGTGGAATTATTTCTTTTCTTCCCAAGACTTCATCATTCAATATGCGGGCCGGGTTGGATAACCAAATCATTTCTATCAAGTGGATTCCCTTATCTATATAGGCATCCAGTAGCCAAGTCTGTTTTCCGATACGCCAGACCAGCTTCCTGAGTAGAATACGAAAGAAAGGCCATTCCCTGGATCCTCTAGCATCACTAGCTGTAAGCACTTTCAAGTACGGCACTATTTCTTGCTTGCATTGATCAAGTTCAAGACCAATCGGATGTAAGGAGGCTAAAAGCGGCCTCATTCGGTGATACGTGAATGTCAATCACTTGAAAGCACCTATCTCATCCCAGCACGGGAAGATATCTCTAAGCAATTGAACTAGATCTCAGTACCGTCTCTCCACCTAGGCGGCAATATCCTCAAAGCGAAATTCTTTCTATTGGTATATACCTACACATACACACACACATTCTATGCTATGCCTATGCTATGGACAAAACAAATCGTGAAGCATATTTTGAACTTGAACTAAAGCTCGAGGCAGAACCATCGTGGTATCCATAACCACCTCCAGCTATCCAGATCCATTCCATATTAGAGGGACTTTGAAGGCTTATTCCGTTAGTGAGCTTGTGAAGGCAAGGCGTTTAGGCGTCGGTTTCTTACGAGATAAGATATGTATGCCGGTCCAACTAAAGCAAGGGTGGTTTTGAGCTTGGGTTGAAAGCTAGGTAGGGCTTTTATGCTTGAAGTGCGGTGCCAAGAGTGGAATATCAAGTTCTGCTAGCAAAGAAAGAATCGAATGTTGGACTGGACTATAGTAGGTCTATTAGACTATTCTTACTAGAGGGTCCCCTAAAACTGGCATAACCGTCAAGGTGCCTGGCAAGTCAGAAGTCGCAGGATTGCATTATAAAGGGCTAAAGCGAGTTCACGTCATAGTAGAGCAAATTCTTGCCATAAGGTATATATACATACATCAGCATGGCCACCGTAGTAGCCAGCCCGAATGAAGCTGTCTGCGTTAACGCTTGGTATATAGATGCGCGCCTGCTCATCATAATAGTGCGCTCTGAAGATAGTCATTGCCAAAGACGAGATCGTTAGCACACGCGTGATATTTATCCTTATCCCGTAGCATAGCATAGTTGGCTATCTCTATTTCTTGAGCCTTCTGCAGGACAGCGCCTAATATCAGGATATCCTGGTCTAGGTAGGCGGCTAAATACTCTTTTCTTCGCTCGGCTATCAATTAGAGGCGAGGGTCACACCTTTGTGGTCAATCGTTCCCTTTCCTCAACCTATTCAAAAAGACCTATCTCTGTGCTGCATGCTTAGAGCTAAAGGTATTGGACCCAAGGAGTAAGTGACCAAGTAGGTTTTTGGTAGTAAAAGATTGGAGGAAGAGGCCGCCTAAATCAGATCACAGGATTGACTAGATCTTTCCGTTTCCGTTTGAGGAATGGCCAAAGCTCCATCCATAGAGAGGACAAGCATCATCCAATGGGTGTCTTCTCACTAGTGCCAGAGCGTGGAAGGATCGCCCCTTGGCCGGGACAGGGACACATCCTGATGTGAGAGACCGACCCTAGCCTAGGTAGTATTAGCATACATAGAACCAGAGAATCGAGTTGTCTTGTCACAGGAAACCGGAGAGCAGGAAACAGAACGGACCTTGTAAGAAACCTCCCATCACCACACCAAGGAGAAGGAAGCTAAGAAAAAGGAACCCTTCTTGGATTGTCTTGTCTATGAAACCTATCCTTACCAGCTAGGAATCTGTCTTTTCACCGGAAACCTTGCTTGTCTTAGTCATGAGTGTGTGTAGCCCATCCCATGTATTTGCTTCTCCTGATGTAGAATCGCGATCTGGATAGGCTCTATTCTCACCTGCACCAGAAAGAATAGTTGTCTGTCTAGTCTAGAGCCGCAAACTGCTTGCCCTCCCTTCTCCCGCTTTCTATAATAGTCAAAGTAAGTGGTAGTTCTCGGTTCCTTCCTGGGCTTGTAGAAGTAGAAGTGAGTATACCATCTCAATATCGCCATCTCAATCTCAATAGAAGGTTGACTGCTTGATATGTCAGCTGGTCTAAGTCTTCTCATCTCAGTTAGGAAAGGAAGTAGTCTCATCTCAGTTAGCGATGTGAAGCGGACCGCTCTCTCGCGAGCTCCCCTACGGGATTTAGAGGCGCGTGGAATAGTGCCGTTCAAAAGTATGATTCCATTCCAAGAAAGAGATCCGGCACAACACTGGCATTTCCCTCCTCCTCTTCTTTAGCACTGGCCAGGTTCCATACGGATGTACGTACCCTTCCGTTCAGAAAAGACAGTGGCATTCCCATTGGCGCATAGAGAAATGCTGTTCTTCTTCCAGTAATGAATGGAAAGCATTTGAGGTGTGCTATGCCAAGATGATCCGAACAGGCTGGGGATGGGGATACAATAGCGCCATGTTTTCCATTCTTTAAGAAAGGACGGCCGTATCCCGGTGACCTTGCCAGCTGCAGTGGGGTCTCCTGGTATGAAAGACGCACTTCGTTGCATTGCTCGCAGACTGGAATGCAAACCCGCAAGTTAGCTCCGTAAATAATTGGCGAGAGGAAAACAAACTTTCTAGAAAATGGATCCTAAGGAAAGTAAACGTCATTTTCGGGAACTAGTTGCACTCTGTCCCCTATCCTACCGCTAGTAGATCCCCTATGCCGGAGCATGAACAGAGAAAGCAGCCGTCTAGTCTAGTCCTTGTCCCGGTAGTATGAAGTTTGAATGGTCCATCGTGGAGCTCGACCTTGTTGAGTAGTAGCTTTCAAGCCTCCCCGGAAAGTGGAAAGCGATAGCAAAGACCTCATAGGATCTCTTTAAACGGGGTGCTTTTCCTTAGCGGCCTTTTTCTTTCACGTTTTGCCTTAGTCACAATAGTTGTCATGAACCCCAGTAGGAATCCCATATCTATATGAGCAGAGCATAGAGTCTTTTCACTTTTTTCTAATTGGCGCGGAGCGAAGCTTACTCCATAAAATCACTATTTGCTATCGCTTGCTTTGGCTATAGGGGGGCAGGCTGCCATCATGGTTGGTTGGACTTAGCCAGTTCATTGCGAGTACATTCTTTATATACATATGATACAACCATATCTAAATGGAACTTTTGTCACTATGCTCTGCTCTATAGGGAGAATCCACTTATTACTTACTTGTTTTTAGACTACTTCCCTGTAGTCTTTACTCGCATATAGTCAGTGAACTTGTCCTATCAACGACAAGTGGAATGCAATCATGGCTTCTTTTTCATGCAGTGATTGAATGAGGGAAATGCAGTGAAATGAATGCCCGGATGCCTGGACGAGGGAGAGCTTTTAGCTCGAATGAGGAAGAGCGGCTTGGTTGGATAGGGCTAGGGTTAGTGACACGGGATAGGACGGATGCGTAACGTTGAGGCTAACAAGTCTAGATAGAAAGAAGTATGGAACAGACCATTGAAGGAGAACGCTAGGACCGGTATATCCGTATTTCATAGAGCTAGATAGGCGAGCGAAACAAGTAGTAGTTTTGAGTTCGAAATAGAAGATAAGCGTTTAGTCAAGATACGTTTATTTAAAGGATAGGCATGGGAATAGCTGATAGACATTTGTGCAAGGGCAACAAGTAGTAGTTGGATATGAACCACCCACGGATAGCCAGGAATAGAACTAGCAAGGTAGCTTGACATGGTTTGTTAAGAAGTACCCTGAGTAGCTTTAGTAGGTGTTTGAGTAGGCCGCTAAGGAGCGAAGCGTTGTTCTAAACACCAATGGGATGAGATGGTTCCAATACAAGCTCTTCGATCTCTGTCTGCAGGAAGGTGACTCCCATACCTTCTTTTTCCACCAGTAGAAATCCCAGGGATCCTGCGGAGAAATCTTAGTATCACAGGAGAGTGGATCGTATATCACGATTCGTAAGCCTCTGAAAGGCTTCAGCTGTCAGTCGATCGTCTGGGACACAGATTCGCTCTACGAACTGGAATGTACCAGCAGAGCCTATACGGGGAAAGGGAGCAGCTGTTCTCAACCATCGCTCTTATTTTCATAAGTATAGCATCGCAACTCTTCGCCTGCCGAATCCTCTCGACGACAGTCGGCTGTAGCACCAATGCAGCTACTACTTAACCACTCGGGTCCTGGCTTGTCTCTCCTTTTCAGGTCCAATTGGCTTACCACGTCTCATGTCCTCGATGAAATGGTGCTGTGGGTCGCCTAATTAGCTCGGCTCTTCACAAACCTGCGGCCTTGACTACGGAACCTAGCCTGCCAACTAGTTTATCAAGGAGCATATGCCTATGACTCTGTGATGCATGCTTTATGAGGGCTAAGAAGGATTTCTACCGGCATATGGGAATGCTTGACCTGAGCCTATCTTCTAGAGTCTCGCTGAAAAGATAAGCTAGTCCCTTGCTTTGGTGACAACTGCTAGCCTAGTTCATGCCTATTCCTAACTAAACCAAAGAAATGAAAGACTGACAAGACGAATGGGAAGGATATCTTCTTTGTTGTAGCTGAACTGATGTATGAATAAGGAGAGTGGGAATGTGGATTGGATAATAGAGAATCTTGATCCCCGACAGGGTGCTATTTCACGAACCTTCTTACATTGCCGAGAGTAGACAATCTCTTCTTGTTCCTTAAATGATAAGGATCTCGAGAATGCTTTTAAGTCAAGTAACTATCTTAAGCCGAAGGCCAATATCTCAAAGTGCTTACAACCTGGCAATCGTTTACTTCTTCTCTTTTGTTGAGGAAATAGTGCACTGCCTTGGAGAGGTAGTGTGCTATTGACGATCTTAAAGTATTGGTGAGTGAGTTCAAGATAATAGAGAATCTCTATCCCGACAGGGAGCTAATTTCACTTGCTGTTACTTTGCAGAGGAGAAACTCTTCTTTTGTTCTTTGTAGTTCTTTTCTTGAGTTAGAGCTAGAGTTGTTTATGCAGCGGCTATTCATGCAGATATTGATCTATGCATTTTCTCGTTTCCCTCCTAAATAGAAGTTTATTCTTTTTTAATGGACTTGTTTTTCTCTCGATAGTACACCATAGTCCATAGTACTCAATAGTACTGGCTAGCCTAGCATTTTCAGGAGGAGTAGTGAACGAAATAGACAAAGACGCCGTAGGGTCTGGCTTGTCTTGCTTTGTTGATCCTCTGGTAATTTCTCGGAGGTGGGGCTCTTACGAAGTAGTTGGTTAAGATGTCAGCTAGGGAGTTGTTCTTGTTAGAATTTCTAGGCCTGTGCAAGCGAAGCGGTTTGATCCCGGTAGCCAACTGGACTTGGCGTAGGGATGACTTGCCTAGTGAGATAACATGAATTACTGAGTGACGGCTACCTCCGCTCATTAGTGGAAACTGTTTCTTCTTATTGTTATCACCGTAAAACTACTTGTTCAATAGTCCATACCGTAAACAAATCACAAGTCGTAATGGTATAAGCCTGGCATTTGATAATTAAGTTATTGCACTTTTTTAGAAACCCATTTTAATCCACTTTTAAGGCCACTTTAAATCGATTTGAAGGTGATCCCATCCCCTATCAGCAGGCTCGACTTTCCATTTAGTTCTATTCCATCTGTGCGTTACGTTCATTATGCTGTTTCCAAAACCTATCACTTATACCAGTGCAGATCTGATTTATGTGCATCCCTCGCTGTGACTACTATTCTTGTGTACAAACCTAT
>Ga0207679_10001222_pt1 | contig 16342 bp, 15 predicted proteins | sample KBSC73metaG_FD_184320 | JGI IMG/M metagenome (GOLD analysis project Ga0207679, IMG submission 184320) | Corn rhizosphere microbial communities from Kellogg Biological Station, Michigan, USA - KBS C7-3 metaG (SPAdes) (version 2) | ecosystem: Host-associated > Plants > Roots > Rhizosphere > Soil ... | reverse complement strand
TGGATCCCCGTCACCGCGGCCGGCATCATCAACGGCATCGGTCACTATTGGGGCTATCGCAATTTCGCCTGCAACGACGCTTCCACGAACATCGTGCCGTGGGGCATCCTGATCGGCGGCGAGGAGCTGCACAACAACCATCATGCGTACGGCAGCTCCGCGAAGCTGTCGTCGCGCTGGTACGAGTTCGACATCGGCTGGATGTACATCCGGCTGCTGGCATTCGTGCGCCTCGCCACGATCCGCAAGGTGGCGCCGAAGATCCGCGTGGACCGCAGCAAGGCCGCTGTCGACCTCGCCACGCTGCAGGCCGTCGTGACGCATCGCTACGCCGTCGCGACCGCGTATGCGCGCTCGCTCAAGCAGGCGTGCGCGGCGGAGATCGCCGCGCTGCGCGCGCGGCATCGCGGCGCGCTCGACCTGCCGACGCTGCGGCGGGTGAAGCGCTGGCTCGCCTCGGATGCGGCCGCGCTGAGCGAAAAGGAGCGGGCGCGGCTCGCGCATGCGCTGGAGCACAGCAAGGTGCTGAACCAGATCTACGCGATGCGACAGGAGCTCGCGGCGCTGTGGGGCCGCTCGACGGAGTCCTCGGAGCAGCTCCTCGCGCGCCTGCAGGACTGGTGCCATCGCGCCGAGCAGTCGGGCATCGCGCCGCTCGCGCAGTTCTCGCTGCAGCTCAAACGGTACGCATAGCACCATGCCGCGCGTCGGAAAAAGCCCGCGATCGCGGGCTTTTTTTTATCCTATGGCTGGTCGGGGAAGGGCCGCCGCGACCGACTGACCCGGTCCCCCGGCGGGCAGCGAGCAGAGCGAGCGTGCGGGGAACACACCCGAGATGAGCGGACCGATCACCGCCGGCTACATCCTCGTGCACGGAGTGCTGTCGATCTGTGCGCGTGCGTATGCCGAGGCCCGGGCGGTGAAGGCCGAGTACGCCGACGTGCTCGCCCGCCTGCAGGCGCAGCAGCGCGATCTCGCGCACGCGCGCGATCAGCAGCAGGCGGCGCGGCTGGAGCGCGTGGCGGCCCTGCATCGGCGTGCGCAGCTGCAGGCCGCGCGCGTGGCACGCATGCGCGCCGTGGCGCAGCACCTCGGGCTGTCCCTCGGCCCGGCGCTCGCAGCGCCCGCGACACAGGACGACGCCGCCTGGAGCGCCTACGCCGCATCGCTCGATGTCGCCGCGCACGCGCTCGACACCGCGCTCGCGCAAAGCGGCCGCGCGCACGCCACACGGCTGCGCGCAGCGCTCGAGCAGGGACAGCGCGCGCCAACGATCGACGACGTCCTCGGCGGTTATGCGCTGCAGCGCTCGCTCATGCCCGGACTCGATGCGGCACAGACCGCCCGCCTGCAGGCGACGGCGGCCCGCGTTCTTGGCCGGCTGGAGCTGACGGAAGGCGCGGCGATTCCCGCAGCGTTGGAAGCGCTGGCCCGGGCGATCGTGCTCGCGCCTTCGGTCGATCGCGCCGAAGCGCTCGCCACCGAACTGCGCCTCGGCGTGCAGCGCGCGAACGAGATGCGTGCACGGCAGGCGCGCGATGCCGACACGGCACGCAAACTGTTGTCCGAGCTCGAGGACGGCGCGCCGGCCGCACTCGTGGCCGCGCTGGAGCGTGTGGCGGCGGGCGTCGATCCGCTCGATGACGCACTGCGCGCCGACGTGGAGCGCCTGCTCGCCACCGCCGCAGGGGACCGCGAACGCGCGGACCAGGAAGCCGCGGCGCAGGTGCTCGAGCAATCGTTGCGCGACCTGGGCTACGAGGTCGAGGACATCCGCTCCACGCTGTTCGTCGACGGCGGCACCGTGAACTTCCGCCGCGCGGGCTGGGATCGTTATTTCGTGCGCCTGCGCGTGTCCGCCGAGGAGCGCACGGTGAACTTCAATGTCGTGCGCGCGCGCGGGGACGAGGAGACCGCCGAGCGAAGGCGCCTCGACGCGCTGGCTGAGGACCGGTGGTGCGCGGAATTCCCTGCGCTGATGCGCACGCTCGCGGCACGCGGGCTTTCGCTCGATGTCACGCGCCGGCTCGGCGCCGGCGAAGTGCCCGTGCAGGTCGTGGATCCTTCCACCGTGCCGTCCATTCGCGACGACGGTGAGGCAGCACCCGAGCGTCCGGCGCTGAAGCAGCGCGCGCCGTAGCATGGCCGCCGCCACGACGCCGCGCTGGATCCGCGAGCTCACGCGCTTCCTGCCGATCCGCTCGCAGTTCGTGATCGCGGGCAATATCCGCGACACGTTTCTCACGCCGCTCGGCGACACGCGCACGCTCGCCCCGCTGCTGCGCTGCGTGTGGGCGCATCTCGCGCCGCTCGACTATCGCTTCCTGCTCGTGTACGACCCGATCGACGGCGTGCGTCCGTATCCCAACGAGCCCGCCGCCGTCGAGCTCGCGACGCGCCTGCTCGACCTGAAGCTCGCGGACGGCGCGATGCCCGTGAGCCCTGAAAATCTCGTCGGGATCATGCGCAAGGTGGCCGCGCAGCGCGAGTGCCGCTGCGCGCTGGTGGTCGACTATGCGTCGCGCATCGCGCGCTCCCCGGATCGACTCGACGCCGGCGAGCATCGCTTTTTCGTGGCGGCCGAGCGGTTGTCGCTCGTCACCAATCCGATCGTGCCCAAGGGCGCGGACGTCACGACGAGCAACGGGAAAGCGCGCTTCAATCCCGTGCTGTGGCTCGTGAACCGGCCGCAGGACCTGCCCTCCTGGCTCACGCTCGATTCGACGCGGGTCAGCGTGCTGACCGTCGGCCTGCCCGACTACGAGGCACGGGCGGAAGCCGCACGCATACTCGGCAGCGTGTTCGACGATTACGAGCAGGGCACGGCCGACGAGCAGCAGAAGTTCGCGCAGACGTTCGCGTTGCACACCGACGGCCTGCCGCTGGTCGCGCTGGCGGACATCGCGCAGCTCGCAGACCGGCAGGGCATCGGCTTTCGCGACATCGACGATGCCGTGCGCGCGTACAAGGTGGGTGCGGCCGAGAATCCCTGGAAGAAGGACTACCTGCGCGAGCGCATCGCCAATGCGCTGCCGTTCATCGAGGAGCGTGTCCGCGGCCAGCATGCGGCGGTCACCAAGACGATCGACATCCTGATGCGGTCGGTGATGGGCCTGACGGGCGCGCAGACCCGCTCCGCCGGCAATCGCCCGCGCGGCGTGCTCTTCTTCGCGGGCCCGACCGGCGTGGGCAAGACCGAGCTCGCCAAGACGCTGACCCAGCTCATCTTCGGCGACGAGCGCGCGTACGTGCGCTTCGACATGAGCGAGTTCGCCGAAGAGCACACCGGCGCGCGGCTGCTGGGCGCGCCGCCGGGCTACATCGGCTACGACGCGGGCGGGGAGCTCACCAACGCGGTGCGCGAAAAGCCGTTCTCCGTCGTGCTGTTCGACGAGATCGAGAAGGCGCACCCGCGCATCCTGGACAAGTTCCTGCAGATCCTCGAAGACGGCCGGCTCACGGACGGCCGCGGCGAGACGGCGTACTTCTCCGAGACGATCCTCGTGTTCACGTCCAACCTCGGCATCTACGTCGAGGACGAGCACGGCAGGCGCGTGCAAAACGTCTCGCTCACCGATCCGCACGACGTCGTGGAGGCGCGCGTGCGCGGCGCCATACAGGACTACTTCAAGTTCCGCCTGTCGCGGCCGGAGATCCTGAATCGCATCGGCGACAACATCGTGGTGTTCGGATTCATCACACCCGAGATCGCGGGGCAGATCTTCGACGGTATGCTGCGCAACATCGAGGGCCGGGTGCGCGGGGAGCACAAAGTCGATCTGCGCATCGCCGCGCCCGTGCGCGAGCGACTGCGCGAGCTCTGCACGCGCGACTTGTCCAACGGCGGCCGCGGTATCGGCAACCGCCTGGAATCGTTGTTCGTCAATCCACTGTCGCGCGCGCTGTTCCAGTTCCCGCTTGAGGGTCGCCGCCAAGTCGCGGTCACCGATCTCGCGGAGGACGCGAGCCACGTGATGACCGTGACCTTGGGTGAGGGGTCGGAGTAAGTTTCCAGGCTGGTAGCTCGCCACCAGCGACGATCGGCGCAAGGAAACTTACTCTGACCCCGTTCCTGACCTGGTGCACCGAAACCCACTCTGACCCCGTTGTTGAACTGATGCCACGGCAAGCCACAATCCAGCTCAACAAAGCCCACTGGCCCGTCACCGTCCTCGGTCCGGGCAAGCGCATCGGGCTGTGGCTGCAGGGCTGCTCGATCCATTGTCCCGGATGCGTCTCGCAGGACACCTGGGCACCGGATGCGCAGCGCTCGATTGCCGTCAACGATCTCGTCGCCTGGTGCAAGCGCGCGGCGGGCGACGCGCTCGACGGCATCACGATCAGCGGCGGCGAGCCCTTCGACCAGCCGGAGGGGCTCGCCGTCCTCCTCGACGCGCTGCATCGCTGGCGGCGCGCCAAGCGGCTCGACTTCGACATCCTCTGCTACAGCGGCTATCCGCTGCGCGCGCTGGAGCGAAAATACGCCCCGATCCTCGCGCGGCTCGATGCGGTCATTCCCGAGCCCTATGTCGACGGCCTCCCCTTGCGCAACGTCTGGCGCGGCTCGTCGAACCAGACGCTCGTGCCGCTTTCGCCGCGCGGCCGTGCGCGTTACGCAGCGTTCATCGATGCGCCGGCCGACGACAAGCGCATGCAGGTCGCCGTCGAGGGCGGCCGCGTGTGGATGATCGGCATTCCGGCGCGCGGCGACATGGAACAGGTGGAAGCGCTTTGCGCCGCCCGCGGGCTTTCGCTTTCGAAAGTATCGTGGCGCCGGTAAAGTTCGGCGGGTGACCGAGCTCGTCCGCGTCTGTCCCGTCTGCGACACGGAGAATCCGCCGCAGCGGCCGCGTTGTAGCTGCGGCGCATCGCTGCTCGCAGTCGACTTCTCGCTGCCGCGTGCCCTCGCGTCCGCCGCGCCCGCCGCGGAAATCGCGCCGACGCGTGCGGCGGAAATTGCGCCGCCACCCGCGGAGCCGGCCGTACCGCCGGCCACACCACTTGCGGCAGCGAGCCCGCGCAAGTGCCCGTACCCGGACTGCGGTCAGCCCAACGCGCCGGACGCGACGCGCTGCGTCTATTGCAACCGCCTGCTCGATGGCGCCGATGCGTCGCGCGCGATGCCGCCCGCAGCGCCGGCGCCGCTCGGCGCGCGCCCGCTGCCCTCCGCGTTGCGCGACTTTCGCGTGGCCGAGGTGTTTCCGGCGACCGGCAGCGAAGCGGACATCCTGCTGGTGGAGAACGCCGCCACGCACGAGCGCGCGGTGGCCAAGCTGTACCGCAAAGGCATCCAGCCCGACTTCCACCTGCTCGACATCCTGGCCGAGACGGTCGGGGACACGGTCGTCGGCGTGCGGGCGCACGGCGTCTCCGACGGCGTCGCGTACGAGCTGCTCGAATACATCCCCGGCGGAACGCTCGAGACGTACCTGCGCGAAGGCCCGCTGTCGGGCGGCGACGTGCGCACCATCGTGAGCGAGATCGCGCAGGCGCTGCGCGGCATCCATGCGCATCGCATCCTGCATCGCGATCTCAAGCCCGAGAACGTGCTGTTGCGCTCGCGGGCGCCGCTGCGGCTTGCGCTCACCGACTTCGGTATTGCATCGCTGGCGACGGCGACACAGCACTTCACCAGTGCGGCGCGCACGACGAGATACGCGGCGCCCGAAGTGCTGACCGGCGTGATCGACGAGAAGTCCGACTGGTGGTCGCTCGGCATGATCGCGCTCGAGGCCGCAACCGGGCGTCACCCGTTCGACGGGCTCACCGAGCAGGTCATGAATCATCAGCTCGCAACGCGCCCGATCGACGTGCGCGGCGTCTACGACGAGCGCCTGCGCATGCTGTGCCGCGGCCTGCTGCTGCGCGATCCGCGCCGGCGCTGGGGCGGCGACGAGGTGGCACGCTGGCTCGGGAACGACCCGGCATTGACGGCCCCGGAGGACACCGAGGGTCCTGCGACGGTCGTCAAGCCGTATCGCATCGGCAGCACGCAATGCACCACGGCCGAGGAGCTTGCGCTCGCGATGGCGCGCAACTGGGACGATGCATGCAAGGACCTCGCGCGCGGACAGGTCGCGCGCTGGGTCGAGCAGGAATTGCACGACTACAACCTGCTGCGCGCACTGCGCGATGCCCAGGACCTGCGCGATTGCAGCGACGATGCGCGGCTGCTCGCATTCCTGCGCGCGGCCTGCCCTGCGCTGCCGCCGGTGTGGCGCGGCGTGCCGCTGTCGCGCGAGGCGATCGTCGCGCAGGCGCGCCGGTCGCTGGACGATGACGACGCGAAGCGCTGGCTCGATGCGCTGTGGCGCGACAGGGTGCTCGCGCAGTTCGGCGATTCGGCCGAGCTTGCGGACATCGATCGCCGCTGGCGCGCGGCATGGCAGCGCTATGCCGAGCTGTGGCAGCACACCGGGGAGGCGCGCGCGGGCTGGCGGGCGAAGATCAGCCGGCACACCGAGGCCGACGGCAGCACGCATGTGAACTTCGACGCCGTGGTGTTCGGCCATTCGGTCCGCGCTCCGCCTCCCGATCCTTCGGCGCTGCATGGCGCGCTGCTGCTCACACTGCTCGAGCCGGCGTACGCGTCCGCGTTGCGCACCGAGCTTGCGACCGAGCATGCGCGCATCCGCATCGCGGGCGACTGGTTCGACGGGCTGATGGAGCAGGTGCATGACGACGATGTCGGGCTCCTCGTCGCGCGCGCGTATCTCGCCATCGCGCAGGCCGACGCCGCGGCGCAGAGCCAGCAGGAGGCCGTGGCAGCGCGTGCCGAATCGCGGGCCATCGAGGAGGCACGCATCGCGTTGCGCGTGCGCGTCGAAGCGCTGCTCAATCTGGCACCCGAGGACGAGGACATCGACCGCGAGCTCGCGCGCCAGCTCGCCGACGGCTTCGAGGATTTGCAGAACGTGTGTCAGCGCCTGCTCGCGCGCGACCTGTCGAGCCCCGAGCACGAGGCGCTGCGCACGTCCGCCGAGAAGATCCAGGTGCAGGGCTTCGGCGTGCAACGCGCCCTCGCGGGCCTGGAGCGTGACCGCGGCGTCAGCGGCGCCTTCCTGCAGCCGCAGTTCCTGAGCCTCGTCGTGATGGGCTTCGTGGTGGCGCTGGTCACGCGCATCACGTGGCTGATCTTGATCGTCGCGCTGGGGCTCGCGGGCTTCGCGGCGTACCGCTGGTACGTCCGCTTTCAATCCACCGATGCCGTGCTCGCGGCGCTGCGGCGATTCCGCCTGCCGGCGCGCTCATTCCTCGCGGGACCGCAGGATGCGAAGGCGAAGGCGGATGTGGAAAAGGAAAAGGCCAGGCGGTTCTGGCGCGCCGGCCGCCAGCCCCGGTAGACCGAAACCGCGCAAACATGGGCCGTTTTCGGTCGCCCGCCGCGAAGCGGCGGGAACATCGCGCAGCTCCGCGCCTTACTTCAGCTTCGTTTCCTTGTAGACGACGTGCTTGCGCGCCACCGGATCGAATTTCCTCATCTCCATCTTGTCCGGCGTGTTCTTCTTGTTCTTGGACGTGGTGTAGAAGTGGCCGGTGCCGGCCGACGACTCGAGCTTGATCTTTTCACGCATGGTGCTCTCCGGTCAGATGTTCTCGCCGCGCGCGCGCAGCTCGGCGAGCACGACGTCGATGCCCTTCTTGTCGATCGTGCGCAGGCCGGCGTTGGTCAGACGCAGGCTCACCCAGCGATTCTCGCTCTCGACGAAGAACCGGCGCGACTGCAGGTTCGGCATGAAGCGCCGCTTGGTCTTGTTGTTCGCGTGCGACACGTGGTGGCCCACCATCGGGGCCTTGCCGGTCACTTGACATACTCGAGCCATGGCTCGCTCCTTCGGGTTCTGGGTAGGGCGAGCCGGCTTTCCAATGGACCAAGGCCGGATCCCGCAAAGCCGGTGATTATCCCATGGCTTTGCCTTGATATCAAGCACTTGGGTCGCCGGCCAGCTGCGCAGCGGATTGCGCCAGCGTACTTCCGGGAAGCGGGCGAAGTCGCCGTCCGTCGGGCGGACCCAACAGCGGCTGCGCTGCCACCCCTCACAGCAGCCCGCGCTCGGCGAACGACACGACCTGCGCCCCCGCGACCACGAAATGGTCCAGCGTGCGAATGTCGACCAGCGCCAGCGCCTGCTTGAGCGCCTGGGTCAGCAGCTCGTCGGCACGCGACGGCTCCGCGACACCGGAAGGATGGTTGTGCGCGAAGATCACGGCCGCGGCGTTGTGCGCCAGCGCCGCCTTCACGACTTCGCGCGGGTACACGCTGGTCTGGGCCAGCGTGCCGCGAAACAGCTCGTCGGCGGCCAGGAGCCGGTGCTGGCTGTCGAGGAACAGCGCCATGAACGTCTCGTGGGGCAGCGTCGCGAGCGACAGCCGCAGATAGTCGCGCACGGCTTCCGGCGAGGTGAGCACGTCGCCGCGCTTCATCTCCTCGCGAGCAAGCCGGCGCGCAAGCTCGATGGCGGCCTTGACGACGGCGGCCTTGGCGACACCCCAGCCGCGCAGCGCGGCAAGACGCGTCACCGGCGTGGCGAGCAAGCCCGCGACGCCATCGCACGCGTGCAGCGAATCGCGCGCGATGTCCACCGCGGAGGCACCCGCGATGCCGGTACGCAGCAGCAACGCGAGCAGCTCGGCGTCCGACAAGGCCGCGGCGCCTTGCGACAGCAGGCGCTCGCGCGGGCGCTCGTGCTCGGGCCAGGTGCTGAAGGTCATGGACGCGCGACGGTGCAAAGAGCGGCGGAGTGTAAACTTCGGCGCACTTCGATCCCGATCGACCACATGGCTGAATCGCCCGCGCACGCGGTGCCCCGGCTGTCGCGCGTCGTTCTCGGCGTGACGGGCGGCATCGCGGCCTACAAGTCGGCGGAGCTCGTCCGCCTGCTGATCAAGGACGGCGTCACCGTCGATGTCGTCCTGACGGACGCGGGCGCGCGCTTCGTGACCGCGACGACCTTCCAGGCGCTGTCCGGACGGCCCGTCGCGTCGAGCCTGTGGCAGTCGGGCGTCGAGAATGCGATGGGTCACGTCGGTCTGTCGCGTGGCGCGGACCTCATTCTGATCGCGCCCGCGACCGCCGACTTCATCGCCAAGATCGTCCACGGACGCGCCGACGACCTGCTGTCGACGCTGTGCCTCGCCCGCGAGTGTCCCCTGCTCGTCGCGCCGGCGATGAACGTGCAGATGTGGTCCAACGCGGCGACCCAGCGCAATGTCGCGCAGCTCAAGGCGGACGGCGTGACCGTGCTCGGGCCCGGCTCCGGCGAGCTCGCGTGCCTCGAATACGGCGACGGCCGCATGCTCGAAGCCGAGGAATTGCAAGCCGCGCTGCACGCATTCATGCAGCCGAAGGTGCTCGCGGGCAAGCGCGTCGTCATCACCGCAGGTCCGACGTTCGAAGCGATCGATCCGGTGCGCGGCATCACCAACAACAGCTCCGGCAAGATGGGCTTCGCGCTGGCGCGCGCGCTCGCCGAAGCCGGCGCGGCGGTGACGCTGGTCGCGGGACCGACCGCGTTGTCGACGCCGGCCGGCGTCAAGCGCGTCGACGTCGAAAGCGCCGCGCAGATGGCGGCCGCCGTGATGCACGCAGTCGATCGCTGCGACGTGTTCGTCGGCGTCGCGGCGGTCGCCGATTACGCCCCGGCGCATGTCGCGGAGCGCAAGATCAAGAAGTCGGCAGACGCAATGACGCTCACCCTCGAGCCGACGACCGACATCCTCGCCACCGTCGCCGCCCGGCCGAATGCGCCGTTTTGCGTCGGCTTCGCGGCCGAGAGTCATGACGTCACCGAGAACGCCGACGTCAAGCGCCGGCGCAAGCGCGTGCCGCTGATGATCGCCAACCGCGCGCAGGACGCGTTCGGCGGCGACCAGAACGAGGTGACGCTGCTCGACGATCAGGGCGCTCACCCGCTGCCGCGCATGGACAAGCTCGCACTGGCGCGTGTGCTCGTGGCGGAGATCGCGCGCCGGCTGTCCCGCTAAGGGCTTGCCCCGTCTGAGGTTTCTGGTTGCCGGTGGCGGCGCCGTCGTCGCGGGCGTACGTGGCATTGGATTTGCTTGCCCCGTGGACCGCCTGAACTTCTCTCACTTGCGCCATGACTCGATGGAAAGCCGGCGGCATTCATTTCACCATCAGCGTCGTCATCGCGACGGCGCTGATCGCGTCGATGCTCGCACTGTGGTACCCGCCACCGTATTTCAGCGTGATGGGCGGCGCGACGCTCATTCTGCTGATCGTCGGATGCGACGTGGTGCTCGGTCCGCTGATGACGACCGTGATCTATCGCAAGGGCAAGCAGGGCCTCGTCCTTGACCTGGCGATCATCGCGTTCCTGCAAACCGCGGCGCTGACCTACGGCCTGTACATGATGTTCGAAGCGCGGCCGGTATTCACGGTGTTCGCGGTGGACCGATTCGAGGTCGTCGCTGCCAATCAGATCAGGCCCGAAGAGCTGGCTCGCGCCAAGGTGCCGGCGTTTGCGACGCTGCCACTGACCGGCCCGCTCATCGTAGGAGCCGTCCTGCCGACGGATCCCAAGGAACAATTCGCCGTTGCGATGGGAGCGATGTCCGGCGGAGAGGACATCAAGAATCTGCCGCGCCTCTACGTTGCGTACGACTCGATCGCCGCGAGCGCCGCGGGCCGCGCCCGACCGCTGAAGGAGCTCGTGATGCGGCCCGACGTCCGCACCGAAATCCAGGAGAAGCTGCACAACCAGGGAAGCCTCGAGCATTACGGCTATCTTCCGCTCGTGGGGCGTTTTCGCAGCATCAGCGTGATCGTCGACAACCGTACCGGACAGATTCGCGCGATGATCGACGCGCCGCCCGCCTTGAACGGGGCTGCCTCCTGACGATTTCGCGTGGCCGAGCGCGCGCGGGCGCTCGGCGCGTGCGCTATAGTTTTGCCAATGCCCGTCATCGATCTCAAGATCCTCGATGAGCGCCTGCGTACCAACGTGCCGGCCTACGCGACGCCGGGCTCCGCGGGCATGGACCTGCGCGCATGCGTGGACGCGCCGCTCACCATCGCGCCGGGCGATACCCATCTCGTATCGACCGGCATGGCGATCCACATCGCCGATCCGGGCTACGCGGCCGTGATCCTTCCTCGCTCGGGGCTGGGGCACAAGCACGGCATCGTGCTCGGCAACCTGGTGGGCTTGATCGACTCCGACTACCAGGGGCCCCTCATGGTGAGCTGCTGGAATCGCGGCCGCGAAGCCTACACGATCAATCCTCTCGAACGGATCGCACAGCTCGTCATCGTGCCCATCGAGCGCGCCGAGCTGCGGATCGTGGACGCCTTCGAGGAGAGCGACCGCGGAGCAGGCGGGTTCGGCAGCAGCGGACGGCATTAGCGGCCTGTATTCACAAGGGTTTTTGGCCCAACTCTTGCTTGATCGGCCGCCATGAGCCCCCTCGACACCCCGGCGCCCGTGCGCTCCGCCAAGCAAGTCCGCACCGCGGCGGACCTCGCCGTGAACGGCGCGCCTGCGATGTTCAGCCAGCCGCTGCACGTCGGCCGCCCCAACGTCGGCAACCACGAAGCGTTCCTCGCGCGCACGCGCGGCATCCTGGAGCGGCAGTGGCTGTCCAACAACGGGCCCGTCGCGCAGGAATTCGAGGCGGCGATCGCGCGCTACCTGGGCGTGCGTCACTGCATCGCGATGTGCAATGGCACGATCGCGCTCGAGATCGCGACGCGTGCGCTCGACATGCACGGCGAGGTGATCGTTCCGTCGTACACGTTCATCGCCACGGCGCACGCGCTGCAGTGGCAGGAGATCACGCCCATCTTCGCCGACATCGACCGCGACACGCACAATCTCGATCCGGATGCCGTCCGCAGGATGATCACGCCGCGCACGACGGGCATCCTGGGCGTGCACCTGTGGGGGCGCCCGGCGCCCGTCGAAGCGCTGCAGGCGATCGCGCAGGAGCATGGCCTGAGCCTCATGTTCGATGCGTCGCATGGCTTCGGGTGCTCGCACCGCGGCGTGCTGCTGGGCGGCTTCGGCCAGTGCGAGGTATTCAGCTTCCACGCCACGAAGTTCTTCAACACCTTCGAGGGAGGCGCGGTCGTCACCAACGACGACGAGCTCGCGGAGAAGATGCGCCTGATGCGCAACTTCGGATTCGTCGACTACGACAAGGTCATCTACCCCGGCACGAACGGCAAGCTCACGGAGATCGCCGCGGCCATGGGCCTGACCAACCTCGAGGACCTCGACCGCTTCGTCGCGATCAACCGGCGCAACTACGAGATCTACCGCAATGGCCTCGGCGGGGTGCCGGGATTGCGGTTGCTCGGCTACGACGAAGCCGAGCGCAACAACTATCAGTACATCGTCGTGGAAGTCGGCGCCGCATTCCCCGTCTCGCGCGACCGGCTCATTCAGGTCCTGCACGCCGAGAACGTGCTGGCGCGTCGATACTTCTGGCCCGGATGCCACAACATGGAGCCGTACCGCTCGTTCTATCCCCACGCGGGGTTGATGCTCCCCATGACGAACGAGGTGGCGACCAAGGTCGTCGTGCTGCCGACGGGCTCGGCCCTTTCGGCGGACGACGTCGGCGGCATCCTGGAGCTCATCCGCGCCGTGGCTCGCGGATGATCGCCGTGCTGCTGCGTCCCGCTGCGCTTTCGTGATCCGGCCGATCGGCGGCTTCCTGCCGCTGTGCGTGCCCGTCGCGCCGCCTCGCGGCCCGAGCGTGCTGGCGCACTGGACGCAAGGTGCGGCGAGCGTATGGCGTCTGCACAATGCGCGCAGTGGCTTGCACGCATTGTGGAACCTGCTGCGGCCCCGCGCGGTGTGGCTGCCCGCGTACGTATGCGAGGAGGTCGCGAAGGCCGTGCCCCCGGGCATCGCGATCCGCTATTACGCGCTCGACGACGAACTGCATCCGCTCTTGGACGCGATGAGCGCGTCGATCGAGGATGGCGACCATGTCGTTGCGATGGGTTATTTCGGCCGCCCCGTGCGCGCGGATTTGAAGGCACTGGCGCGAAGCCGCCCGCACGTCGGATGGATCGAGGATCGCGCGCAGGCGCTCGACGCCGGTCCACCGTGGGCGGACTGGGCCGTGTACAGCCCGCGAAAGCTGCTGGGCGTGCCCGACGGCGGTCTGCTCGTCGCCCGACACGAGGCGCTGCCGCCGCTCTCGGCGCGCGATGCAGCCGACGTCTCGTTCATGCACGCGTGCATCGCGCGCTACGAGGATCGCGACGAGCAGGACAATGACCGCTGGTACGCCGAGTATCGTCGCGCGGAAAGCGCGATGTCGTGCGATCGACAGGCGATGAGCCGGCTGTCCGAGGCCGTGCTGGCCGGCATCGATCTCGAGGATCACGCGCAGCGGCGCCGCGACAACTATCGGGTGCTGCACGAGCTGCTGCACGACCTGGCGTTCCATCGCGAGCCGAGCATCGACTTTGCGCCGCTCGGCATGCCCATACGCGTGTCGTCGGCGGAGTCGCTTTCGAAACGTCTTGCGGAACGGCGGATCTTCGCAGCGCGCCATTGGCGGACGTTGCCGTCCGATCCGCAGCAGCACGCGCACGAGCATGGGCTGGCGGGCGAGCTCTTGACGCTTCCTTGCGACTATCGCTACGGTGAGCCGGAGATGAAGCGAATCGCCGAGGCGGTGCGCGAATGCCTTGCTGCGCCGTGAGCCGCGCCCCATCGGTGCATCCCTACGCGACCCGCCAATACGCGGCGACGCTGTCGCGCATCGGGAGGCCGCTGTACGTCGAGGCATGGGATACGCACGTCATCGTCCGGTCCTGGCAGGACGGCGTCGAGGATGCGATGGGCACCTACCCGCTCGCATGCCTGGCGGAGGACTCGAACCTCGCCGCGGGACTCGACGCGCTGCGTTCCGCCGGACTGCTCACGGTGACGCTCGTGGTGGACGGCCTGGCCGGTCCCGCGCTCGTCGATCTGCGCAAGGCGTTCGGCCACATCCGGCCCTTCAAGACGCATTTCGTCGTCGATCCTGCGATTGCCCCGTACGCGCCTTCATCGCATCACCAATACGAGATTCGCCGAGCGCTGCGGCGGGGCGTCGAAGTTCGCGAGCACGCGCTGCGCGACATCATCGACGATTGGACGGCGCTGTACGAAAACCTGATCGAACGCCATGCCATCGCAGGCGTGCAGCGATTCTCGCGGGCTTCGTTCGAAGCGCTGGCCGCATGCGACGGCGTGTGCGCCCTTGGCGCCTGGCTCGACGGCGACCTCGTGTCCTGCCACCTGTGGGTGCGTCATGGACAGCGGGTCTGGAGTCATCTCGCGGCCTCGAGCGAGGCCGGCTATGCGGCCGGAGCCGCGTACGCGATCTACGATCGGTCGATCCGGCGCTTCGAAGGCGAGCTGGTGAGTCTTGGCGGCAGCGCCGGCCTCGCGGCAGACAGCGATGGACTGGCGCGCTTCAAGGCCGGCTTTTCGAACCGCACCATCGAAGCGCACGTCGTCGGAGAGGTGCTGGATCCGGGCCGCTATGAGATAGTGTGCGCGCAACGCGGCGGGGCATCGGCCGGAGACTATTTCCCGTTGTACCGCTCACCGCAAGCACCGGGAGCCACGGCATGAACATCGTCGGCAGAAAGATCGTGTTGCGGGCAATCGAGCTGGACGACATCGATGTGCTGCATCGATGGTCGAACGACCCGGACGTCCAGGAGGGTCTCGGCGGCTGGCATTTCCCTCTGTCGAAGGCGTCGCTGCAGGCGTGGGTGGCTTCCTTCCGCCACGACAGCGACGACCAGCGGCTCATCATCGAGCGCGCGCAAGGCGGACCGGTCGGCCTCGTCACGCTGACGTCGATCAATTGGAAGGACCGCAACGCCTTTCATGGCGTCCTGATCGGCGAGCGTGATCAGCGCCGCAAGGGCCTCGGCTGCGACGCCATCCTCACGATCATGCGGTACGCGTTCGAGGAGCTCGGCTTGCAGCGACTCGACACCACGATCGTGGAGTTCAACACGTCGTCGCTGGCGCTCCACGTGGACAAGTGCGGCTGGGTCCGCGAAGGGCGCAAGGAGCAGGCGGTCTTCCGCAAGAATCGCTTCTGGGCGAACATCGTCCTCGGCATCACGCGCGACCAATACGCCGCAGGCGTGCGCACGGGCCGCCTGGGCGACGCGCGCTCGAGCGGCGCGCTGCCAGCCGAGGTGGCCTGACGTGAGGGACTTCAACCAGGAGTTCCAGGACAACGAGCGCAAGTACGCGTACGACTTCGACCACGTACTGCGCCGCTACATGATTCGCGCGCTGCGTCCGGCGTTCGTGCCCGGCCGTGCGCTGGAGCTCGGCTGCTTCGAAGGGGAGATGACGGCGTTGCTCCTCGACGAGTTCGGCGACGTGACCGTCATCGAGGCAGCAAGCGACCTGGTGGCGCGGGCCAGCGCGCGCGTCGGTGCGCGCGCGCGGTTCGTCTGCGGACGCTTCGAGGACGTCGAGCTCGACGAGACCTACGACAACCTCTTCCTGGTGCACACGCTCGAGCACCTCGACGAGCCGGTCGGCGTGTTGCGTCGCATCCGGCGCTGGATGAGCCCCGGCGCGCGCTTGTTCGTCGTGGTTCCCAACGCGAATGCGCCCTCGCGGCGCATTGCGGTCAAGATGGGCCTGATCACGCACAACGCCGCCGTCACGCCGGCCGAGCGCCAGCACGGCCATCGCATCACCTACAGCCTCGACACGCTGGAACGCGATGTGCGTGCAGCGGGCTTCGCCGTCGCGCAGCGCGGCGGCGTCTTCTTCAAGCCGTTGGCCAATTACCAGTTCGACAAGCTGCTGCAGACGGACATCATCGGCGAAGATTACCTGGAAGGCTGCTTCGCGCTCGGAATGGAAGATCCCGATCTGTGCGCGAGCATTTACATCGTCTGCGCGGCGTCCTAGCGCCCTACTCCTGCCCGGGCCGGTAGAACCTTTGCTCCGGCGGCTGGTACCACTCGTCCAGCGTCGCAGGCACGCGGGCGAAATAGCCCAGCAGCTGTTGCATGCCCGCGGGCAGTGCGGCGACGTACGGCTCGCCGAGATAGCGGCAATAGTCGAATTGCGGCTTCAGGAAGGGCCGCGTGAAGGTCAGCGTCAGCGCCCGGCGCGGGTGATCCGTGGCGTTGACCCCTGCCGCGTGCCAGGCACGCGAATCGAAGAACAGGATGCGTCCCGCCTCGGCGGTGACCTGCACCGCGCGTGCAAAGAAGTCCCGGTCGTCCGGCCGGCGATCCTCGCGGTGTGAGCCTGGCAGGATCCAGGTCGCGCCGGTTGCAGCGGTGAACGGGTCGAGCGTGACGAGCAGCTGGACCATGAGGCGCTGGTCGCGCGTG
>Ga0207679_10001219_pt1 | contig 16351 bp, 11 predicted proteins | sample KBSC73metaG_FD_184320 | JGI IMG/M metagenome (GOLD analysis project Ga0207679, IMG submission 184320) | Corn rhizosphere microbial communities from Kellogg Biological Station, Michigan, USA - KBS C7-3 metaG (SPAdes) (version 2) | ecosystem: Host-associated > Plants > Roots > Rhizosphere > Soil ... | reverse complement strand
CTCGCACGCGATCCGCAATTCGGAGCCCTTGCACAGAATCCGGTCGCGATGGCCGCGCTGGCTGCAAATGCGGAGGCGTTTCGTGTGATTGCCTCGGATCCGAGGTCTTTCCAGATGCTGGTTCAATCGGCGCAACAGCTCTCCGCGAACAACGGAGCTGCGAATGGCGTCGCGACGCAAGTCGCCGCTGCACTCGCGGTCAACGTGGATTCGTTCAAGACGCTCGCATCCCAGCCCGCAGCCTTTGGCACAGTGGCGGATCATGCGGCAGCTTTCCAGCAGCTCGCCAATCACGAAGCCGCGCTGCAGGTCATGCTTCAGAATGCGCAGGCATTCGCGCATTTCGGCGGCAACGTTGCCGCTTTTCAGCAAGCTGCCTCCAATGCAGCCTCTAACAGCGTGATGGCGGCCGAAGCCAAGGGCTTCGAGGCACTTGCCGCAGACGCGCGTGCCATGAACGCACTCAGGTCCGACGCCGACTTCTTCCAGTCTCTCGCGGCGAACGCGAAGGCTTTCGATGTCCTCGCGTCGTCGGATGCGAAATTCGACGCGGCGTTCGACAGGAGCGCGATTAATGCGATCGCGGCCAACTCGGCGTCCTTCGAGGCCCTGGCAAGCAATCCGAGCCTGCTTAACGCGGCCCTCACCCAGGCCCAGGCGGTCGATGCGAGCTTTGGCGGCGCGCCGAACTCGGCAATTCAGGCCCTGATGGGCAACTCAGCCGCGTTGCAGGTCCTCGCGTCGCAACCCGGCGCGCTCGCAGCCGTCTCAGACCATGCACAAGCCTTCTCGGCAGTGGCGGGGCATGAAGCTGCCTTGCAGGTAATGCTCCAGAACGCAGCGGCGTTCGGACGCTTTGGCGGCAACGTGCAGGCATTCCAGGAGGCGGCAGCCAACGCCACTTCGAACAGCGTGATGGCAGCCGAGGCGAAGTCCTTTGAGGCGCTCGCCGCGGATGCGAGAGCAATGGGGGCGCTGAAGAACGACGCGTCATTTTTTAGCGCGCTAGCGCAAAATGCCGCCGCGTTTCGAGCGATCTCGACCGATGCCAGCTTCGAAGCCGCGTTTGACGCCAAAGCGATCAACGCGATCGGTGCGAACTCGAACTTCTTCGAGAAGTTCGCGGCGAATGCGAAGGCAATTCAGACCGCGGCAAATGCCGCGCAAGCGCTGAACATGCAGGCGGCCGCCGCTTCAGCGATCGACGGCAGGTCGATCGATGCGAGGGCGGCCCAGCTGGCGGCCTCTTATCCGCAGGCGCTGGCCGTGATGACGCAGAACTCGGCCGCTTTTACGGCGCTTGCTGGTCAGCCCGGGGCCCTGCAGCTCTTTGCAGCCAACGCGCGAGCCTTCGAGGTGCTTGGCCACGACGCCAACTTCCAGAATTTGGTGAGCAACGCCGCCTTCTCGGCCGCCGCGCGGAGCCAGGACTTCGCCAATGCGGTCAACGCGGCTGCTGCTGAGTAACGGCGTACAGGTCGCCTGAAGGGGGTTCATGGGGGGGTTCGGCGCGCGGCCGCGTGCATGTCTGGCCGCTGCAATCGTCACCGCACTGTGCGGGGTCGCAAGCCCCGCGCTCGGGCAGGCGCAGCAATCGCCCCCGCCCCCGCAGCCTGACACCACGACCGTCGAAGAACCAGTCACCAAGCCTGAACGCCCGCCAGAACCGACCTTGCCGGCTCCGAAACGCGAGCCCGCGCACGTTCCTCCCGACGCGTCCGGAATCGATCTCAGCGAGATCGACACGCGCGAGGTCGAGCTACTGTATTTCGATCCCGCCCAAACGTATCTCACGCCCTACATCGGGCGCGCGTTCACCAACTCGCTCCAATTCCACAAGAAGAAGTTCAACTGGACGCCGTGGGAGCGCATCACGGTGCTGCTCAAGGACTTCGGCGATTATGGCAACGCCGCTGCCCGGGCCTCGCCCAACAACGCGGTCCTGCTCGACGTGGCGCCCCTCAGCCAGGTGATGGAGACATTCTCTCCGGGCGAACGGTTCTTCACGCTCAACAACCATGAGTTGCAGCACGTCGCAACGATGGACGTCTGGAACCGCAAGGATGCGTCCTGGCGGCGCTTCTTCCACGGCAAGCCCATGCCCCTGCAGGAGCATCCGGAATCGATCCTATGGAACTATCTCGCCGTACCGCGCACCAATGTCCCGCGCTGGTATCTGGAGGGAAGCGCCGTCTTCTTCGAAACCTGGATGGCGGGCGGCCTCGGACGGGCGCAGGGCGCCTATGATGAGATGGTATGGCGGGCCAAGGTCCGCGACCATGACCGCTTCTTCTCGCCGCTCGGTCTAGAGTCGGCGGGCGTTGCCGTCGACTTCCAGGTTGGGGTCAACGATTACCTGTACGGAAGCCGGTTCTTTTCCTACCTGGCGCTCAAATACGGGCCCGAGAAAGCGGTCGACTGGCTCCGACGGCCAGAAGGAAGCAAGGCATTTTACGCGTCGCGCTTCAGGGAGGTCTTCGGACTGCGACTTGACCGTGCCTGGAGCGAATGGATCGCGTTCGAAAACCAGTTCCAGCAGGCAAATCTCGCCAAGCTTGCCCAATATCCTCTGACGGATACGCAAAAGCTGAGCCCGAAAGGACTCGGCTCAATCTCCCGCGGCTTCGTCGACCCGAAGACCAACAGCCTGATCGCCGCATTCCGGTATCCGGGCACGATCGGCTTCCTCGGACGCATGGCCCTCTCCACCGGGAAGCTGACCAAGCTCCAGGAAATCAAGGGCATGATGCTCTACCGGGTGACGAGCCTCGCGTTCGATCCGGCGTCGCGCACGGCTTATTACACGGAGGACAACGGCGCTTTTCGCGACATCATCGCGGTCAATGTCGACAACGGCCGCAAGCGCATGTTGCTCAAGGATGCGCGGATCGGCGACCTCGTTTTCGACGCACGGGACAAGACCCTGTGGGGCATACGTCACCAGAACGGGTTCGCGACGATCGTCCGGATCCCGGCGCCCTACCGCAGCTTCAACCAGGTCCATACCTTCAAATACGGGCAGATCCCGTTCGACCTGGACATCTCGCCCGACGGCACTTTGATGTCCGCCTCCTTCGGCGAGGTGAATGGCGATCAGACGATGCGCGTGTGGCGGATGGACTCGCTGTTCTCCCCCGAGCCGGTCGAGATAGCCCGCTTGTCCTTGCCGCCTTCCGTCCCCGAAGGCTTCGTCTTCGCGCCGAACGGGAAGACGATGTACGGGACGTCCTATTACACTGGTGCCTCGAACGTTTTCCGCTTCGACATCGCCAGCGGGAAATATGACGCCGTCAGCAATTCCTCGACGGGATTCTTCCGGCCCCTGGTGCAGCCTGACGGATCGCTCATCGCATACGAATATAGCGGCGAGGGCCTGCAACCGGTGCGGTTCCAGCCGCAGGTGCGCGACGATCTCGGTACCGTCGAGTTTCTGGGAACGCGCGTCGTCACTACCCATCCCGAGCTCAAGACATGGGGCGTCGGTTCCCCGGCCAAGGTTCCGTTCGAGGAACTTGTCACGGGGCGCGGCAAGTATAGCGCTGCGCGGCAGCGCAAGTTCGCCGGTACCTATCCGATCATCGAGGGCTATAAGGGCGTCTGGTCCCCGGGCTGGTACTTCCGGTGGGAAGATCCGCTGCAGTTCAGCCAGGTGAGCGCCAGCGTGAGCGTGTCACCCGTTGACCATATGAAGTTCAAGGACCGGTTTCACGCGAGGCTCCAGCTCAAGACATTGAACTGGGACCTCCAGTACATGCACAACGCCGCGGACTTCTACGACCTCTTCGGCCCGATCGAACGCAGCCGCCGCGGCGATACGGTGATCGCGGCCTACAACAAGACGATCATTTACGATCCGCCGCGCCAGCTCGACCTGTTCGCGTCCGGCGCTGTCTATACTGGGCTCGAACGCCTACCCAACGCTCAGAATATCCCAGGGCCCAGCAACATCGAGTCCATTGAGATCGGCGCCAAATATCACAATTTCCGGCAGTCGCTGGGGGGCGTCGATCACGAGAAGGGCATCGCGTGGCGAGCGCTCGCGGACCTCGATTATGCAAAGGGCCAGGCCTTTCCGAAGCTTTACGGCGGGATCGACTACGGTCTCCCGCTGCCATTCGCGAACAGTTCGGCGTGGGTTTACGCGCACGCAGGAACCGCCGCGGGCGACCGCACCAGCCCATTGTCGGCTTTCTATTTCGGCTCGTTCCGGAACAATTATGTCGATAACCGGCCCGTCAAACGGTATCGCGAAATGGAAAGCTTCCCGGGTTTCTCGATCGACGAAATCGTCGCACGCCGCTTCGTGAAGCTGACGGGAGAAGTGAATCTGCCGCCCATCCGCTTCACCGAGATCGGCACGCCGGTCTTCTTTTTGAGCTACATCAGGCCGGCGATCTTCGGTGGCGGCATGGCGATCGAAGCGCCCGACAAGAGCTCGCATAATTACGCCAATCTAGGTCTGCAACTCGACCTGAACTTCACCGTCGCCCTCAGGCTGCCGATGGTATTGTCGGTGGGGGCGGCCGGGGGCTGGCGCGACGGCCATTATCGCAAGACCGAGTGGCTCGCGTCGCTTAAGATCATGTGATTCGATGACCGGCCTGCTGACCGAGAGCCTGCATTGGGGCGCCGCCCTCATCCCGGTGATCGTCCTGCTCGCAATGTTCGTCTGGCTCGACGCCTTCGCGCTAATGAGCGTCAAGGAAGTCTCCGTCCTCTTGATCCTGGGGGCTCTCGCCGCCCTCGCGGCCTGGCCGGTCAGCGGCGGGCTGCTTGATACCCTGCCGATCGGCTTTTCGCTTTACAGCCGCTTTGTCGCGCCCTGGATCGAGGAAGCGATCAAGGCGGTGATCGTGATCGTGCTCTTCCGCATCAATCGCATCGGCTACAAGCTCGACGCCGTTATCTCGGGCTTCGCGATTGGTGCCGGCTTCTCGGTCGTCGAGAATATCTTCTATCTGACCATATTTCCCCAATATAATACTGGGACATGGCTCGTCAGGGGCTTCGGCACGGCGACCATGCACGGGACGACCTTGGCCATCCTTGCGGCGGTCGCGCACGAGTTCGCGGAGCGCGAGACGCGCGAGGCGGCCGGCGACTTCGACTTCCATCTCTACTGGTTCATCCCAGGATATGGAGCTGCGGTCGCGCTCCACACCCTGTTCAACCAATTCCCGGAACGGCCGCTCATCGCGATGATGGGCGCCATGATCGCGGCGCCGCTCATGCTCATCGGCATTCTCAATTTCGGAACCGCGGAGGCCCAGAGCTGGCTCGAGAGCGAATATAAGGAACATCGCTCCCAGCTCGAAGCACTCCGGGCCGGTCGCTGGCCCGACGGGCCAGCCGCAGAGAAGATCGCTGCTCTTGCCGGACGGCTCGACAGCGAAGGGGCGACGCGCGTTCGCCGCTATTGGGAACTTCTGGCCTGGCTCGTCGCCGAGGCCGAGGAGACCCTGATGGAGGAAGCGGCGGGCGACGCGGTCTTCGACCCCGCGGAAGTGCGCGCCGCCTTCGCCGAGCTGGAAGGACTGAAGCGGGCGCTTGGACGAAGCACCTTTGCCGCCCTCAAGGCCGTGCTTCCCTTCAGCCGCAACGATTATTGGGAAATGGACGAGCTCCGGCAACGGCTCACCGGTCACTGACCGAAACAGTTACACTTTCTTAACCATCGGGTGCGCACTGGCGTTGTTCAGGAGCGCGTGATGCCCATGCTCGCACATTTCGAAGACCTTGCGCCTCAGAGCGACCGCCGCCGCTATGTTCGGCGTTCGCTGAAGCTCGGCAGCGGCGCTGGCGGCGAGGAAGTGACCATTCACGATCTCTCCCTGACGGGCGCGCTGCTGGAAACGTCGGTTCCGATGCTGGTCGGCGCGATCTTCGAGGTAGAGCTGCCGCAGGTCGGTCCCATCGAGGCGACGATCGTCTGGAACAGTGGCGAGTTCTATGGCTGCCAGTTCGAGCTTCCGATCGCGCCCGCGGTGCTGAGCGCGGCGCAGCTGCAGAGCCAGCCCAAGTCGCCGCAGGAGCTTGCCCTCGCGACCTCGGACCCTCTGGCCGAACTGCAGGAGCTCAATGCCGAGGTCGAGCGGCTCGCGCTGAAGATGGAGAGCGCGCTCAAGCGCCTGAGCAGGAAGTAAGGTGGAACCCGATACTGGTGTTATCGGGCGCTATTACACTTGGAATGAAACCCCGGCGCCGCGCTGCGACGCCGAGGTCCCTCCCCTTCGACTAATATTTGAACGTCACTGACGCCCCGACGGTGCGGGGATCCGCATGTTGCCGGCGAACCGCCGTGCTGCCCGGGAAAATCGTGTTCCGGAGAAGCATGGAGGAGTCGAGCGGCTGGTACAGGTTGGCCAGGCCATATTGCTTGTTGAGCAGATTGTTTCCGAAGATCGACGCGGTCCACCGGCCGGTCGACGAAGTAAGGGACAGGCGGCCGCCGAGCACTGCATAGGATGGCTCGATCGTTTGCGGGTTGGCGTCGGTGATGATGCCTTCGAACTGCTTCGAGAAGAAGCTGAGGTTCGACGTGGCGTCCCACGTCCATCCGGTCGATCCCAGGTCGCCGGTCCAGTCGAAGCCGATCCGTCCGCTCCACTTCGGAGAGTTGGGCGCGGGCTTGCCGTTGAGGTTCTGCCTGGCGCCCAGTCCGATGGCCGAGCAGGCCGCTGGGGACGCGCCGGCGGCATTTGGCGCGCATCCCGGGAGGCCCGGCGCATTGGTGTAGTCGAGGAAGTTCGAGTCCAGATAGGCAATGCTCGTGAAGAGCGAGAGCCCGCTGAATGGCCTGGCGATGCCGTCGAACTCGAAGCCCTGCTGGCGAAGCTTTCCGGCGTTGAGCACGGTGAAACTGACGCCGTCGAACGCGCGGTCCTGATAGCCGCTGATGTCCATCCGGTAGAAGTTGAGGTTCAGCGTTAGCTTATGGTCGAGCCAGCTGGTCTTGGCGCCGAGTTCCCAATCCTGCACTGTCTCCGGAGCGAAGACGCGCTTGGTCGACACGAGGGCACCGTTCGAGAACGTCGAAAGCGGGGTAGAGCTGCCGCCGCTATTATATCCGCCCGATTTGTAGCCGGTCGAATAGCTCCCATAAATCAGATGGTCCTTCGTCGCCTGGTAGTTCAGGCCAAGGCGATAGGTGAACCGGCTCTGGTCGAGCTTCGGGAAGGTGAGCGCTTCCGGCGCGCGGAAGATGCCCTGGCCGATAAAGGCATTGGCCGTCTGCGCGTAAGTACCTTCCTTCTTGTCCCTGGTGTGGCGCCCGCCCACCGTCGCGAAGAGCTTGTCGGTCAGATAGACATTGGCCTGCGCATAAGCCGCGTAGCTGTCGACCTTCTGGAAGACGTCCTGGTCGGTCGCATTCTCGAGATGGCCGCCAAGACCGGCAAGGAACGGGTTACATGCTGCCTTCAAACCGGTGAAAGGCGCGACCGGCGGGAAGAATGCGACGTTGCAATATTGCGAGTTGAGGTGGAAATTTTCGCCAAGATTGTACTTCTCGCTGAAGTAATAAAGGCCGGCGACCATGTCGAAATGGCCGTCCATCCAGGCCTTGGTCGGCGAGATGAACTGGAGCTCGTGGTTCTGGCTCTTGGACGCGAAGTTGCCCGAGCGCGAGATCACCGGTGCGGGCGAGAAAACTACGTCGCCGTCGCGCTGCCTGTTCTTCCAGTCGCGGTAGGAATCGATCAGGCGCAGGGTCGAGCCGCCTCCGACATCCCATGACAGCGTGCTGTTCACACCCCACTGACGGTCGTGGAGGTCCGCGGTGACGAACTGGTTGAAGTTGCGATCATTGAAATCGGTGTCCGGACCGCCGGCCAGCAATGTTCTCATATTTGCAAGCGCGCCGGGAGAAATCGAATCTTGGTCGAGCTCGATGTCGGTGACCCCGTCGCCCTTCATCTTCGAATAATCGGCGCGGAAGACCCAATCGACCGGCCCGGCCTGGGCGCGGAAGCTGCCGCGAAGGACGGTATCGTCCGTGCCGCCATATTGCTTGCCGTCGAGCTTGTTGTGCCAATAGCCGCCAAACCACTGCTGCATTCCAGCGAAGCGGAACGCGGCCTGCTTTCCGACCGGCACGTTGACGTAGCCATCCACCTTGTAACGGTCGCCGGTGCCGACTTCGCCGGTCACCCGGGCCGACATGTCGTTGAGCTTAGGCGCAGCCGAATGCAGGGAAAGCGCACCGACGCTGGCGTTCCGACCGAAGAGTGTGCCCTGGGGACCGCGCAGGACTTCGACACTTTCAATGTCGAGCAGCGAGCTGACCACCGCGCCCGCGCGCGGAACGTACGCGCCGTCGACGAAGATCGCGACGCTTGGTTCGATCGTCGTGTTGCCGATCGCGCCGATGCCGCGAATGTTGACGCGCATGAAGGACGATTGAACGCTCTTCGTCGCCTGGTAGTTCGACGCAAGCTTGCCGATCTGGGAAATGTCCGAGATGTTGGATTTCGCGAGCGTTTGGCCCGAGAACGCGGCGACCGAGATCGGGACCCGCTGAACATTCTCAGAGCGCTTCTGTGCAGTGATGACGATCTGCGAGTCAGTACCTGAATTTTGCGCAGGGGCTGCGTTCCCGGTTGCCGGGTCCGCGGCCGGCTGTTGCGCTTGCGCAGAAGCAGGAACCGAACAGAGCCCAAAGGCCAAGGACGTGACGCCGGCGCACGCCAGCAAACGAGTGCGATTTATCAATGAAATACCCTTCCCAGCTTTGGGCGGAACCTAGAGATGTTGCGCGGGCGATTTTTCGACACCGCGCCACGAACTTTCGTTTTCACGCCACGTGCGCGACTGGGAGCTGGTGTCGGAACGGTTATATGACGCCTGTCGCCGGAGCTCGGCCGGCGGTGGGACTAGCCTGGCTTAGAGCCCGAGCAGAAGGATCAGGCCGAAGCTTGCCGATCCTAGCGCCAGCAATGAAAGTATCACCGTCATCGTGACCCGGCCGCCGGCGCGAGAGACGGTGCGGATATCTACGCCCAACCCCAGCGCCGCCATCGAGATAACCGTGAATATCGTCGCTGCAGTTCCGATTGGCGCAAGCGCCCAGCTCGGGATAAAATTTGCGGAGCGAAGGACGACCATCGCCAGAAAGCCGATAATGAACCAGGGAACGAGCTGGTGGAGCGCCGGCCGTCCAGGCTGAGGACGGTCGCCGGCGGTGACGTGCGGAGCCGGCTCGGTTGGCTCCTCGCGCAATCGCGCCGTCATGAATGAGAGCACGAGACACACCGGCCCGAGCATTAACACGCGGATGAGCTTCACCAACGTGCCGATCTGGACCGACTTTGCACCCATTGGCGCCGCGGCCGCGATGACCTGCGGAACCGCGTACACAGTCAAACCTGCGAGTGCCCCGTAGCCGAGCTGTGTCATGTGCAAGATCGCGCCAATCAGCGGCAGGGCCAGCACGACGATCACCCCCAAGACCGCTGTAAAGGCGATCGACGACGCAACATCGTCGCCATCGGCGCCAATGACCGGCGCAACAGCAGCAATCGCGGAATTGCCGCAGATGGAATTGCCGCAGGCGACCAGGATGGCGAGACGCTTGGAGAGTCCGAGCGCTCGGCCAATTGCGAAGCTGAGCATGATCGCGGCGGCCACCATCCCAAAGATCGAAAAGAGCAACGGTAAGCCCGCCGACAGGATCGTGGCCGCGCTGACCGAGGCGCCGAGCATCACGACGGCGATTTCGAGAAGCAATTTGGCGCTAAAGTCGATGCCGGGCTTCCATTGCGGACCCGGAATCCAGACGGTCCGGATCGCGGCCCCAAAAAGAATCGCGAGCACCAGCGCTTCAATCCAGGCCCGCCCGGACATCGCCGTCTCCAACTGCTGGAGAGCATAGCCTGCGGCAGCAACGGCGCCGCACAGGGCCAGCCCAGGGAGGATCCCGGTCGGAGAACTGCCGAATGAGCCCTTCATGCAAGTCACCTTAACACGGTGTGCAGCGCTGTTGAGCATCGCAGCAGTGCGTGGCCTACGCGGCCTTCGTGGCCCCGAGAGCGGTTCGCGACGAGCGCGTTCCGATGATGAAGATTAGTGCGGCGGCCATGCTCGCAATTGGCAGCAGCTGAAGTGCACCGAGCAACCCAAGGCGGTCCGCGAGCCAGCCAGTGACGATTGGGCCGGGAGCCAGGCCGAATGCATTATTGGCCAGCGTGAGAACGGCAAAGGCAGTGCCATGCAGAGCAGCGGGAGTCAGCGCCGCGACCATCGCCCCCGACGGTCCGGCTGAAGCCGCCGCCAGGAACATGCCGATGCCGAGCAGCATCAATTGTGTACTACCTGGCCCAAACGCGAAAGCGACGCTGATCGCGGCTGCGCAGCCGAGACAATAGAATGCGCTGAGCAGAGCGCGCGGGCCAGTCTCGCGGACGAACTTGTCGCTGATCATTCCGCAGACGATCATGCCTGCTCCACCAAGCGCAAGGAACAAGGCAGCGAGCGACGTCGCCTGCTTCAGCGGCAGGTCATAGTAACGAACGAAATATGTAGGCAGCCACGCCGGCAAGGTGCCTGCAACGAACAGCTGTAGTCCGCTTCCGACATAAGCACACTTTAGCGCTCGCCCCGAGAACAACGCTCCGACATTCGTCAGCCCGACCTGCTTTCGCTGCACTTCCGCTTCGCCCGACAACCGCGTTTCCTTGACCAGAAGCGGGTAGATTATGGCGAGCACCAGCCCGGCCGCGCCGATGGCCGTGAATGCCATCCGCCATCCGTGGGTTGCGGCGACCGCGCCACCGACAGCAACGCCGAGCACCTGCCCCGCAAGTCCGCCAGCCATGAACGCGCCGGTCAGGGTCGCGCGAAGCCGCGCGGGAAAGACGCTGATGATCACGGCGATGCCGACGCTACCGTACGCCGCTTCGCCTACGCCCACGAGCACTCGGGCGGCGAGCATTTGATTATAGGTGGTCGCCAACCCGCAGAGCAGTGTCGCAAGGCTCCACAACACGGCCATGGCGGCGATGCTCCTCACTCGGCCGATGCGGTCCGCCAGCAGCGAGATCGGGCAGGTGAGTACACCGACCGTCACGGCGACTATCCCCGACAGAAGGCCGAGCTGGCCGTCCGTCAGGTCCCATTCCACCTTGAGCAGCGGGAACACCGCGCTGAGCACCTGCCGCGCCATGTAATCGGAAATGAGCAGGCCGAACGTCAGCGCGAACACCATCCAGGCGTAGGCGGAGACATCCGGCCCACGGGCCGGAGACTTGCTCACGCGGCTTCGAGCCTCGCGATCGCCGATGGCTTGCGATTCGGGAGCCAGCCGTTCCGCTCGAGCGTCTCATCGATGCTCGAGTAGAAAGTGCCGAGCTGGTAGATTTCGCGAGCCTGCTCGGCGGTCGCGATCGGACGCCACAATTCTTCCGAGATGCGCACCATCTTCTCGATCTGCTGGACCGACGTCGCGCGCTCTCCGCGGCGGCCGTAGAGATTGTCCTCCTGGCCGACCCGCACGTGCAGGCCCATCGCGATGCCCATCGCGTTGAGCGGATAGAGGTGCCGCATGAGGCCCTCGACGGTCAGGACCGCATTCTGCGGAACGCGGTTGATGAATTCCATCAGGTTGCGCGGATTCGGGCCATCGTGGCCTCCGCCGATTGACACCCAGTTGAGGACATAGGGGCCCATATACTGGCCCTGCCGGACGATGCGCTCGACCGTCTCCAGATCCTTGATCGAGCCGATCATGAAGTGGGGCTGGATACCGGCGGCGACGAGCCGCCTTAGATGCTCCTTCACGAAGCCCGGGCCGGACTCGTAGTACATCTCGGTATAGGCGTGCTTGTAATCGGGCTCGCCCATCGAGGTGCCGGCCGCGTCCTCGTCGGTGATGAGTTCCATCACGTTCATTTGGTTGGTGTTGATTGCGATCGTCACCTGGTCCGGCTTCGGATTCAGGTCCGCCAGCATGTGGCGCGTATCGTCGCTCAGCCACTTGGCTGCTTCGCCTTCGCCCTTGGGTGCGAAGCTGATCGAGCCGCCGACCTGCAGGATCATCTTCGGCACGGCGGTCCGAAGCCGATCGAGCATCTCATTGAAATCGTCGAGCTGCTTTGAGCCCTTGCCCGTCTCCGGGTCGCGCACGTGAACGTGCAGGAGCGTAGCGCCCGCATTGTAGCAATCGACCGCCTTCTGAACCTGCTCGGCCTTTGTCAGCGGGATGTCGTCGGAATCGCGCGGAAAGAAGCTCGGCGCATAAGGCGCGACCTGTATGACCAGCGGATCCTGGTTTTCGGGCAGCAGGCTATCGTCCATGAACTGCATGGTTCTTCTCCGTTAATAAGGCTTGTCGCCGATGATGCCCGCGCGTTCCATTTTTCGGACGGCGGGCCAGTAATCCATGACCGCGTAATGCTGGGTGCTACGGTTATCCCAGATTGCGACGCTGTTTGGCCGCCAGCGCCAGCGAACCTGGTATTCCGGGATCGTCGCACGCGCGATCAGATAATTGAGGAGGTTCGCGGCTCCCGGCGCATAATCCTGGCCGTAGCGAACATTCTCGGCCGTATGATAATCGGTGAAGTGCGTCGTGAAGCTGTTCACGAAGAGCACTCTCTCGCCGGTCTCCGGATGCTTGCGGACGACCGGGTGCTCGGCGTCCGGGAACTGCGCCTTGAGGTCATGGCGCTTTTCGATGGGCATTCGCGCGCCGAAGCTCGCCTCGATGGAATGACGTGCATGAAGCGCGTCGATGTGGTCCTTGATATGCTCCGGGAGGTCTTCGTAGGCGCGCGCCATATTGGACCAGACCGTGTCCCCGCCGACGGGCGGGCATTCGAGGCAGCGAAGCACCGCACCCATAGGCGGCGCATCGCGCCACGTCGCATCGCAATGCCACGCATTTTCATAATGGTCGGGCGGCGAATCCAGGTCCTTGTAGATGCACACCAGCCCCGGGTGATCCGGATCGCTTCCGGCAACCGGATGATCTTCGAGCTCACCGAAGCGCTTCGCAAAGGCGACATGATCCGACTTGCTGATTTCCTGATCCCGCAGGAACAGCACCTTGTGCTGCAGGAGGGCGTACCTGATCTCGCCGAACAGGTCGTCGTTTCCGACCGCGTCGGCCAGGATGACGCCGCTCAGCTCGGCCCCGATATGCGTCGTGAGTTTCTCGACGCGCATCAGATCACGAAAATCGAGGAACCGGTGGTCTTCCCCGCCTCAATGTCTCTGTGAGCCTTGACGGCGTCGGCCAGCTCGTAACGCTGATTGATCTCGATCTTGATCCGGCCGCTCGCAACATGATCGAAAAGCGCGTTCGCAAGCTCGGCACGCTCGCCTGGATCGGCGATATAGTCCGCCAATGCGGGACGCGTGAAATAGACGGAACCCTGCATCGCCATTTGCAGCGCGTCGATCGGCGGGAACGGGCCGGAAGCGGTTCCGCAGCCAACCAGGACGCCACGGCGCTTCAGGGACTTCAGCGATCCTTCAAACGTGTCCTTGCCGACCGTGTCGAATACCGTCGTGACGCCTTGGCCGTCGGTCAGGTCGCGAACGCGGTCGGCCACATTCTCCTGCCGGTAGAAGATGATCTCGTCGCAGCCGCGCGCCCTAGCGATAACCGCTTTCTCGAGGCTCGAGACTGTCCCGATCACGCGAAGCCCGAGAAGCTTGGCCCACTGGGCGGCGATCAGCCCGACGCCGCCCGCCGCGGCGTGCAGCAGGATCGTGTCGCCCGGCTTCATCCACGGATTGGTTTTCAGCAGCCAGTAAGCGGCGCTCAGGCCCCGCATGGTCATCGCCGCGGCGGTCTGGTGATCGATGTCGACGGGCAGCTTGATCAGCGAGCCGACCGGCATGACCCTCTCGGTCGAATAAGCGCCCAGCGGACTGCCGGTGTAGGTCACGCGGTCCCCAATCCGGTAGCCGTTGACGTTCGAGCCTACGGCTTCGATCACGCCCGACGCTTCGACGCCGATCCCATTGGGCAGCGGCACCGGGTAATAACCCTGGCGGAAATAGGTGTCGGCGAAGTTCATGCCCACGGCGACATGACGGATTCGTACCTCGCCCTCGCCGGGGTTTCCGACCGGGACGTCCTCGATCCGAAGCACGTTCGGACCGCCTGCCTCATAAAAGCGTACAGCTTTAGCCACTCGAAACTTTCCCGATTGAATTCGCTGGCCAGCTATCACTAATGCGACAAACGGATTTCATGGATCGCGATACCGGTTGCATAGGTCGCGACAAATGGAGGCGCGTCATGGAGCTCGTCAGGGCAGCATCGCTGACCGGTTATTTCGCGGTGGCGGGTGAGCTGCAGCTCAACGTCACACCGTTGTTGAGGCGCGCCGGCCTGTCACGAACGATGATGAGCGATCCTGAGCAAACGCTCCCGGCCCGAGCTGTCGTTCATCTCCTGGAAGACAGTGCGGACGTCTCGGGATGCGCGACGTTCGGTCTCCGAATGGCCGAATATCGGCAGCTGTCCGACCTTGGGCTGGTCAGCTTGCTCATCGTCCACCAGCCTACTCTCAGCGATGCGCTCGCCGTCCTTTCCGAGTATCGGAACCGCATCAATTCCAACCTGACACTGCAGGTCGAACATCACGATGAGGCGATTTTCCTTCGCGAAAACTTCTCGCTCCAGCAGCCCCTCTACTCGCGACAGGTGAACGACCTTGCGCTCGGTGTGCTCTACAAGCTCTGCCGGTCGGTCATGCCGCCGCAATGGCGGCCACACTGCGTCAGTTTCAGCTACGAACGTCCTTTGCCCGCGGACCGGCAGGTCTATGATCGCCTGTTCGACTGCTCACTCCAGTTCGGAGCCGATTTCGACGGGATCGTGGTCGGCCGGTCGGACATGCAGCGCCGCAACCCAATGTCGGACTTGGCGCTCGCCGCCCATGCGCGCGAGCTTGTTGGTGGCATGGTAGCCCCCGGCGACCGTTCCGTCGCGGAGGAAGTCGAGCAATCGATCAGGATCCTCATGCCGATGGGCCGCGCCTCCATCGGGGAAGTCGCACATTCGCTCGGCACGAACGTCAGGACCCTGCAGCGCCGCCTCGTCCGCGACGAGGTCGTTTTTAGCGACCTCCTCGATCGCGTCCGAGTGCACCAAGTCAGCCAGCATTTCGCTAGCCGCCACCTCCGGCTGACCGATGTGGCGCATCTTCTCGGCTATTCGAGCCTGGGATCGTTCAGCAGCTGGTACCGCAGCCGCTTCAACCAGACGCCAAGCAGTGGCCGGCGCGAAATCCAGCGCCACACGGCGAAACAATGAAATGCTTTAGCTGCTTTGGTCCAGCGCCTCGCGAACGCGAACGCTAGCATGAAGCGCCTTCTCCCTGACCCGCGCAAGCGCCGCGATTTCAGGGTCGTCAGGAGGCAATATCTCGATCGCGCGCTGCAAACGATCCGCGAGATCGTCGAACCCGCTGGCAATCTGACAAATGATATCGGACCTCGGCCCGAAGCCGAGGCCTCTTTCCCCCCGCGTCGACATTGAATGCGACGCTAATCGCGATTTTGATTTTAGGCTTTTCCAAAGGCGTCACGAATCACCGAGTTCGCGACGAGCTAGGGCGGGTCGGCAGGGAGGGTGTCCGCACCACGCGGCTGCTTTCGACCCAAAGCGGACATTGGTTCATAAGCCTGGCTAGGGGGCAGGCAGGTCCCTTTGATTGGCGCGGCGGCAGAGCGTTTCCTAGCTCAATCCCCACCCTGATCGACGGAAGGATAGCCCGATGGACAAAACTAGCGACGGAGCGAACGTCCGTTTCCCTCCCCCGCTCATTTATGTAGCGGGATTGGCATTTGGCATCGCCGCCGAGCGCTTTCTGAAGTTCCCGACCTTGGGTCTCCCGCCCGTGCCCCGAGACCTAGCGGGCAGTCTGCTGGTCCTCATTGGGTTTCTTTTGATGCTCGCCGGTGCAGGACTGTTCCTGCGTCGGCGCACTGCGATCCTGCCGTTCAAGCCGGCCAGCACCCTTGTGACCTCCGGCGTTCTCAGTTGGACCCGCAACCCGATGTACCTTGGAATGGCGGTTTTCTACGCTGGCCTTGCAGTCGTCCTGAACAGTTTGGTCGCGCTGGTCCTGCTTCCCCTGGTGCTCGCGATTGTCCAGACGCAGGTTATCGCAAGGGAAGAGGCATATCTCGAACGGGCATTCGGCGACGAGTATGTTGCCTACAAGAACCGCGTCGGACGCTGGATCTAGTGCTTCGCCGACGTCCGCTTTCCACCCATTGCAGACGTCAGGCGAGCCTTCCGCTTATCGACGGGGCACATAAGATTGAGGTCACGATCAAGCTTCACGGCGCATAGGCGACACCTTAGCCACCAGGCGCTGACCCTGCCAAATTTCGCACC
>Ga0207679_10001217_pt1 | contig 16366 bp, 16 predicted proteins | sample KBSC73metaG_FD_184320 | JGI IMG/M metagenome (GOLD analysis project Ga0207679, IMG submission 184320) | Corn rhizosphere microbial communities from Kellogg Biological Station, Michigan, USA - KBS C7-3 metaG (SPAdes) (version 2) | ecosystem: Host-associated > Plants > Roots > Rhizosphere > Soil ... | reverse complement strand
GCACGTACGGATCTGTGCGGGGGGCGCCCAGCAATGGGCGTCCCTACCGCGATTCACCTTTCTGGCGCCGTCAGAAAGGTGACTCGGCTGCCGGGCCGAGACCCGGCGCGGCCTCGCCAGAGAACAACCTCCACGCCAAGCGAAACAGAGCCCCAAAGGAACGACGACAATTCGCAGATGAGTTCCCTCGGCGAATTTGATCTGATCGACGCTTATTTCAAGCGTCCTGTGAAAGACGCAGTGCTGGGCGTCGGCGACGACTGTGCATTGCTGTCCCTCGCACCCGGCATGCAGCTGGCGACGTCGTGCGACATGCTGGTGGAGGGGCGCCATTTCCTTTCCACCGTGGCACCGGATCGGCTCGGGCACAAGGCCCTCGCCGTGAATCTCAGTGATCTCGCTGCATGCGGGGCCCGCCCGTTCGCGTTCACGCTCGCGCTCGCGCTCCCCCATGTGGACGAACGTTTCCTCTCGGGTTTCTCGCATGGTCTGCTGGCCCTGGCCGACGCCCACGGTTGTGAGCTGGTCGGCGGTGATACGACGCGGGGACCTCTCAACATCTGCATCAGCGTGTTCGGTGAGGTGCCGCCCGGGCAGGCGCTTCTGCGCTCGGGTGCATGCCCAGGTGACGATCTGTATGTGAGCGGCGTGGTCGGGGATGCACGACTGGCCCTCGAGGCGTTCCGCGGTACGGTGGGCTTGGACGGAGGGGCGTTCGAGCGCGTGCGCCGTGCGTTGGAATCGCCGATGCCGCGTGTAGAGCTGGGTCTTGCGCTGCGGGGTCTGGCCACGAGCGCGATTGACGTGTCGGACGGTCTGCTGGGCGACCTCGGGCATGTTCTGCGCCGTTCGGGCGTGGGCGCCACCGTGGAGGTGGATGCCTTGCCTCGCAGCGCCGACTTGGCTGCCCAGCCTGTGGCACTGCAGCGAGAATGCGGTCTCGCCGGTGGCGACGACTATGAACTTCTGTTCACCGCGCCGGCAGGTGTTGCCGCGGATGTCCACCGCGCGGCCCGCGACAGTGGTGTGCCGGTCACACGCATCGGCCGCATCGAAGCGGTGCCGGGTGTGCGGCTTGTCGACGCCCGCGGCGAGGCCGTGTCCCATGTGTTCGGCGCCTTTGATCACTTCAAATCATGACCCACGTCCCCGGCTCGGGCTCGCTCCAACCTGTGCAGGCCGCACCCATTCGCCGCCCGACGCTGCGCTTCATGTTCCATCATCCGGCGCATGTGATTGCGCTCGGGTTCGGCAGTGGCCTGTCGCCTGTGGCGCCGGGCACGGTCGGGACGTTGTGGGCATGGCTTGCGTTCGTCGCGCTGCGTCCGCTGTTCACTGACCTGCACTTCGCCTTGCTCCTGGCTTGCAGCATGCTCGTCGGTTGGTGGGCGTGCACGGTGACGGCTCGCCACATGGCCGTGGCGGACCCCGGTGCCATCGTGTGGGATGAGGTGATTGCATTTTGGCTCGTGCTGTGGCTCGTCATGCCCGCTTCGCTGTGGGGGCAGGCGGCTGCATTTGCGCTGTTCAGGTTCTTCGATGCGGTCAAGCCCGGCCCGGTGGCCTGGGCCGATGGCCTGTTCAAGGGCCGCGCAGGCCGTCCCGTCAGTTGGGGGCAGGGCTTCGGGATCTTGTTCGATGACCTGGTGGCGGCCTTGTGCACGCTGCTGGTGTTGGCGCTGTGGAGGTGGTGGTGATGCATCCGAACCCCCTTGATGCGGCCGAGCCGGCCGTCCGGGCGCTGGCGGAGGCATTGACCGGCCGGGGGCTGACGCTGGCCACGGCGGAATCGTGCACGGGCGGGTTGATCGCCGCGGCCTGCACGGCGGTCGCCGGTTCCAGCGACTGGTTCGAACGCGGTGTGGTTACGTACAGCAATGCGGCCAAGACGGAATTGCTCGGGGTGCCCGCCGCCATGATCGTTCGCTTTGGCGCGGTCAGCGCCGAGGTGGCACAGGCCATGGCCGAAGGGGTGCTCGCCCGCACCCCCGCCTCGTTGGCGCTTGCGGTGACCGGCATCGCGGGCCCCGGGGGCGGTTCGCCGGACAAGCCGGTAGGCACGGTGTGGCTTGCCTGGGCGGTGCGGGGCAGGGGGGGCGGCGCCCGGCTGCTGCAGCTCGATGGTGACCGCGCAGAGATCCGGCTGCGCACGGTGCTCCTGGCGCTGGAGGCCGGGCAGGCTGCCGTGCTGTCCGTGTGAGGCCGGCTCACATCAGCGTTCGCCGGTCCAGATGCCTTCGATGCCGTACGAGCGCAGCAGGTCTCCGCGGCCCCAGCGGCCGCTGAAGCGGCGGTCCTTCTCGGTGAATCGCGCGTAGAAGTAGCCGCGGCCGTACGCGTCCTGCCATTCACACCGAAGCGTGCTTTCGGGCTGGCGATGGCAGGGGCCCAGGGTGCCATTGATGTGGCGGCCTCCGGGCTCGACGAACACATAGCGGCCTGCCGTCTGACCCCGTGTGTCTTGCCAGAGCACCGTGGTGATCGGCAAGAAACCTTGGCTGCCGAACAGTTTGCCGTCGTAGGCCACTTCGCGGGGCGGTGATGCGCAACCATGCAGCAGCAGGCCTATCGCCGCGGCGGTGGAGAAACGCAGGGGTTTCATGCAGCGATGCTGCCATCGCGCACGGCAGGCGGCAAGCCGCCTGGATCAGGTGGCTTTCTTCGTGAGGTCGACGCTGCGGGCCTTGGCCAGCTTGACCATGTCCTGGGCCGCGGCGAGGAACTCCATCTGGCCTTCGCGCATTTGATCGCGGGCTTTTTCCATGTCCGCCGGCGCGGCCGATTCGAACGCATTGGCCGCTGCGGTCGCGCCGAGGCCCGCCTTGCCAAATCCCGACGCCATGCGGGCCTGGATGTCGCGCACCTCGTTCGACTTCATCTCCACTTTCATGAGTTCTGCCCGTGCCCGCTCGATGGTCTGTGACGACTCACGCAGGATGGCTGCTTTCTCAGCCGGGGTCTTGGCCGCCTGCACCTTGGCCATGGACTGGTTCACGTTGGCAGAGGCCATGGCGTTCTGGCCGGCGGTGTTCAGGGCGACGAGGTCCGTCGCGATGGGGTCCATGCGGCTGCAGGCCGACAGTGTGAGCAGCGCGGCGAAGGCGAGGGGGATGAAACGGCGGATCAGGGCGTGCATGAGAAAAAATCGCATCAGAAGTCAAAAGGGAAAAACAAAAGAGCAAAGGGTCAGGAGGCAGACAGCGCCAGCCGCGGCCCGCTGCCGGCGGGCCGCCGCGATGGTGCTGCAAGGCGCTCGCACATCATCAGCACGAGACGGCGCAACCCGTCCCATGCTTCGTCGGGCCAGCCGGGATGGCGAAGGCCCTTGGCCAGTCCATCGCATACCTGGGCGGCTGCGACCAGCTCGGCCAAGGCTGCGTCGGTCAGTGCCGGCGCGGCGCGTTCGAACAGCCGCTCCTTGGCACCCCAGACACGCGCCTCGCGCAAGGCCATGGGCAATGGCTTGCCCTGGTTCATCGCGTCGCGCACGCGTTTGAGCGCGAGGATGTCACTGGCCAAGGTCCAGTGCACGAGCACCGCGGCCTCGCCCTCGGCCTGCAGGCCTTCGAGCATGCGCAGTGCACGTCCCACATGGCCGGCGAGCACGGCTTCGCCCAGCTTGAAGACGTCGTAGCGCGCCACGTTGAGCACCGCGCATTCGATTTGTTCGAAGCTGAGCTCCCCCGCGGGATAGAGCAGACCGAGCTTTTGCACCTCCTGGTGCGCGGCCATCAGGTTGCCTTCGACGCGATCGGCGAAGAACGCGAGTGTCTGCTGCCCGGCCTCGCCGCCCGCCACCCGCTGGCCCTGTGCCGCCAGGCGCTGGGCAATCCAGGTGGGCAGTGCCTTGCGGTCGATCGCATCCACGCGCACCGTGACCCCGGCGCCGTCCAGTGCAACGAACCACGCGCTGCTTTGCTGCGTGCGGTCGAGCTTGGGCAGTTGCACGATGGTGACCACATCGTCCGACAGGGTCTCGCAATACCGTTGGAGCGCCTCGGAGCCATCCTTGCCCGGCTTGCCGGAGGGGATGCGGATCTCGATGATCTGCTTGTCAGCGAACAGGCTCATCGCGTGCGAAGCACCGAGCAGGCTGCTCCAGTCGAAATGGGCGCCTGCTACCGTGTGCACCTGTCGCTCGGTGTGGCCCGCGGCGCGCGCGGCCGCCCGAATGGCATCCGTGGCTTCCTGCGCGAGCAGCGGCTCATCGCCGTGCACGGTGTAGACCGGGCGCATGCCTTTGTCGGCCGCCTGTTTCAGGTGGCCGGCGAGCTGGTCTGCGCGCAGTTGCATCGGGCGCCCCGGTCAGACTTTGACGGCGGCCAGCCGGCGCAGCACCTGCAAGGCGATGTCGTCCTGCATGGCGCGGTAGAGCAGCTGCTCTTCCTGTTCCTTGGCCAGCGCGTCGCTTTCCTTGTAGCTCATGTCGCGGGTCTGGAGAATTTCGGTGCGACCGATGAGCTCACGGCCCGAAGCGTTCAGCAGCTGGAACACGAGGCGGGTGCGCAGTTGCAGTTCGCGCACCTGGATTGAAGAGGTGGGGACGACCACGCTCTTTTCATCGGCGTCGCGGAGCACCTCGAAGATCGCTTCGGCCTGCGCCCGGCTCTCGACGAGCCGTGTCCCGGTGGACGAGGCCAGCGCACGACGCAGCGCCACGCCCATCGGCGAGATGGGCTTGAACCCAGACAAATACAGCGTCGTGAACGGCAACTCGGGCGCGCGCCGGAGCTGAAAACCGCAACCGGTGAGCGCGGCCGCACCCGTCAGCGCGGCGAGCCAGGCGCGCCGCTGCATCACACCACCACGTTGACGAGCCGGCCCGGCACGACAACGATCTTCTTGGGCGGCTTGCCTTCGGCAAACCGGATGCATTCGGGGTTGGCGAGGGCCACGGCCTCGATCGCCGCCTTGTCGGCCGAAGCCGGCACGCGGATGGCGCCGCGCAATTTGCCGTTGACCTGCAGCATCAATTCGATCTCGTCCTGAACCAACGCGGCGGGGTCCACCTGGGGCCATGCGGCGTCGAGCAAGTCGCCCTCGGTGGCCGCATGGCCAAGCTGCTGCCACAGGTGCCACGTCACGTGCGGGCACGCGGGATACAGCACACGCAGCAAGATGCCGAAGGCTTCCCGGATGACCTCGGGGGCGTCGCCCTTGAACCCTTCCAACGCATTGAGCAGTTTCATGCCGCCGGAGACGACGGTGTTGTACTGCATGCGTTCGTAGTCGTACGTGATCTGCTCGAGCAGCTTGTGCACCTCACGGCGCAGCGCCTTCGCATCATCCGCCAGGCCCGAGGGGATCGCACCTGCGTTCCTCGCCGCTTCGGCCTGCTTGACGCCGAAATTCCACAGCCGGCGCAGGAACCGGTGGGCGCCTTCCACTCCGGCATCGTTCCATTCGAGCGTCTGTTCCGGGGGCGATGCGAACATCACGAACAACCGGGCGGTGTCGGCACCGTACCGGTCGATCAGTTCCTGCGGGTCGACACCGTTGTTCTTGCTCTTGCTCATCGTGCCGACGCCTTCGTAGTCGACGGCGGAGCCGTCGCTCTTGAGCTTGGCGGCGATGATCTTGCCGGAGGCATCGACAACGTTCTCCACCTCGTGCGGCCAGAAATACTCGATGCCGCCCTTGTCGGTGCGGCGCGAGTAGATGTGGTTGAGCACCATGCCCTGCGTCAGCAGCTTCGTGAACGGCTCATCGATCTTCACGAGGCCCAGGTCGCGCATCACCTTGGTCCAGAAGCGCGCATAGAGCAGGTGCAGGATGGCGTGTTCGATGCCGCCGATGTACTGGTCCATCGGCATCCAGTACTGCGTGCCCGCGCCCACCATGGCCTTGTCGTTCGAGGCATCGCAGTACCGCATGAAGTACCACGAACTGTCCACGAACGTGTCCATCGTGTCGGTCTCTCGGCGCGACGGCTTGCCGCACGTGGGACAAGGCACGTTCAGGAAGGCAGCATGCTTGTTCAGCGGGTTGCCGCTGCCATCGGGCACCACGTCTTCGGGCAGCACCACCGGCAGGTCCTTGGGCGGCACCGGCACGGGGCCGTGGTCCGGGCAGTGGATGATGGGAATCGGCGTGCCCCAGTAACGCTGGCGGCTGATGCCCCAGTCGCGCAGCCGCCAGGTGGTTTTCTTCTCGCCCAGGCCCTTTTGCTCGAGCGCCTTGGCCACCGCGTCCACCGCGGCGCTGTAGGACAGGCCGCTGAAGTAATCCGAATTGATCGTGACGCCACGCTGCTTGTCGGCGTACCACTCCTGCCAGTGGTCGTAGCTGAAGTGCTCGCCGTCGACGGTGATCACCTGCAGGATGTCGATCCCGTACTTCTTCGCGAACGCGAAATCGCGTTCATCGTGTGCAGGCACGCCCATCACCGCGCCGTCGCCGTAGCTCATCAGCACGTAGTTGCCCACCCACACGGGCACCTTCTCATGCGTCAGCGGATGCGTGACGAAGAGGTTCGTGGGCACGCCCTTCTTTTCCTGGGTGGCGAGCTCGGCCTCCGTCGTGCCGCCCGCCTTGCATTCTTCAATGAACGCGGCCACCGCCGGGTTTGTCGCGGCGGCGTGGGTTGCCAGCGGGTGTTCCGGCGCGACGGCACAGAACGTCACGCCCATCACCGTGTCGGCGCGGGTGGTGAAGACGTACAGGCGGCCGCCCTGGATCAACTGCCCATCGGCACCGGCGATCTCGTGCGGGAACGCGAAACGCACCCCCTCGCTCTTGCCGATCCAGTTCTCCTGCATCAGCTTCACGCGCTCGGGCCAACCGGGCAGGCCGTTTTGCACGTGGTCGAGCAATTCATCGGCGTACCTGGTGATGTTCAGGTAGTAGCCGGGAATTTCGCGCTTCTCGACCGGCGCGCCAGAGCGCCAGCCTCGGCCGTCGATCACCTGCTCATTGGCGAGCACGGTCTGGTCCACGGGGTCCCAGTTGACGACCTGAGTGCGCCGCTCGCAGATGCCGGCTTCGAGCATCTTCAGGAACAGCCACTGGTTCCAGCGGTAGTAGGCCGGTGAGCAGGTGGCGATCTCGCGTGACCAGTCGATGGCCAGCCCCATCGCCTGCATCTGCTTCTTCATGTAGGCGATGTTGTCGTAGGTCCACTTCGCGGGTGGCACCTTGTTCTTGATGGCCGCATTCTCGGCCGGCAGGCCGAAGGCGTCCCAGCCCATGGGCATCAACACGTTCATGCCCTTCATGCGCAGCTGGCGCGTGAGCATGTCGTTGATCGTGTAATTGCGCACGTGCCCCATGTGAAGCTTGCCGCTGGGGTAGGGCAGCATCGAGCAGGCGTAGAACTTCGGACGGCTCGCATCCTCAGTCACGCGGTAGGCATCGGCGGCAGTCCATGCGGCCTGGGCCGCACGTTCGATCTCGGTCGGTTTGAATTCTGGGCTCATGTAATAAATATTATGCCCCCCAGTCGCTTCGCTCCTGCCCCCGAGGGGCGACCCCGGGTCGGCCGGCAGAGCCGGCCTCGCGGGTGGCTTGATGGGTGGCTTCGCTTCGCTTGCCTGCCTGTCGTGTGCGGTTCGGGGCGTTGCTCGCTTTGCTCGCTCGCCTCTCACTCTTTTGTGGCTCCGGCCACGGTCGTGGCCATTCGGAGCGGTGGGTACCGGCGTTCGCCGGTATGACATGCGAGGGGCAAACACATGCGGGGGTGCGAAGACACGTACGAGAGGCCGCAAACACGTGTGAGGGGCCGCAAACAAATGTCACCCCGGCGAAAGCCGGGGCCCACCGTGTCCAGTGAGCCAACGGTGCAAAGCGAGCTGAGGCGGGCCGGCACGGCCGTGTCTCGTACGGTCCCGGTGGCGCTGGAGACAGTGGTCGTGCGGGGGATTCGTAGCCGAAGTGCCTGAGCAAAATAGCGGGGAAGCTGGTGCTCAAAGCGCCTCTTTGTGTCACCTCTCTGGCGCCGTCAGAAAGGTGTTTCGGCTGCCGGGCCGAGACCCGGCGCGGCCTCGCCAGAGAACAAGATCCTCAAGAAGCAAAAAACCGCGACCGTGCCACCGCAACGGCACATTCACATCACTTCACCCTGGTGTAAGTCGCCGTCATGAAGGGCGCCCACGCGCCATCTGGCCCCTGTGCATAGGAAGTCAATGTCCTGATGTCATCTCCCTTCCATTCGATGATGTCGCGGTAGAGCGCCGTGCCGTCGCCGGTCATGTTGGGGCCCTCCACCGCCATGGTGAGCATGTTGCCCGACGGGTCGCGGGTGATGTCGTACACCCACAGTTCGGACATCATGGAACCCAGCCAGGTGCCCACGAAGCGCTTCGTGCGGTCGTTGTACCCGAGGGTCAGCACCATGGTGGCGTCGCCGCCGCCCGGCATTTCGCCGGTGCCCACGCACTGGATCCAATACGGACCGATGGGTTTCACGGTTTCGCGGCCGCGGTAGGTGGCCTCCTTGCCGTCAGGTTCTTTCATCCGGCTCTCGACGGTCCATTCGCCCACGAATTTCTGCAACCAGGCGTGCTCTTGGGTCGGTTCGGTCATTTGCATGGGACACCTCCGTTGAAGGATGAATGCAGCAGCGACCCAGTATGGGGTGGGGGGTGGGTCTGTCAAAGCCGCGCCAGTTTCGGCTTGATGGCGACGTGGGCATGTGTAAAATCCCGCTGCTTGTCGGGGTGCCGGGGTCGATCCGATCCGAGGCTGAGATGGCGCCATGCGCCGAACCCGTTGAACCTGATCGGGATCACCCCCGCGTAGGAAACAATGCATTCGGCCCGGGCGCTTGGCGCACGGTCTCCAGGCAGGCACCCCACCACTGGAGTCATCGATGGCCAAGTCCCCCTCGCACGTCAATACCGACGACCTCTCGCGCCGCATCACGCGCAACGCCTTCCCTGGTTCGAGCAAGGTGTACCTGCCCGGCTCGCGTCCGGACGTGCGGGTGCCTTTCCGTCAGATCGAGCTCAGCGACACGCTGGTTCATGAAGGGGCCGGCGAACCGCGCCGGGAGGCCAACCCGCCACTGCGCGTGTACGACGCATCGGGCCCTTACACCGACCCGGCCGTCGCCATCGACATCACGCGTGGCCTGCCCGGTCTGCGCAGCGCCTGGATCGATGAGCGCGGTGACACCGAACCGCTGCCCGGCCTGAGCAGTGCCTTTGGCCGCGAGCGGCTGAATGACCCGAAGCTCGCGGCCTTGCGCATGGCCGCCGCGCCGGTGCCGCGCCGCGCTAAAGCCGGTGCCAATGTCTCGCAGATGCACTATGCGCGCCGCGGCATTGTCACGCCCGAGATGGAATTCGTCGCCATCCGGGAGAACCTGGTGCGTGCCCAGTTGCGCGAGCGCCTCGCCACCGAACGCCTGCCCCAGCGGGGCCATTCGTTCGGCGCGGGGCTGGTGGCCGACATCACCCCCGAGTTCGTGCGTGACGAGGTGGCGCGTGGCCGGGCGGTGATCCCGTGCAACATCAACCACCCCGAAAGCGAGCCGATGGCCATCGGGCGCAATTTCCTCGTGAAGGTCAATGCGAACATCGGCAACTCGGCCGTCACGTCCGGCATCGAGGAAGAGGTGGACAAGCTCGTGTGGGCCATCCGCTGGGGCGCCGACACGGTGATGGACCTCTCCACGGGGGACAACATCCACGAGACACGTGAATGGATCCTGCGCAATTCGCCGGTGCCCATCGGCACGGTGCCGCTGTACCAGGCGCTCGAGAAGGTGCACGGCAAGGCCGAGGAACTGAGCTGGCCGCTGTTCCGCGACACGCTGATCGAACAGGCCGAGCAGGGCGTCGACTACTTCACCATCCACGCCGGCGTGCGCCTGGCCTATGTGCCGCTCACCGCGAGCCGGCTCACCGGCATTGTCTCGCGCGGAGGCTCGATCATGGCCAAGTGGTGTCTCGCACACCACCGCGAGAACTTCCTGTACGAACACTTCGACGAGATCTGCGAGATCATGAAGGCGTACGACGTTTGCTATTCGCTCGGAGACGGCCTGCGCCCCGGTTCCATCGCCGATGCCAACGACGAAGCCCAGTTCGCCGAATTGCACACGCTCGGCGAGCTGACGAAGGTGGCTTGGCAGCACGACGTCCAGGTGATGATCGAAGGCCCGGGCCATGTGCCGCTGCAGCTCGTCAAGGAAAACGTCGACAAGCAACTCGAGGCGTGCTTCGAGGCGCCGTTCTACACGCTCGGGCCGCTGATCACCGACATCTCGCCAGGCTACGACCACATCTCGTCGGCCATGGGCGCGGCCAACATCGGCTGGTACGGCACGGCGATGCTGTGCTATGTCACGCCGAAGGAGCACCTCGGGTTGCCCAACCGCGATGACGTGAAGCAAGGCCTCATCGCGTACAAGATCGCCGCACACTCGGCCGACCTGGCCAAGGGCTTCCCCGGCGCGCAGATCTGGGACAACGCGGTGTCGAAGGCCCGCTTCGAATTCCGCTGGGAGGATCAGTTCCGCCTGGCCATCGATCCCGACACGGCCCGCGCTTACCACGATGAGACGCTGCCGAAGGAGAACGCGAAGGTCGCGCACTTCTGCTCGATGTGCGGGCCGAAGTTCTGCTCGATGAAGATCTCGCAGGAGGTGCGCGAATTCGCGAAGATGAACCCGCCCGCGCGTCCGACCGTACCCATCGCCGAAGTGCGCCAGGCACTCGACGAGAAGGCCACCGAGTTCCGCGAGCGCGGCAGCGAAATCTACCTCTGACCGGGGACCTGCGATGCGCCATGTGGCCATAGCCGGCGCCGGTCTCGCCGGCCGCCTGATTGCATGGCGCCTCGCACGCGCCGGATGGCGCGTGAGCCTGTTCGACCGCAGCGCGCGCGACGACCGGCGTTCCGCGTCGCATGTGGCGGCGGCGATGCTGTCGCCGCTGGCCGAGCGGGTGTCGTCGGACGAGGTGGTGTTCGACCTCGCGCAGCGGGCGATGGCATTGTGGCCGGCGTGGCTGGCCGACCTCCGGCAAGACACCGGGCAGGCCGTGTACCACCGGCGCGAAGGCACGCTCGTCATCGCGCATCCAGCCGATCGAGGCACGCTCGAGCACTTCGCGCAGGTGCTGCGGCAAAAACTCGATGCACAGCATCACGGCCTCGTGCGTCCGATGGATCGGGCCGGCTTGGCGGCCCTCGAGCCTGCGCTCGCCGGGCGGTTCGAACAGGGCCTGCACCTGGTGGGCGACGGCCAGCTCGCCAATGACGAACTGCTGGCTGCATTGACGCTGGCCCTCGACCGCCTGGATGTCGAATGGCACGCCGGGCGGGACGTGACGTCACTCGCATCGGGCCTGTTGCAAACCACCGAAGGCGGTTGCGAGGCCGATGTGGTGATCGATGCACGGGGCCTCGGAGCGCGGCCCGCATGGCCGAGCCTGCGCGGTGTGCGAGGCGAGGTGCTGACCGTCGAATGCCACGGGGTCGAACTGCAGCGGCCCGTGCGGCTGATGCATCCGCGGTACCAGATCTACATCGCGCCCCGGCCGAATCACCGCTTCGTCGTAGGTGCCACCGAACTCGAAAGCGAGGATGACGGCCCTGCCACGGTGCGCTCGGTGCTGGAACTGGGCAGCGCCTTGTACAGCCTTCATCCGGCCTTCGGCGAGGCGCGTGTCGTGCAGATCGCCGCGAGTCTGCGTCCGGCGCTCGATGATCACCGCCCGGTGCTGAGGTGCACCGGTGGCGTGTGGGAGCTCAATGGGCTCTATCGCCATGGCTACCTCTGTGCACCGGCCCTGGTGGACGACCTCGTGCGGACCTTGTCGCCATGACCCGCCGTGTGCACCTCAATGGCCGCGCCGTCGACACCGACGCGGTGACGCTTGCCGAGCTGCTCGTGGCCGAAGGCCACGACCTCGGCGCCGCGATGGCCTGTGCCATCAACTGCGGCTTCGTGCCGCGAACGCAATGGGCCGGGCGTGAGCTGGCCGAGGGCGATTGCATCGACGTGATCGTGCCCGTCACTGGAGGTTGAAGCGATGAACACGATGCCCTGGAACGTCGGCGGCTGCACGCTGCAAAGCCGGTTGCTGCTTGGCACCGCACGGTATCCCTCGCTGCAGGTGCTGTCCGATGCCGTTGCGGCGTGTGGCACGCAGGTGCTGACCGTCGGCCTGCGGCGGCTGCAGCCCGAGCTGGGCGGAGGCAACGCCTTCTGGCAGCGGGTGCGCGCGCTCGGCTGCCATGTGCTGCCCAACACCGCCGGCTGCCATTCGGTGCAAGAGTCCGTCACGCTGGCCGAGATGGCCCGCGAGATCTTCGGCACCCCGTGGATCAAGCTCGAAGTGGTGGGTGACGACTACACCTTGCAGCCTGACCCGTTCGGCACCGTGGAGGCCGCCGGCCTGCTCGTGAAGTCGGGCTTCCAGGTGTTTGCCTACACCACCGACGACCTCGTCGTCGCCCGCCGCCTGCAGGATGCCGGGGTGGCCGCGATCATGCCGTGGGCCGCTCCCATCGGCACCGGGCGCGGGCCGTTGAACCCGTACGCGCTCGAAACCCTTCGCGCACGGCTGCCTGACGCGGTGCTCGTGGTCGATGCGGGACTGGGCCGACCGTCCCACGCGGCCCAGGTCATGGAGATGGGATTCGATGCCGTGTTGCTGAACACCGCGGTGGCCGAGGCGGGCGATCCGGTGCGCATGGCGCGTGCGTTCGCCGATGCAACGCAGGCAGGCCGGCTCGCATTCGAGGCCACGCCCATGGCCGCCCGCCAGACCGCGCAAGCCTCCACACCCACGGTGGGCCAGCCGTTCTGGCACACCTCCTGAAAGCTTCTCGATGGGTTATCTGCTGACGATCGCCGGGCACGACCCGGTGCATGGGGCCGGCATCACGGCCGACCTGGCGGCCTGGGCCGCGATGGGGCTCGATGGCGCAAGCGTCATCACCGCATTGACCATCCAGAATTCTTCCGGTCTTCGCCATGTCGAGCCCGTCGACGCTCGACTCGTGCGGGAGGCGCTGCAGGCCGTGTTGCACGACGGTGAACCGATGGCGATCAAGGTCGGCATGACCGGCTCCACCGCAGTGCTGAGGGAAGTGACGGCGTTCGTCGCGGCCCGCCGCTGTCCCTTGGTGGTCGATCCGGTGCTTGCGGGCTCGAACGGGAAAACTGCCCATCAGGAAGAACAGGGGGTCTTCCTCTCGGCCCTGCACGACCTGTTGCGCCACGCACACGTCATCACGCCCAACCTGCCCGAGGCCATGGCGCTGCTCGGCGATGCACCCGTGAACCTGCCCGCATTGCGCGCGATGTGCCGGGAGGCCGTCGTTCTCAAGGGCGGGCATGAGGAGGGTGAGCTCAGCGTGGACCGGGTGACCGATGGTCAGCGCACGGCGCTGCTGTCGGGCCCACGGTTGCCCGTGCCTGCCCACGGCACCGGGTGCGTGTTCTCGGCGGTGATGGCCGGCATGCTGGCCTCGGGCTGGGATGTGTTCGACGCGGCCGCGGAGGCAAAGGTGCGGGTGACCGCCGGGATCGCCCAGGCCCGTCAGCATGGCTTGGGCCGTCCCCACACGCATGCGGCTGCCCAGGCCGACAGCGCCCACCTGCCCGCATTGCATTGGGCGGTCAACGAGACCGTGTCGATGCCACCTGCGCCGGCCGAACCCTTCCTGCCGATGGCGGCCCCGATGGGCTTTTACCCCGTCGTGCCCGATGCCGAATGGGTGGAACGCCTGCTCGATTGGGGGGTGCGCACCGTGCAGCTGCGCGTCAAGGCCGGCACGCTGGACGACGCGGCATTGCGTGCCGACGTGGCCCGAGCCGTGGCAGCCGGGCGTGCCGTGCCAGGTGCACAAGTCATCATCAACGATCACTGGCGCCTGGCCATCGGCGCCGGAGCCTTCGGGGTGCATCTCGGCCAGGAAGACCTGGAAACGGTTGACCTCGGCGCGCTACGGCGTGCCGGCCTGCGGTTGGGGGTCAGCTCTCATACGCCGGCCGAAATGGCCAGAGCGCATGCTGTATCGCCATCGTATGTGGCCATCGGGCCCGTCTATCCCACCACATTGAAAGCGATGCGGTATGAGCCGGTGGGGCTCTTGCAGCTGGCGGAGTGGACGTCGCGTTACCAGCCCGCTTATCCGGTGGTTGCCATCGGCGGTATTGACCTTGCGCGGGCGGTGGATGTGTGGGCTTGCGGCGTGGATTCGGTGGCTGTGGTGAGTGCGGTCACGCAGGCGGCTGATCCCAAGGCGGCTGTGCGGGCGTTCCTCGGGCAGGTGCCTCTTGCCGTTGGCCGTCGCTGACAGGCGTCTCGGGTTGGTTCGCTTGGCGCGGGGCTTGTTCTCTGGCGAGGCCGCGCCGGGTCTCGGCCCGGCGGCCGAATTACCTTTCTGTCGCGCCAGAAAGGTAATCCAAAGAGGCGCTTGGAACACCAGCTTCCGCGCATTTTGCTCAGGCGCTTCGGCTGCGAATCCCCCGCACGCCCACTGTCTCCAGCTCCACCGTGACCGTACGAGACACGGCCGTGCCAGTCCGCTTCGCCTCGCCTCGCTGCGCATCGTTCTGGCCTTGTCACCCCGGCATCGCGTTGTCACCCCGGCGAACGCCGGGGCCCACTGCACCCAGGCGCGACCTTCGACGCAATGACCTGTGGTCTTCTCGCCAGGCCGCCATGGCGGCCTGGTGTCAGAGCGCCTTACAGGCCAGCGGCTGCCCGCAGTGTGGCGGCCTTGTCCGTCGCTTCCCACGAGAATTCGGGCTCCTCGCGGCCGAAGTGGCCGTAGGCCGCGGTTTTCTCGTAGATGGGGCGCAGGAGGTCGAGCATCTGGATGATGCCCTTGGGGCGCAGGTCGAAGTGCTCGTTCACCAGTGCAGCGATCTTGTGGTCGGGGATCACGCCCGTGCCTTCGGTGTACACCGTCACGTTCATCGGCTTGGCCACGCCGATGGCATAGGCGACCTGGATCTGGCACTGGCGCGCGAGGCCTGCGGCGACGACGTTCTTCGCGACGTAGCGGGCCGCGTAGGCGGCCGAGCGGTCCACCTTGCTCGGGTCCTTGCCGCTGAACGCGCCGCCGCCGTGCGGGCAGGCACCACCGTAGGTGTCGACGATGATCTTGCGGCCAGTCAGGCCGCAATCGCCTTGCGGGCCGCCGATGACGAAGCGGCCGGTCGGGTTGATCAGGTACTTCGTTTCCTTCAGCCACTCCTTCGGCAACACCGGCTTGATGATCTCTTCGATCACGGCCTCGATGAACGACGGCTTCATCTTCGAAGACGTTTCGCTCTGGTCCGGATGGTGTTGCGTGGAGAGCACCACGGTGTCGATCGAATGCGGCTTGCCGTCGACATAGCGCATCGTCACCTGGCTCTTGGCATCCGGACGCAGGAACGGCAGGCGGCCGTCCTTGCGCAGCTGGGCCTGGCGCTCGACAAGACGGTGCGCGTAGTAGATGGGCGCCGGCATCAGTTCGGGCGTTTCGTCGCAGGCGTAGCCGAACATCAGCCCCTGGTCGCCGGCACCGATGTTGAGGTGGTCGTCGGAGGCGTGGTCAACGCCCTGGGCGATGTCATTGCTCTGCTTGTCATAGCAGACCATCACCGCGCAGCCCTTGTAGTCGATGCCGTACTCGGTGTTGTCGTAACCGATGCGCTTGATGGTGTCGCGCGCCACCTGGATGTAGTCGACGTGCGCGTTGGTGGTGATCTCGCCGGCCAGCACCACGAGCCCGGTGTTGGTCAACGTCTCTGCAGCAACCCGCGAGCGAGGGTCTTGCTTGAAGATCGCGTCGAGGATGGCATCCGAAATCTGGTCGGCGACCTTGTCGGGATGGCCTTCAGAGACGGATTCGGAGGTGAAAAGGAAATCGTTCGACACTCTTAAACTCTCCAGTCAGGTTGCACACTGCGTTGCCGACCTGTGAGGTTGTAGAGCGGCGAACGCTTTAGCAGTATTTTCAGGCCCGGTTCCGCACACAATGTGAGGATGGCCCGGCAGTTGCGGGGGAGGGAAACCACCCGGCTGCATCGCCCTGCAAGTTGTTCAGTAACTCGGCGACTGGCGCATTATAGAAAACAATCGATTCGATGCTCACCCTTTTTCGTTGGTTCTCCAGGCTGCCGCTGGCTTTACTTCACAACATCGGCGCCGTGCTGGGCTGGATCACTTATGCCGCCTCTCCCACCTACCGCCGGCGCCTGAAGGCCAACGCTGACGACGCCGGCATTCCCGCAGGCGACCGGCGTCGTGCCGTCGCTGCTGCGGGTCGCATGGTGGCGGAAATCCCTTTCCTCTGGGCCCGGCCTGTCGACACGCCCATCCTGCCGAAAGTGCGCTTCGAGAACGAAGGCCTGCTTGCAGACGCCCTGGCAGAGGGCAAGGGGGTGCTGCTGCTCACGCCGCACATGGGCTGCTTCGAA
>Ga0207679_10001201_pt1 | contig 16463 bp, 16 predicted proteins | sample KBSC73metaG_FD_184320 | JGI IMG/M metagenome (GOLD analysis project Ga0207679, IMG submission 184320) | Corn rhizosphere microbial communities from Kellogg Biological Station, Michigan, USA - KBS C7-3 metaG (SPAdes) (version 2) | ecosystem: Host-associated > Plants > Roots > Rhizosphere > Soil ... | reverse complement strand
CGATACCGAAATATTGGTGCGTCTGTTTTGGGATGGGATGGATGTTGTCAACCTCGGCACGCGCGTCGGCTACCCGACCGACGGCGTATCGCATTTCCGGCTGTGGCTCGACAATCTCCTGATTTCACGCATGCATGCAACGCTGTTCCTGGGCATGCTGATTCGCCTGCCCAAGCTGTTGGCGCGTAAATGGAGCAAGGCATGACAGTGCCATTGCACACAGGCGCACCCAAGCATTGGGCGCAGATCGGCGAAGTGGGCCTTGTCGCCGGCATGCGTTTTCTGTTCTGGGTTTGCCGCAGCTTCGGGCGCTGGCCCTTCCGCATAATGCTGTACCCAGTGCTCGCATGGTATGTGATGACAAACGCGCGTGCGCGCACCGCCTCCGCCGCTTACCTGCGCCGCATCCGCGAATATGGCAAGCAAGCGCACGTGAATGCCGGGGTGACTGGCGTACTACGTCATTTTGCGTCCTTTGCCGAATGCATCCTCGACAAGATGCTGTTGTGGGGCGGACTGACCCGTATCGACAACACAATGTTGTTCGGCCAAATGGAGCTCGACCAGGATTTGGCTGCAAAACGCGGCGGCCTGATGATCTGCTCGCATTTCGGCAATCTCGAATTGTGCCGTGTACTGGCCAGACAGCATGCAGGAATGCGGCTTACGGTGCTGGTGCATACCAAGCATGCGCAGAAATTCAACCGCATGCTGGCGGAGCTCGATCCCGAGAGCCAACTCAACCTGCTGCAGGTGACGGAAATGTCACCGGCAACCGCCATGATGCTGAACGAACGTGTCGCGCGCGGCGAATTCGTGGTGATTGCAGGCGATCGCGTGCCGGTGACTTCGGGCGTACGCACGTGCCGTGTCCGCTTTCTCGGCGAACAGGCATCGTTGCCGATCGGCCCCTATGTGCTGGCCGGCCTGTTGCAGTGCCCGATATACATGCTGTTTTCGATGCAGATCGAAGACCGCTACGAAATTCATTTCGAGCGGCTCTGCAATGAAGTCCGCGTCCCGCGCAAGGAGCGCGAACAGGCATTCGCATCGCTGGCGCAACAATATGCGCGACGGCTGGAACACTTTTGCCTGCGCGCTCCTCTTCAATGGTTCAACTTTTACGATTTCTGGGAATTACCTGATATGGAACTGACCGATGCATCCCGCTGATCTCAAGACAACCGTCCGCGCCGTTTGCTTCGACCGAGGTCGCTTGCGCATCGAAGACATCGTCGATATCGCGCAGGGCTCGGCCTGCGCCGTGTTATCCAAGGCACCCGAATTCCGTGCGGCCATCGCTCGCGGTGCCGACTTCCTCGACCGCCTGCTCGACGAAGACGGTGTTGTCTACGGCGTGACCACCGGCTATGGAGATTCCTGCACAGTGACGGTACCGTCGAAACTGGTAGCCGAATTGCCGCATCACCTGTACACCTATCACGGCTGCGGCCTCGGTCAGTATTTCACGCCTGCGCAAACGCGCGCCATCATGGCTGCGCGCCTGGCATCCTTGAGCAAGGGATACTCCGGCGTCAGTGTCCGGTTGCTGGAGCAGATCGTGCGTCTGCTCGACAAAGGATTGCTGCCGCTGATTCCGTCCGAGGGTTCAGTGGGCGCCAGCGGCGACCTCACGCCCTTGTCCTATCTCGCGGCGGTCATGTGCGGCGAACGCGAAGTATGGCGTAACGGTGAACACGTGCCGGCCGCACAGGCGCTGGTTGAAGCCGATATTGCGCCGCTGCGCTTGCGACCGAAAGAAGGCCTGGCGATCATGAACGGCACCGCCGTGATGACCGCCCTTGCCTGCCTTGCTTACCAGCGTGCCGAATACCTGACCAGGCTGTGCACACGCATCACCGCGATGGCATCGTTCGCGCTGGACGGCAATGCGCATCATTTCGATGCCGTGCTGTTTTCGGTAAAGCCGCATCCCGGCCAGCAGCGCGTTGCTGCATGGCTGCGCAGCGATCTGGTTCAGAATGACGTGCCGCGCAACGGCAAGCGCTTGCAAGACCGTTATTCGATCCGCTGCGCACCGCATGTGATCGGCGTGCTGGCCGATGCGTTGCCATGGCTGCGCGATTCGATAGAAAACGAATTGAACAGCGCGAACGACAATCCGATCATCGATCCGGAAGGCGAGCACGTGCTGCATGGCGGCCATTTCTATGGCGGCCATATCGCATTTGCGATGGACAGCATGAAAAACGCTGTCGCCAATCTGGCCGATCTGATGGACCGGCAAATGGCGCTGCTGGTGGATAGCCGTTATAACAATGGCTTACCGTCCAATCTGTCCGGCATGCAAGGGCCGCGCGCGGCCATCAACCACGGTCTGAAAGCGCTGCAGATCAGCGTATCGGCATGGACGGCCGAAGCGCTCAAGCAAACGATGCCGGCATCAGTATTTTCCCGCTCGACCGAGTGCCACAACCAGGACAAGGTCAGCATGGGGACCATCGCTGCGCGTGACTGCCTGCGCGTGCTGGAACTGACCGAACAAGTCGCCGCTGCCTTGCTGATCACGGTGCAGCAAGGCGTGCTGCTGCGCCAACGCGCCAATCCGTCGATGGCTCCGGAAGCACCGTTGCATGCGATGGTCGAGTCACTGGCGGAGGATATTGCGCTGATTGAAGAAGATCGCCGGTTGGACACGGATCTGCGCGTCCTGCTGGAACGCATCCGGGCGCGTGCATGGATGCTGTATGACTAAGCCACAGCACGGCTGGTTCGCCGAAGTGGAACTGCAGGTGCCGTTCTTCGACCTCGATCCGATGGAAATCGTCTGGCACGGCAACTATGTGAAATACCTGGAGATTGCGCGCTGTGCGCTGCTTGAGCATATCAACTACGGCTATCCGCAGATGAAAGCGTCGGGGTATGCATGGCCGGTCATCGATTTGCATCTGCGTTACGTCGCACCGGCAAAGTTCGGTCAAAGAATCAAGCTGCGCGCGACCATCGTCGAATGGGAAAACCGCCTGAAGATCGATTATCTGATTTCGGATGCTGCAACCGGAAAACGCCTGACGCGCGCCAACTCCACGCAAGTGGCGGTCGATATCAAGACCGGTGAAATGTGCTTCGTGTCGCCACCGGTGCTGTTTGAAAAATTGGGAGTGCAACCAACATGAAACGTGGACTCATCGCCTGCTGCCTGGCGCTGGCAATCGCCCCGGCGTTTTCCGCGCCGCCGGTAGCGAAGATCCAGGCAATACTGGCCAAGCCGAAAATCCTGTGCGGCCGTTTCGACCAAAGCAAACAACTGGCTGGCATGAAAAAACCGCTGTTGTCCAATGGCCGTTTCTGCATCTCCGCCGGCAAGGGCGTCTTGTGGCGTACGCTGCAGCCCTTCCCGAATACCTTGCGACTAACACGTGATGAGATCGTGCAGACACAGGGCGAGCACGTCACAGCGCGCCTCGACGCGAGGCAGGAACCGGCTGTGCGCATCATCAACAATGTGCTGTTTTCCCTGCTCGCCGGTGATTTGAGCCAGCTCGATACGCTGTTTGAGGGCGAAGGCAGCGTGCAAGACAAGCAATGGAGCGTGACATTGAAAGCACGCGACGCCGGTCTGGCAAAGGTGATTGCGGGAGTCTCGCTCGAAGGCGGTGCCTATGTGAAGAGCGTCGTGCTGCATGAAGCCAACGGCGACCGCACCAGCATCACGTTCTCCGGGATGCAGACAGGAGACTCGGCAGTGACAGCCGAAGAGGCGGCGTTATTTTGAAGCGACAGCATCTTCTCGCGTTGTTGTGGGCAATCGTGGTCGCGCTGCTGCTCGTCCATAGCGTGAGCCTGTGGGCGAACAAGCGCATCGTGCCCGACACCGACATCCTGGCGCTGTTGCCGACAGAGGAACGCGACCTGGTGCTGCAGCAGGCATTCGTCCATATGGTCGACTCCGCGCAGCAAAAGGTGATCGTGTTAGTGGGCGCGCCGGACTGGCAGCAGGCGCGTCGCGCCGCCGATGCCTACAAGGCAGTGCTCGTGCCGCATGGCGACCTGCTGTCTTTCATGGACAACGTGGGCGAGCAGACGCAGCAAGACTGGCTGACCTTGTTCCAGAAACACCGGATAGCCCTGATGACGGCGGAGGATGAGAAGGCATTGCGCAACCGGCCCGTCCAGCATTGGGTGGAAAACGCATTGGCAAAACTCTACAGCCCGTTCGCCGGTCCCAAGCTTGTTGCGTGGCAGGATGATCCTTTCGGCCTGTTCGGCAACTGGGTTCAGGCACGCGCCGCGGAAACGCCAGTGCGTCCGCGCGACGGACGTCTTTTCGTTGCCGGCGGCGATATCCAATACGTGGTGATGCCGCTGGTGTTGCGCGTGCCTGCGTTCTCGATGACGGCACAGGAAACCGTCACGCCGCTGCTGACGCAAGCTAGGCAAGCGGCGCACGCAGCAGTACCGCATGCGGAAGTGCTGACTGCCGGCGTGGTCTTGCATGCCGCTGCTGCCAGCCAGCAGGCCAGTAGTGAACTGTCGACGATCGGTATCGGTTCCATCATCGGCATCATGCTGCTGATATGGCTTTCGTTCCGTTCGCTCAAGCCGATCGCTTACATCCTGCTGCTGATCGGTATCGGCTGCCTCGGCGCTTTATCGATATGCACGCTGGTGTTCGATCGCGTTCACCTGATGACGCTGGTGTTCGGTGCAACGCTGATCGGCGTGGCGCAAGACTATGGGATTTATTTCCTGTGCAAGCGACTGAGCACGGATGCTGCAACCGGTTCGTCCAGATTGCTGCGTCGCCTCATGCCCAGCCTGTTGCTCACGCTGGTGGCTGCTGTGATTGGCTATACGGGACTGGCATTGACGCCCTTCCCCGGTTTGCGGCAGATGGCGGTGTTTTCCGTGACGGGTCTGGTGTTTGCCTGGCTGACAGTGGTGTTCTGGTTTCCGGTGCTGATCGGGCCAAAGACGCTCAAGAGCGTGCGCCTGACTCAAGCATATGGTGCAAGCCTGACACGCTGGCCCGTGTTGCGCGCCGACCGGCGCTCGGCGCTTGCGGTGCTGGCGATGCTGGCCGTCATCCTGTTCGGCTGGTCGCGTCTCGGCGTCAGCCACGACATACGCTCGTTGCAAAATCCGCCGAAGGCATTGGTGGATGAGCAGATCAAGCTCGGCAAGCTGCTGGATGCGCCGACGCCGGTGCAGTTCTACCTGGTACGCGGAGCGGATGCCGAGACAGTGCTGCAACGTGAAGAAATGCTGAAGCAGCGCCTCGATCCGCTGATCGGAAAGCATGCGATCTCAGGTTATCAGGCGATTTCCAACTGGGTACCGTCGATGCAGGCGCAAACCGCTCATCACAAGCTGGCGATGGAAAAACTGGCGCCCGAGGGAGCTGCGCTGACGGCTCTGGCGACGCAGATCGGAGAGGATGCAACCTGGGTCAGCGGTATGCGTGCGCGGATGTCCGCCACGCCGGCTTTGAACGTCGAACAATTCCTGTCATCGCCCGCCGGCGAACCGTGGCGTCATCTCTGGCTCGGCAAGGTTGAAGGTGCTTATGCGAGCATCGTCGCCTTGCGTGGCGTAAGCGTCGCCAGTCTGCCGGAACTGCAACAGGCCACCGTCGGCATGCAAGGCGTACAGTGGGTCGATAAGGTTTCCGGAATTTCGTCGGTGCTGGGGCGTTATCAACGCTATATGACATGGACGTTGCTGTTTTCCTATGCCGCCGTGTTCTGCCTGCTGTTCGTGCGTTATCGCGGCTCCGCCTGGCGCGCGCTGGCTCCGACCGCTTTGGGAAGCGCCCTCACCATCGCCCTGCTCTGCATCTTCGGGCAGCAATTGCAACTGTTCCATGTCCTGGCACTCATGCTCCTGTTGGGAATCGGCGTCGACTACGGCGTGTTTTTCCAGGAGAGGTCGGAGCACGGCAAGGCATCGGCATGGCTGGCAGTCAGCCTGTCGGCTGTCAGCACGCTGCTGTCGTTCGGCTTGCTGGGATTGAGCAGGACACCGGCACTGCAAGCATTCGGCCTGACCATGCTGCTCGGTGCCGGGATGGTATGGCTGCTAGTGCCTTGCTTCAACCATCATACCGTGCAGCCAACCGAATGCATGCCGGAGGAGAAAACATGCGTCCTTGCATGAAATTAGGTTTATCCATTGCCGCTGCATTGACGTTCGCCGGATGCGCACAAGTCCCGCAGCCCCCTGCCCGCCTCGGGCTGAAGCTGCCGCCTGCGGCACTCGGTGCATCAATCAGCCTGCAGCAGCAATTGCGCGTCGAACGCGAGGGCCGCGTCGATCACCTCGATGCGGCATTGGAAGTCGACAATGAGCATCTCGACATGATCGGCCTTGCATTGGGGCAGCGGGTGATGTCGCTGCACTTTGATGGCAAGACGCTGACCTCATGGCGTCATGCGCTGCTGCCGCAACAGGTGCGGGGCGAAGATGTGCTGGAGGATGTGCTGCTGACCTACTGGCCGGCCGATGTCATTCGCTCTGCGCTGCCGGCCGGATGGCGCATCGAGGATGAAGGCTTGCGCCGCATGCTCTGGTCTGGCGACAAGTTGGTGACGCTGATCGAATACAGCGGCATCCCGCGCTGGAGCGGCACGGTGACGATGTCCAACCTGCGCTACGGGTACAAGCTCACGATCCAATCGGTTTCAACAAGTCAGTAACATGGTCTATCTCAATCAACTCGGTATCGTCTGCCCGGTCGGCAATTCGCGCGATGCGGTATGGCAGCGTGTGTTCGACACGGCCGAGAGCGGCGTCATTCCGACAGACCGCTATTCGCCGGGCCGCATGTTGCCGCTGGGCGTGGTCAATGGCGTATTGCCGCCGGTCGATGCATTGCCGTTGCGTGAACGCAGCCGCAACAATCAGCTTGCGCTCGCGGCACTCGCGCAAATCCGCAATGAGGTCGATGCCGCGATCGAACGCTTTGGCGCGCACCGCGTCGGCGTGGTAATCGGCACAAGCACATCCGGCATCGCCGAGAGTGAATCCGCAATAGCGCAGCATGTCGCCACTGGCAGCTTGCCCAAACAGTTCCATTATGGTCAGCAGGAACTCGGATCGCCGGCATCGATGCTGGCGAAGGTATTGGGCGTGGGCGGTCCGGCCTATGTTCATTCGACGGCCTGTGCATCGAGTGGCAAGGCGCTTGCCAGTGCGGCACGCCTGATCAACATGGGTTTGTGCGATGCTGTCGTGACTGGCGGCGTCGATTCACTGTGTGCATTTACCGTTGCCGGATTTTCCTCGCTGGAGTCGGTGAGCGAGACCAGGTGCAATCCGCTCAGCGCCAGGCGCAACGGCATCAATATCGGCGAAGGCGCGGCCTTGTTCTTGATGAGTCGCGAACCGGCGGCCGTGTCGCTGCGCGGCTGGGGCGAGTCATCCGATGCGTATCACATGTCGGCCCCCGATCCTTCGGGCAAAGGAGCTGCCATGGCGATGCAAAAAGCGTTGACGCGAGCCGGCATCGCTTCGCAGCAGATCGACTATGTGAATTTGCATGGCACTGCCACCGTGCAAAACGATGCAATGGAATCGCGAGCCGTGCATGCACTGTTCGGCAGCGAGCTCATGGTCAGCTCGACCAAGCCGTTCACCGGCCATGCGCTGGGTGCGGCGGGTGCGATCGAGGCCGGACTGTGCTGGCTGGCGATGCAAGATGACAATGCCGAGGGCAAATTGCCGCCGCATTTATGGGATGCTCAAGTCGATCCATCGCTGCCCGTGCTGCGCACGGTCGATGTCGGCATGCGTTTGGGCCGCCCGGTGCGCTGGAGTCTGAGCAATTCGTTTGCCTTCGGCGGTGCCAACGTGGCCTTGGTATTCGGGAGGGAGTGAGATGGAAATGCCGGATATCCGCACCCTGGTTCCGCACACGGGGCCCATGGTTTTGCTCGATCGCGTCCTCACAGTGGATGAAGACAGTCTCTGCGCGGAAGTGACCATCCGCAAAGACAGCCTGTTCTGCGGGCCTGACGGTGTCGGCGCCTGGGTGGGGATTGAATACATGGCGCAGGCAATTGCCGCACATGAAGGCCATGCTGCTCACTTGCGCGGCGAGCCGGTGAAGATCGGTTTTTTGCTTGGGGCGCGGCGTTATGAATGCACGCGCCCTTCATTCCATGTGGGCAGCGTGCTGCGCGTAAACGTGCGCAGCCTGTTGATCACCGAGAATGGCATGGGATCATTCGAATGTCGCATAGACGACGAGAATGGCGTGGTCGCAACGGCCACGGTGTCGGTATTTGCGCCGACAAACGTCAATAAATTTCTAAATGGGGGTGGGGAGTGAACAAGAGCGTGTTGGTAACAGGTTCCAGCCGCGGGATCGGTAAAGCGATCGCGCTGCGCCTGGCACGCGATGGTTATGACATCGTGCTGCATTGTCTGAGCAGGCGTCAGGATGCCGAGGCAGTGGCGCAATCGGTGGAGCAGATCGGACGCAGCGCACGCGTGCTGCAATTCGACATCGGCGACCGTGCCGCCGTCGAAGCAGCGCTGAATGCCGACATCGAACAGCACGGCTGCTACTACGGCGTGGTATGCAACGCAGGCATTGCGCGTGACAACGCATTTCCGGCGATGCCGGGCGAGGATTGGGACATGGTGCTCAAGACCAATCTGGACGGCTTCTACAATGTGCTGCACCCGCTCATCATGCCCATGGTGCGCAAACGCAGCCCCGGCCGCATCGTGACACTGGCATCGGTGTCGGGCCTGATCGGCAATCGCGGACAAGTCAACTACAGCGCAGCCAAGGCCGGCATCATCGGTGCCACCAAAGCGCTCGCAGTCGAGCTTGCCTCGCGTGGCATCACAGTCAATTGCGTGGCGCCAGGCTTGATAGAAACCGACATGGTCAGCGACGTGCCGCTGGAAGAAGCGCTCAAGATGATCCCTGCACGCCGCATCGGCAAGCCGGAAGAAGTAGCGGCCGCAGTCAGTTTTCTGATGGCCGAAGACGCGTCCTACATCACGCGCCAGGTCATTTCTGTCAATGGAGGTCTGGCATGAACCGCCGCGTTGCCGTCACCGGTGCCGCCGGCATCAGCCCCTTGGGCAACGATTGGCCCAGCATACGTGCGCATCTGGGCACTTACCGCAATGCGGTCAAGCGTATAGAGTCGTGGTCCGAATACGATGGCCTGCATACTCAATTGGGCGTGCCGGTGGCGCCATTCACATTGTCCGAGCGCTTTAACCGCAAGACCACGCGCAGCATGGGCAGCGTCGCTTTGATGGCAGCCCGTGCCAGCGAACTGGCGCTGGAAGATGCCGGTCTGCTTGACGACCCGCTGCTCAAAAGCGGCTGGCTCGGCATTTCCTATGGCTCTTCGGCCGGCACGCCGCGTGCCATCGGCGACTTCGGCAAGATGATCGAAGAGAAGACGACCAAGGGTATCAATGCCACCACCTATATCAAGATGATGGCGCATACCGCGCCGGTGAATATCGGCGTGTTTTTCGGCATCACCGGGCGCGTGATTACCACCTCCAGCGCCTGCACCTCGGGCAGCCAGGGTATTGGATATGCCTATGAAGCCATTCGCAGCGGACGCCAGCGCGCCATGATCGCCGGCGGTGCGGAAGAACTTTGCGCCACCGAAGCGGCGGTATTCGACACGCTATTTGCCACCAGCGTACGCAACGATGCTCCGCATACGACACCAAGCCCGTTCGACGCGGGCCGCGATGGTCTGGTGATTGGCGAAGGCGCCGGCACACTGATTCTCGAAGACCTCGAATACGCGAAAGCGCGCGGCGCGACCATTTACGCAGAGATCGTCGGCTTCGGCACCAACAGCGACGGCTGCCATGTGACGCAACCTAATCCGGATACGATGAAGATCGCCATGGAAATGGCGCTGGCCGATGCCGGTCTGCCGCCGTCAGCCATCGGTTACATCAATGCGCACGGCACCGGCACGCAGCATGGCGACATCGCCGAATCGCATGCCACCGCCCAGGTATTCGGCAACAAGATGCCGATCAGTTCACTTAAGAGCTACATGGGGCATACCCTAGGTGCCTGCGGCGCCTTGGAAGCGTGGGCCAGCATCGAAATGATGCAAGAGGGATGGTTTGCACCAACGATCAATCTCAAGCAGGTCGATCCAGCATGCGCCGATCTCGATTACATCATCGCAGAAGGCCGCAAGCTGGAATGCGAGTACGTCATGTCAAACAACTTCGCGTTTGGCGGTATCAACACATCCTTAATCTTTAAGAGATATTCATGAGCACGAAAAATACAAATTATGCCCTTGCGACGATTGCTGGCGTGGTCCTTTTTGCCGGATGTGCAACCCATGTAAAAAAGCCGACGAGCGAACAAAATCCGCCTCCGCTAGAGACGTTCTCCCAATTCAGCACCTTTGAACTCAAAGCAATCAATACCACCGAAGGCTGCGACAAGCAGCATGGTGCAGACGTGGCCCTACGGTCTATCCAAGAACGGATGAAGTCCCGTCTCGACTACACGCTTGCAAGCTGGAATGCAGCGAATGCGAAGGCGGCAACGCCACGCAAGTTGATCATCGAGCCGATTTGTTCCGACGCCAAACTGGTAGGAACCAACGCACGCATATGGGGCGGCGCATTGGCCGGCAGTTCGGCCATCGTGATGAAGGTGCGGTATATCGATGCATCGACCAAGAAGATTATTGCCGAACCCATGTTTTACCAGCGCGCCAATGCCATGGGCGCGGCGTGGAGCTTTGGTGCGACAGACCGCGAGATGCTAACGCGTATCGTCGATTTGATGGTCGACTACACAATGAATAATTATCACGCTGCAGTCGGAGGACCTACCGGGCTGTAATACCAATTTCGACAAGGAGAAAAACGGTAAACGTCTGGAAGACACCTACTGGTTTTAACGTTTTTTGATCAACTTCAACAGGAGAAAAAATGAAAAAAAGGCTCGCTCTCATCTCGATGGCAACGGCAATCGCATTGCCTGCACAGGCGCGCGACATCGCTCACGTCGTGTCCATTGCCGAGTCTCTACAATCGCCGCAAGGAAAGAGCCGGATCGATCCGTCGATTTCCTTGTTCTTCGGCCCGCAGCAGGCGCCTCGCGGAGAAGCACGCGGCTCGGGGAATTCCCGGGGCAAGGAGAAAATTGAATCGGCGGATGAAAAGGCATCTTGCCACGCTTCATTTGCCGAAGCGCTCCAGCTGTTGCAACGGAAGGCAAGATTGCAAGGCGCGAACGCTATCGTAAACATCACCAGCTATTACAAAAGTGGTCCAACTATGTCCAGTGCGACAGAGTTTGAATGCCATGCGGGCACCAACAACACTGGCGTTATGCTGCAGGGCGACTTTATCAAGCTTCCAGGTTGAATGTAACGGCACGCCGTCCGCCACGCTCTGACTGGTAGACGGCAATCGTATTAGCAAAGAAGCACTCGACCAAGGTAAAAGAGCGCTCTCGCCTCCCGAGATACATCTCTTTGCTGGCTTCAAATGCCCCGAAGCCCAACGGCAATGCCTGATTGGCCACATGCTATTGCAGCATACTGTCAGCCTCACAACAGCTGCTGCCCCCTCGTCAAGCAGCAGCGCGCGGCTTGATGGCGATTAGATTAAGCAAAGTCTCTTCACGCTGACCGATCGGAGGCGTCTTCCTGATGCCCAGCCTGTTCAGCAATCCCAAATCGTTGCGGCTCCACCAGAGATAAGGATAAGAGATCCGTTCCGGAGGCACATCAAAGCCTGCTTTCCTGATCAAAGCCAGATATTCGTCCGCTGTCTTCTGCACATCCATGGGATGCCGAAAGAGCAAGCGAATGATCCAGGAATGAATATAGGCGCGCGTCGATTCCGCCCACAAGAGCATGCCGCCCGGTTTCAGCACGCGATAAAACTCCGCAATGGCCTTGTCATGTTCCACCAGATGATGGAAGGTCTGGTGGCAAAACAGGATGTCGACGCTGTTGTCCGGCAGGTCGATGGCAGCGCCGCTGCCCTGCATTAACTGCACGTCGACACCATCGAGCTGCGCCTGCGCGCGCGCCTTGTCGAGTATCTCCGCATCCGCGTCGATGCCAATGAGCTTGCGCGGCGAGAACTGTTGCTTCAGCAGGCGAAAGGATTTGCCTTGGCCGCAACCGATATCAAGCACCACATCGTAATCGCGTCGGGAGGTTTGTCCGATCAATCTCGTCAAGTCGTTGATCGCGACTTCGAGCACGAACTTGACCCAGGTCTCACTTCCAAGAAACCAGATGCCAAAACGGGTTTCCGGTACAAAAGCGTGTTTGTTCAAATTATTATCCTTGGCTATGGATCGGACATGGTCGAGAGGTACACCAAGCACCGTAGGCCCGAGTGAGCCCATACGCTATCAACAAACCACTCTAAGCGCGCAGCTTCGCAATCACTCCATCCAGCATATCAAGGTCGGCAAAGTCGATGATGAGTTGCCCGCGGTTCTTGGCATTAAGCTTGATGGCAACTTGTGTCGCAAGCGTGTCGGATAACTCTTCTTCGAGACGTGCGATGTCACGCGACTTTTCCCGGCTGACACGCGGCTTGTCATTCTTTTGTTCGCTGGTAGTCTTGACCACCAGCTTTTCCGCTTCGCGCACCGACATGCGCTTGGCAACAATTTGATTGGCGAGCGTGATCTGGGTGGCCGAATCGGTCGCCAGCAATGCGCGTGCGTGACCCATATCGATATCGCCGGCCATCAGCATGGTCTGCACCGGTTTGGCAAGATTCAACAAGCGCAACAAGTTGGAGACGGCGCTGCGCGAGCGGCCGACAGCACCGGCGGCTTGTTCGTGCGTAAAGTGGAAGTCGGTAATCAGGCGATGAATGCCTTGCGCTTCTTCCAGCGGGTTGAGGTCTTCTCGCTGGATGTTTTCGATCAAGGCCATCGCGGCGGCGGCCTGATCGTCAACGTCTTTCACCAGCACCGGCACTTCATCAAGGCCGGCGAGCTGGGCGGCACGGAAGCGGCGTTCGCCAGCGATGATTTCGTAACGGTCGCCATTGCTATTGACGGGACGCACGAGGATAGGCTGCATCAAGCCCTGCGCCTTGATCGATGCAGCAAGTTCCTGCAACGCGCCTTCGTCCATGCGCGTGCGCGGCTGGTATTTGCCAGGCTGCATCCGTGCCACGTTGAGCGTCGATGGCGCGCCAGGCATGTTCGGCACCGCTTCCGCGATGTCGGGGGAGCCGCCGAGGAGCGCATCGAGGCCGCGTCCGAGGCCCTTGGATTTTTTCGTGACCATGATGTTTACCTGCTAAATGTTGCTTGAACGGCCGCTCGCGTCTCTTCAGAACGTCTTGCTGCGCTCGACCATCTCTGCGCCGAACGCGATATAGGCTTGCGCGCCCTTCGACGATGGATCGAAGGTAACGCCCGGCATGCCGTAGGATGGCGCTTCAGCCAGTCGCACGTTACGCGGGATGATGGCCTTGAATACTTTGTCGCCGAAGTGTTGCACGAGTTGTGCGGACACTTGTTGCGACAGTGTCATGCGCGGATCGAACATCACGCGCAACAAGCCGATGATCTTCAGATCGGTGTTGAGTTTGGCGTGCACCTTCTTGATGGTGTTGACCAGATCCGACAAACCTTCGAGCGCATAGTATTCGCACTGCATCGGGATGATGACGCCATGTGCGGCGCACAGGCCGTTGAGAGTGAGCAGCGACAGCGCAGGCGGGCAGTCGATCAACACGAAATCGTATTCGGCATCGACGTCGGCAAGGGCGTGTTTCAGGCGCTTCTCGCGATTGTCCAGCTCCACCATCTCGACTTCGGCACCGGCCAGTTCGCGATTTGCCGGCAGTACGTCGAACCTGCCGCTTTCAGAACGCTGCCGTGCGGTCTTGACATCTGCCAAGCCGACCAGCACCTGGTAGACGGTGTTTTCAAGCTCGGCCTTGTTGATGCCTGCCCCCATCGTCGCATTACCTTGCGGATCGAGGTCAATCAGCAACACGCGCTGTTCAAGCCGTGCAAGACCTGCAGCAAGATTGACGGCAGTGGTTGTTTTGCCAACACCGCCTTTCTGGTTGGCGACGCAGAAAATTTTTGCCATGTGTCAGTTTGTCGTGAGTTTGATGCAGAACGTGTGCAACAGCTTATTCATTAGGACTTACGCAAAATTGTCCCAGCAAGGCAGCGCAACACTGCCGGGGCGGTTTTTCGTAAGTCCTATTCATGTTTTTTGCTCCGCGCGAATAAAAACCAGATGTCGCTCTGCGTCCATGTCCGGCACCTGCAAGGGACGCACTTCGGCAGCAATCCAGCCTGCAGGCAGACGTGCGATTTCCTCCATCGGCAGCACGCCCTTCATGGCAATGAAACATCCGCCCTCCTCCAGCAAATGAGCGGACCAGGTGACGAAGTCAGCCAGCTCGGCAAAAGCCCGTGAGGTGATCGTGTCGAACTTGTGTGGCACCTGCAACTGCTCGACACGTGCGTTGTAGACGGTGACATTGGACAAACCAAGCTCCGCCTTGACCTGAGTGAGAAAGGCCGTTTTCTTTTGCACGGTGTCGATTAGCGACACCTTGATGTCGGGCCGTGCGACAGCAAGCACGATGCCGGGCAAGCCACCACCGGCGCCGACATCAAGCACACAACGCGCCTCAGCGAACGCCGGCACGACAGCCAGCGAATCAAGCAAGTGTTGCGTGACCATCTGCGCCGGGTCTCGCACCGCAGTGAGGTTGTAGACGCTGTTCCACTTGCACAGTAGCGCGAGGTAGTCCATCAACTGCACAAGTTGGTGCTCACTTAGGTCAAGTTTCAATGCACATGCGCCTTCTGTGAGCATGCGCGTGAGCGCGGGGCGGTCGAAGATTGGCATTTTATGCAGCCGTCGGATCAATAGCGGCGAATTCCTTGAAGCCGCCCTTCTTCAAATGTACCAGCAGCAGCGAAATCGCCGCCGGGGTGACGCCGGAAATCCGCGAAGCCTGTCCCAGCGTTTCAGGACGATGCGTGTTCAGTTTCTGCCGCACCTCGATGGACAGACCTCGCACCTCCATGTAATCGATGCTGGCCGGCAGCTTCAGGTTTTCGTAATGATCGTGACGTTCGACTTCGCGTGCCTGGCGGTCGATGTAACCGGCGTACTTCACCTGGATCTCAACCTGTTCTTTGACGGTTTCATCGGTAATGCCAGGTCCTGCCAGTTCGCTGCCGTCGGTGCCCTTGAGTGTCATCAGGTTGTCGTAACTCACGTTCGGGCGGCGCAACAAATCAGTAAGCGAATATTCCCGTTCGATAGCCTTGCCGAGTACGCGCTCCGCTTCCGTCTCGGAAACGATGCGGGGATTGACCCAGGTCGATTTGAGACGCTCCAGTTCGCGCGCCACTGCTTCCCGTTTGCGCTCGAACACTTCCCATTGGGCGTCGCCAACGCAACCGAGCTTGCGGCCGATTTCCGTCAGGCGTAAATCGGCATTGTCTTCGCGCAGGCTGAGGCGGTATTCAGCACGGCTGGTGAACATGCGGTAAGGCTCTTGCACACCCTTGGTAATCAGGTCGTCGACCAGCACGCCAAGATAGGCTTCGTCCCGGCGCGGCGTCCAGGATTCGCGCCCTTGGGTAAACAACGCTGCATTGATGCCTGCAAGCATGCCTTGCGCAGCCGCTTCTTCATAGCCGGTGGTGCCGTTGATCTGACCGGCAAAGAACAGTCCTTGGATTGCTTTGGTTTCCAGTGAAGACTTCAAGCCGCGCGGATCGAAGTAGTCGTATTCGATGGCATAGCCAGGACGCAAGATGTGAGCGTTTTCCAAGCCACGGATCGAATGCACGAGTTCGAGTTGCACGTCGAACGGCAGGCTGGTCGAAATACCGTTTGGATAAAACTCGTTGGTGGCCAGCCCTTCCGGTTCGAGGAAGATTTGGTGTGCATTCTTGTCTGCGAAGCGATGAATCTTGTCCTCGATCGACGGACAGTAACGCGGGCCGACGCCTTCGATCACGCCGGTGTACATCGGGCTGCGGTCGAGTCCGCTGCGAATGACATTGTGGGTACGTTCGTTGGTGTGCGTAATCCAGCATGGCAATTGTTGCGGATGCAGATCGACCGAGCCCATTACGGAAAACACTGGAATCGGGTCGAGATCGCCCGGCTGTTCTTCCATCACGGAAAAATCGATACTGCGACCGTCGATGCGCGGCGGCGTGCCGGTTTTCAGGCGGCCTTGCGGCAACTTGAGTTCTTTCAGCCGCGCCGATAGCGAAATTGCCGGCGGATCGCCGGCACGACCGGCGGAATAATTATTGAGGCCGACATGAATCTTCCCGTCCAGGAAAGTACCGGCTGTCAGCACCACGGCGCGGCTACGGAAGCGAATGCCGACTTGGGTTACGGCCCCCACCACGCGATCGCCCTCCACCATCAGATCATCAACTGCCTGCTGGAACAGCCAAAGATTGGGCTGGTTTTCCAGACGGCTGCGAATCGCTTTCTTGTACAGAACCC
>Ga0207679_10001200_pt1 | contig 16478 bp, 17 predicted proteins | sample KBSC73metaG_FD_184320 | JGI IMG/M metagenome (GOLD analysis project Ga0207679, IMG submission 184320) | Corn rhizosphere microbial communities from Kellogg Biological Station, Michigan, USA - KBS C7-3 metaG (SPAdes) (version 2) | ecosystem: Host-associated > Plants > Roots > Rhizosphere > Soil ... | reverse complement strand
GGAACATTCCCGCTGCTGGCACGCACCGGTTTCCCCATCATCGGCGCGGTGCCCGAGCGGCCGGACCTTTCCGCGCCGCGCACCATCGACATCGCCCGCCACCTCGGCGCCGACGTCGTCCATGAGGGGGAGATTCTCACCCGCCGCGTGCGGAAGTTCAACCTGCTCGCCCGCACCGTGCCGAACATGCTCAGCGCGTTCCGGCCGGGCAGCCTGCTGGTCACGCCGTCCGACCGCGCGGATGTGTTCGTCGCCGCGGCGATGGCGGCCATGAACAAGACCAACTTCGCGGGCATCGTGCTCACCGGCGACATCGACCTGCCGCCCGGCATCCTCGAACTCTGCCGCCCGGCGCTGGAAACCGGCCTGCCCGTGCTCAAGGTCGGCACCAACAGCTGGCACACCGCGACGAATCTCAGCCGGATGAGCTCCGAAGTGCCGGTCGACGACATCGAGCGCATCCGCGAGTCGATGGACTTCGTGGCCTCCCATGTCGACGCCGATTGGCTGGCGCAGCAGGCGGCCGCGCCGGTGGAGGCCCGCATGTCGCCGGCCGCGTTCTGCTACCGCATCGTGGACCTCGCCAAGCAGGCGAACAAACGCATCGTTCTGCCCGAGGGCAACGAGCCGCGCACCATCCGCGCCGCGGCGTTGTGCGCGCGCCGCGGCATCGCCCGTTGCGTTTTGCTGGGGAACCGGGAGGAAATCCTGCGCGTCGCCAAGGGCATGGAGGTCGCGCTTCCCGACGCTGTGGAAATCATCGATCCGGCCGAGGTGCGCGGCAGCTACATCGAGCCGCTGGTGGAAATGCGCCGGCACAAGGGCCTGACCGCCCAGGATGCCGCCGAGTATCTGGAGGACAACGTCTGGCTCGGCACCGTCATGCTCGCGCTCGGCGAGGTCGACGGGCTGGTCTCCGGCGCGCTGCACACCTCCGCTAACACGATCCGGCCGGCGCTCCAGATCATCAAAACGAAGCCCGGCTGCCGCGTCGTTTCCTCGATCTTCTACATGTGTCTGCCCGACCAGGTGCTGGTCTACGGCGACTGCGCGGTGAACCCGGACCCCGACGCGGAAACGCTCGCCGACATCGCCATCCAGAGTGCCGAGTCCGCCTCCGGCCTCGGGATTCCCGCCCGCGTCGCCATGATCAGCTATTCGACGGGCGAATCCGGCAGCGGCGCGGACGTCGACAAGGTTCGGGCCGCCACCCGCATCGCCCACGAGAAACGGCCGGACCTGCTGCTCGACGGCCCGCTGCAATACGACGCCGCGGCGATCGCCGACGTCGCCGCGACCAAGGCGCCGGATAGCCCGCTCGCGGGCCGCGCCACCGTGTTCATTTTTCCGGACCTCAACACCGGCAACACGACCTACAAGGCGGTCCAGCGCAGCGCCAAGGTCATCAGCATCGGTCCCGTGCTCCAGGGCTTGAAACGGCCGGTCAACGACCTGTCGCGCGGTGCCTTGGTCGAGGACATCGTTTATACCATCGCCATCACCGCCTTGCAGGCCCGCGAGGGGTGATGCCGGCTTGCGGATCCGCACATCGCGTGAATGGTGCGGACGCATGAAATTCCTTCTCACGATGGCCGCGCTGGTGGCGGCTGCCTCGGCGCACGCGGCCGAGCGCTCGGGCCGCGCTTCGGCGGAGCTGCTGGTCGCTTCGGCCACGTTCCAGCAGGCCCGCCCGGTCGAAACGGCGATCCGGCTGAAGGCGGATCCCCGCTGGCACACGTATTGGACCAATCCGGGCGAAGGCGGCATGGCCCCCGCGGTGACGTGGAAACTGCCGGCGGGTTGGTCGGCCGGGCCGCTCGGCTGGCCGGTGCCGGTGCGCTTCATGACCGGCGAGTTGCCCGGCTATGGCTATCTGGAGGAGGTGCTGCTGCCGGTCACCCTGACGCCGCCGGCCGATGCGGCGGTGAACCAGCCCGTTTCGATCGAGGCGAAGGTCGAATGGCTGACGTGCTCCGACGACGCCTGCGTGCCGGGCGAGGTCGTCTTGAAGCTGGAATTGAAGCCGGGCGAAGCGTCCGCCACGCCGCAGATGGCGGAGGTCGCGCGGGCGATCGCCGCGCTGCCGCGCACGATTGACGGGCTGGCGCTGGACGTGCGGGATGCGGGCGACCGGCTCACGCTCACGCTGAAAGCTCCGGACGGGCTGGATTTGTCGGCCGCCGCGGTGTTCCCCGTCACCCCGCGGGTGGTCGATCCGGAGGCGGTCGTCCGCTTTTCCAGGCAAGACGGGGAGTGGACCGCGACGGCGCCGAAGAGCGAGTATCTGACGGGGACGGCGGGTGAATTGGAGCTCGTCCTCGCCGGCGGCGGCCTGCCCCACCCGGCGCGGGTTGCGTGGGCGGCAAAACCGTGATCGCCCGTGAAAGCCGTTGGACAAATGAGCCGGCCTTTTCACGTTACCGGACACCCGCATTCATCCATATGAAACGACTCCTATTCACCGCATGCGCCGGGCTGTTCGCTCTGGCGACCGCCCACGCCGCCGAGCTCGGCAAGCCCGCGCCGGCGTTCAAGGCGAAGAACGTCAAGGGTCAGGACGTCTCGCTGGCCGACTTCAAAGGCAAGATCGTGGTTCTCGAATGGAACAACCCGGAATGCCCGTTCGTGAAAAAACACTACGGCAGCGGCCACATGCAGAAGCTCCAGGAAAGCTACACCGGCAAGGGCGTGGTCTGGCTGACGGTCAATTCCTCGGCCGCCGGCAAGCAGGGGCATCTCGACGCGGCCACCGCCGCGGAAAAGGTGGCGGCGCTGGGGAGTAAGGCGACCGCCTACCTGCTTGATGGCGATGGCGCGGTTGGCAAGGCCTACGGCGCGAAGGTCACGCCGCACCTGTTCGTGATCAACAAGGAAGGCACGCTCGTTTACGACGGTGCGATCGATTCAATCAAAAGCACGAAGCCCGAGGACATCGACAAGGCGGAAAACTATGTCGCCAAGGCGCTGGATGCGGTGCTGGCCGGCCAGCCGGTGGCAACCGCCAGGACCGAACCTTACGGCTGCGGGGTGAAGTATTGAGGAAGTTCCGAGTTTTCCGTGTTCAGGAAAGAAGAAGGCGGAGCCGAATTGGCTCCGCCTTCTTGCTGGAAGCGGGGATCTGAAAAACCGGGTAATTCTCAGCCGGCCACGTGCACGAGGTGCGCGCCTTCCGACGGGCGGGAGGCGAAGATCTGCGCCTTGATGCCGGTTTCCGCCTCGTAACGGGCGGCGAGAGTGGCGGCGATGGCTTCCGCCTTGTCGGACTCGCAGAGGGTGACGGTCGAGCCGCCGAAGCCACCGCCCGTCATGCGGGCGCCGATCACGCCGCCCTCGCGGCCGATGCCGCGGGCGATGTCGACCAGCACGTCGAGCTCCTTGCAGGACACCTCGAAGTCGTCGCGCAGCGAGTCGTGGCTGGCGGCCATGAGCGGCCCGAGCGCCTCGAAGTCGTTGCGGGCGAGCGCCTCGGCCGCGGCCTTGGTGCGGGCGATTTCGCCGACCACGTGGCGGGCGCGGCGGTTGACCGGGTCGCCGAGCTGGTCCCATACGGCTTCCACATCGGCGGCGGTGACGTCGCGCCACGAAGCCTTGCCGATCAGGGCGAGAGCATCCTCGGTGTTCTTGCGGCGGGAGGCGTAGCCACCGTCGGAAAGCTGGTGGTGTACCGTCGTGTTGGCGATGATGACGGTGAGATCGGGGTTTTCGAAGGGAACGAGCTCGGGTTCGCCGCTCTGGCAGTCGATCAACACCAGGCGGTTCGTCTTGCCGAAGGCGGAGGCGAACTGGTCCATGATGCCGCAGGGCACGCCGGCGAAGTCGTGCTCGGCCTTCTGGCTGAGCAGCGCCTTTTCCTTGGTGTCGAGCACGGTGTCGAGCAGCCCTTCGAGCAGGGTGGCGGTGGCGCATTCGAGCGCGGCGGAAGACGACAAGCCGGCGCCGCCGGGGACCGACGAAACGATGTAGGCGTCGAAGCCGGGGATCTGGTGGCCGCGCTGCTGGAAGCCGGCGATCACGCCGCGCAGGTAGTTCGCCCACTCCGGCTCGCCTTTCGCCTGCGGCTGGTCGACGCGGAAGGCCGCGGGGGTGGCGCTGTGGGAGCTGGCGACGCGCGCTTCCTGAGTGCCGTTGAGCGCGGCGGCGATGACGATGTAGCGGTCGATCGCGAACGGGAGCACGAAACCGTCGCAGTAATCGATGTGTTCGCCGATCAGGTTGACGCGGCCCGGGGCGGCGGCGGTGACGGACGCTTCGACGCCGAAGGTCTGCTGGAGTCCGGCGGCGGCGTCGGAGACGAGATCGGCGAGGGGTTCGTTCAGTTGCAACATCGGGGTGCAAACTAGGAACCCGAGGGGAGGGCCGGAAGCAAAAAACCGGGCCACCGCAAGGATGGCCCGGTTTTTCGGAAACGTTGGAACGCGGCTCAGGCCTTGTTGCCCCGTTTGGCGAGGAGCAGCATGAAGCCGCCGAAGAGGAGGAGCACGATGCCCCAGCTCAGGTTGATGTTCTGGCCGAGCGATTTCGCGTAGATTTCGCTGCCTCGGGTCGCGAGGCCGTAGCCGGTGAGGATCAGGCCGAAGAGCGAGAATAGCAGGCCGATCGGCAGGCGGAGATCGAAGTTCATGGCGTAGGAGTCGCGGAGGTTACCAGAAGATGATGTTGAGGATCACGGCGATGACCAGCACGACGGTGCCGACCACGGCCGGGCGTTTCCAGGCGGGTTCGTTTTCCTCGTTCTGCTTGGGCGTGAGCGAGTAAACGAGTCCGACCAGCTCGGCGTCGGGTTTGGTGCGGCGGGTGAAGAGGGAGATCGCGATGGTCAATGTGAAGCAGGACGACCAGGCGACGATGGCGAGCCAGAAGTTCTGCGCCATGCTGGAGGTGAACTGGAAGTGCGGGGTGATCCAGGCACCCTTGATCCACGGGATGGTTTCGCCGGCCTTGAGCAGGGCGGGGGCGCTGAGGCCGTGGAAGGCGGTCGCGGCGAGGGTGCCGAACAGCAGGCCGAAGAAGGCGCCGTGGCCGGTGGCCCGCTTCCAGAACATGCCGAGCAGGAAGGTGGCGAACACCGGGGCGTTGACGAAGCCGAACACCAGCTGGAGGAAGTCCATGATGTTGTTCACGTTCTTCGCGACGTAGGCGAAGGCGATCGAGATCGCGATGCCGGCCACCGTGGCGACCTTGCCCATCCACATGTAGTGGGAGTCGGATTTGCCCGGGGCGATGTACGCCTGGTAGATGTCGTAGGTCCAGACGGTGTTGAAGGCGGTGACGTTGCCGGCCATGCCGGACATGAACGAGGCCATCAGCGCGGTCAGTGCCAGGCCGAGCAGGCCGGTCGGCAGGTAGTGGGCGATGAGCGACGGGATGACCAGGTTGTAGTCGGTTTCGCCGGTCACGCCGGTCGGGATGCTGTAGTTCGAGCCGGCCTTGGCGGCGAGGCCGAGGGCGATGATGCCCGGCAGGATCACGATGATCGGGAAGAGCATCTTCGGCACGGCGCCGATGATCGGGGTGCGGCGGGCGTCGTTCATCGACTTGGCCGCCATGGCGCGCTGGACGACGAGGAAGTCGGTGCACCAGTAGCCGAAGGAAAGCACGAAGCCGAGGCCGAAGACCATGGCGAACCACTCGACGCCCATCGGGTTGGCGGTGGTGCCCATGTATTTCCACGAGTGGGTGAACTCGGGCTGCATTTTCGCCATCAGGCCGCTCCAGCCGCCCATGTCCTGCAGGCCGAGGATGACCAGCGGAGCGAAGCCGAGCACGATGAGGAAGAACTGGAGCACCTCGGTGTAGATCGCCGAGGTCAGGCCGCCCTTGAGCACGTAGGCGAGCACGATGACCGAGGAGACGATCAGGGAGAAGTTGTAGTCCCACTTGAGGAGTAGATGGAGGAGCGCGGCCAGGGCGTGCAGCGAGGCGCCGGAGGAGGCCACGGTCATCACCGCGAACGAGATCGAGTTCAGCCCGCGGGTTTTTTCGTCAAAGCGCAGCTTGAGGTATTCCGGCACCGAACGGGCCTTCGAGCCGTAGTAGAACGGCATCATGAAGATCGCGAGGAAGATCATCGCGGGGATCGCGCCCACCCAGTAGAAGTGGGAGGTCATGATCCCGTATTTCGCGCCGGAGGCGGCCATGCCGATGACCTCCTGCGCGCCGAGGTTGGCGGAAAGGAAGGCGAGGCCGGTGATCCACGCCGGGATCGAGCGCCCGGATTGGAAGAAGTCCGTGGCGTTTTTGACATAGCGCTTCAGGGCGAAGCCGATGCCGATGACGACCAAAATGTAAGCCGCCAGAATGCTGTAATCGACGGCGTGCAGGTCGATTTTCGGAGCGTTGCCCCCCTCGCCCAGGGCCAGCGCCCCTGATGCGAGAAGTCCGATGGGTTGGATGAACATGAAGCGAAAGCTGTTGGGTGGCTTTCTTCACGTCAAGTAGTCGCTTGCCCGCGGGGTGGGTCCGTTCGCGGAAAAATCCCGCAAACCGCGGGAAACTATGGGATTCTCCGCATTTCCTGCCGGGACGTGGGTCAAGGGCGGTCGGGCAGGGTCTGTAGCCCGCGTTTCGCCCGGGAGATCACGGCGAGGTAGGCGAGGATGAAGAAGGCGTTCGCCGCCCATGCGAAAAACCCTCGCACGTTGCCGCTGGCGTGCAGCGCGCGCAGCCCGAAATCCGCCAGATGGACGAACAAATAGCCGCCGGCGAGGGTGGCGAGGGCCGCCAGCCAGGGGAAAATCCTGGCGTTGAAGACGTCGGCTCCCTTCGCCCGCGCGAGGCGGGCGAAGAGGATCGAGGCGATCAGGGCGAAAAGCAGGATGATCGGCATGCCGTCATTCCGCGCCGAAGCGGTGGATCATCGCGTGGCGATAGGTCTCGCCCGGGCGCAGGACGCAGCTCGGGAACGCGGGCTGGTTCGGCGCGTCCGGGAAACCCTCGGTTTCCAGGCACAGGCCGGTGCGGCGGGCATAGCGGACGCCACCTTTGCCGGCATAGGAGCCGTCGAGGAAGTTGCCGGCGTAGAACTGGATCCCCGGCTGGTCGGTGGAAACTTCCATGAACCGGCCGGAGGCGGGGTCGGAGACGCGGGCGGCCGGGCGGACGACGCCATTTTCGCCCCGCACGACCCAGCAATGGTCGTAGCCGCCGGCGAACCGGAGCGCTTCGAAATCGGCGTCGATGCGGTCGCCGACGACGGTGGGAATGGTGAAATCGAGCGGCGTGCCGGCGACCGGGGCGAGCTCGCCGGTCGGGATCAGGCCGGCGTCGGTCGGCAGATAGGCGTCGGCGTCGAGCCGCATCACGTGGCCGAGGATCGGCGCGGCCGGATCGCCCGTGAGGTTCCAGTAAGTGTGGTGGACGAGGTTGACGATGGTTGGCGCGTCGGTGGTCGCCTCGGCCTCCCATTTCAGCTCGTTGTCGTCGGTCAGCGTGTAGGTGATTTTCGCCGTCAGCGTGCCGGGGTAGCCTTCCTCGCCGGCGGGCGAAACGTAGGTGAACGCGACGCGGTTGCCGGTTTGCTCGCCCTGCCAGAGCACGCGGTCGAAGCCGTTGACGCCGCCATGGAGGTGGCACGGGATGCCGCCGGGCGTGTTGTTTTTCGCCAGCGTGTAATCCCGGCCGTCGAGGGTGAATTTTCCGTCGCGGATGCGGTTGCCGAAGCGGCCGACCGAGGCACCGAGGTAGGACGGGTTGTGGAGCCAGCCGGCGAGCGTGTCGAAGCCGAGCGTGATGTCGGCGAGCTTGCCATGGCGGTCGGGTGTTTCGACGGAAACCAGGATCGCGCCGTATTCGGTGACGCGGGCGCGCAGGCCGTGGCGGTTTTCCAAGGTGAAGATCCGCGCTACGCGGCCATCCGGCAGGGTTCCGTAGGTATCCATGGGAGATTCGGGTGAAAGTCGACGGGCCCGGTATGCAAGGCGCGGCGGGATGCGGCAACCTCCGATTGTCCGCGGCTTGCCGGGCGATTTTAGCGGCGAAACCCTTTCCTCCCGCTGTCCGGTTGCATCCCGGTCACCGGCGGCTACGATGTGGCCATGCGCATGGAATTGACCGACATGAGGGCGTGGCTGAACGGCATCCTGGCCGAGTTCGGCTGCCACACCGGCACGTTGCACGCTGCCGATCCGGAGGGCGAAACGCTGAAGCTGGTCGCCCAGGTCGGGATTCCGGCGATGTTGCTCGACCGGATCAAGGTGATCCCCTTCGGCAAGGGGATCGCGGGCGCGGCGGCGGCGACCCGACAGCCGGTCGAGCTGTGCAACCTCCAGATGAACCTCGGCGGCGTGGCCGAGCCTGGGGCGCGGGCGACGCAGGCCGCGGGCTCGATCGCCGTGCCGGTGTTCGCCGCGGACGGCGGCGGCCGGGTCGTCGGCACGCTCGGGGTCGGCATGCTGGAACCGCACGAGTTTACCGCGGAGGAAAAACGACGGCTGGAGGAAATCGCCGGTTCGATCGCCGGCTGGCTCGAAAAGCAATCCGCCGGGCCGGTATGATTGACCGCGGGCGGCCGGACTCGTTAGGTTGGGGCATGACCCCGGTGGACGCCGCCAAGAAGATCCTCGATACGATGCTCGGGCATCTCGGGTTCACCGCGACCATCGAGATCCAGGATACGCTGGACGGCCCGTGCCTTCAGGTCTCGACCGGCGACCACGAGCTGATCATCGGCAACGACGGCGACCGGCTCGACGATTTCCAGTACCTGGTCAACCGCATCCTGCGCCGGCATTTCCCGCAGGCCGAGCGCGTGAAGGTCGACTGCCAGCATTACCGCGCGATCCAGGAGGACAAGCTCGCCACCGAGGTCGGCCAGATCGCCGAGCGGGTGAAGTCCACCGGCAAGACGTTCCGGATGCGGCCGCTCAACGCCTACTACCGCAGGCTCGTGCACAACGCGCTGCTCCAGCACCCCGAGGTTGAATCCCACTCGCCGGAGGGAGACGACCGGCTCAAACGCATCGTCATCAGTCCGAAATCCCCGGCACCACCCGCTCCATGAAAAAGCTCCTATTCGACTGCGGCACCCGCGAGGCCGCGACCTCCCTCGGTCTGCTCGTCCTGCGCGCCGGCATCGGCCTGATGATGCTGGTCGGCCACGGAGTGGCGAAAATCGGCATGTTCGCCCAGGCGAAGGACGAGTGGCCGGTGCCGCACATCTGGCCGCTGAGCCATCTTCCGCCGCCGGTGAGCATGATCGCCTCCATCGCGATCGAAGTGGGTGCCTCGGTGCTGCTGATTCTCGGCCTGCTGACTCGTCCGGCGGCGTTCCTGCTCGGGTTCGCGATGGTGGTGGCGGCCTTTCAGGTGCACGCGGGCGACCCGTATTTCGCGACCAAGTTGGGCGAGGTGTCGAAGGAGCCGGCACTGCTCTACCTGCTGCCGGCCGTGGTGCTGATCCTGACCGGCGGCGGCTTGTTCTCGCTCGACTCGCAGATTCTCAAGGAAAAGCGCCGCCGCTGGTGACATGGAAACGCATCGTCTGATCCTGCCGTCCGACCTGAACCAATACGGGTTCCTGTTCGGCGGACGCCTGCTGGCGTGGGTCGACGAGGCGTCGTGGATCGCCGCCACGCTGGATTTCCCCGGCCGCCGGTTCGTGACCGTGGGGATGGACCGGGTCGAGTTCCGCCACTCGGTGCGCGAGGGGTCGATCCTGGCGATCCGCTGCGCGCGGGTGCGCGCCGGTACGACCAGCGTCGGCTACGAGGTGCGGGTGTTCGACCAGAACGCGGCGGGCGAACCGATCTTCTCGACGCTCGTGACCTTCGTGAACGTCGATGAGCACGGCCGGAAGCAGCCGTTGTAAGTTTTCAGTTTCAAGTTTTCAGTTTTCAGGAAGATCGCTATTCCCGCGCCGGGACTCGTCCGAAGGAGTGCTTTTCGCTCCTGAAAACTGAACACTGAAAACTGAACACTTCCTTGGAAACGATCGACATCATCCTGCCGCTCGAGCGGTCGGAAGACGAAACCGCGTGGCGCCAGGCCGCGGCGGCGAAGCTCGGCGTGCCGGTCGACCGGATCGGCGGCGTGCGCCTGCGCAAGCACTCGATCGACGCCCGCCACAGGCCGATCAAGGTGCAGCTCCGCCTCGAAGTGTCGCTCGACGGCCCTTTGCCGCCGGAGGAGTTGCCGGTATGGCGATCGCCGGCTTTGCCCGCCGGGGCGAAGACCGCGGTGATCGTCGGCTGCGGACCAGCCGGGATGTTCGCCGCGCTGCGTTGCCTGGAGCTCGGTTGGAAACCGATCGTGCTGGAGCGCGGCAAGGACGCCAGCGCCCGCCGCTTCGACCTCGCGCCGATCCTGCGCGAGGGCCGGGTGATCGAGGATTCGAACTACTGCTTCGGCGAAGGCGGTGCGGGGACGTTTTCCGACGGCAAGCTCTACACCCGCGCGACCAAGCGCGGCCCGGTGGCGAAGGTCTACGAGGTGCTGGTCGCCCACGGCGCGCCGCAAAAGATTCTCACCGACGCCCATCCGCACATCGGTTCGAACCTGCTGCCGAACGTGGTCAAGGCGATGCGCGGATCGATCCTCGCCGGCGGCGGCGAGGTCCGCTTCCAGAGCAAGGTGGTCGATTTCCTGACGGATGGAAACCGCGTCCGCGGCGTGGTGACGGCGGCGGACGAGGAAATCTCCGCCGACGCGGTGATCCTCGCGACCGGCCACTCGGCGCGCGATATCTACGCGCTGCTGGCGAAAAAGCGCGTGCTGATGGAGGCGAAGCCCTTCGCCGTCGGCTTCCGCATCGAGCACCCGCAGCCGTTCATCGACCGCATCCAATACCACCTCGGCAAGAACGAGGAGCGCCCGCGCTTGTTGCCCGCGGCGCGCTACCGCCTCGCGACGAAGATCCGCGACCGCGGCGTGCACTCGTTCTGCATGTGCCCGGGCGGCTGGATCGTGCCGGCCGCGACCGAGAACGACGAGGTGGTCGTCAACGGCATGAGCCTCGCCCGCCGCGATTCGCCCTTCGCCAACTCCGGCATGGTGGTCACGGTCGAACCGGAGGACGTGAAACGCTTCGAAAAGGAGCACGGCATCCTCGCCGGCATCGCCTACCAGAAGGAAATGGAACGCACCGCCAAGGTGGCCGGCGGCGGCGGCCAGGTCGCGCCCGGCCAGCGCGTCGCCGATTTCCTCGCCGGCAGGATCTCCGCCGATCTGCCGGAGATGAGTTATTTCCCGGGGGCGAACTGCGCGCCGCTGCACGATCTGCTGCCGCCGGGGATCTACGGCCGGATGCGCGAGGGACTGCGCCTGTTCGGCCGCCAGATCCACGGCTACGACAGCCGCGAAGGCCTGCTGCTCGGCTTCGAAACCCGGACCAGCTCGCCGCTGCGCGTCCCGCGCCGCGACGACACGCTCGAACATCCGGAGATCGACGGGCTCTTTCCCTGCGGCGAGGGCGCGGGCTACGCCGGCGGCATCGTCAGCGCCGCCCTCGACGGCATGCGCGTCGCCGAGGCGGTGGTGAGGTAAAGCGTGAAAAAGGCCGGAATCGCAGGATTCCGGCCTCTTTTGATTTCTTCACTGGCCACTGATCACCAACCACCGGCCACTCTCTTCATCACTCCACCGTCACGCTCTTTGCCAGGTTGCGCGGCTGATCGATTTCGCAGCCACGGAGGCGGGCGACGTGATACGAGAAGAGCTGGAGCGCGACGACCGCCGGGATGGTGGCGACCAGCGGGTGGCAGGCCGGGACGGTGATGACCTCGTCCATCACTTCGGCGGCTTCGTGGTCGCCTTCGGTGATCACCCCTAGGATGCGGGCGCCGCGGGCGCGGCATTCCTCGACGTTGCCGAGCGTCTTGTCCTTGCCCGGGATGTCGCAGGCCACGGCGATGACCGGGGTGCCGGGCTGGAGCAGGGCGATCGGGCCGTGCTTGAGCTCGGCGGCGTGGTAACCCTCGGCGTGGATGTAGGAGATCTCCTTGAGCTTGAGCGCGCCTTCGAGGGCGACCGGATACATCGGGCCGCGGCCGATGAAGAACGCGTGCTCGTCCTTCACGTAGCCTTCCGCGAGCTTGGCGATGTGGTCCTCGTTGGCGATGACGCGTTCGACCAGCGCCGGCAGGTCGGCGATGTCCTTGGCCAGGCGGGTGCCGTCCTCGCGCGAGAAGCGGCGGCCGCGGCCGAGCTTGAGCGCCATCATCAGGAGGACGGCGACCTGACAGGTGAAGGCCTTGGTCGAGGCGACGGAAATTTCCGGGCCGGCGTGGAGGTAGACGCCGCGGCCGGTTTCGCGGGCGATGGTGGAGCCGACGACGTTGCAGAGGCTCATCACGAACGCGCCCTTTTGTTTCGCCTCGCGGATGGCGGCGAGAGTGTCGGCGGTTTCGCCCGATTGGGAAATGGCGACGACGAGGTCGCGGCTGCCGACGATCGGGTTCCGGTAGCGGAATTCCGCCGCCTGCTGGACTTCGGCGGGGATGTCGGCGAGGTCCTCGAAGGCATATTCGCCGACCAGGCCGGCGTGCAGCGAGGTGCCGCAGCCGACGACGACGATGCGGTGGAGCTCGGCCAGCTCGCGCGGCGAGGTGCCCATGCCGGAGAGCACGGACGAGCCGAGGTTGTGGTCGATGCGGCCGCGGATGGCGTTGCCAAGCGCTTCCGGCTGCTCGTGGATCTCCTTGAGCATGAAGTGCTCGAAGCCGCCTTTTTCCGCCGCCTCGGCGTCGAAACCGAGCTCGGAGATCTCGCGGTTGACCGGGACGTTGTTGAGGTCGCGGATGTCGACCGAGCTGGCGGTGACCACGGCGATGTCGTTGTCGTCGAGGTAGATGACCCGCTGGGTGTGGGAGAGGATGGCGGAGGCGTCGGAGGCGATGATCGTTTCGCCGTCGCCCACGCCGATGACGATCGGGCTGCCGCGGCGGGCGGTGATGATCTTGCCCGGTTCCTTGGCGGAGAGAACGGCGATGCCGAAGGTTCCCTCGACCTTGTGGAGGGCGTCGCAGACGGCTTGGAAGAGATCGCCCTTGTAGCAGTCGCCGATCAGGTGGGAGAGCACCTCGGTGTCGGTTTCCGAGAGGAAATGGTGGCCTTTGCCTTCAAGGCGGGCGCGCAGCGAGCGGTAGTTCTCGATGATGCCGTTGTGGACGAGGGCGATGTCGCCGGATTCGTCGAGGTGCGGGTGGGCGTTGGCCTCGGTGGGCGGGCCGTGGGTGGCCCAGCGGGTGTGGGCGATGCCGGTGGAGGCGCGGGCGAAACGCTCGACCGGCCATTCCTGGTGGGCGCGTTCGTTCAGCGCGGCGACCTTGCCCGGGGCTTTGACGGTGGCGAGCAGGCCTTCATCGAGCACGGCGAGACCGGCCGAGTCGTAGCCGCGGTATTCGAGGCGACGCAGTCCGTTGATCAGGACGCCGGGAGCGTCCGCTTTGCCGATGTATCCGACGATGCCGCACATGGAAAATGGGGGTGAAAGAAAGGGGTTTTGGAGATTCTCGGCCGGACCGTGAGTGGTCGCGCGCCGCCCGAAGGGAGCATGAATGCGCCCTTCTGTCATGGGCGATTAGGGTCAAAGCGCTTTTTGGTGCGGGGGAGGCGGTGGCGCTTTCCGGCTCAATAGTGGTAGCGGGCCTGGGCGATTTGGATGGTTTCGCCCGAAACGCGGTAAACCAAGCGGTGCTCGTCGTTGATCCGCCGCGACCAGAACCCGGAGAAGGCGTGCTTGAGCGGCTCTGGTTTACCGATGCCTTCGTAGGGATCGCCGCGTCCGATATCCGCGATGAGGGAGCTGATTTTTTGCAGCAGCTTTTTGTCGTGCTGCTGCCAGTGGAGATAATCCTCCCAAGCCTGGGTGGAGAATTGGACGGTCATTCGAACTCCGAGAGGCTTTTGAGGATTCCTTTTCCGGCTTCGAGTTCGGCGATGCCTTCCGCCAGCCGCGCGGCGTTGGCGGGCGAACGGAGCAAATAGGCGGTTTCCTGCAAGGACTCGTAATCCTCCAGCGAGAGCAGCACGACGGATTGGTTGCGCTTGCGGGTGATGATGAGCGGATCGTGATTCTCGCACACCTGGTCCATCACGGAGGCCAGGTTTTCCCGGGCGGCGGAGTAGGAAATCGCATTCACTTGGACAGGATACTGTCCAAAACGGGGTGGGCAAGGGAAGTTTGCGGGATGGCCGTGGAGGCAGGCGGGGAGGGACTAATGGCAGTCGTTGCAAAGCTGGCCGCGCATCGCCTGGACACCCTCCCGGAGGATGATGGGGACCATCACCAGGGCGGCGGCGGGGTCGGCCCACCACCAGCCCCAGGCTGCGTTCAGGACAAGACCGCCGAGCAGGATGGCGGACAAATAGGCGCAGAGATCGGTCTGCCGGGAATCGGCGGCGAGCGCCGCGCTGTTGAGGCGTGCCGCCACGCGTCGTTTGGCGCGGGCGAGCAGGGGCATGACGATCAGGGAGAGAATGGAAAGCGCGACCCCGACCCAGCTGGCTTCCGGCGGCTCGTGGCGGATGAGGGTATGCGCCGCATCATAGGCGACATAGGCCGCGAGGATGAGAAAGCACGCGCCCACGAGCCGGAGGGCCAGACGTTCACGGCGTTCGTCGTGCTCATGCGACCGGAAGTGCCATAGCAGGATCAGGCTGGAGAGGCTCTCGACGACGGAATCGGCGCCGAAGCCCACGAGGGCGATGCTGCCGGCGAAGAGGCCGGCGGTGATGGCGACCGCTGCTTCCGTGACGTTCCAACCGAGCGTGAAGTATTCCAAACCACGTCCGCTCCGAACGTCGGCCTTGCGGGCGGTACACGAGCAAGAGCTGCATTCGGAGGATTCGCTCATCGAGGGGAAATGGGGCGACGTTTTTTGCGCGCTCAGGCTTCGGGCATCAAATCGTGCTGCACGATCTCGCCCGGGCGGGTGCTGGTGCCGGGCCAGAGTTTGCGGCCGGGGTAGAGCGAGGTGTGGATGCCGGTGTGGACGCCGTCGCCGACGATGACGCCGAATTTCCGCCGGCCGGTGTCGACGAGTTCGCCGTCGACCATCGAACGGTGATTCTTGCCGTCGTGGCGGAGGTTGGAGGTGATCGTGCCGGCACCGAAGTTGACCTTTTCGCCGAGGATCGAGTCGCCGACGTAGCTGAGGTGGCCGACGCTGGTTTTGGCCAGCAGGATGCTGTTCTTGATCTCGACCGCCTGGCCGACGTGGCAGCCGTCGCCGATCGAGGTGTTGCCACGCAGGTAGCAGTTCGGGCCGATCTTGCAGTTTTCGCCGATGATCACGTTGCCTTCGATGAAGACGCCGGGAAGGATGCGGGTGCCGGCACCGACTTGAATCTGGCCTTCGATCAGGGCGGACGGGTGGACGTCGCCGTGGATCAGGGTGGCGTCGAGCGCGCCGACGTGGGCTTCGTTCGCCCGCAGGAAATCCCACGGGTGGCGGATCAGGAACGAGCGTTCGCCGACGTGGCTGCACGCCAGCTCGGGCTCCGCACCGGTCCAGGCGAGCGGGTGGTCGTGGCGGTCGACCAGCGTCGTCTTGCCCGCGGTCGCGAGCGTGGCGAGGTCGTCGGCGTCGATCCACGCGTGCGGGTCGAACGTGACGTCCGGCCACGACGCCTGAAGTTCCTGATGGTGGGCGCGTAGCGGCACGTTACCGATCGGGAATTCCTCGATCGGGCGGGTGAGAGAAAGGGGTTCGCAGGGGTTCATGCCGGGTGGTGAAAGAGTTTTTTAGCCGCAAAAAGGCGCAAAAGGACGCAAAAAGGAAAGAGGGGCGGGAGTCTGATTCTGTCACTCAACTCTCAACCCCCGGCTCTCAACTTTGCTTCAGCCGATCTCCTCCTTTACCGCGGCCGAGAATTTCCCGATCCAACGGTCGACTTCCGCGGCGTCGCGGTGCTCGACCATGATGCGGATTTTTTTCTCGGTGCCGGAGTAGCGGATCAACTGGCGGCCGGCGGTGCCGAAGGCGGCGTCGGCTTCGGCCATCAGCGCGGTGAGTTTCGGCAAGGTGTCGATCGGCGGTTTTTCGTGGACGGGCAGGTTGACGAGGCGGCTTGGGTATTCCTGGACCTCGGCGGCGAGATCGCGCAGCGAAGCGCCTTTTTCCCGCATCATGCGCAGCACGAGCAGGGCGCTCAGGATGCCGTCGCCGGTGGTGGCGTGGTCGGCGAAAATCAGGTGGCCGGAGTTCTCGCCGCCGAACGAACCGCCGATGTCGCGGAGGCGCTCGAGGACGTGACGGTCGCCGACGGCGGTGGTTTCCACCCGGATGCCGTGTCGGGTCATCGCTTCGTGCAGGCCGAGGTTGCTCATGACGGTGCAGACCATCAGATCGTGGCGGAGTTTGCCCTGTTCCTTGAGCGCGATGGCGGCAAGGCCGAGGATGCAATCGCCGCTGATGACCTGGCCATCCGAGTCGGTGAAGATGACGCGGTCGGCGTCGCCGTCGAACGACACGCCGAGATCCGCACCGTGCTGGCGGACGAGTTCTCCCGCGAGCTGCGGGTGGAGCTCGCCGCAGCCGGCG
>Ga0207679_10001198_pt1 | contig 16482 bp, 12 predicted proteins | sample KBSC73metaG_FD_184320 | JGI IMG/M metagenome (GOLD analysis project Ga0207679, IMG submission 184320) | Corn rhizosphere microbial communities from Kellogg Biological Station, Michigan, USA - KBS C7-3 metaG (SPAdes) (version 2) | ecosystem: Host-associated > Plants > Roots > Rhizosphere > Soil ... | reverse complement strand
TGCTCGCCGCATCGACGACCCGATCCGCGACTCCGACGGAGGGGAAGGGGGAGGGGGAGGGAGAGGCCGAGTGAACGTATCCTGTCCTGAATGCCGTTCCGTGTTTCGCGTGGACCCGGACAAGGTGCCGCGCGTCGGTGTTCGCGCGCGCTGCTCGGTGTGCGGCGGCGTCATCATCGTTGGGGGCGCGGGTTCGATCGATGAGGAGTTTGGTTCGCCCATTCCCGCGACTCCGCCCGCAACGGCGACGCTGGAACTTGCCGAGGCGGCGCTGGTTGGCGCGACTTCCGGCATCTCCGACGCGATTCTCGCCGTCGAACTGCCGCCCGTCGACGCGACGCCAACCCGTCGCCAGCCGACCCCGGTTCGTCCGGCGCCGGCGATCCCGCGAGCGCTTACGCCGCCCGCCGGCGTGTTCAACCGTCCCGGCGCCCCGAAGAGCGCGCCGGCCGCGCCCGCAGCTGCAGCGCCGACCGCGCCGCCTCAGCGTCCCGTGGTCTTCTCGCCGCGTAAGGGCGCGCCAGGACCCGCGGCACCGGCACCGACCGGTGGTGCGCCGTCTGTGCCGCGCCCCGCGATCTCGCCGCGACCCATCAGTGGCGCCGGCTCGCCCACGCCCGTTCGCAACTCCGCCGTGACGCCCGGACGTGCGCCGATCAATCCGTTCCTCGCCAACGACCCGAACGCGAAAGCGCGCCGGTTGGCGCGCGCGCTTATCTCCGATCTCGTGACGTATTTCCCGGACCGTCGCGACGAAGGATTGCGCGCCGGCACGTTGCGCGATCTGTTCGCGGAAGAGATTAAAAAGAGCTACGAGGAGTACGTCGAACAGGTGGGGCGCGAGTTCGCCGACAGCACCTCGCACTTCAAGGACGCGCTCAACGAGATCCTCGCCGGCGGTCAGTCGATGTTCTAGGGGGCCCCGTGCCGCTATCTTGCGGATGACCTGATCACGCTGACGAGCCGTCGGCCGCGACTGCGGGACGGCTCGTCTCATACGGGGAGGGGACGGAACCATGGCGGAGACCGAGCGCGCGCGTCAGCTCCGGCAATATGCCGAGCGACTCGTCGAGCTGCGGAGGTATCTTTGACCTCGACGCGAAGCGTGAGACGCTTCGGCAACTCGAGGAGCGGATGGCCGCGCCCGGGTTCTGGAACGACCAGCAGCAAGCCCAGGCGGTCGTTCAGCAGGTAAAGGCCGCCAAAGGCTGGGTCGACCCGTTCGAGAACATCAGCGGACGCGTCGCGAGCGCCCGGGAGCTCGACGAGATGCTCACCGTCGAGCCCGACCCGGACTTGAACGCGGAAGTCGATCGCGAAACGTCGGCTCTCGAGCGGGAGATCGAGCAGTTCCGTCTTCGCTCACTGCTCTCCGGGCCCGACGATTTCCGCGACGCGCAGCTCGAGATCAGCGCCGGCGCCGGCGGCACCGAGGCGCAGGACTGGGCGTCGATGCTCATGCGCATGTACACCCGTTGGGCCGAGCGCAAAGGCTACACGATCGACATCCTCGACCTGAGCGATGGTGAGGAAGCGGGCATCAAAGGCGCCGTGCTCGAGATCAAGGGGATGTACGCGTACGGGTTCCTCAAGGCGGAGATTGGCGTGCACCGTCTCGTGCGCATCTCTCCGTTCGACGCACAGGCGCGCCGGCATACGAGCTTCGCGTCGGTGTTCGTGTATCCCGTCGTGAACGAGGAGATCAACATCGAGATCCGCGATGAGGACATCAGAATGGATGTCTTCCGCGCGTCGGGCGCCGGTGGCCAGCACGTCAACAAGACCAGCTCCGCGGTGCGCCTCACGCACATTCCTTCGGGGATCGTCGTTGCGTCGCAGCAGGAACGCTCGCAGCACAAGAACAAGGGCACGGCGATGAAGATGTTGAAGAACCGCCTCTATCAGCTCGAGGCTGAACGTCAAGCAAAAAAGAAGGCGGAGCTCGACGCGACGAAATCGGATGTCAGCTTCGGGAACCAGATTCGGAGTTACGTGTTCCAGCCTTACACCATGGTCAACGACCACCGCACGGAGCTCAAGATCCCCGACGTCCAGCGCATCATGGACGGCGACATCGACGAGTTCATTGAGGCCTACCTCTCGCAGAATGGCTCGTCGGGCGGGAGCGCTGCTGCGTGAGCGAAGATCTGAACTTCGTACAAAAGGCACGGCGCGAAAAACTCGACGCGTTGACGGCACAGGGAGTCAACCCGTACGCCTATAGCTTCGATCGGACGCATGTCGCCGCGGATGCGGTGCGTCTTCATCCGGCCGATCAGCACGACGAGGGAGACACAGTGCGCGTCGCGGGCCGCGTCGTCGCCTGGCGCGCGCACGGAAAGACCACGTTTGCGCATCTCGCCGACGATTCCGGACGCATCCAACTGTACTTCCGTCGCGATCAGCTTGGCGATGCGACGTACGCGAAGCTCGACATGTTCGACATCGGCGACGTGATCGGCGTCGGTGGACCGCTTTTTCGAACACGCACCGGCGAAGTGACGGTGCGCGTGGTGGACGTCGAGCTGCTGGCGAAGTCGCTTCGCCCGCTCCCGTTCGGAAAGGAAGAAGTGGTGGACGGCGTCACCGTCCGCCACTCCGGCTTCGCCGATCCGGAACAGCGATACCGTCAGCGGTACGCGGATCTCGCCGTGCATCCCGAGGTGCGGTCGCTCTTCCGCGCGCGGTCGGCGATGACCCGGGCGCTCCGCGGCGCGCTCGACGAGCTCGGGTATCTCGAGGTCGAAACGCCGGTGCTCCAGCCGTTGTACGGTGGCGCGACCGCGCGCCCATTCACGACGCATCACAATGCGCTGGACATGCCGCTCTACCTCCGCATCGCCGACGAGCTCTATCTCAAGCGGCTCGTCGTGGGCGGGCTGGAGCGCGTTTACGAAATCGGCCACGATTTTCGGAACGAAGGGATCGATCGCACGCACAATCCCGAGTTCACGATGCTCGAGTTTTACGAAGCGTACGCCGACTACACGGTGATGATGACCCGGGTCGAGAGCCTCATCGTTTGCGCTGCCGCGGCTGTGGGAGCGGCGTGGTCGCCGCCGGAAACGCACGCGGGTGGGGCGATCGAGCACGGGTCAGGCGGGGTGCCGCAGCTCCGGCCGCCATTCCCGCGAATTCCGTGGGTTCCGTCGCTCAACGCCGCGCTCGGTGCCGACGCGATGAGCCTGAGCGACGAAGCGCTCCGAAACGCGGCCCGCCACATTGGCGTACAGAAGGTCGAGACGCTCAGCAGACCAAAGGTGCTCGACGAGATGTTCCAAGCGCTGGTGGAATCGAAGCTTCACGATCCGACGTTCGTCATTGACTACCCGGTCGAGCTGTCGCCGCTCGCCAAGCCCAAGCGCGGCGACCCGACGCTCACCGAGCGGTTCGAGCTGTTCGCGCGCGGCAAGGAAGTCGCGAACGCGTTCAGTGAGCTGAACGATCCGATCGACCAACGGCGGCGCTTCGAGGCGCAGGCGCGGCTCCGCGCCGCGGGCGACGAAGAAGCGAGCGGCGTCGATGAAGACTATCTGCGCGCCATGGAATACGGCATGCCTCCCATGGGCGGTGTCGGCATCGGCATCGACCGGCTGTTCATGTACCTCACCAACACCCCGAACATCCGCGACGTGATCCTGTTTCCGATCCTGAGACCAGAATGAACTGTTGCCGCGAAACTCCGACCGTAGGTGCGCAGCGCCGAAGGGAGGAGCAATAATGAGCCGCCTCGAGCTGTCCATCGCCTGGCGTTATCTGCGAAGCCGCCGCGGGTCGAAGCTGTTGTCGCTGATCAGCGTGATTGCCATCCTCGGCGTGACCATCGCGGTCAGCGCGTTGATCGTCATCATCGGCGTCATGAACGGTCTCCAGACCGACATGCGCGAGAAGATCCTCATCGGCAGTCCGGACATTCGTGTCCTCACATACGGTGAGGACATGATCATGACCGATTGGGAGCCGGTGGAGAAGAAGGTGGCGCGCCAGCCCGGCGTGGTCGCCGTCGCGCCGTTCGTGCACACGCAGGCGCTCGTCCAGTCGAATCGTCACAAGTATCGGGAGACCTGCTTCGTCCTCGGTCTTCCACCGGACGGTCCGCGCGTTGCGCAAACGACGTCGATCAGAACGCACGCGAAAGCGGGTGACTTCAAGTTTGCCACGCTGGACGGCAAACATCGCGGCGCGGTGCTCGGCTCCAAGCTCGCCGAGCGGTTGAACGTCACGCCGGGGATCGACTCGATCAACGTGATGACGGCGAATGTGAACAAGACCCCCAATCCGGTGACCGGCCTGCCGGACGTCGTGATCGAGACGTTCGAGGTGACCGGCATCTTCGAGACGGGGCTGTACGAGTACGACAACAGTTATGTCGTGCTGGCGCTCGACGTGGCGCAGCAACTGGCGCAGCTTGGGCAGGGCGTGACCGGACTCGAAGTGAAGACGCCGTCGCGGTGGGAAGCGCCGGACATCGCAACGCGTCTCGCCGACAGCTTGGGGATGCCATTCCGTGTTCTGGACTGGCATCAGCAGAACAATTCGTTGTTCAACGCGCTCAAGCTCGAGAAGCTGGGCATGGCGGTGATCCTGTTGCTCATCGTGCTCGTCGCAGCGTTCAACATCGTGAGCACGCTCGTCATGGTCGTCACCGACAAGACACGTGAGATCGGGATCCTGCGCGCGATGGGGATGCCGGCGCGCTCGATACGCCGCGTGTTCTTCGCGCAGGGCCTCGTGATCGGCGTCGTCGGCACCGGGCTCGGTCTCACGTTGGGGCTCGTGGCGTCGATTCTCATCGGAGAGAAGCGGCTCATCCCCCTGGATCCAGTCGTATATTTCATCGATCACTTGCCGGTCGCGACCGAGCCGCTCGACGTGACGCTCATCGTGCTGGCCAGTCTCGCTGTCGCGGCTGTCGCAACGATTTACCCGGCGATCCAGGCAGCGCGTCTTTACCCGGTGGAGGCCATTCGTCACGAATGATCGTGCTGGAAGCGATTGATCTGGCGAAGGTATACCGCGGCGGCGACGGCGGGGTGATCACCATCCTCGATGGTGTGAACCTCGAGGTGCTGCGCGGCGAGATGGTTGCCGTCGTCGGGGCGAGCGGCGCGGGAAAGAGTACCCTCCTGCATCTCCTTGGCGCGCTCGATCAACCCAACCGCGGCGCCGTGCGCATTGGCGGACAGTCGCTTTCCGGGCGAAGCGACGAGGATCTGTCGGCGCTCCGCAACCGCTCCGTGGGCTTCGTGTTCCAGTTCCATCATTTGCTCCGCGAGTTCACCGCGTTGGAGAACGTGATGATGCCGCTTCGCATCGCGGGGTGGCCGACATCGCGGGCGCGGTCTCGCGCGCGGGAGCTCCTCGATCTCGTCGGACTGGGTGGCCGGACGGAGCACAAGCCCTCGGCGCTCTCGGGCGGCGAGCAGCAGCGCACGGCGGTGGCGCGTGCACTGGCGATCGATCCGATCGTGTTGTTGGCCGACGAACCGTCGGGCAACCTCGATCATATGAACAGCGAGCGACTGCACGATCTCTTCGCCGAGCTGTCGCGCGATCTCGAGATCGCGATGGTGATCGCGACGCACAACCGGTCGCTCGCCGCGCGCGCCGACCGCACGCTGCTGCTCGAGGACGGCAAGTTGACGCCGGCGGACGTTCGCGAGGTTGTACCGTAATGAACCGTCGATGCGGAACTCCGACCGTAGGTGCGCGGCGCCGAAGGGAGGAGCAATAACATGCTCTGTGACAGCTGCCACGAGCGCGACGCGGTCGTGCACCTCACGACCATCGAGAACAACGCCGTGCATCAGCTCCACTTGTGCGAGCGGTGCGCGGCGGAGCGCGGGGTAGAAACGACCGTGGCGACGCCCAAGCATCCGCTCGGCGAGTTTCTGCACGACGTTCATCAACAGGTTGCAACGTCGCGGAACGAAGCCGTACGCTGCAGCTTCTGCAACACGACCATGGCTGACTTTCGCGCCACGGGCCGTTGGGGATGCGCGCGCTGCTATACCAATTTCGAGATCGGTATTCGCGAGCTGCTGCGGCGCGTACAGGGAAGCCACCGGCACGTCGGACACCCGTATCAACCGCCGATGTCCGAAGAGCTGGAGCGCGCGTCCGTGCTCGGTGAGCTCAAGGAACGGCTGCGCCGGGCGGTCGAAAGCGAGCAGTTCGAGCTCGCCGCGGATCTGCGCGATCGCATTCGGGTGATGGAATGACGCTCGACCTGTCGCTTCTCCCCGATGGTGGCGTCGGCTGGCTCGACGCGTCCGGACGGCACGCCGACATCGTGCTGTCGACGCGAATCCGGTTGGCCCGCAACGTCGAAGGGTACGCCTTCACGGGCCGCGCGCGCGACGGGGAGCGCCTTCGCGTGCTCGCCCAGGTGCGCGAGGCTGTGGGATCGATCGGCGCGCTCCGCGAATCGGTGATGTACCGGCTCGACGAGCTGCCGCCGACGTCACGCGCTCTCCTTCATGAGCGCCACTTGGTCAGCAAGGAACTGGCTGGACTCGACGAGCAGCACCCGCTGCGTACGGGGGCCGCGGTGTTCCTGGCGGACGGCCTCGGCGTGATGGTGAACGAGGAAGACCACCTCCGGCTTCAGGCCCTTCGATCGGGCTTCGCGCTGCAGGAGGCCTTCGCGTCCATCGATAAGCTGGACCGCGATTTAGGAGCGCGGCTCCCGTATTCGTTTCATGGCGAATTCGGGTTTCTGACCGCCTGCCCGACGAACGTGGGAACGGGGCTTCGCGGTTCGGTCTTGATTCATTTGCCGGGGCTCGTCCTTACAAAAGAGATCGGGAAGGTCCTCGCGAGTCTGCAGCAGATGGGCCTTACGTATCGCGGCCTGTACGGCGAGGGGAGCGAGGTTGTCGGCAACTTCTTCCAGATCTCCAACCAGACCACGCTGGGCCGCTCGGAAGAGGAATTGCTCGACCAACTGTTGCGCGTCGTCGGTCACGTCGTCGAACGAGAAGCGGAGGCGCGCCGTGTGCTCCTTCGTGACGCGGGTTATATTATCGAGGACAAGCTTTGGCGCGCTTACGGCACGTTGCGTTACGCTCGCAGCCTCACGTTCGACGAGGCGATGAATTACCTCAGCGGCGTACGACTGGCCGTGGGGCTGAAACTGATATCCAGCCTCAGTGTATATACCCTCAACAAGCTCCTGATCTTTTCGCAAGCCGCGCACCTGGCGTTCGCCGAAGGCCGGGCACTGACGGAAAGCGAAACCAACCTGGCTCGCGCACGGTATGTGCGTAAAGCGCTGGAAGGGGAAGCGGGCTCAGTCGGCTGATCGTCCAGATCACCCGGATGTGAGGGTACAATGAACGGCTACAACTTCACCGAGCGGGTGCGGAAGGTTCTCGCGATGGCGCGCGAGGAAGCCGCACGTCTCCACCATGAGTACGTGGGGACAGAGCATATCCTGCTCGGGTTGATTCGCGAGGGTGAGGGCGTCGCCGCTACGGTCCTCCAAAATCTCAGCGTCGAGCTGGATGACATCCAGCAAAAGATCGAAGAAACGGTAAAGAAGGGGAAAGCTGGTCAAACGACCGGCCCCGATTTGCCCTATACCTCCCGCGCGAAAAAAGTGCTCGAGCTCGCCATGAGCGAGGCGCGAGAGCTCAATCATAGCTACGTCGGCACTGAACACCTCCTGCTAGGCCTTCTCCGCGAAGAAAAGGGGATTGCGGCGCAGGTTCTAACCGACGCGGGCGTCAATTTGGACGCCGCCCGCGCCGAGACACTGCGCATCCTCGGCACGGAAATGCCACAGGGTGGTGGTCAGCAGCCGACTAGCAACCAGCCCGCGCAGGCGGCGCCAAAGGGCGACAAAAAGTCCAAGACGCCGGCGCTCGATCACTTCTGCCGCGACCTCACGCAGCTCGCGGCGGAGGGTCAGCTCGATCCTACAATCGGGCGGGGGAAGGAAATCCAGCGCGTCATGGAAGTGCTGACGCGCCGGAAGAAGAACAACCCAGTCCTCATCGGCGAGCCGGGCGTCGGCAAGACGGCCATCGTCGAAGGGCTCGCGCAGCTCATCGCCAACGGCGAGTGCCCGGAGTCGCTCCGCGACCACCGCGTGCTCTCGCTCGACATGGCGGCCGTCATCGCCGGCACGAAGTACCGCGGCCAGTTCGAGGAGCGGCTCAAGGCGGTGATGAACGAGATCGCGCAGAACAAGCAGATCATCCTGTTCATCGACGAGCTGCACACGCTCGTGGGTGCGGGTGCTGCCGAAGGCGCGATCGACGCCTCCAATATGTTGAAGCCTGCGTTGGCGCGCGGAGAGTTGCAGTGCGTCGGTGCCTCCACGCTCAACGAGTATCGCAAGTACATCGAGAAGGACGGCGCGCTCGAGCGACGCTTCCAGACCGTGATCGTGGATCCGCCGTCGGTCGATGAGACAGTAGAGATTCTCAGAGGGCTGAGAAAGAAGTACGAGGATCATCACCGTGTGACGATCCCCGACACGACGCTCACCATCGCGTCGAAGCTTTCGGAGCGCTACATCACCGACCGCTTCCTGCCCGACAAGGCGATCGACGTGATCGACGAAGCAGGTGCGCGTGCACGTCTCGCGGCTCAGGCTCCGCCGCCGGAAGTCGCCGCGCTCAAGGCCGATCTCGAGAAAGTGAACGGCGAGAAAGAAGCCGCTGTGCGCGATCAGAACTTCGAGCGCGCCGCGTCGCTCCGCGACAAAGAGCGCGAGATCCAGGGCAACATCAAGCAGAAACAGGCAGAGTGGGAGGCGCGGCGCCAGTCGCACCGCCCGGTGCTCGGCGAGGAAGAGATCGCGTTCATCGTCAGCCGCTGGACGGGAATCCCCGTCACGCGCCTCCAGGAAGCGGAGACCTCGCGTCTCCTGCGCATGGAAGACGAGCTTCACCAGACCGTCATCGGTCAGGACGAAGCGATCAAGGCGATCTCGAAGGCGATCCGTCGCAGCCGCGCGGGCCTCAAAGATCCGCGCCGGCCGATCGGTTCGTTCGTGTTCTCCGGTCCGACGGGCGTCGGCAAGACCGAGCTGGCGCGCGCGCTGGCGAAGTTCTTGTTCGCCGACGACTCGGCGCTGATTCGCGTCGACATGAGCGAGTACATGGAGAAGTTCTCCGTGTCACGCTTGATCGGCGCGCCTCCGGGCTACGTCGGCTATGAGGATTCGGGCACGCTCACGAAGGCCGTGCGTCGTAAGCCGTACAGCGTGATCCTGCTCGACGAGATCGAGAAGGCGCACCCCGACGTGTTCAACATCCTGCTCCAGGTGCTCGACGAGGGACATCTCACGGACAACTACGGCCGTGTGATCGACTTCAAGAACACCGTGGTGATCATGACGTCGAACGTCGGCGCGCGTGACCTCACCAAGACCAAATCGCTCGGTTTCACGCAGGGCGACGCGCAGCAGAACTGGGAGCGTCGGGCGGAGAAGGTCCGGGACGAGCTCAAGAACGTGTTCAACCCCGAGTTCCTCAACCGTCTGGACGACGTCATCGTCTTCCATCCGCTCAGCCGCGAGCACATCTCGCAGATCGTCAGCGTGCTGCTCAAGGACGTGCGGAAGCGCCTGGCCGAGGAAGAGCTCACGCTCAAGCTGACCGATCAGGCGACCGACTTCCTCGTCAAGCACGGTTATGACGAGCAGTACGGTGCCCGGCCGCTCAAGCGGGCGATTCAAAAGTTCATCGAGGATCCGCTTTCCGAGAAGATTCTCATGGGTGAATTCTCGCGGAACGACGAGATCGAGGTGGACGTCTCCCCAGACGGCGAGCGGCTCGATTTCAAGGTGCTGACGAGTACTCCTCAGCCCTAAAGTCGTCATCCTGAGCCCTTCGTCACTTCGTTCCTCGAGGTCAGGCTACGCGAAGGATCTACTATCCCGGTCTGGTGTTTAGCCGGGGACAGTAGATCCTTCGTCGCTTCGCTCCTCAGGATGACCACTGCTGGCCAGGTCCCTGCAGGGATCTGGCCAGTCTCTTTTTGTGTATATTCCAAGACTATGCGACAGTTGCGCTTCCTCCCCGCGCTTCTGGGTGTTTTCGTGGCCGTCTCAGCCGCACGTGCCCAGGATGCCGCCACCGGTCCGTGCGCCACGCCCGACAGCGTGGCGTTCCGTGGACAATCCCGGATTCCCGATGGCGACCTGAGGGCGGACGTTGGCATCGCCCCGAAGTCGAAGATCAACAGCCGGATCCTCGACCGCGCGATTCGCGACCTGTACGCCACCAACAACTTCGACGAGAACATCACCGCCGTCTGTGAGCTGGTTGGCGGGAAGGCGGTTCTGGTCTTCAACGTCAAGGAACGCCCGGTTCTCAACGACGTGCGGGTGACCGGCGCCGATCGGGTTTCCACCAACTCGGTCAAGGACCGGGTGGACCTGCTGATCGGCAAGCCGATCAACCCCGCCCAGGTTGCCAAGGACGTGGCGAGGATCGACTCCCTCTATCAGTCCGAGGGCTACTATCTCGCCAGAGTGAAGGTCGACACCATCGTCGGCGGGACGAGCGTCGGCGGCGGGAACACCGAGGGCGCGACGCTCGTTTTCCACGTCGACGAAGGCCATCGGCTCGCCATCTCGGGCGTGGACATCGAGGGCAATCGCGCGCTTTCCGACAAGACTATCGTCAGCGCGATCGCCACCAAGCCGGAAGGCTTTTTCTGGTGGCGCAACGGCGAGTTCGATTCGGACAAATACGCCGAGGATCTCTCAAAGAACATCCCGGCGCTGTACGCAACGCACGGCTACATCGACATGCAGGTGGTCAAGGACACCTTGATCATCGACCGTGAGCGCGGCAAGGCGCTCGTGCGGCTCACGGTGAGCGAAGGGCCGCGCTATCGCATCGGCAGCTTCGAGGTCAACGGTGCCAAGCGCTTCTCGAACGATGACATCGCGCGCTTCTACCCGTTCGGCGAGAAGCAAAAGGGCATCACCGACGCGGTGAAAGGATTGATTCGTGTCGGCAGCCCGGATGACCCGCAAGGCACCTTCAATCAGTCGGCGTGGGACGCGGCCACCGAAAAGGTGCATGACGCCTACGAGAACGAAGGCTACATCTACGCGAGCATCCAGCCGGTCCTCGAGCGGCGGCGGGTCGGCAAGGATTCGGTGCCGACGGTCGATCTCCGCTGGGAGATCGATGAGCGCTCGCCGGCGATCGTAAACCGCGTAGATATCACCGGCAACGACGTCACGACCGAATCATGCATTCGCCGGCAGCTGTTCGTCATTCCGGGCGATGTATTCAACAAGCAGCGCCTGATCGACAGCTACCGCAACATCGCCAACCTCGGCTTCTTCGAGCAGGACATGGCGCCGCCGGACACGCGCCAGGTGAACGACAAGGGCGACATCGACATCATCTTCCACGTCAAGGAAAAGCGCACCGGCAACGTCAACTTCGGCGCGTCGGTCGGACAGGGATATGGCGTCGGCGGCTTCGTCGGCTTCGACCAGCCGAACCTCTTCGGCGAGTGCAAGCGCGGTTCGCTGAATTGGCAGTTCGGGAAATACATCAAGGATTTCAGCCTGAGCTACACCGATCCGTTCATCAAGCAGACGAACGTGTCGGGCACGATCTCCGCCTACCATCAGCAGTCGCGCTTCATCATTCAGAACATCGGTCAGTCGACGACGACCGGCGGACAGCTGCAGATCGGCTTCCCGCTCCCCAACTCGCAGACGACACGCTTCTACACGTCGTACGGCGGTGAGCGCGTGAAGTACGGCGGCGACGGTCTCGTCTCCACGATCAATTGCAACGGGTGCTTCCGGTCGACGCTCGGCTTTACACTCGACCACGACACGCGGTTCGGCTTGCCGTTCCCGGTGTCGGGCGTGCACGAGGACGTGCAGCTGCAATTGAACGGCGGCCCCTTGGGAGGCACGGCGAAATACTCCCGTCTGGTCGCCGAGATGCGGGGCTATACGCCGCTGGCGACCTTCGGGAAGGGCCTCGGCCCCGAGCCGATGACGCTGCTGTTGGGCCTCAGCGCGAAGGCGGGTGCCCTGTTCGGTGACCCCGGCCCATTCTTCGTCTCCCAAGCCTTCTCGCTCGGCGGTGTCCAGTACGGCGAACCGCTCCGCGGGTATGAAGAATTCTCCATCACCCCCCGCGGCTATCTCCCGAACGCGGACCAGTACACGGCTCAACGAACTTCCTTCGGGAATGCGTTTTACAGGAGTACCGCGGAGCTTGGTCTTCGGGTGAGCCAGCAGATTTATCTCGACGCGTTCTATGACGCGGGCAACCTCTGGGCGAGACCCCGCGACTTCGACCCGACGAGATTGTTCCGCGGCGCCGGCTTCGGTGGGTCGATGGTGACCCCACTTGGACCGCTCGGCGTTGATCTCGGATACGGGTTCGACCGCGTGGATGTGAACGGGCGGTCGGATCCCAAATGGCAAGTACACTTCAAGTTCGGTCAGATCTTCTAATCGGAGTTCCAATGAGTTCCATCGTCCGCGCGACCACGATCGCGCTCGCTGCAACAGTGCTGTCCAGTGTCGCGCAGGCGCAAAATGGTGCCTCGTGTACGAAGCTCGGCTACGTGAATCCCTCGGCGCTCATGGAAGCGGCGCCTGGGCGCGCCGCTGCCGAAACGCTGCTCACTAGGGAGGGGCAGGGGTATCAAAGTCATCTGCAGAAGCTGAACGACTCACTCAACAAGATGATGTCAGACTTTCAAAAGGCCGAGCCAGCTATGTCGGCAACCGTAAAAGACCAACGGCAAAAGGCGATTCAGACACTAGAGAACGATCTTCAGCAGAAGAATGCCCAGTTCCAACAGCAGTTCGACGCTCGCAAAAACGAGGTGATGGCACCGATCACGGACGTCGTCAAGAAAGTCCTGGACGACATCCGCGAAGAGGGTTGCTATGCGATGATTATTATGAGCGAGCCAGGCCAGTCAGTAATTGCCTCGGCAGACAAGAATCTTGATGTCACGGACAAAGCTGTGTCCCGTTTGCGCGCCACGAAGGCGCCGGCTGTGCCGACGACCAAGGCGGGAGCGCCCTCTGCGCCAGCTGGAGTGGTCCGGAAGCCGCCGACGCAGTGATCGGCAACCCGTCTGGGGAAAAAGTCAGCGGTGAGGGCGGAATCGTCCTCACCGCTGCGTTCATTGCGGATGCTGTCGGCGGAACGCTGATGGGTGACCCATCCGTTGAAGTCGGTGGCGTCGCACCCCTCGATCGCGCATCGCCACGCGAGTTGAGTTTTCTCGGCAGCGCGAAGTATACATCGCTCATGGCGACTACACGGGCGGGTGTCGTGCTGGTCGCACAGGAGCTAGCCGATGTTGCGGGAGGCGTGGCCGCACGTATCGTCGTCTCTAATCCGCAGGAAGCGTTGCTATCGCTGCTTCCCCACTTCTATCGTCCGCCGGTTCGGCAAACCGGCATCGACGCGACTGCGTTGATCGGCCGGAGGGTCTCCCTCGGCAGCGATGTCTCGATCGGCGCGTACGCAGTGATAGGCGATGGGGCCGTGATTGGGGATAGAAGTATTATCGGACCGCATTGCGTTCTTGGGCCGTCGACGATCGTCGGGGCGGACTGTCAACTCGTTTCACAGGTCACCCTTTACATGGGTGCCGTTGTCGGCGACCGAGTCACTCTGCACGCAGGCGTGCGAATCGGGTCCGATGGATTTGGTTACGTGCAGCGCGGTGGTGTACATGCGAAAATCCCACACGTCGGGCGGTGCATCGTCGAAAACGACGTCGAGATCGGCGCGAACACGACCATCGATCGTGGCAGCATTGACGACACGGTGGTCGGGGCGGGCACCAAGATCGACAACTTGGTGCAGATCGCGCACAATGTGCGAATTGGCAAACTCTGTCTGATCATGGCGCAAGTGGGCATCGCTGGCTCGGTGCGTGTTGAGGACGGAGCGACACTGCTTGGCCAAGTGGGCGTTTCGGGCCACCACACAGTCGGAAGGGGCGCTATCCTAGCAGCTCAGGCGGGGGTCTTTGGCGATATCCCTCCGGGAGAGACGTGGTCCGGATATCCGGCTAGGCCGCATAAGCAGGCTCTGCGTGCACAAGCAGCGCTATTTAGACTTCCTGCGATTATCAGGCGGTTGGAGGAGTTGCTCCGAGAGCGGTAGATCGCATTTCGGCGTCAGGCCCGAGCGGCTCGCAACGGGCGCTGCCTTCGCATTCTTAGGCGACTCAGAGTCTGATAAAGGGATCCGGTCGCGATCCGGCGTGGCTACCCCAGCTGCAAATCCCCTGTAGAGGCCTCACTGAGCCCCATTAATGGTTCAGGTTCGATTGTGGGGCTATTGGCGGCCAGCGTTCGTCAGCTGAACCGTCGTTTGCGTGGATCCAACGGTAGGAAGCCAGTTCCCCAGCGCAACGCCCGCTCGTTAAGGATCCCACGACGAAGGCTTCCTTCGGTTGGCGATAGTGTTCACAAATAAGCATTGGATGATTCTTGGATGCGACTCATCGCAGGATCATTCATGAATAGGAGAGGCCATATAAATATTGACAAACAATAATAAGGTAGATAACATGCCCCATTGCTCAGACAATACCGAGCACGCGCCGACGCTGACGCCGGGCCCTTGACCGACCGAGTGTCAACATGCCTCTTCCAGGCGTCGCTTGCCGGCAGCGTTCCGTTGCCTGGCATCGCTTCCTAATCGTGGCCGCACTGGTAGTTGCAAGCGACCCCGTCGGGGCTCAGCCTAAAGGCCTTCCTTGGCGAATCGATTCCACGGCCGTCTTTGGACTTGGATTGAACCTCGGGCTGGTTTCCGCATGCGACTTGGGCCCGGACGGCTCAGTCTTCGTATTGGACTACTCTAACGTCGCGCTGCTTCGAATCAGTCCTGATGGACGGCTGATGTGGAAGCGCGGCAAACAGGGGAGAGGGCGCGGCGAGTTCATCCGGCCGACCCGACTCGCCGTAGCGGCGAACGGTGAAATTCTGGTGTACGACGCGGCGACTGCGGAACTCTCTTCCTTTAGCGGCGACGGCGAGTTCCAAGGTTTAATCGCGCTTCCACTCCTGTTCCACCAACTCGATGACATCGTGATTTTGCCATCCGGCCTCGTGGCGATCTCCGGCATCGTACGGGAGTTAACGAATGCCCCGACGGATGCTTTGAGAAGTTCAATCCACATTTTCCGAAAACAGGCGCTGGCCCTAGACTATGTCCGCTCGTTTGGCCCGCTGCCTGACGTCCATGACCCAGCCGTTCTTCGATACTGGGGATCCGGGTTCCTGTCTTCTGCGCCGAACAGTGTTTTGCTTTTCGCTCGTAAGCTCCCCTACGAGGTGTTCCGATTCCTCGAGAACGGTACAGTCGTCGACCGAATCACGTTGGATGATTCAATTGCGACTGGTCCTGACGATTTCATTCACGTTACCAGGGAAGCGACGACCACTCGGTTCACAAACTCCCAAAAGGACGTCCCCGTGCCGGCGCGGTTGATCTCAGTGGGCGACTACGACTTGGGCGGGCTAATTCGCGCGACCGGCCGCAGTCTAGACGTCTTTCATGATCATGATCGGCTGATTAGCACGACAATGCCGCCAGGCTGGATAATGCCCATCGGCTTCGACCGCCGCAGGTCCGTGCTTTGGATTCTCGGAGCGAAGGACAAGCACCCGGCTCTGTTTCGCGAACATCTGGTATTCGCGCGGCATTAACCTTTGTGCGGAGGTCACGTGTTTATTCGCATGGGAGTGGGAATCGCGCTGTTACTGGTGGCTGGGCGAGCGCCAGCACCCAATCAGGTGGATGTGAAGACGGCTTACTCGCCAGAGAATTTGCGAACGGCGGTATCGCAGTCGACGGAGTTGCGCGGTCCGGGAGCATTCGCGAGCATGCGGCCCATGGAGTCCGTTTGCTACGCGCACTGCGGACACGTGGACTTCCTTCAGGGGTGGTATTGCCTTGAGGGGAACGAGACGGGTTGGAGTTGCGAGGTCGGAAACAACTTTCCTGATCCGGGATATTGGTGCCAGGAAAGTTTCAATAACTGCCGCATTTCGCGGTTAGACTTCTCACAGTCGGGACGGCTGCTGGCTGAGGCCAGCTATTGCGACAAGTACGGCGAAGAGATTGAGTTCGCCACGTTTGGCCACATCGATGTGCGAGTCACGGAATGAAGCCTAGATCGAGCTACTAGCGTTAGCGACGTCTTGTTCCGCCGCGCGACACAGACGCCTCGCTCTCGCTAGGTCAGCGGTCAGCCGCTAGGCGCCTGATGAGCGCCTAGCGGTTTCTTTGTCGCCGGTACGCAAGCGGCGGTGTTCGGCCCGCCAACCCCGGACCGGCGACGTCACGCTACCCGTGCAGGGCAAGAGGCCGTCGGGTCGCGCGCTTGGCTGAGTTTGGCGATATTTGCGGGATGAATCGTCGTACCATCGCCCGTCCGGTCTCACTTCAGGGAATTGGGCTCCATCTCGGTGCCGAGTGCCGGCTGTCCTTCCGGCCGGCCGGAAGG
>Ga0207679_10001197_pt1 | contig 16487 bp, 12 predicted proteins | sample KBSC73metaG_FD_184320 | JGI IMG/M metagenome (GOLD analysis project Ga0207679, IMG submission 184320) | Corn rhizosphere microbial communities from Kellogg Biological Station, Michigan, USA - KBS C7-3 metaG (SPAdes) (version 2) | ecosystem: Host-associated > Plants > Roots > Rhizosphere > Soil ... | reverse complement strand
TAATGCAATTCCTTCTGGTGGAATTTTAAACATTGCACAGGTGGCAGTTACGACGACCAGTGAGGCTCTTGGTACACCGGCAATTCCTTTACTCGTCAACATCAGGACCAACAACATCGTCAATTGCGTGCCAAAGTCCATTTTGATACCGTAAGCCTGGGCAATTGCAAGACTGGCAAACGTCATATACATCATACTTCCATCGAGATTAAATGAATAACCAAGCGGCAGAATGAATGCCACTACCTTATCACGACAACCAAAGCGTTCCAGTTCTTCTGTCAGTTTGGGAAAAACAGCTTCACTGCTTGTGGTGCTGAATGCGATCAACAGCGGCTGAGCAATTCGCCTTAATAGATGAGGAAGACGATTTCTCAAGATCAAAAAGCCAACAAATAATAAAATACACCACAACAAACCAATGCCGATGAGAAAGTATAAAAGATATTGACCATAAAAATTAAAAATACTCAATCCCTTTGTAGCGATCACGGCAGCAATAGCTCCAAACACTCCGACAGGAGCGAACCACATAACATAGCCCACCATTTTTAAAATGATATGCGATGCCGATTCGAGTGCTTTTACAATTGGCTTTGCATATTGATGCAGAGCAGTAGACGCAATTCCAAAGAAAATACTGAAGACAACGATCTGTAAAATTTCATTGTTAGCCATTGCCTCAAACACACTTTTTGGAAAAACATGCTCTACGAATTTTGCCAGTGAAAATTCCTGTGTTTTACCAATCAGGTCTTTTGCACCTGCGTTGTCGGCATTACTCAGGTCGATAGCATGCCCGGGTTGAAAAAGATTTACCAGGAACATCCCTAGTAATAAACTGACCAATGACGCGGTGATAAACCAAAGCAGAGCTTTACCACCTACACGGCCGACCGTCTTTAGGTCACCCAATTTTGCGATACCAACCACCAGTGTGCAAAATACAAGTGGTGCAATAATCATTTGCACGAGGCGGAGAAAAATAGTACTGAGTAGTTTAATGTTATCAGAGAATTTTTTTATTGAATCGGCGGGGCTGCTTTGATGGACGATGTATCCAACGACTATTCCAAGGATCATCGCTATAACGATAGAGACAGTTAGTCGGTTTTTTGCCATGGATTCGCTGATACTAGAGCCGAAAATCGGAAAAATATCCAAGAGGAGAAACTATTCATCATTTAAAAATCAGTTTTATAAAAGAATTATAACATTAATTAAATAATTCCTTTACTTTACGACCCATTCTAAATTAATAATTACCAACTTATGAGTTTGTTTATCAAAAAACCCCTTACTCAGCTTTTTGCCGATGCAGAAGACTCAGAAAAAGGGTTGAAACGAACACTTAATTCATGGGCATTGATCTCGCTTGGCATTGGGGCTATTATCGGGGCCGGTCTATTTGCAAGAACCGCAGCAGCGGCTGCACAAAATGCCGGACCAAGTGTAACATTAGGTTTTATTATAGCTGCTGTTGGCTGTGCTTTTGCAGGATTATGTTATGCAGAATTTGCTTCCATGATTCCCATTGCGGGGAGCGCTTATACTTATTCTTATGCCACAATGGGTGAATTCATTGCGTGGATAATTGGTTGGGATTTGATACTGGAATATGGTGTAGGGGCTGCCACCGTGGCAAGTTATTGGAGTCAATATTTTAATAAATTTTTATCCATTTTCGGAACAGGTGTCCCGTATCAGTTGAGCCATTCACCGTTTGAAGTTTTAAAAGACGCAAACGGTACAGTAGTTAGTCACGGCATCGTGAATATTTCTGCTATAGCAATTTTATTACTACTCAGTCTTCTTTTAATAAGAGGAACAAAAGGTTCTGCCTTTGTTAACAATATAATCGTGATCGTAAAAGTTTCGATCGTTTTGATTTTTGTGGCGGTTGGATGGAGATATATTAACCCTGCGAATCACACACCATTCATCCCTGAACCAACAAAATACACTGATGCGCAGGGCGTAACTCATAATTTCGGCGGGATTCTGGGGTTACTTGGAGCTGCTGGAGTTGTATTTTTTGCATTCATTGGTTTTGATGCTGTAAGCACCGCTGCGCAAGAAACAAAAAACCCAAAAAAGGTAATGCCAATTGGAATACTTGGCTCTCTTGCAATCTGTACGGTATTATATATTTTATTTTCGTACGTATTGACGGGCGTTACAAGCACAGAAGAATTCAGGACCCATGGTAAAGAGGCTTCTGTATCTTATGCAATTGAACATTTGGCAGGAACTACAAATGCTGCCGGAATGTGGATACCAAAATTTGGATGGCTTTCTGACCTGATCACAATAGCGATTCTTTTCGGGTTCTCATCTGTTATTCTTGTTATGTTGCTTGGTCAATCGCGTGTGTTCTTTTCTATGAGTCGCGATGGTCTTGTACCTAAAGTTTTTTCAGATGTTCATCCGAAATTCAGGACACCCTATAAATCAAACCTGGTATTTTTCTTACTCGCTGGTTTGTTCGCTGGATTTATTCCTGCTGATGTCGTGGGAGAAATGACAAGCATAGGAACTTTATTTGCATTTATTCTTGTCTGTATTGGTATTTGGATCATGCGTGTTAAAAACCCTGAAGTGCCACGACAATTCAAGGCACCCGCCTATAAACTTACGGCGGCAATTGGCATTATAGTCTGTGCGGCCATGATATTTGGTTTAGGATGGACGAACTGGGCCCGATTGATCGGTTGGCTCATAATTGGCCTGGTAATTTATTTTGGATATAGCCGTCATCACAGTAAACTCCGAACCGGTGAAGTAAAAGAACCGCCGCTCAAAGAAAAAGTAACAAAATGATGTTTGATAAGAAAAAGCCCTGTTACTTTTGCAGGGTTTTTTATTGAGTACCTATCTTGCATGCTTCAACAATATTTAAACATAGACCGATAATGAAAAAAATTTTCGTTGCAATTATCCTTTTAACCGGAACGCTATGGGCTTCATCACAAACAAAGACCACCAAGGATATTTTGTTAGATACGCTTTGTAAATGTATCACCGCAAAAAAGGATGATCTCAAAAATGCATCCCCGGACAATATTCAAAAAGAAGTGATGAGCTGTTTTATGAGCGATGGACTTGAACTATTGATGAAATATGCTGAAGAAAAAAAAGTCAGTATGACCGACCAGGAGGCGATGCAAAAATTGGGAAATGAGATAGGGATGGAGCTTGCTAAAAAATGCCCAGCCATGATGCAACTGGCAATGAATTCAGCAATGGCTGATGATAAAAATGACAGCAATACCGGCTCTTCGAAAATAATCACCGAGGTAACGTCCGAAACAGAGGGCACGATTGTTAGCCTGAATACAACAGAATTTCCCGCCAGCATTCAATTAAAGCAAAAAAATGGAACGGTTAAGAAAGTATATCTCGTCTCAGAATTTTATACTGATGATGATAATTTCTATAACACCAGTTACTTGCCGGGTAAAAAAGTTGTCGCAGAAATAACCTCCCAAAAAATATTCATACCTGGTAAGAAAAAATTTGTTACGCTTGATGTGGTTGTGAAACTGAGTCATCAATAACAAGCAGTTTAGGCGTTGGAGAGCATATCAAATTTTCGTAGTTATCTGAATCATGCAGACGAATAATAGCAAGGGTTTTGTGACAATGCTTATACCGGATTTGGCTATGAAAGAAATACAGCAATTTAAAACGTAAGGGAATTTTTTGTGGTTACTTCCTTGTCTGCCATTGATCGGTTGTTGCAGCTGTACTTGCCCTTGCGGGGCCCCTCCCCCACCTTCCAGCCTACCATTTTTACACTTTGTGTATAATCTGCCCAAGGGCTTATTTACGTTAGTCCTGGCATTGGTTCATAACTTAGCCGACCTCTCAAGCTGTTGGTAAAATGAAATCCGGATCTCGTACAAATATCTATAAGCAGAAAAACCAAACAATGGGAAAAACACCGAAAAAAAAGAGAAAATTCGGCCAGTCATTCCCGAAATAACCCCGATTAATCTCAAAGTCTTCAATATTGTCGTTCATAAGCATGATCCTGATTGCCATCGGTTACATAAGAATAGCTTTAATAGTCAAGTCGAGGGAGGCCCAGAAACGTAATTCCTCGTGCGCATATAAAATCCAGGATGCACTCAGAATCGACATCAGGTTTTTCTTTTGACGTCATTGCTGTAAATTTGCAGCCCGATTGACTTAATGACTTACTGACTAATGACCTTATATCATGGGAAGAATTTTTGAAGTTAGAAAAGCCACCATGTTTGCCCGGTGGGACAGGATGGCAAAACAATTCACCCGTGTCGGGAAAGAAATTGCTATTGCAGTAAAAGCAGGAGGACCTGACCCCAATACCAACCCGGCTCTTCGCCGTTGCTTTCAGAATGCAAAGGCAGTGAATATGCCAAAAGACCGCGTGGAAGCAGCGATTAAAAGAGCGATGGGAAAGGAGATGGAGAACTATGAGGAAATTCTGTATGAAGGTTACGGTCCGCATGGCGTGGCGATACTTGTTGAAACAGCTACCGATAATCACGTCAGAACAGTGGCCAATATAAAATCCCATTTCAACAAAGGAGGTGGTGCATTAGGTAATAGCGGTAGTGTGTCGTTTCAATTTAAAAAAATGGGAGTGTTTAGGTTAAAGCCCGATGGATTGAATGCGGAAGAACTTGAATTCGATCTCATTGACCACGGACTCGAAGAGATGGGAGATGGTACCGGTGAAAATGGAGAATCCATTTTAGTACTGCGTTGTGCTTTCAATGATTTCGGTAAAATGCAAAAGGCCCTTGAAGAAAAAAATATTACTCCCATCAGTGCGGAAGTGGAATGGATCCCCACCACGACAGTTCCACTGAACGATGCGCAGGCGGAGGAAGTAAGCAAATTGGTCGAAAGACTTGAGCAGGATGATGACGTTCAGAAAGTATTTCATAACATGGGATAGTTGCACTCCTGGGGTCTGGATTTTCTATTCGTCAATGGGAAACGTCAATCGTTAATTGAGATGACCAAGCACTCACCATTCATCAGGTATTTACCACCAAGAAAAATCAGAACTATTTTTCAAGGAACCGCTTTAGATTATCAAGACCTTGCTGCAATTGGGGGTGATAGACTCTTTCAAACATAACACTTGAAAATTTTTCCCAGGGATACCAACGCAGGTGAAAATCCATGTACCACTGGACGGTTAGTGAATTTGATTTGGCGTTGGCTGCTACTATCCACCCCGTGAGAATTTTTTTATTGGATAATCTATATTCTGCCGCCACTTCATCCGGCTTTTCTCCCGTGATAATGAGATACCTTTTCCTGGGCTCATCTAATACCAATCCCTTTATCATCTTGCCTTCCTGGTAAAATTTTAATGAGTCGGCACCAGGATACCAGTTTTTCCAGTTTCGTACCTCACCAACCTGGGTCATCACAGAATCTTTTGAAGAATTGATTTGAATGCTTCTCGATATCCTGACATGCGATGGAATAAAAAGAGAAATGATGGTAATAATGATAAAAACTACAACAATGCTTATTATAATGAATCTGAAGATCCTCATTTTAGTTATTGAATTATTCCCACCGGAAAGCCCAGATGGCAAAGGTGTAGATAACAATACCCCAGGCACCTAAAATTCCAATTTGCTTCCAGCAATCATTGAGATGTAAACCTTCGAAGGCTACCTTGCGCAGCGCATCATTGAGTGCGGTTAATGGCAACGCTTCTATGAGCCAGTGTATGCTTTGCGGTAACACGGTTTTTGGAAAAAAAGTTCCGGATAAAAAATATTGCGGGAACATAAAAAGGTTAGCATAGATGGGGATCACATTTTGATTTTTTGCTACAGAGCTGATAAAAAATCCAAAACCCATAAACACGATCAGGGCAAGAGCACTTAATATCAATAACTCAAGAAGTGTTACGAAACCGTTCGCGAGTGTAAAATTGTAGGCATACTTTCCAAATACAATCAACACGATGACGATGAGGAGCTGAAAAAATACGCGACCGAGGCTCTCGCCAAGTACAATGTTCGCTTTGGTTACCGGCGAGGCGTACATCCTTTTTAATACCAGCGTTTCTCTCAGTGCAAAAAATAAAAATGCTACTCCAAAAACAGCAGAACCGATCAAAGAAAAGCCTATCATTCCCGGTAAATAGAAATCGATCCTTCTGTACGGTCTCACCTCCACCTGAGTTACAGATACGGATGCAATTTTTTCTATTTTGTTATTTTCGATACTGGCTTCATTAATGATGCCACTGAGCACACCTTGTAGTTGCGGCAATTCCCGTTGGCTGGCGGTTGTCGACTTTACCTGTATATCATACTTATTGGAATCAACTTTTTTGATATCAATGATGGCAGTCATTCGGCCTTTGTTTAACCTGTCCTGGATTTCGGCATCTGTACCCTTTACGATATCGAATATGGGAGATTGAGTGATCGCCTGGTAAATACGGTTCGTAGTGTCAGAGTTTTTGTCGATCGCAACATCAAAAGAAATTCCGCCACCTCCGCCGAGAGAGCCGAAAATAATTATCAATACAATTGGGAAAAACAGGCTAAAAAAAGTTGAAGAGGGACTTTTGAAAATTGACTTGAAACTGGCTTTTGTAATTGCGAACAATGCCCTTCGCTGATTATATCGTTGTGCCATTATTTTTGGTTGATGTGCAAATGTAACTCTTCATAGAGACGAAAGAAATTAATGAATCAAAAATTCAAAAGGCAAACGTGCCTGGGTTGTGTTGGTCATTTGCCTGATGCGAATGAATTCACTATAAATTTTGAAATTTTCTTTCCCCAGCTCTGTTTCCATTTTAGAGGAGTAATTATCGGATGATGATCCCAGGAGGCGATCAAAAATATTTTGCGGCGCCGGAAACTCTCTTAGTCGATAATCACTGGTTTTTGCCAATCGTGCAGCGCAATCGACCGCATCCTGCAATCCACCAAACCGGTCGATCAATCCATTTGTGATCGCGTCATTTCCGATCCATACTCTGCCCTGCGCAATTGTTTCTATATAGGCGGTATCTTTTTTTCTTCCGTCGGCTACCCGCTTTTTAAATTGTTGATACGTCATTTCAATACTGTGCTGGATCATTTTCTTTTCATTCTCACTTAGAGGATGGAAAATACCTGCATCGGCATATTCGCTCGTCTTTACTCCATCGAACGTAACGCCCAATTTATTTTTGAAGAATTGTTCCATATTAGGGATAATGCCAAACACACCGATTGAACCTGTGATGGTATTTGGCTCAGCAAAAATGCTGTCAGCTGCGCACGAGATATAATAACCACCCGATGCAGCTACATCACCGAAACTTACAACGACCGGTTTATCCTGTTTGGCCAATGACAATTCTCGCCAGATATTTTCACTCGCTAATGAACTTCCTCCGCCGGAATTAACTCTGAACACGATCGCTTTAATGGTTTTGTCGAGCCTGGCCTTGCGAATAAGTTTCATATAATTTTCACTGGCAATGATCCCACGCTGATCCGCGTTGCCATCAATGATATCACCCTCTGCATAGATCAATGCGATATGATCCTTGCCGGACTTTTTGAATCCTCCTGTTTTTGCATATTTATTAATAGAGATAAAGTTGATCTTATCATATTTTCCCAACTGCAACCTGTTCTTTATTTCATCCTTGACCTGGTCATCATACTTCAGATCATCCACCAGTTTATTACTCAGGGCATCCTGTGCCGTTTGAATCTTTCCTTCATTTGCAAGTTGGTGAAGAGTCGCTGTATCAATCCCACGTGAGGAGGAAGCTGTCAATAATAACTGGCTGTAGAGAGAGTTCAACCAAACTGTTGTCTGTAATTTATTTTCCGGCGTCATTTTATCCGTACGAAAAGGCTCCGTTGCACTTTTAAATTTCCCTGCATAAAATATTTCAGGCTGGATCTCCAGTTTGTCCAATGCTCCCTTAAAAAAAATATAATCAACATTAAGACCCACCCACTCCAGCATGCCGGTTGGGTTCAGATATACTTTATCGGCAATATCCGCAACATAGTAGGCTTTCTGCGAGATCACATCGCCGGAAGCGACGACAAATTTTTTGCTTGCTTTAAAGTCAATCAATGCATTCCTGATATCTTCACTATTGGCGAAGCCATTGGGGTTTGAGTTAGCAATGATGTGAATGCCTGATATGTCTTTATCGTCCTTTGCTTTATGGATCAGCCTGACTACATCATAAAAGCCCGGCACATCCATTTCATCATTACTACTGAAACCCGACAAAGGGTTGTTTACCGCCAGCTCTTTGAAATCCTGGCTGAGGTCGAGCACCAATACTGATTTTGCTTCAACCTTCGGTTTTTCCTTCGAAGCCAGCCCCGCTATCCAGCCGACAAACAAGAAGAATACGATCAGAGAGAAAACTGCCAGCGACAACAATGAAGCAAAAAATATTTTAAAAAAGCTTTTCATGGTAAGAAATTTTGAGTAAATAAAAATAAAGATACTATCATTGATTTATCACCTGCCTGCCCGAAAGCTGGGATTAACACCACTATTTTGATCCCGATAGCTATCGCGACTATATTTGAGTTCTGTATTCTTTGTACGTTTGATGCATATGAACAAAGCTTATTTGCTGATCGGCGGTAACCTGGGACACAGAGAAAGGAATTTGTCTACAGCGAGAGAATTCATAGAACAATATTGTGGGCCGGTCATCCAGGCATCCTCTTTATATGAGACTGCCGCGTGGGGTAAAATTGATCAACCCTCGTTTCTTAACCAAGCCCTCGAAATAGAGACCGGGTTCACCGCAGAGCAATTGATAAAGCAGGTATTGGAAATAGAAGAGCTCATGGGGCGCTTGCGGAAAGAAAAATATGGCCCGCGTATCATCGATATCGACATTTTATTGTTCAATAATGAGCAATATGATCTCCCTTTCTTAAAGATTCCGCATCCCGAAATGCAAAATCGCCGTTTTGCTTTGACACCGCTCGCGCAGATCGCAGGCGAGGTTCAACATCCTGTTTTTAAAAAATCAATTTTCCAATTATTGAAAGAATGCCCTGATACATTAGACGTAACAGAATATAAAACTGGTGCCTGAGGAATCCTTATTTTTTCCACAACCAGCGTAAATAAAATTTTTTATTGGTCATTTCATTTTATTTTGTGCCTTCTGATCAGGCCACTAACTAATGCTCAACACCAGAATGGTAGCACCCACATGAATTATCATTTTATCACTATAGAGGGGAATATAGGAGCAGGAAAAACTACATTGGCACATTTACTGGCCCGTCACTATAATGCAAGGGTTGTGCTGGAAGAATTCGCTGACAATCCATTTCTCGCTAATTTCTACGAAAATCCCCGCCAGTTTGCATTCCCGCTGGAGCTTTTTTTCATGGCGGAGCGATTTAAGCAACTAAAAGAGCTGATACAGCAAAAAGATCTTTTCCAGAATATTACTGTGTGCGATTATCTTTTTACTAAATGCCTTTTGTTTGCAAAGGTTACTTTGCCGGATGATGAGTTTCGTTTGTATCAGCGTTTATTTGAGATCATTCATCAGCAGTTGATTCAACCCGATATCCTGATCTATTTGCATGCTCCCGTTTCCAAACTCCAGGCAAATATTAAAAAACGTAATCGGCCATACGAACAAAACATTCCTGACTCGTATTTGTTCAGTATACAGGAAACGTATACTCATTATATCAAACAACATCACGTGAAGACGATTTTTGTAGATGCATCAAATGCCGATTTCTTAGGCAATGAAAAGCATCTTAAAGTAATCACTGATGCCCTGGAAAAAGATTACGAGGAAGGGCAGCACTTTTTCTCATTACCATAGAACCACGATTTAGGGCATGTTAAAGATTAAAAGGAAAGGGATTCAAAGGGGGATGATAATTTCCGTTTAATCTAAATGTCATTTAATTTTACTTCTAATTTTTTTAAATTAAAAATTTGATCAACTGAGTCATTTCCTCTCAATCCATGACTAATCAAGCAAATCCTGGTTCTTTAAATCCTGGTTCTTTTCGTGGTTCTCCAATAGCGGCCGTCCGGATCAAAGAATTCAAAAATTTAGTGCTTGGAAGATTTGTCTTTATCATTGCTCTGCGCATGATGACGACTTTGGTTGGCTGGTGGATATACCAGTTAACAAATGCAGCGTTTGCTATTGGGTTGGTTGGCTTATCTGAAGTAATACCCGCCGTTTCGTTTGCTTTGTATGCAGGGCATGTCATTGACATAAGTGAGAAAAGATGGATGCTTTTGCGAGGTGTTTTATTGTATTGCACCGCTGCAAGTATGTTACTTTTATTATCTACCGGATTTACAAAGAATCATTTAAATGATCATTCGATTGCCATTTGCATTTATGTGGTTATTTTTTGTACTGGGATCATCCGCTCGTTTACCGGTCCTGTATTCAACGTGATACTTGCACAAATCGTTCCAAGGAATCTTTTGCAAAATGCCACTACCTGGAACCAGGGAGCCTGGCTTTCTGCTTCTGTGACAGGTCATGCATTGGGTGGTTTGTTAATTGCTTATTTTGGAATTACAGGAGCATTGATCGCAATCGTGACCTTTATTTTCTCTGCATTTATCATTTTATTATTAGGATTGAAACCGAAACCACCGTTGAATGAAAGAGGCGAGAAGCGGACATGGGATAGCGTGAAGGAAGGATTGAGATTTGTGTTTAGAACAAAGGAATTACTGGGCGCTCTTTCGCTAGACCTGTTTGCTGTTTTGTTCGGTGGCGCAGTGGCTATGGTCCCGGTGTATGCGAGGACTATTTTACACGTGGGCGCAATCGGTTATGGCTGGCTCAATGCTGCATCAGACATCGGTTCGATTTGCGTCGTGGTACTGCTGACAATATATCCTCTGCAAAGACAACAGGGGAGAAAGTTACTGCTGGTGGTTGCAGGCTTCGGTCTTTGTATCATTATTTTCGGGTTGTCAAAAATTTACCTGGTCTCATTTCTTGCATTGATGATCAGCGGCATGCTTGATGGCGTAAGTGTGGTAGTCAGGGGAACGATCACTCAACTAAAAACCCCCGATAATATGCGGGGACGTGTGCTAAGTGTCAATAGCATGTTCATTAATTCAAGTAATGAATTGGGACAATTTGAAAGCGGGCTTGCTGCGCATATAATGGGCAATGTGCCATCGGTTGTGTTTGGCGGCTGCATGACCTTGCTGGTTGTGATCATCACGTGGTTCAAAGCGCCGACTTTACGTAAATTAGAGTATTGAACGAGTTCCAAACGCTTTAAAGGTTTCACAAGTTTAATACGTTAGCCAACCTCTGAAACCTTTGGAACTTCTGGAATTCCTGAAACTTTTAAACTTGTATTATGCACCGTCGAAACTTTCTCCGTTCATCTGCGCTCACATTTGGAGCGTTGACCCTTGCGCAGCAAAAAATCTTTTCAACTATGTTTCATGAGCCCTGGAAAATAAAGATGCTTAGGAATGATGTTGGTGTTTTTACTGAGAAAGGAGGTACAATCGCCTTCCTATTGTCCAAAAAAGGAATCGTTGTTGTGGATTCGCAATTTCCTGAGCAATCGCAACACCTGATCGACGAACTTAAGAAACAAAGCGACAAACCTTTTGAGCTTCTCATCAATACGCATCACCACGGGGATCATACAGCGGGTAACATTGCATTTAAGGGACTTGTCAATCATGTGCTGGCTCATGAAAACTCGCTGAAGAATCAAAAGAATGTGGCTGTTGCTCAAAAAACAGAAGACAAACAATTGTATCCGGATCAAACGTTTGGCGAGACATGGTGTCATAAGATCGCGAAAGAAAACATATGTCTTCAGTACCACAGCACAGGTCACACTGACGGAGATTCGATCATTCATTTTGAACACGCCAACATTGTTCACATGGGAGATCTCATGTTCAATCGCCGGCATCCGTTTGTTGACAGGAGTGCAGGGGCAAGCATGAAGAGTTGGATAACTGTCCTGGACAAAACAACCAGTCATTTCAGTAATGACACCATTTTTGTTTTTGGGCATGCCGCAGATGGTTATGAAGTGACGGGAACGAAGGATGATCTCAAAGCATTCAGCGAATACCTCGGTAAGATGTTGAATTTTGTTGACGGGGAGATCAAGGCCGGCAAGACAAAGGACGAGGTTTTAAAAACAACGGAATTGCCATTTGAAACGCAGTGGACAGGGGATGGGTTGCAAAGACCCTTGCAGGCAGCGTACGAGGAATTAACCGCGAAATGATCAGGCTTTTTGTTTGTTAGCCTCAATTAATTTTTCCAACACATAATAAGTGATCGGGCAGAAAGTAGAATTCTTTAATGTCAACTGTTGGCGTTTAATAAAGACATCTTCATCTGTGTAAGGAAATCGCTGACAATCCGAAGGGCGTTGATCATAGATATTGCAAAAATTATCAGATCCTAAAAAAGGGCAGGGAGTTGATCTAACTACAAAGTCGCCGTCTTCATCTACCTTCAGATAAGTTTCTATAAACTCGCTCTCTCGCATTTTTAAATGCTTACTGATCCTTTTGATGTCAGGCGTTTTAAACCTGGGCGAATAATTCTTACAGCAATTGGCGCATTGCAGGCAATCAATTTTCGAAAATGCTTCCTCATGAAGAGGGGGCAATTGCTTTAATGCCTCATTTTTGTTCGCTTTCTGCAGGGAACTCTTATAGACCTTTTGGCGCTCCGCAGATCTTTTCTCCCAATTGGACAACAAATCTTTGTTCATAAAGTTTTAACAGTGGAAGGCGGGCCAAGGTACATAAGATTTAAAAAGCTGCCTTATTTTTACTGTTAATATGCAAGCCGTTTACGAACAACTGCTAATACTCGTTTCGACTCCATTATACATTGTCATTATTGGGCTTGAATTACTCTTAAGCAATTACGGGCACAAAAAAGCTTATACCTGGAAAGACACGACGGCTAATATTTACCTGATGTTGTTGAATGCCTGCCTGGATCTTTTTGTTCGCGGCGCCTACCTGTTCGTGCTAACCTGGTTTTTTCACTACCAGTTATTTTCTTTTACAAACATCATCGTGTACTGGATCATGCTGGTTATGTTAGAAGATTTGCTTTACTACTGGCTGCATCGTTTTGATCATGAGATCCGGTTGTTTTGGGCTGTGCATGTCACTCATCATTCTTCGCAGCGACTCAATTTTTCGGTTGGTTTTCGCTCCTCGGTATTTCAACCGCTGTACCGGTTTATTTATTTTATTCCCCTTGCTTTGTTTGGGTTTAAACCTCTCGATATTGTTTTCGTATACTCGGCGACGCAGATCTGGGGGATATTTGTTCATACTGAACTTATTAATAAAATGGGATGGCTTGAATACATCCTGGTGACTCCCTCACATCACCGGGTCCATCACGCGTCCAATCCCAAGTATCTTGATATGAATATGGGTATGCTTCTTATCATTTGGGATAAGATGTTTGGAACATTTCAGCCCGAACTGCCGGTTGAAGAATATCAGCCCTTGAAATACGGTTTGACCAAGCCCATAGAAAAGGAAACACCGGTCAATATTGTTTTTCACGAGTGGACCAGCCTTCGCAAGGATCTTTTGCGAAAAGACATTGGTTGGAGGGAAAAACTTTTTTATGTGTTTGGACCACCCGGCTGGAGTCATGACGGGAGCCGTAAAACGAGCAAGGAATTGCGGGAAATTGAGGATGGCGATGTAGAAAAATTTAAGGAACCAGAAAGCCAAATGGCGCTTTCGTCAATCGTCAGTCGTGAATCGTGAGTGTGGTAATGAGTAATGAGCTTAAGTCCGGACTGCCAACTGCCAACTGCTGACTGTCACTCACGTCAACGATTCACGTTTTCTCCCTTTCAGCCCGTAACTTTGCGCTTTTCCTTGATTAAAATCATTTCAAAGCAACAATGAATCTATTCGAACAGCAATCCCGTGAATTCATACCCAGGCATATTGGAACCGTAGGGCAGGAACCGGAAATGTTGAGAGCGATCGGCGTAAAGACTCTCGACGAGCTTATTGATAAAACAATCCCATCTTCTATCCGAACCCGCTCATGTTTAAATTTACCGGAGGCGATCAGTGAAGCTGAGTTACTTTCAGAATTAAAAAACATATCTCTTCACAATAAGACGTTTGGTAATTACATTGGCCAGGGTTACTATGGCACGATCGTTCCATCCGTCATTCTTCGGAACGTTTTTGAAAACCCGGGATGGTATACGCAATACACACCTTACCAGGCAGAAATTTCACAGGGACGTTTGGAGAGCCTGCTCAACTTTCAAACAATGGTGAGTGATCTTACCGGCCTGCCCATCGCAAATGCGTCTTTACTAGATGAGGCAACAGCAGCGGCTGAAGCGATGAATATGTTCTTTCACCAGGTCAACAAAACCGACGAAATAAAATCAGCAAAGTTTTTTGTTGATGATGAGATATTCCCTCAAACAAAAGATGTGATTGTAACAAGAGCAGCGCCGCTCGGGATCAGCGTTGTTTTCGGTGATTACAGAAACGCGAGGATCGATGAGACATTCTTTGGAGCGATCGTTCAATACCCAAACAATCTGGGTTCAATCGAAGATTATCGCGATTTCATTAGTAGGGTTCATAATGTTGGCGGTTATGTTGCAATGGCAACAGATCTTCTCGCATTGACGCTCTTGACACCACCGGGTGAGTTGGGTGCTGATGTAGCAGTCGGCAATGCTCAGCGTTTTGGTGTGCCTCTGGGTTATGGCGGACCACATGCTGCATTTTTTTCTGCAAAAGATGATTTTAAAAGAGCCATGCCCGGTCGTATTATCGGTGTAAGTATTGATGCAGAAAATAATCGAGCCCTACGCATGGCTTTGCAGACGAGAGAACAACATATCAAAAGAGAGAAAGCAACTTCAAATATTTGTACAGCGCAAGCATTGCTTGCAAATATGGCGGCTATGTACGCCGTATTTCATGGTCCCCGGGGATTAAAAAATATTGCAAAACGTGTGGCCTTACTTGCACAAATTGTCGCTGACGCGGTACAGGAAAGAGGTTTTGAATTGGTGTCGCAAAATTTCTTTGATACAATTGTCGTGACGGTAACAGACATAAAACCTTTCAAGGAAAAGGCCGAACGTCAACGAATCAATTTGCGGTATATTGACAATACTCATATTGGAATTTCACTCGATGAAACCGTTGTATTGGACGATCTCTATGATCTGATCAATTGTTTTGAAAATGATGTTGACCCGGTTGCCTTTTCAATAAATGAGGACGATGAATTAGAACATCTGCCTTCATTTGCGGTTCGCACTTCTTCTTTCCTGACCCACCCGGTGTTTAATACTCATCATAGTGAAACACAGATGATGCGTTACATCAAGCAATTAGAAAATAAGGATCTTTCTCTCAATACATCAATGATCTCTCTTGGCAGCTGTACAATGAAGTTAAATGCAGCCAGTGAAATGATTCCCTTGAGCTGGATTCACTGGAGCCATATTCATCCATTTGTTCCAGCTGAACAGGCAAAAGGCTATAAGCGGATCGTTGATGAGTTATCTGCCTATTTGAATGCGATCACGGGATTTGATGCCTGCAGCCTGCAACCGAACAGTGGTGCCCAGGGCGAATTTGCAGGACTTCTAACGATCCGGAATTTTCATTTGGCAAATGGTGATGCACATCGTAACGTGATCCTGATCCCAATCTCTGCACATGGTACCAATCCTGCTTCCGCAGTGATGGCGGGGATGAAAGTTGTGGTGGTGAAGGCATTGGACAATGGATATATTGATGTAGGAGATTTCAAAGCAAAAGCAGAACAGCATGGTGCAAATCTTGCAGGAACAATGATCACTTATCCAAGTACCTACGGAATTTTTGAAGAAGAGATAAAGTTGATCTGCGATATTGTTCACCAGCAGGGCGGACAAGTGTACATGGATGGAGCAAACATGAATGCACAGTCGGGGCTGACTTCACCAGCAGCAATTGGCGCCGATGTTTGTCATTTGAATTTGCATAAAACATTTTCCATTCCTCATGGCGGAGGTGGACCGGGAATGGGACCGATCTGTGTGAAAGCTCATTTGGCGGCTCACTTACCGTCTCACTCGTCAAACGTCAAAAGTGAAACGTCAATAGGTGCGATTCACGATTCACGATTCACGATTCACGGCGCAGTATCGGCTGCCCCTTTCGGAAGCGCATCCATTCTCCTCATCAGCTACGCATACATTCGCATGCTGGGTGCCGAGGGAGTAAGAAAGGCAACTGAATACGCTATACTCAATGCCAACTACATGAAGGCAAGACTGGAAAATGATTTTGATATTCTGTACACCGGTCACAATGGAACCTGCGCACATGAATTTATCGTTGACCTGCGGCCATTCAAAACCTCAGCAGGAGTGGAAGCGGAAGATGTTGCCAAGCGTTTAATGGATTATGGATTTCATGCACCT
>Ga0207679_10001191_pt1 | contig 16519 bp, 11 predicted proteins | sample KBSC73metaG_FD_184320 | JGI IMG/M metagenome (GOLD analysis project Ga0207679, IMG submission 184320) | Corn rhizosphere microbial communities from Kellogg Biological Station, Michigan, USA - KBS C7-3 metaG (SPAdes) (version 2) | ecosystem: Host-associated > Plants > Roots > Rhizosphere > Soil ... | reverse complement strand
GGTATCGATGCTGACCATGCAGATCGAGCCGGATTTCGAGCCCGATTCTTACCCTGGCATGCGGGTCAACTCAGCCGATCGCGCCAAAATCATCGGCGGGTTCGTTGGGCCGACTTTCCGAGCGCGCGGGCTGAAGACGCAGATCCTCGACTACGACCATAATTGGGACAATCCGGAGATGCCGTGGACCGTGCTCTCGGATCCGGTCGCGAGGCGGTACGTCGCTGGAGTGGCCTGGCATTGTTACGAGGGCGACGTGCCGGCCCAGTCTCAGGTCCACGATGCCTTTCCCGACAAGGACACATGGTTCACCGAATGCTCGGGCGGCGATTGGTCCCCGAACTATGCCGAGGTGCTGGGCTGGATGACCGACAAGCTCATTATCGGCGGCGCCAACAACTGGTCGCGCGGCGTGCTCCTGTGGAACCTCGCTTTGGATTCCTCGCACGGGCCGCACAAAGGCGGATGCGCCGATTGCCGGGGGGTCGTCACGATCGATTCGGCGACAGGGACCATCACCCGCAACGTCGAATATTACATTTTGGGCCACGCGAGCCGCTACGTCTTCCCCGGCGCCTATCGTGTCGGCATCAAACATGGTGAAGGCGTGGAAGCGACGGCCTTCCTCAACCCCGACGGCAGTCGCGTCGCAATACTGCATCGCACGGCCGGTGAGGGGCCCATCACGATCGCGCTCGCCGGAACGCGTTATGAGCTGCCGCTTTCCAGTGGGTCGGTGGCAACGGTTCGCTGGAGCGGGCGCGGCCGCCAGTGAATGACGGCGATCAGCGACGCTCGCTTCTCGCCTTTGCCGCGGTCACCACCCTGTTCTTCGCGTGGGGGTTCATCACTTCCAACAACGACCCACTCATCGTCGCGCTCCGGGCGGCGTTCACGCTCAACTATACAGAGGCACTGCTTACCCAGATCGTCTTCTTCGTTGCCTACGGCCTGCTGTCGCTGCCCGCGGCGTGGCTCGGAAGCCGACTGGGGCCGGTGAACATGATCCTTGGGTCGCTCCTGCTGATGGGCTGTGGATGCCTTGCGGTTGTGGCCAGCACGAACTTCAACAATTTCTGGTCGGTTCTCGCGGCGCTTTTCGTGCTCGCCGCGGGTTTCACCGCCCTGCAAGTTGCCGCCAATCCGCTCGCAGCGGATTTGGGCCCGCCCCAAGGTCGTCATTTCAGGCTCAATCTTGCCCAATCGTTCAATTCGCTCGGGGTTGTCGTCGGAGTCCATTTTGGCTCGATCGTGATGCTCGGCGATCCGGTGCTTCGTGACCGAGGCCACGTGCTTGGCCCGGCCAAGCGCGCTGAGTTGCTGGGAGCGGTAGATCATGCCTTTTTGATCATGGCACTGATGCTCGGCGTCTTGTGGTTGCTGCTTCTCGCCATGCGTCGTCTTGTCGAGTCTGCCGTTCCGAACATTCGCGAAGCGCCTACCCGAATGTTCGACGCACTCGGTTCGTCGTGGGCAGTCTTCGGAGCGGTCGCGATCGGTCTCTACGTTGGGGCGGAAGTCTCAATCGGGAGCATCATGATCAATTTTCTCAACCAGCGGCAGATCCTTGGCCTGCCCCTGGAAGATGCGGGCGGGTATCTCGCCAATTTCTATTGGGGTGGGGCGTTGTGCGGCCGGCTGGTCGGCACATTGCTCCTGACACGGTTCCCGGCCGCGCGGCTGTTGGCGGCCTGCGGCATCGCCGCGACACTGTTGTGCGCGACGGTCTTGGTGAGCAACGGACCCGTTGCGGGCTATGCCGCCTTGGCGATAGGTTTCTTCAACTCCATCATGTTCCCGACGATTTTCTCGATCACGCTCGATCGATCACGAGTCTCGCACAGCGCCACATCGGGCCTACTTTGTGTCGCAATCTTTGGCGGAGCGCTGCTGCCAATGGCGGTCGGAGTCATCGCCGACCGTTTCGGCCTCGGCTTGTCGTTCATCGTGCCGCTGGCGGCTTATGCCTTCATTGCCGCGTTCGCCCTCGGTGCACGCGACCGCGTCCGCGGCGTGGGCGAGACAATCCCAAATACCTCGCCCATTGCGTGATCGGCTGAGAGCAAGATGATCCCGACCGTTCTTGTCCTCGCTGCCCAGTCGAGCTTCACGGTGACCAATGCAGTCTTCACGGGGCCTTTGAGACGGCCGGCAGATGCGCGGCTGGTGTGGCGCGATGAGTTCAATGGACGGATCCTCGACGCGCGCAAATGGCGCTACGACACGGGTCGCAACAAAAAGGGGTGGTTCAACGGCGAGCTTCAGTATTACTCCGCTGGCCGACCGCAGAACCTACGCGTCGTAAACGGTCGCTTGGTCATCGCGGCCCGTCACGAAACGCTAAGCTCCGCTTCCGACTGGGGCGGCCAGCACTACACTTCCAGCAAAATCATCTCGAGGCAGGCCTGGACATACGGTTTCTACGAATTCCGCGCGAGGCTGCCCTGCGCGCGCGGCACCTGGCCGGCGATCTGGATGCTGCCCCAGGACATGAAGAAATGGCCCGACGACGGCGAGATCGACATCATGGAACAGGTTGGGGCGGAGCCGAACCTGATCTACTCATCCCTTCATACGGCTTTGTTCAACCATGTGAAAAAGACGCAACGCAGCGCACAGAAGCTCGTGCCGAGCAGCTGCAGCAGATTTCACATCTATCAGCTCGACTGGCGGCCAAGCTCGATCAGCATCGGCGTCGACGGCGCCGGCATCCTGCGGGTTGTCAACGACCAGCCGGGCGGAAAAGGGGCGTGGCCCTTCAACACGCCGTTCGAGATAATCCTCAATCTGGCGATCGGAGGCGACTGGGCGGCAGCCAAGGGAATTGACGACGCCGCCATGCCTCAGCTTATGGAAGTCGACTACGTGCGGGTTTGGCAGGTGCGCCGATGATTGCACTGATGGCTGCTGCCGCGCTGGCGGCCAACGACGTGCCGAAAACGATCTTGTTCGTCGGCAACAGTTTCACGTTCGGCGCGGAATCGTCGGTCATGACCTATCGCACCGACAGCGTGACCGACCTGAACTGCGACGGCATGGGGGGCGTGCCCGCCTTATTTAAACGTTTCGCGGATCAGTCGGGCCTCCACTACGACGTGTCCCTCGAGACTGCGGCTGGGCAGACGCTGTCATGGCATCTCGCGAACAAGCGTACGGTGATCGACCGCCCTTGGGACGCGGTCGTGCTCCAGCAATATAGCACGCTGGATCCGGATAAGCCCGGTGACGCTTCGGACACCTTTGCCGCCGCGCGCGGATTGGCCGAGCTGCTGACACGGCGCAATCGTGGTGTGGACCTCAGCCTCGTCGCGACATGGAGCCGACCGGGGCTGACCTATCCCGCGGGCGAGCATTGGTCGGGCCAGCCAATCGAACGGATGGCGCTAGACATTCGCAAGGCCGATGATGCGGTTCGTTCGGCTGTGCCCTCGATCACTCGCGTGGTCCCTGTCGGCGAGGCGTTCAACTGCGCGATAATGCGTGGGGTCGCCGATCGCGACCCGTACAACGGCATCCGGGCCGGTCAGATAAACCTTTGGGCAGTCGACAATTACCACGCCTCAAGCTCCGGCTATTACCTGGAGGCGCTGACCATCTTTGCCGCGGTTACCCACACCGATCCTCGAAAGCTTGGAGCAAACGAGGCGGCCGCTCGAGATCTCGGCATTGAGCCGAAGCTTGCGACCAAGTTACAGGACATTGCATTCCAGACCGCGACAATCGGCAATTGCGGTCCGCCCGCCGAAGGGGTTGCCGACCAACCGGTGACGCAGCTGCTGCCGACCGGGCAAGCCATCACTCCGCTTGCTGTGCCGCGAGCGCGCTTCAGGCCGCTCGTCACGCGAACGGGGCCTCATCCCTCCTATGTCGCCGATGGGGCGTCGGCAGTTGCAGTAAGCCCCGACGGGCGCGAGATGCTGGTCCTGACGAGCGGCTTCAATCTCTACAACCGGCCCGACGGTAAGGCCTCACCGGAGCAGTCAACGCAATATGTCTTCCGCTACGCGATCGGCGGCAAAACCGCGACGTGGCTGCAGACCTTGCAGGTTCCGAACAGCTATGGTGGAATCGCTTGGCAGCCGAACGGCCGGGGTTTCGTCGTCGGTGGAGGCGTGGACGATGCTCTCTACACGTTCGCCCGCCGTGGCTCGAAGTTCGCGCTCGGAGGCAAAATCCCGCTTGGCCACAAAGCCGGACTTGGCGCCGACGTGCGGCCTCAGGCGGCGGGCGTCGCCGTTAGCTCCGACGGACGCCGAGCGCTCGTCGCGAATTACTATAATGACTCCGTCAGCCTCGTAGACCTGGTCGCGCGCAAGGTCGTCGCCGAACAGGATCTTCGCCCCGGAAAGATAGATGCTTCGGCTTCGGGCGTTCCAGGCGGCGAATTTCCTTTCGCGGTAGCGTGGAGCGATGCTTCCCACGCGTGGCTCTCGGCGCCTCGTGACCGCCAGCTGGTCGCGCTCTATTGCTCAGGCAACAAGATCCGCGTGACCGCGCGGGTTTCCACGGTTGGTGAGCCGACGGCGCTGTTGGTCGACCGCAAGAGGCACCGGCTCATAGTCACCGAAGACAATGCCGACCGGCTGGCCGTTATCGACACCGTCAGTGGTCGGCTCATAGCCGAGCCTCGGCTCACCTTGCCTGCCGCGCTTGCCGCCCCGCCGCTCGGGAAGGGCCTCAACCCCAATGGTCTTGCAATGTTGCCGGATGGTCGCCTGCTCGTCACCCTGGGCGGCATCAATGCGCTCGCAGTGGTGGTTCCTGGGGTTGCCGAGAACCAGGTAGAGGGCCTGATACCGACGGGCTGGTATCCGAGTGCAGTTGCGACGAATGGCAGCGGCGGCCGCATCTTTGTCGTCAATCGCAAGAGCCCGCCGGGTCCCAATCCGCTGGGCTGTGCGCCCGAGCTCGCCGTCTACCGCGGTCAGCCCGATGCCTGCGGAGCGGCAAACCAATATATCTACCAGCTCCAAAAAGCGGGCTTGCTTGAGTTCCCGCTGCCCGATGATCATGCGCTCGCGGCGACCACTATGCAGGTCGCCGCGAATATTGGTCTGCCGGGGGCGGCGGAGCGCGCCGCTGCAGATGCGCGGATGGCGGAGATCCGGGCTCGTGTGAAACACGTGGTCTTCATCATCAAGGAGAACCGGACCTACGACCAGGTGCTCGGCGATCTCGATATCGGCAATGGCGATCCGCACCTCGCGATACTCGGTAGGGCGCTGTCGCCCAACCATCATCGTCTCGCGCGCCAGTTCGTGACACTCGATAATTTCTACGATTCCGGGGAAGTGTCTGCGACCGGTTGGGCTTGGTCGACTGCGGCGCGCGCCACGGACTTGATGGAGAAGACCGCTCCAGTGAACTACGCCGACCGCGGCCTTGCGTACGAAGCGGAAGAGGCCGACCGCTTCATCTACACGCAGCAGACCCCGGCCGAGCGACACGCCACGAACCCGAAGCTGTCGACCGATCCCGATCTGCTTCCTGGACCCGCGCTGTTGACCGCTGCGGATCCGGACGACGACGATCGGCCTAACGAAGGTTTTCTCTGGAACGCAGCGATCCGCGCTGGTCTTTCGGTTCGCAATTACGGTTTCGCCGACGCAAGCATCTATGACGCCGGCGCACCGGGCTTGGTGCCTGTCGTACGCGAACCCTTTAAGGAAAAGCGCCGGATTTACACGCCCGGAGATCGACTCCTTGCGACCCGCAGCGATCCTTATTTTCGCGGCTTCGACATGAAGCTGGCTGACTATTGGCGAGTGCTCGAATGGCAGCGCGAATATGATGAACAAGAAGCTGCGGGAAAGCTTCCGCAGCTCACATTATTGCGCCTCGCCCACGACCATTTCGGCGATTTCGACCAGGCCATCGACGGCGTGAACACTGTCGAAACGCAAATGGCCGACAACGATTACTCCCTTGGGTTCATCGTCGAGCGAATTGCCCGCGGTAAAGCGGCAGATTCGACTCTGATCTTCGTCATCGAGGATGACGCGCAGAACGGAGCGGACCATGTCGATGCGCGCCGTAGTTTTGCTTTCGTGATTGGTCCCTATGTACGCCAAGGCGCGCTCGTTTCGACGCGCTATACGACGATCAACATTTTGCGCACGATCGAGGCCGTCCTCGGCCTCAAACCGCTTGGTCTCAACGACGCGCTGGCCATGCCGATGGCAGATGTGTTTGACCCTGCTCAGTCGCTTTGGAGTTATCGCGCTGAAGCAGCCGACGTCTTGCGAACAACGCGGCTGCCGATCCCGGCAGAGCGTTTCGTCATGAAGGCGTCGACAGCGACAAGCTGCACCAATCACGACGCGGCTTATTGGGCTGCGGCCATGAAGGGGCAGAACTTCGCTAGTGAAGACCGTCTTGATTCTGCGGCGTTCAACAGGGCGCTTTGGCGCGGCCTCGGCAGCGGTCCCGAACCGCTCGTTCGTGATGCCCGCGATCTAAGGCAGGAACGGGAGGCTCGGATCAAGGACATCACGCCTGCGGTCTGCGCCTCACTGCAGAACTAAAGACCCGTCGCGGCGAACGTGTTACCACTTGGATCGAGGTCGCGGAGGTCGCGCCCACGCGTCTCCTTCCCAAACCAGCTGACAAGGATCAGCGCGGTCACCGTCGGCACGATGATGATCATTGATACAATGCTGAGCGGCGGGACCAGTGCGAACATTGCCAGCAGCTGCGCGAGCATTCCTCCAGCCTTGGTACACGCCGCAACCGTACCGGTTGTTCGCCCACGGATCCGCAACGGAAAGCTTTCGGCGGCGTAGGGAAGGAGCATCGCGATCAGCGCGTTCGTTCCAATAATGAGCAGCGCGACCGGCGGCACCGGGCTCCCCGTGCCGGTAAGCTCAAGCCGAAGAACGCCGGCGAGGCCGGCCAGCGTAACCGCAAGTGCTCCGGCGACCGACCATTTCGTGCTCCAACGGCTGTAGAGATAGGCGACGATGAAGACCGTCGGGAATGCGATGAGCGCGGATTCCGCCAGCAACTTGCTCATCAAACCGACGCTGTATCCCTTTGAAATGAGGTCCGCCGGAAGCCAAAGCAGCAGGCCGAAATTGACAAGACTGAAGCAGATTGCCGCCAGGCTGAGCGCGAAAAGCTTTCCGATGAAGGCGCGTCCGGTGAGGGCGACCGAAGGCCCACGCTCTAGCGCGATCAGCTCGGCGGCCCGCGTCTGTCGAACCTTCGAGCCGAACCGTTCCATGATCCGCTGAGCCTCCACTGCCCGGCCCCGCGACAGAAGAAACTTCGCGGACTCCGGGATAAAGATACCGAGCAATATGAGTGAAAGGCCTGTCGGAAGATTCAGGATCCAAAGGATCCGCCAGCCGAAAATGGGCTGAAGGAGCGCGGAAAATCCGCTTGCCGCGAAATAGCCGCCGATGGCTCCGAGGCCACCGACCAGAACTAGGCTCCAGCCCCGATGCTGGCTGGGCATCATCTCGGCAAGCAGCGCATAAGTGACGGGAAGCATTCCGCCGGCGGCGACGCCCATCATGAAGCACATGCCGACGTTCCAGGCGAGCGAAGGCATGGCGCCGCAAATCGACGTGCCGACAAACATCACTGCCGACAGCAGGATCGTCGCTTTCCGCCCGTAAATGTCGGCGAGCATTCCCCAGATTACGGACCCGATCACTGTTCCGGTGAGTGCCGAGAAGGGGAAGGAGGAGACTGTTGCCTTGGTGACGTGATATTCGGACATCATGCCCGGAAGCGTGAAACCCAGAGTGGCGGGTTTCATGATGTCGATGATCAGGGCGATCACAAGGACTGACATGAGTCCCCAGTGAGCACCGCTCAGCGGCGCATCCTCTGGGGGACTGACCACGATATCCTGGGACGCCGCAAGCTGCCGGGCGATGTCCCTGGGGAGCAAGCCGTAAGCCGCGATTGCGCAGCCGCCGATAATCGCGATCATTCCGACGATCATGTCCCAACCGATGGGCATGCCGTAGAGAATGAAATGATTGTGGCGGCCCATGAGGAACATGGGCGCGTGCATGAACACCCCGGCGGTAACCAGGATGACTCCGAGCACGAAGGCCCACAGCCCTCGCCGGTCCGAGAGAGTCGAAGCGCTACGCAATTGCCGCGATCCCAGCATCCGGCCCGACACCGAAGCTTGTCAGCGCGTCGATAGACAACAGGATTACCTCTCCGCAGTTCAGCCCGGGGCGTGAGCCGGGGGACTCATATGTGCCGCGGAGTCGGTCAGTGGATCGTCGCAGCGGCTGGCTCATCGCGCAGATGGGTCCGCGCCCGCCGCGAAGCCATGGCAAACACGCAAAGCACCGCGTAGCAAGCAGCGGGAACGATGAACGATGTGACGTAATTGGTCTGTTGCGAAACCAAGCCCGCCAAGGGAGGTATCGCCGCCCCGCCGACAATCGAGAAGCAGAGGAACCCTGAGGTCGCTTCCTCGGACGCCGTCGAACGCTCGAGCGTGATCGTGAAAATCACGGGGAACATGATCGAATTGAAGAGTCCGATGGAGAGCGCGGCATAACCGGCTGAAACCCCGCCCACGGCGAAGACGAATAGACAAAGCGCGCACGCGATGGCGGTGAATGCGGCAAGCAACCGTGGTGCTGATACCCGCGTCAGTAGTGCCGACCCGACGAGCCGACCGACCATTGCCCCGCCCCAGTAGAGGCTGACGAACTTACCGGCGGTCTCCAGCGGCACGTTCCACACGCTCGTGCTGTTGAGGAACAGGGCCATCTGCGTTCCGATCGCGACCTCGGCACCAACATAGAGGAAGATCGCGAGGCCCCCGAAGAGGGCCCAAGGCGAGGAGATCGCCTCGCGAATCGTGGCGCCTATGCCGATATCCGCCGTTTCATGCGGGGGCGGGGGCGCGGCCGCGCTGATCATCTTGCGGCCGGCGTAGATCAGTATCGCGATCAGGATGATCAGGCCCGCGATCCAGAAGAAAGCACGGTCGACGCCGGCGAGGGACCCGGCCTTCGCGGCCTCACTTACCGTGGTGCCTTGCTTCACCTCGATACCTTTGAGGAACAGGTGTGCCCCAAGATACGGGCCAATGAAGGTGCCGAGGCTGTTGAACGCCTGACTGAAGGTCAGCCGGAAGTGACTACGGCCGGGCGGGCCGAGCGCCGCAGCCAATGGATTTGCGGCCACCTGCAGGATTGTGATCCCGCTCGCCATGACGAATAGGCCGAGCAGGACGACCGCGTAGACCGCGATGTTGGCCGCGAGCAGCATGATAAGGCAGCCGGCCACCATCATCGCCAGCGAGAGGAGGACAGTGGGCACCGACCTTGCGCGAGCCAGGATGACGGCTCCTGGCAGGCTCATCACGCCATACGCAATGAAGAAGGCCGATGCGCTGAGCTGCGCTTCCACGTCCGAGAGGTGGAAGATACCTTTGACTGCCGCCACGAGCGGATCGACAAGGGAGGTGATGAAACCCCAGGCGAAGAACAGGCAGGTTATAATGACATAAGCGCCTGTGACGCCGGATGATTGCCGCTGATCCTGCACGGTGGCCCTCCGAGTTTATTCGCCAGACTGACAGCGAAATATCAGACGCACAAGCAGTGGGCGCTCGCCTGATCGCCAGTCTGCTTTCGGTCGTCATCGCGAAGTGATTGCAGCTCTGCGATTCGCTTCATGCCGCAATCTCATGCCCCTCGAGCAGCGTGCGGCGCGCCTATATTAGGAAGCCTTCAGCCGTTGAACGTAACCAGCCGCCGCGCCCAGCAAGCCCGGCTCCGGATGCGTGATGAGCTTCACGGGCATCGAAGCGAGACGAGAAGAAAATCTGCCCTTCGCAATGAAGCGATCGGCGAAGCCGGAATTGGGCAAATGGTCTTCCAAACGTTTGCCTACTCCGCCTCCAATCACGACGGCGCAGGCGCCATGAGCAAGGGCGAAATCGCCAGCGATCGCTCCAAAGCACATGCAGAATCTGTCGAGTGCGACCGTCGCAAGTTGATCGGTCTGACCAAGAGCAGCCGACCAAAGTTCGGCCTCGTCGCGGATGCCCGCCGGCTTGCCCTCGATGATGCCGAGCACGTCGTAGATGTTGCGTAGCCCCGGGCCGGAGATGACCCGCTCGACGGACACTCGGCGGAACGTCTTGCGAAGCTCCATCACCATCCTGTCCTCGACGGCGTCGAGAGCTGCGAAATCTATATGGCCCGCCTCGGTTTCAAAGATTTGGTATTCCTGTTTATTCCGTCGAGCGAGCAACGCCGCGCCAAGGCCTGTTCCAGGACCCACGATCGTCACCACACCCTTCTCAGGTATAGTTTCTACTGGGCCTGCGACGTGCAGCAGCTCGGCTTCGTCAACATTGGCAACTGCATGCGCGACCGCGCCGAAGTCGTTCATCAGCATTAGGGACTTAAGACCAAGTCGATCGACAATTCGGTCGCGATTGAATCGCCACTGGCTGTTCGTCAGCGACAATTCAACGCCATCGATCGGGCCCGCAATGGCGATCGACAGATCCCGTGGGAGCTGGGTCTGGGATTGACTCTCGAACTCGCGCCAGGCGCTCTCGAAGCTCGCATAATCCTTGGTCCGTAGCGTGACCGGTTCGCCGAGTTGGACACGACCCTCTTCAAGCGTCGCAATTGCGAAACGGGCGTGAGTTCCACCGATGTCCGCACTGACTATCGTGTTGACCGGGCCGCCCATGAGATCCCACTAGTTGAACAATCGAGGCGACACCACCGACGCATCGGCTGTGCGGTGAATGAATTGGCTGCTCGCCGACCTCCAGTCGTTGCTGACGATGCGCGTGTGTTACTAAGATATAGCGGCGTGCGCCACTGTCGTTTGCCGGCACATCTCGCATGACGTTGTTTTCGCTACGTTTTCCAGTTTGGCACGGTTCTTGAGAATACCTCCCCCGCAGCACCCGCTGCGATTAAAGGGAGATGAGAATGATCATGACGACAGTGCTGGCCGTGGCGCTCGGCCTTGCTCCGGTGAAGGACGGCGAGGCCGTGCGTGGAGACTATGCGAAGGCCATTGGTCGCTATTCGCAAACCGTCGACAAGCAGGGGACCGTGCATCTTCGAGGCCGCTTCCACGGCTCGCCCTATGAGATCGACATCGACAGGAACGGCCAGGTTGAAGGCACCGCGGGCGATTTCTCGGTCAGCTTTCTCGTCACGGACGCGAGTTGAAAAGCTTCCAATGGCCCGGCCGCCACATTTGGCCGGGTCTCCTTTCCTTCTTCTGAAAAAATGGTGGACGCACTAGGGCTCGAACCTAGGACCCGCTGATTAAGAGTCAGCTGCTCTACCAACTGAGCTATGCGTCCACTGCCGTAAGGCGGATGCTCCGGCGGCTTGGTTCACGCCCTGAGCGGCGGCGCCGGTAGCATGGGCGGAGGTGGTGCGCAACCGCTTGCCCCACCTTGATCCTCCCCCGCGTGCTGGGAAGGGCAGGGAGGGGTTCAGGCTAGACGCGACACGGTCCGCTGCTGCCGCTCGAGCGCCATCAGCAGGCCCAGGCACAGCATGACGGTCATCACGGCCGAGCCGCCGAAACTAACCAGCGGGAGCGGCACTCCGACCACGGGCGCAAGCCCCATCACCATCATCAGGTTGATGGAAACGTAGAAGAAGATCGTCGCGGAAAGTCCGGCAGCGGCCAGCTGTCCGAAACGCGTTCGGGCATTGGCGCTCACCAGCATCCCCCAGCGGATGACCGCGCCGAACGCGAGGATCAGCAGCACGCCGCCGGCCAGCCCCCATTCCTCAGCCATGGTCGCGAAGACGAAGTCGGTATGCCCTTCCGGAAGATAATCGAGATGGCTCTGGCTGCCGTGAAGAAAGCCTTTGCCCCAAATGCCGCCGGAGCCGATCGCGATCTTCGACTGAGCGATGTGGTAGCCCGCGCCCAGCGGATCGCTCTCCGGATCGAGGAAGGTATCGATGCGCTTTCGCTGATAGCCGTGCATCATCCCGTACGCGATCGGCGCTGCGATCGCGACCGCGGCGGCGGGGGCGAGGAACAGCCACCATGGCAGGCCCGCGAGGAACATTACCGTCACCCCGCACAGCAACACCATGATGCACGTGCCGAGATCGGGCTGGACTAGGATCAGGAAGGCGGGGACGCCGAGCAGCACGAAGGCTGGCCAGATCGCGCGCCATTTGCGGATCTCGCCCGCCGGTACGAGCTCGTAGAAGCGGGCCAGAGTCAGGACGATCGCCGGCTTCATGAATTCGGACGGCTGCAAGCGGATCGGCCCAAGGTCGAGCCACCGCTGCGCGCCCTTGCTTACGAAACCCAGGACTTCGACCCCGATCAGCATGATCAGCGTGACGCCGTACAAGGGAAACGAAATCTGCTTGATCGTCGTCTCGCTCATCCATGACATGGCGATGGCCAGGCTGAGGAAGAAGGTGAAGACGATGCCCTGCTTGATCGCCCATGGCTGGGCGGAACCGCCGGCGGCCGAATAGAGGACGATCAGGCCGAAGCCGGCAATCCCCACGACCAGGAAGATCAAACGCCATGGCAGCCGCGCAAGCGGCCGCGGGATGATCGCCGACGTGATCATGCCTTGGCGCGCGAAGCGGACTTGAACGCCGCCAGTTGGCGGGCGTTGCGCTCCGCCAACGTGCCCCCCCATTGCTCTTCGAGCGGTGCAAGCGCGGCATAAGCCTTCTGCTTGTCGAACAAGTAGGTCATCGAATCGCGAACGATCGGCGCGGCCGCCGAAGCTCCGAAGCCGCCATGTTCGATGATGCATCCGATCGCGTAGCGCGGTTTGTCGGCGGGGGCGAAGGCGATGAACAACGCGTGGTCGCGCAACGCCCAGTTGCTCTCGTGGCCGCGCTCGCCGAGGCGGAAAACCTGCGCGGTCCCGGTCTTGCCGGCCATCTGGATGCCATCGAGAGGAAGCTTCGAGGCCACCGCGGTCCCATGCTCATTCACCACCGCGGTCATGGCGTCGCGCACGATCGCGAGATGCGCGGGGTCGACGTCGAGGTTTGGGACCCTCTTGCCGGGACCGCGCATGAGCAGCCGCGGCTGGACCAGCTTTCCGCCTGCAAGCCGCGCCGGCATCACCGCCAGCTGCATCGGGTTGATGAGCACATATCCCTGGCCGATCGAGGTATTGGCCGAATCGTAGCCCTGCCACTTCCGATGATATTTCTTCGCCAGCCATTCGGGGCTCGGCATCGTGCCGTAACGCTGGGTTGGAATTGGAAGGTCGAATTCCTGCCCATAGCCCAGATATTGCACCATTTCGGTCGTCTGTGCGGGATCCGTAATGAGACCCGTCGCCCAGAAGTAGGTGTTGCAGCTGCGTTCGACCGCCGAGCGCATATCCATCGATCCGTGGATGGCATCGCAGCGGAAGTAGCGGTTACCGATCTGGTAGCCGCCGCGGCATACGACGCGGCGCTTGGGATCGACCCCCTGCTTCAGGAAGGCCAGGGCCATCGCCGGCTTGATCGTCGAGCCTGACGGGTACAGCCCCTGCGCGACCTTGTTCAGGAGGGGAATATGATCGTTCTCTGACAACATCTTCCATTCGGTGCGGCCGATCCCCTCGCTGAAGCTGTTGGGATCGAAGGCGGGCATCGAGACGAAGGCGAGCATGTCGCCAGTCGCGACATCCATGGCCACGAGAGCGCCCGATTGATCGCCCATCCGCCGGGCGGCATATTGTTGCAGGCCCTGGTCGATCGTCAGCTGGACCGTCTGGCCGCTCCGGTCCGGCTTGGGATCGAGTTCCTGGACCAGCTTGCCTCGAGCGGTGATCTCGATGCGCTGGCCGCCGGGCGTACCCCGAAGATGAGGCTCGAGCGTCTTTTCGAGACCCTGCTTGCCGATCTTGAAGCCTGGGATAATCAGCAGCGGATTCTTGTCCTCGGCTTCATACTCCTTGGCGTTGGCCGTACCGACATAGCCAAGCAGGTGGGCAACGGCCGGACCGTCGGGATAATAGCGGGAATAGCCCCGGGTTGCCTGGACTCCCGGTAGGTCGGGAAGCCGGACCGTCACCGAGGCATATTGTTCGTAACTAACATTCTCGGCGACCTGCACCGGGCGAAAGCCACGGGTCTCCGCCAGCTCGCCCCTGATCCGGGCGACATCATCGTCGGTAAGCGCAAGCAGCTTCGCGACCTGGGGAATAACGTCGCGATCCTTCTCGAGCTGCTGGGGGATGATGTCGACGCGGAAGCTCGAGCGGTTGATCGCGATCGGCTTGCCGTTGCGGTCGATGATCCATCCGCGCCGCGGCGGCACCGGGATCAGCTGCACGCGATTGCTCTCGGACAGCAGCTGGTACTTCTGATTCTGTGCGACGGACAGCCAACCCATGCGGCCGATGAGCAAGGCCCCGACAGCGGACTGCGCTCCACCGAGGAGCATCATCCGCCGCGAGAACGTGATCGACTGGTGGGCCGCGGTGAGCCGGATCGCCTTCATCGGCCGAGCCTCCAGCCGTCAAATCGCGAAACCAACCAGGCGCTCACAGGAAATACGCAAATCGAGATGACCAGCGGCGGCAGCATCGTCATGAACGGGACGCGGGCGCCGACCACCGACGCGAGGCACCATTGCAGCCATTCGTCGATCGTGAGCAGAACGGCCGCAAGGACCCATTCGATCCAGTAATCGCGCCACATCGTCCGGCGGTCGATCAAATCCAGCGCGAGCATTGTCGCGCTCCACAAAGCGATTGAAAAGCCTACCGGATATCCCGTGAACAGGTCGTTGACGAAACCCAGGGGAGCGGCCCACCAGGCCGGCCAGGGGTCTGAACGAAGCAGTCGCCAGCTGATGAAGAGGAGGAAGCCGAAATCCGGATACCATCCGCTTGTGGTGACGATAGGAAGCGACGCGAGCAGTGATGCGATAACGACGGTCGTCGAAGGGACAAAGGCCGCGAGCCGAGAAGGGCCCTTGCCAATTCGCCGGCGCGGCGGTGCGAGCGCGGCGCGGACCATCAGGGCGCCTTATCCTGGGCGGCCTGCTCGTCGGCGCCCGTTGCTGCCGGTTCGAACGGCGGCTCAACGATGGCGAAGCTGATGTTGGCAGGGTCGGCGAGTGGGATCGCGACCGCGCCGTCGTCGTCGAGCTTTACGATCCGCGCGATCGGAACCAGCGGGGGATAGAGCCCTCCGGTTCCCGACGTGATGATGATGTCCCCGCGCCTGAAGGGGTTGCGGCCGACCTCGAGGGGGCGGACGTCGATCGTGCCGTCGCCGCGGCCTTGGGAGATGACCGGGATCCCGCCGCGAAGAAGGCGGGCAGGTACGATATTCGCCCGGTCGGAAACCAACAGGAGGCGCGAGGCGAACGCTCCTACGTCGATGATTCTGCCAACCAGTCCGTCGGGAGAGCGCACCGGCATTCCCACGCGAACGCCTTCATTTGCCCCTACCGAAAGAATCGCAAACCGCCGCGGACTGTTGAAGGACGAGCCCACGATGCGCCCTGCCGCGATCGCGCCAGGTGTACGTTCGCGCAGCTGCAGCGCGGCTTTCAGCTGGCGGTTCTCCTGAACGATGGCCTTGGCTTCGATCATCCGGCGCAGCATCGCGCGGCGCTCGCGTTTCAGCTCCCCGTTCTGCGAGGCGGCGTCCCAATAATCGCTTGCGCCGGACACCAAGCCTGTCGCCGTCGCTGTGACCTCCCCCAGCGCCGATGCGATCGGCCCAGTGACGTCCAGCGCGGCGCCGCGGACGCCGTTGAACGTCGTCGGCGCGACCAGCGACAGGACGAGAAGGATCAAGCCGACGATGATGCCGGCCATGACCGCGAGAAAGCTGAAGAACAGCCCGTATTGGGCTCGGCGCGACCAGCCGGGGCGCGCGGTCGCCACCGCTCAATCCCCCGCTAGGCCGTCTGCAGGACGCCGCGGAACTGCTCTTCCTCGAGCGCGCGGCCGGTACCGAGCGCAACGCAGGTCAGCGGGTCGTCGGCAACGGTGACTGGAAGGCCCGTTTCGTCGCGCAGCACTTCGTCGAGGCCCTGAAGCAGCGCGCCGCCCCCGGTGAGGACGATGCCCTGGTCGCAGATGTCTGCCGCGAGTTCGGGCGCCGTGTTCTCGAGCGCGATGCGCACGCCTTCGACGATCGTTCCTACCGGCTCGGAAAGAGCTTCCGCAATTTGCCCTTGGTTGATCGAGATCTCCTTCGGCACGCCGTTCACGAGGTCGCGGCCCTTGATGTGGACGGTCTTGCCGATGCCGTCGACGGGAGGCTTGGCGATCCCGACCTCCTTCTTGATCCGCTCGGCCGTAGCTTCGCCGATGAGGAGATTGTGATTGCGCCGGACGTAGGAGCTGATGGCTTCATCCATCTTGTCGCCGCCGACGCGAACCGAGGTGGTGTAAGCGAGGCCGCGTAGGGAAAGGACGGCGACCTCGGTGGTTCCGCCGCCGATGTCGACGACCATCGATCCGATCGGGGCGGTTACCGGCATGTCCGCGCCGATCGCTGCCGCCATCGGCTCTTCGATCAGGTAGACAGCGCTTGCGCCCGCATTCGACGCC
>Ga0207679_10001189_pt1 | contig 16549 bp, 12 predicted proteins | sample KBSC73metaG_FD_184320 | JGI IMG/M metagenome (GOLD analysis project Ga0207679, IMG submission 184320) | Corn rhizosphere microbial communities from Kellogg Biological Station, Michigan, USA - KBS C7-3 metaG (SPAdes) (version 2) | ecosystem: Host-associated > Plants > Roots > Rhizosphere > Soil ... | reverse complement strand
CCGGCGAGAGCATCAGCCGAATCCGGCGCCGGGTGCCTTCAGGTGCGTTCGCGATCACTCGGGCGACAGGATCCGGCGTTTGCAGCAGCGGCGCGGGCGAGGCCCAGCGCGTGCGGCCATTATAGGGAAGCACCGTCCTTTCCCAGGCGCCCGGATACCCCGCCGGCAGCGGCGCCTGCTTGGTCGCGATCGCCCAGTTGGCGGTTTTTTTTGAAGCATCGCGGAAATAGTCGATGCTGAAGCCGAGGGGACGGTCGGCGCTTGCGCGCGGCACAACGAGTGCCGCCGCCCAGAGTCCTGCCGCGACGAGGACCATGGTTGCGGTCGCCGGACGTGACGCCGTCGACTGAGTTTCTACCATTAACGGCAATACGGCCAAAGCAGCGAGCGGAACGACGCTCGCCAGCGGGCCGTCGATCAGCAGCATTTCCATGAGGGCGAGAAGCTCGGCGATCATCAGGAACTGGATGACCGCCGCCGCAATTCCCAAAATTCTCGCCAGCCCCGGCGACCGATGGGTCAATGCGATGCTCACAACGGCGACAGCTGGTGCAATCAGGAAAAAGATCGTCGCCCCCGGCAAGGCCAGGCTGAGCAGAGCGCCGAAAATCAGGATCAGGAGCCACGCTGCGGCGCGCATTCGACCAGACTCGAGGCCTCGGCCCCAGCGCGACCAGATCACGGCCATCGCCAGAAGGAGCGTCGCGTAGACGGCCAGGTAGGCGACGAGCGGATAGGCGCGCCAAAAATCGCCGACGCGGAGCAAGATGGCAACGAAACTCATCAGCCCAGCCGCCGCACTCCCGCCCACGACCATAGCGGCCGAAAGGAGCAACGGTTTGCCGAGTGAAGCTCTTCGCCAGGCGAGCACGAAGCCGATCGTTAGCAATGCTGCCAGGGCAATGACGGCGACGGCGAGGGGCAAGCGCAGCAGCGCCATTCCGGCAGCGTCGGTGAAAACCGTCCGCCCGGAATCCACGCGGGTTGGGTGCGCGTTCGCGGCCATGACCCGAGTGGCGGCAAGTGCTTCCGTTCCGACATGCCCGACGCTGTCCGGGTCGAGCGCGCCGATGATGTCGCCGGGCGAATGGTAGCGGGTCTCGTTGCCGATGATCCCGTAATTGAGCAGCGTCCAGCCACGGGGTTTGAAGAAGACGACGTCGGTCGTGTTCGGAATCAGCTTCGCGAAGTCGGTGCTGATCGAGTTGGCGTAGGGTCGCTTTGCCGCCTCGGCGTATAGCTCCATCGCGCCGCCGTTGGGGTCGCTGGTTTCGTACATCAGCGCCGGCCCGTTCACGCCGCGGACGTCGATATTGATCAAAGAATTGACCTGCGGGGCCAGGGGATCGGTGCGGACGAAGGCGTGGGCTCCGTTGAGCCCATATTCCTCGCCCTCGTTGAAGAGCAGGGTGACCGGCCTCGGTGGCGGCGCGGCCTTCAGGATCGATCCGATCTCGAGCAGGACGGCAACGCCCAGGCCGTCGTCTCCGGCGCCCGGACCCGTTGGCGTGCTGTCGTAATGCGCATTGAGCAGCAGGTGCGGCCCGGGCCTGAGCGAAGGGATGGTCGCGACGACATTGCGCACGTGGGAGCAGCTCACGAAGCGCGTCTTCGGCATCGCGCTGCAGTCCATCGCTTCGTGCACCTGGGGTTGCAGTCCGATGGCGCGCAGTTCCGCCATCAGCCGTTCACGGACGGCATCGTCGGCCGGACTGTCCACCGGGTGCGGGCGCTGGTCGCCGAGGACGCGCTGCAGACGGCCGATCGCGCGTCTCGTGTCGAAATCACCGGTGCGGGCCTGCGCGGGCACGCTGGGTGGCGCGACCAGCAGGCCCTTGGCCGCGAAAGCCGCGAGAAGAAGCGCGAACACGAGCAATGCGCGAAGGCGATCTGCCATGAGCCCCCCATTCGAGGGCGAAATAGTGACAGCTTTGGCCGCGTTGACAATCAGAGGCGCCAAGCCCACCTCCCGCCCCGGTTCGAACAAGCGGAAGTGATGAATATGGGTTACCGGGTCGCGGTAGTCGGAGCGACGGGGAATGTCGGGCGCGAGTTGCTGAACATCCTTGCCGAGCGGCAATTCCCGCTTGACGAGGTGGCTGCGGTGGCGTCCGCGCGGTCGACCGGCGACGAGATCGACTTCGGCGATTCCGGTAAGATTCTAAAGGTCAAGAATCTCGAGCATTTCGACTTCACCGGTTACGACATCGCTTTGTTCAGCGCGGGCGCATCCGTCAGCACCAAATATGTGCCCGTCGCGGCAAGCCAGGGCTGCACCGTCATCGACAACAGCTCCGCGTTCCGGATGGACCCGGACGTTCCGCTGATCGTGCCGGAGGTGAATGCGGCGGCGATCGCGGGCTATTCGAAGAAGAACATCATCGCCAATCCCAATTGCTCGACGGCCCAACTGGTCGTCGCGCTCAAGCCGCTCCACGACGCTGCGAAGATCAAGCGCGTGGTCGTCGCGACCTATCAGTCAGTCTCCGGGACCGGCAAAGCGGGCATGGATGAGCTGTTCGAGCAGTCCCGTAACATCTTCGTTGGGGATGCGACCGAACCGAGTGTCTATCCCAAGCAGATCGCTTTCAACGTCATCCCGCATGCGGGCGACTTCCTCGACGACGGCTCGACCACCGAGGAATGGAAGCTCGTCGTCGAGACCAAGAAGATCCTTGATCCCGCGATCAAGGTCAGCGCGACCTGTGTGAGGGTGCCCGTGTTCGTCGGCCATTCGGAAGCGGTGAACATCGAGTTCGAGGAGGAGATCACGGCGAAGCAAGCACAGTCGATCCTCCGCGAGGCGCCAGGCGTGATGCTCGTCGATAAGCGCGAGAGCGGCGGCTACGTGACGCCCGTCGAATGCGTCGGCGACTACGCGACCTTTGTGAGCCGCGTGCGCGAGGATCCCACGGTCGACAATGGCCTGTCGCTATGGGTGGTCAGCGACAATCTTCGCAAGGGTGCCGCGCTCAACGCAGTGCAGATTGCCGAGCTGCTCGGTCGTAAGCATCTGAAGAAGGCCGCTTAGGGCGTCTCGCCCCAATAACGCATCAGCTGATTCTGGATGAGCTGCATGCGGGTGAAGTTCTCCGGCTGCATGTTCGCGCCTTCGAGCGCCGCGATCTCGTTAAGGTCGTAGAGCAGGTTGCGGCGGAACGGGTCCTGGATCCGGCTCTGGATGAAGGTGATGGCCACGAGCCGCTCGCCGCGCGTGACCGGCACGACCTCGTGCAGGGTGTCGGACGGATAGACGATCGCCTCGCCCGGTTTGAGCTTGAAGTTGAGATCGGCGTCGCCGAGCCGGATGTGCAGTTCTCCCCCGTCATATTCCTCAGGCTCGTTGAGGAAGATCGTGCACGATAAGTCGCTTCGGATTGTGCCGGCGGGTAGAGGCAGGAAAGCCGCGTCCGCGTGCGCGCCATATTTCATGCCCGGCTTGTACCGGGTCATCATCGGCGGAGCCAAAGCGTAAGCGAAGGAAAAGTTACGGAACTCCTCGCTGCGGATGAGTGCCTGGCGAAGAAGCTCGGAGCTTTGCTGGTACGGCGCGGCCTCGTGCAGCTGCTCATTTTGCTTCGCCGTGTTGTGAGGATTCGAAATACGGCCGTCGACAAACTTCGCCGCGGCGGCGATGCGCCGGCATTCCGCGATTTCCGCGTCCGTAAGGATCGGCAGAATTCGATACATCAATCCTCCCCCGAGCGTTCGACCGCCCGCGCCAGCAATCGCGATTTTTCGGCTGCCTCGTTCAACATGGCAAGCGCATCCTTGATGTCAGCGCGATGTTCCCGCGTGGCCTGCTCGATGAGGTCACGACGCAGCTTCGGGCTGTACTCATATTCCAACGCCTTCGAGTAACGACTCACGAGCGGCCCTGCAGCAATTCGCGCGAGTTGATCGGGATTTGCCGCGATGCCGATCAGCTCGGCGGCGGTCGAGAGCGCGCTGGTGAGATCGTCCAGCATGCGGTCGAAATCGATCCAGCCGATGCGACGGTCGGGCATCGCCGTGGCTCCGGCTTCGAGCGACGTCATTTCGCAGGCCCAGGCGATCGCCGCGTGATCTGCGTCGTGGCGCGGCGGTGGCAAGCGAAGGTCTCGTCCAGCGAGCCTTTCGGCGCGGATTGGCGCTAGCATCCGCAGTTCCTGAACGGAGTTTTCGCCGGCCAGAATGCTCGCGACATAGTTGCGCGGGGTCGCATACATGAATAGCGCCCTCCCGTCCGGAGGGGTTAATTCCGGAGCGATCTCGCTCACGAAGCTGGTGGCCTTGACGACTGTCACTTCCGCTGGCGCGAACGTGCGCGAAAAAAGTGTTCGCAAGGCCGTCGCATAGGCCACCCGCTTGTCCGCCGACACCGCCGTGACGTCGCGGAGACTCCGCGGCTCTCGAATCGACAGCACGGTGGGCAATTCGCCGAGCAGGCGAGCCAGCAACGTCGATCCGACGTGACCGATGTGAAAGATCCATCTGGAATCATTCCGTCCAACTAGAGGAACCGCTTCTTCCAACGTCGTCCAGGGCATCAGTTGTGCGTTCGTTGGCTGCTGGAACATGCGGTCGTCGAGGAAGCTCGCGTTGCGATATGCCTCCGGATCCATCGCGACGAGACGAGCTACGCCGGCGTTATGGTCCAGCGCCTGCACGAGCCAGCGCGCGTCGCGGGCAATCTCGGTAGCTGTAAGCGCGCTGGACATGCCGCCCCTTAGCCGCGCAAGAGCCCTGCCTCAAAGGGAGGAGACAAATGGCCGAGCAGATGACGGGAGGCTGTGCCTGCGGGCGAGTGCGATACACCGCCACGATCCACAACGATGACGCCTACCTCTGCCATTGCCGCATGTGCCAGCGCGCTACTGGGTCGCTCTCGATCGCCTTCAAAAGTGTGAAGCAGGCCGACGTCGACTGGAACCATGAGCCGGACTGGTACGACAGCTCGCCGATCGCGCTGCGCTCTTATTGCCGCGAGTGCGGAACGTCATTTGGCTTCAAGTTCAAGGATGGGAGCGAAAACATGGACATTAGCGTCGCATCCTTCGACGATCCCTCGCGGTTCAAGCCAACGCATCACTTCGGGGCTGAGAACATCCACCGCGCCTGGCTCAACACGGAACGCCTCCCGGAAACGAGGACCGACAGCTACAAGCTCCTCGTCGATAAGTGGATCGAGGTTACAGGCAAATTCCCGGGATGAGTGGTCCGACAGTCCATCATTGGACGACCTCCGACAAGGTCGAGCTCGCTTGGCATGAGTGCGGCGAGGGCAGGGCAGTGATCCTGCTCCACGGCCTGTTCTCCGACGCGAACATGAACTGGATCAAATTCGGCCACGCGACGCGCATCGCAGACGAAGGTTTTCGCGTGATCATGCCCGACCTGCGCGCCCATGGACTCAGCGGACGACCGCACGCCCCCGAGAACTATCCCAAGGGCATACTCGCGCGCGATCTTCGCGAGCTTATCGCGCATCTCGGCCTCGTGGATTTCGACCTCGGCGGATTCTCGCTTGGGTCGCGGACGACGGTCGAGGGCGTTGGCGAAGGATTGCGGCCGACCCGCGCCGTCCTGGGTGGGGCCGGACTGGAAGGACTGCGCAACTGGGAGCGCCGCAAAACCTTCTTCCTGGAGGCGATCGCGACGTTCGACAGCGTACAGCGCGGCGATCCGCACTGGCTTTCGATTCAATTCATGAAGAGTCAGAAGGTCGATCGTGTCGCGGCGGGATTGCTTCTGGATAGTTTTGCCGATGCCTTCATGGACTGGCTCGAAGCCTTCACCATGTCGACGCTGGTCGTTTGCGGAAGCGAGGACGACGATAATGGTTCAGCCGAGGAGCTCGCCAACGTGCTTCCCAACGCCCGCTTCGAGGAGGTCCCGGGAACGCATATGAGCTCCGTGACCAAGCCCGAGTTCGGTGAAGCCATCGCGCGCTTTCTCGCCCAATGAAAAAGGGGCGCCGAAACGACGCCCCTTCTCCAATATAGCCAAGCTTGGACCTTAAGTGGTCGCCTTGCCCGTAGTCTTCAGCGTCAGGGCTTCTTCCGCGATTTCCGACTGGGTCTTGCGACCGCCGCGCCGGTTCGGCCTCGCCATGAAGCTTTCTGCGCCGGTCGCTTCGGCAGTTTCGAAGTCGCTGCTGCCGGACTGCATGCCCTCGCGCCACTCGCTGATCTGATCGGAAAGATTTCCGAGCTGCTCGCTGATCTCGTTCCTCCGGGACCAGAGGAAGACGCCGGCCGCCACCGCGCCGCCGACTGCCGCCGCCGTTGCGATGGGATTTTCGCGAGCCGAGCTCATCAAACCGCTATATTGGTTGCGGCCCTCTGGATTGTTGTTCCGACCGCGGCTGCCGCCACGGTTTCCGCCTAGATTGCTGTTACGCGCCATAAACATTCTCCTCTGATTTGTTACGCTCTCATCCCGATTAAACGTTTGAGAACGCGCACCGTTCGCCGCATTCGACGGCCAAGCGGTGAGGAGAGACGGGCTAGCGCCCAGCCGTAAGGTCGTTACGCTGTCGCCAGTTGATCGAGCATGTGCTCGGCGCTGGAGGCGCGATATTCGCCCGGCGCTTCGACATTCAGCTGCTCGACGACTCCGTCATCGACGATCATCGAGTAGCGCTGCGAGCGCTGGCCCATGCCAAACTTGCTGCCGTCCATCGCCAGGCCGGTCGCTTCGGCGAAAGCGCCGTTTCCATCCGCAAGCATAGTGATATCCGAGGAGCCGTCGCGCTCGCCCCATGCCGACATCACGAACGGGTCATTGACGGAGATACAGGCGATCTCGTCGATGCCTTGGCTTTTCAGCTCCTGCGCCTTCTCGACATAGGAAGGGAGGTGCCGCGCGGAGCAGGTCGGCGTGAACGCTCCGGGGACTGCGAACAGCGCGACGCGCTTGCCGCCGAAAAACTCACCGCTAGTCGTTTGTTGTGGGCCGTCGCCACCGGCAATTGACAGCGGCACATCGGGCAGGCGGTCGCCGACCTGGATCGTCATGGGGAATCTCCTCGCGTAGGGTCGAGCGGCAGATAGGCGTGGCGGATGACAGCCTCAAGACTTGTCCCTTCGTGCAGCGCGGACCATTGTCGTACCGATGGCGGAGCAACCGGCCTTCCTGTCGAGCAAATTATTGCTGGCGATGCCCGGCATGGCGGACCCTCGGTTCGAGCGCGCCGTGATCGCAATGTGCGTTCATGATGAGAATGGTGCGATCGGCATTGGAGTCGGTCATAAGCGCGCTGGGATCAGCTTCCGGGGTCTGCTTCGTCAGCTGGATATTGATCCGGGTGAGGCGCCCGACGATGCGGTTCACCACGGGGGACCTGTCGAGCCAGGACGCGGCTTCATCCTCCATTCCGAAGATTGGGGCGGTCAGGACACACTGCACGTGCAGGGGCCGAACGGTTCGCTGTTCGCGATGACGGGCACGATCGACGTCCTCCGCGCGATCGCGGAAGGGAGTGGGCCGTCGCGGTGGATCGCCGCGCTCGGCTATGCGGGGTGGGGCGAAGGCCAGCTTGAGGAGGAGATGACGCGCCACGGCTGGTTCGCCGCGCGGGGCGATGCGGAGATCCTGTTCGACACTCCAACGGACGAGCGATGGGCAGCGGCCTTCAAGGCCGAAGGCATCGACCCGCGCCTTCTGACTAGCGAGACGGGCGCGGCCTGAATTCGTCATATAAAGCTTTCTTTATATGTTGTCCTGCGCTAGGGCGCCCGCGCAACGCGGCGCAGAGATGAGCGCCGCGCCCCTTCGATATGGAGACTCTTCACGTGGCGACGCAGGCTGAAACCCGTTTCAACGACTATGTCGTGAAGGACATCGGCCTTGCCGATTTCGGCCGCAAGGAGATCGAGATCGCCGAGACCGAGATGCCAGGACTTATGGCGCTGCGTGAGGAATTCGGGTCATCCAAGCCGCTCAAGGGCGCGCGGATCACCGGTTCGCTCCACATGACGATCCAGACCGCTGTCCTGATCGAAACTCTCATCGAGCTGGGGGCAGAAGTTCGCTGGGCAAGCTGCAACATCTTCTCGACGCAGGACCACGCGGCTGCCGCAATCGCCGCGCGTCACATTCCGGTGTTCGCCATCAAGGGTGAGACGCTCGAAGATTATTGGGACTATGTCGTCCGCATCTTCGACTGGGGTAGCGACACCACCTGCAACATGATCCTCGATGATGGGGGCGACGCGACCATGTTCGCTTTGTGGGGCTACAGGGTCGAGCAGGGTGAAGAGCTGTTCGCCCCGTCGAATGAGGAAGAAGAGATTTTCGTCGCGACCTTGAAGCGCTTTCTCGGCGAACGTCCCGGCTATCTCACGAAGACCGTCGAAGCGATCAAGGGCGTCTCCGAGGAGACGACGACGGGCGTTCATCGGCTCTACGACCTCGCCAAGAGGGGCAAGCTTCCGTTCCCCGCGATCAACGTAAACGACAGCGTGACGAAGTCGAAGTTCGACAACCTGTATGGCTGCCGCGAGAGCCTGGTCGACGCGATCCGCCGCGCGACTGACGTCATGCTGGCCGGCAAGGTCGCGGTGGTCGCTGGTTTCGGCGACGTGGGCAAAGGCTCAGCCCAATCGCTCCGTAACGGCGGCGCGCGCGTGTTGGTGACCGAGATCGATCCGATCTGCGCACTTCAGGCCGCGATGGAAGGCTATGAGGTCGTGACGATGGAGGAAGCGGTGAAGCGCGCCGACATCTTCTGTACCGCGACCGGCAACATGGACGTCATCACGCTCGACCACATGCGCGCGATGAAGAACATGGCGATCGTCTGCAACATCGGCCACTTCGACAGCGAGATCCAAATCGGCGCGCTCGCGAATTTCAAGTGGACCGAGATCAAGCCGCAGGTCGACGAGGTCGAATTCCCGGACGGTAAAAAGATCATCGTCCTGTCCAAGGGACGTCTCGTGAATCTCGGCAATGCGACGGGACATCCGAGCTTCGTCATGAGCTCCAGTTTCACCAACCAGGTGCTGGCGCAGATCGAGCTCTGGACGAAGTCGGACGAGTATAAGAACGACGTTTATGTCCTTCCGAAGCATCTCGATGAGAAGGTCGCGCGTCTTCACCTCGAGAAGCTCGGCGTGAAGCTGACGCAGCTTAACGAGAAGCAGGCGGCCTATATCGGGGTCTCGGCCGAGGGCCCGTTCAAGCCGGACCACTACCGCTACTGATCAGGCCTCGGCGAGGTCCCCAAGCGCTTCGCGCAGCGGTCCGAGCCACTGCGCGTAGGGCTTCCATGTGCCAAGCCCCTTGCGGTTAAGAGGCTGCTGTACCTGCTCGACGCTGGGCGTCCGAACCACCCGGTCGGATTCGTAGAATTTGAGAACCGCCGGCTCCCATTCGAGGCCAAGATAGTCGAGGGTCTGACGGAGAACCGTCTCGGGGTTTTCGATCAGCTCTTCGTAGCGAACGAAGTCGACCAGCCCCGGCGCCACCGAGCGCAGATGCTCCATCATCCGGACCTTGTCGACGTAGGCGTGGCCAATTCCTTCGAGGGAGAAGGAGGCGGAATGGGCCCGCGAGAAATAGTGGATGAAGTTTGAGAAGCAGCAGTCCATCGCGTTGCGTCGGATCTCGATGAAGCGTGCTTGGGGGAGGATGCGCCAGATGAAGGGTACCTCACTCCAATTCATCGGCATCTTGTCGACGAAGTAGCGCGGTCTGCCACGCCAATGGAGCGAGGCGCGATGCATATAATCCTGCCCGTACGCGCGCGCCTCCTGGGGTGTCATATCCACCACCATTTGCGGCACCGTGACTGGTCGGCGGCGGGTGTGGATTTCCAAGGCGCTACGCACCAGAGCGCGCGCGTACGCGAGTTCACCGACAGCTTCTATGTCGGGATGTTGATCGAGCATCTGCTCCAGTAGCGTTGAGCCGGCCCGCGGCATGCTGATCAGGAAGATTGGTATGGGCTGGTCGGTCGGGGCAGCGCGCTCGCGCCGTTCGAAGAAGTCGCGATCGAACAGGCGGATGATCTCGTCGACTTCCGCGCTCAGGTCTTCATGCCTGTAATTGATTGTGTCTCTTCGAATGCGATTGCCGGTCTCAAAATGCCCGAAGGCGCGCTCGTACTTTTTGCGGTCGTGCCAGGCTCGACCCAGGGCGAAGTGTATCGGGGCGATGTTGCGCGGGTCGATCGCGATCTTGAGCGCCGAGTTCATAGTCTTGATGTCTTCGTCGGATAGGACCCTGTTCTTGATGTTCGCGAGCGCCCACCAGGAATCCCCATATTCCGAATCGATGACCGTCGAGCGGCGATAAGCCGCAATGGCGTCGTCGTTCCGACCGGCCCAGCGCAGGCTGTTGCCATAGCCGAGCCAGACCCTGGGATCCTCTGGGTGCTCGACTACGAGCTTCTCATGCTCGCGAAGGGCTTCCTCGTTGCGGCCGAGCTTGTCCAAGATCAGCGCCTTCGCACCGCTGAGCTGGAGGTCGCCAATTTTCTGCTCAAGGATGCTGACGGCGCTTAGGGCTTCGGCCAGCCGCTCTTGTTGATGCAGGACAGATGCGAGTTCTCGGTGCACGTCCAGCGAACGCGCCCCAAGCGCGATAGCCTGTCGAAGGAATTGCTCGGCCTGCACCAAGGCCCCCGTCCGCATCGCGATCGATCCGAGAAGCGCAAGGCCGCGCGGTTCGTTTCGATTTTCCCGAAGATGTTGGATGACGATGTTCGAGGCGGCCTGGAAACGGCCTTTTGAGAGCTCCTTCTCCGCCTCGCTCAGGCGAGGATATGCGGCAAGTAGCGTCATCGCTCACGATCTGCATAGCCGAGGATGGACCTCAAGCCAGGCGCTGCATATTCGACCAGCCGCTGGTGCTTTTCGGGAAGCTCGTCGGGCAGCGTGAGTCGGACGCCCGTCAGGTTTTCGCGAGCCGTGCCGCTTTGTCGACGGTCGGCACCAACTTTCACTCGCTCTCGCCAGTTCGCTGGGACGGGGGAAACGCCGCAGGCATCCAACAACGCGGAAAAATACGTCTCAGCCTCAGGCGTCTCGACATCCTTCACGTGATCGCGGAGTTCCTCGTATCGAACCGGGAAGACGTCCGAGGCGAGCCAGGCGACGACGTTCAATTCGTACATGTGGCTCAAGGATGGGACCACAGTGCGGATTCCGAAGATCATTAGCGTCAGGAGATCGTCCACGCTGATGCGGCCGCCCTTGAGGTGCTCGAGCTCTCCCTGGAACTCCTCGGATAGGTAGAAGCGCGCCCGCGAGAGCACCCAGTCGTGCGGATCGCGATAAAGCAGGATCTTTCGCACATGGGCCAATTCAATCGCGGGACCGTCGGTAAAGAACAAATGCCCGAAGCTCATATAATTGCGGGCAGGATCGAAGGCGTCGAGGTGCTGGCGGATATTGGGCCACTGGATGAACTGCTCGCGATATTGCTGCTCAATCGGAACGAACATCCGGAGGATGTTACGCAACAGGTGGCTGCCGCTTTTAGGGATACTGTTGAGGAATAAGGGCTGCCGGAGAGGGTCCGGGGCAAAGCGGACTGTATCCGCGTCCAGCGTGTCCGGCTTCACCTTGACGACGGCCTGCATAGCCACGTTTACGATTCCCAGAGAAAAGGGGGCGGCAGAATAGTGCCGCCCCCTTCAAAGCCAAGTCGGGGACCTTTAGAATTTCCTCGATACGTTGAAGAACACTCTTCGGCCGAGGAAGTCGTATTGCGACGTGGCAACGACCGGGCCGATCACCCCAGGGCTGCCGGTCCCGAAGAGACTGACCTTCGGCGGCCGTTTGTCGAAGATGTTCCGCATGCCCACCGTCATCTCGAAGTTCTTGCCGATTTCCTTGGTGATCGACGCGGTGTGATACCAAGCGGTCGGCACCTTCACATCGACGCAATAATGACCGTAGATCGGAACATCGGTGTCGTTGCCCTCGAGGTCTGTGCCCACGGAGTCCGTGCACAACTCGCCACCGTGGTTGGCCCGCCACTCCTTCTCGTTGCTCGCGCCGCTGAAGATTTCGGTTCCCCAGAAGAAGGTCCAGCCCCCACGCGGACGCCAGGTCAGCCGGAAGTCGCCAACCCATTTCCTCGTGCCCGTCCGGGTCGCATTGTCGATGTCGATTACGCCAAGCAAGTCCTCCGGTTGGTCCGGGAACAGGGAGAATTGTTGCTTGAGCGTCCAGCTCATGTTCGCCAGCAGGCTGAGCTGCCCTAATCCCCCCATGTTGTGCTGGAAGAGGCCGGTGACGTCGATGCCTTTCGTCTTCTGGTCGGCGATGTTGATGTACTTGTCGTTGATCACGCCGATTTGGGCGGGATCAGCGGCTCCCGGCCCAAGCCTGTTGAACAGCGCGCAGAACGGGTTGGGAAAATCGGCCGCTGTGTAACATTGCTGCAGGATCGCTCTCGCTCCAAGCTGCGAAACCTCGCCTTTAACCTCGATGTCGAAATAATCGACCGCGAGACTAAACCGGGTGTCCGGCAAGAAAGAGAAAGTCGGGGTAAGGATGACGCTCGCAGTCTTGGCCTTCGACGTCTCCGGATCGAGGACTCCGATACCGCCTTGCGAACGGACATTCGCGGAAACAGTGCCACCCGGGTAGTTGCCCGCCTCGGTCGGGGTCAATCCTAGGCCTATCAGCTCTTGAATGCAGCGATCGTGCTGCAGCTGGCCAATGTTGCCCTGCGCAAGGTTCGCGTCGACCCTGCGACAGGGATCGTTACGGCTGGCAGACACGAATCCAGACTCATTCGCCTTGAATTGCTCGAACAGTGCCGGCGCGCGGAACGACGTGCCGTAAGTGCCGCGGAAGCGAAGCCAGCGATTTAGAGCCCAATTCGCCCCGAGCTTGTAAGTCCAGTTGCCGGTATCCTTGTCGGTGACTCCGGTGTCGCGTTGCACGGCTTTGACGTTCGTGAGGCGCGCGGCCCCGCTGAGCGAGAGATCCCTGAAAAAGGGACGGTCCTTAAGAAGCGGGATCTGGATCTCGCCGAATAGTTCCTTGGTCGTGCTATGACCGGCCGTAATCCCGGTCGAACTGACTCCCCAAGCGTTGCTGTGGACCGGTTCGCAAGGATAAAACGGATAAGCGCCGCCATGACTCGTGCACCGCGGATCCGTTATCGGGATTGTCGGATCGTAATAAGGATTCGGGCCGGGGTATACGATGTCCCCTGGAGTATCGACGATCGAATCGCGCCGAGCCGTTACGCCCAGGGCGATTCCAACAGGGCCGGCGCCGGTCGGCATGTCGAACAGGTGTCCGGTTACGGAAGCTTCACCGGTTAGCTGCTTGTAAATCGTCTTCCCGGTGTCCCAATCGAACATGTAGTCGATCTGCTCGGGCGTCATCTCGCCGCGCAGCCAGAACGGGTCTCCGAACGGCAGGTCCATGCACTGCTTCCCGGAGAACGGAAGTGTCGTGCCCGCGCAGGAGGCGGTTTGATAGTAAGTAGAGTCGTAAATGTCCTGAAGGAACTGCTCGGATTTATAGAGGCCCTTGTTATGGCTGTACTGGACATAGGCGTCGTACGACCAGCCTTTGAGGAATCCGCCCAGGTCTCCCCGTAGACCGCCGACCCCGCGCCAGTAATCGACCTGTTGTGCGTGGTCGTAGTGATTGGTGATCGTCAGCGGGCTCAGCACGTTGTATCCGTGCCAGCCCTGACCCCATGGATTGTCGGGGTAGACGTCTTCGCCGTAGCCGTACGTCCACAGCTGCCGCCAGCCGTTCTGGTACGACTTTCGGCGATTGCCGAGGAATTCCGCATAGGCTTCGACGCCGTCGGTCAGTTCGTATGCGGCATCTGCATAGACTGTGTACCGGGTGGTCTCCGGAATGATCGACTGCTGCTCGACGAACGGGTGATAGTCGTTCTGAACGGCTTGCGACGCAGCGTCATAGCCGGTCGGGAACCATCCCGGTGGCCCAATGAGGGCGTTTGGCAGCGTCGGGTCCAGCGGTGGCAAGTTGAGATTCTCACCCGGATACTGGAATTGAAGCAGTGTAGGATTGCCGACGTACCGCCCCGTCGTCGTGTAGAGCTGACCACTATACTCGTATGCCCACATGTGTCCCCACGGCAGATCTTCGCAATGATACTTGCCGGTTCGCGGGTCGATCAGGTCGGCGCGCTGGCTGTGGCTTTCGTCAGTGAAGATGTAAGCCTCGGGGCAGCCGAGATAGGAGACGTCGCCTCGGCTGAGCTCATTCTGCCTATAATAGTCCAACGACACCATGACGTGGCCGCGGTCGAACGTCTTTCCCCAGGTTGCTGAGACTTGATATTGCGACCCGGCCCCTTTGATCGGCACCGACACGCCGCCGTCCAGCTCGATGCCGTTGGTGTCGGTCTTGGTGATGATGTTGACGACGCCGGCGACGGCGTCGGACCCGTAGATCGACGAAGCGCCCGTCTTGAGGATGTCGACGCGGCTAATGATCGATTGCGGAAGGACGTTGAGATCGAAGGACGAGACGCCGCCGCGCGTACCAGCCGGACCGGCCCGCCGCCCGTTCAGAAGCACCAGCGTGCGGTTCGGGCCAAGCCCGCGAAGGTCGATGGTCTGGCTGCCAGGACCGCCGTTGGTGACGAGGTTCGCCGAGATTGCCGCCGTGATCTGCGTGGAACCGGCCGCTATCGGCGACGACTGAAGAGTCTCCGCCGTATCGATCTTGCCCTCCCGGCGAGCGAGGGTCGGATCGATTGAAGACACGGGGTCCGGGCTGGTGAATTCCGGCTGCCTGATGCGGCTTCCGGTGACGATGATCTGGTTCCGGTCCGTCACTGCCGTATTGGCGCCAGAGCTGACTTCCGGATTCGCCGGCGGGCTCTGGGTGACCTGACTTTGGTCCTCGGGCGGCGGGACGGTGCTGGCGGGGGGAGGGGCTGGCGGCTGATCCGCGGTCTGAGCCCAGACGGGCGACGAGAGCAGTATGGCAGTCGCAGATACGCTTACGAGAAGGCTCGTGCGGGCGCGCACGTGTCCACGCTTCGATTTCACCATTACGACGTCCCCTCTTCACCGGCCGAACAGAGCCGGCATGGTCGGAGCAGAACTTCGCGCCGACATTAACTCGTGTCAACAGTGCAGCGCTTTTATCCATCTTGAATCCAATCTGAATGTGTTTTCCTGCAAAAGTCTCGTCAATTGGGTGGATCGTCCAACTTGCAAACCAACTAGCGGGGGCCCCAAGCTCTGTCCGACCGCTCTGCGTCCGCCTTGACCGATTGGCGATGCAACACTTAAGCGCGCCGCGATGTTGAAGGAAGGCGACGAGCGGCAAGCCATTGCGTCGATTGCAGAATCCGATCTGAGGGAAGCCTGCGAACGTGCGCGCAGTCTTGTTGCGCAACACCCGGACGACGAGGACGCAGCGGTGCTTCTTCGCGATGTCGTCGAACGATACGCCCGACACGATCCGCGCGAAGCGCCCGGCCCGCCGGAAGTCCATGCGTCAGTTGCCGATGCTCGTGACCTGATAGCGGCAGAGCGCCTGGAAGACGCTGAAATCCTGCTTCGGCGGCATCTGGGCGTGGTGAGAAACGACCCAGCGGCCATGCACTCCATGGCTGAAATCGCTGCGCGCTGCGGTTTGAGAGAAGACGCAGAACGAATTTTGCGCGAGTCAGCGCGGATCCATGCAGGGTCGGCCGATGCCTGGTTCGATCTCGCTGCGACGCTTTACCGCATCGCCCTCAGGAAAGATTATCCAGAATATGTGCATCGGGCCGTCGCCGCGCTCGACGAAGCATTGAAACTGAAGCCTGGCCATGGGGCTGCCTTGGCGCTCAAGGCATCGATACTCGTGCAAACGCGCGGGATCAGCCTGGCGCTCGAAAGCTACGAGACGCTCATTCATCTCAACCCGCAAGTCTCACTTCACTGGGTCAACTACGGCTTCGTTCTGAAAACCGTTGGACGGTTCGGCGAGGCCGTCGCAGCCTATCGGACTTCCTTGGCTCTCGATCCTCAGAATGGCGCCGCGTGGTGGAGCCTTGCCAATCTGAAGATTGCGCGGTTCTTCGCCAATGATATTGCCGAGATGGAATCGATCCTCGCCGCCGGAGATGTGCCGGACTATGCCCAGGTCGAAATTTCATTCGCGCTGGCGAAAGCGCTAGATCAACATAAGAGATACGAGCAGGCGGCGGGTTTGCTGGCCCGGGGCGGCAAGTTGCGCACTGCGCTCCAAGTATCCGAGACGGACATTGTCACGGGCGACAGCAGGTTCGCAAAATCTGTATTCACTCATAAATTTTTCGAGGAGCGCCGGGGATGGGGCGACCCTAGTCCGGACGCCATCTTCATTGTCGGGATGCCGCGGTCGGGATCGACTCTAGTGGAGCAGATCCTGTCTAGCCATCCGGCCATTGAAGGGACCGAAGAGCTGTTCATCGTTCATCAGATCTCGAGGGAGCTGGCAGCGATCTTCCCAGGAAAGGGGCCGGCGGAAATCATCGACTCACTCGCCGAGCCGGACTTCCGTCACATTGGAATGCGGTATCTTGAGATTGCGGCTCGTTCGCGAAGGACGGAGCGGCCTTTTTTCACCGACAAGAATCC
>Ga0207679_10001188_pt1 | contig 16563 bp, 9 predicted proteins | sample KBSC73metaG_FD_184320 | JGI IMG/M metagenome (GOLD analysis project Ga0207679, IMG submission 184320) | Corn rhizosphere microbial communities from Kellogg Biological Station, Michigan, USA - KBS C7-3 metaG (SPAdes) (version 2) | ecosystem: Host-associated > Plants > Roots > Rhizosphere > Soil ... | reverse complement strand
GCTTCGTGGAGGCACTCGTCCGCGGAGCCCGAGCCGCGGGACTGCCCGAGCCATGGATCCTGCAACTCGCCGACAAGAGCTGAACAGCGACGCCTGCACCCCACGCGGCGCGCGGCAGCTCACGCCAGCGGCCGGTTCGCCTCGTTGATAGCGGCCGGTCGCTCGCCGGGCTGCCCCACGACCGAGGACCGTGACCCGGTGTCACACAGTCCCCACGCGGGCCGAGACGACGTCTTGCGTCTTGCCCTGCCCTGCTGGCTAGGGTGCCGCGCCGATGCGGACCCCGATTTCCGTCCTGCTCATCCTCGTCGCCGGGTGCAGCGGTGGTGTCTCCTTGACCGACGCGACCGCCCCGACGGTTCCCGGGCCCCGAGGGGGGCCCGCGTCCGGACCGCACGATGGCGGGAGCGACACACTCCCCTCCGACGCAGGCCCGGATGCCGGCGCAACTGACCCGGACGGCGGCCCCATCGCCGGGGACCCGCAGCCCACGCCGCCGCCGGAACCGGACCCCGTGCCGGCCCCACCGTCGCCTCCGCAGAAGGTTTCCATCTTCCCGCCCGACAGCCCGTGGAACACGCGCATCGACGATGCGCCGGTGGATCCGAGCTCCGACGCGTACATCGCCGAGATGGGCGCCGACGACCCGCTCACCGCCGCCTGGGACGCGGATGGCAACGGCATCCCCTACGTCGAGGTCGACGCGGACCAGCCGATGGTCCGTATCTCTTACTGGGGCTGGCCGAAGGAGAGCGACCCGGGGCCGTTCCCCATTCCCTGGGGCGCCCAGCCGGACCCCTCGCTGGACGCGCACGTGATCGTCGTCGACCGCGAGCGCGGCTTCCTCTACGAGCTCTTCCAGGGCTCACGGAATTCGGACGGCTCCTGGAGCGCCGCCAACGGAGCGAAGTGGGACCTCCGCTCCAACGACACCCGGCCGCTCCGCTGGACCTCGGCCGATGCCGCCGGCCTGCCCATCTTCCCGGGCCTGGTCCGCTGGGACGAGGTCGATTCGGGCTGGATCGGACACGCGCTCCGCTTCGTGGTGGGCCACAGCCAGAAGGGGTTCGTCTACCCGGCGACCCACGCCGCCGGAAGCTGCTCCCTGGGGTCGGACTGCCCGCCGATGGGGCTCCGGGTCCGCCTGAAGAAGGACGTGGACATCTCCGGCTTCAGCTGGCGGATGCAGGTCATCCTCCGGGCGCTCAAGCAGTACGGGATGTTCGTCGCCGACAACGGTGGCGGAACGAGCTTCTGGCTTTCGGGGGCCCCCGACTCCCGGTTCTCGAACTCGGAGACCCGGTCCCTCCGGGCCATCAAGGGACGCGACTTCGAGGTGGTGAAGCACGGGCCGATCAGCGCCCAGTAGGCGACCGGTCGGGCCAGCCGAAGCCCACTTCCGGGTACAGCGCGTCGGCAATGCGCAGCAGGCGCGTGTCGAGCCGGCGCGCCCCCAGCGCCTGGTAGAACCCGTGCGCCCGGGTATTGGCCTCCAGCGCCCAGACCAGCACCGGGCACAGCCGCTTCGCCGCGAGCCATTCCATCGCTACCCCGACCAGGGCGGCGCCGTGGCCGCGCCCCTGCTCGGCAGGGTGGACGTAGATGGCCTCCACCTCTCCGCGAAAGCCGATGGGGTCGCCCCGGGACGGCCCGGCGGTGCAGAAGCCGATGATTCCCGGCCCGTCCACCACGTGGGTGATGCGGCGGCGGTCGGCCACCACGGCCCGCCAGCTCTCGGCGCTCCGCTCCATGTCGAGGGCATCCAGGAACGCGTCCGGGAGGATGCCCCGGTAGGTCTGTTGCCAGGTGAGCACCTGGACCCGGGCGATTCCCGGAGCATCCCCGGAGGTGGCCGCCCGGATCTGGGGAGCGAGGAGGACGGTCACGCGCTCTTCCGCTCCTCGGCGACGTCGCGGGCGAAGAGCGACTCCAGCTCGCGGCGGGAGCGCTCGCTGATCTCGATGAGCTTCTTCTCGTCCCGCTGGTACTGGAAGGACTCCTGGAGCATCCGCTCGTCGTACTCCCGGAATCGATCGAGCGTGCCCCGGGCCTCCGAGTAGCTGAAGCCCAGCTCCTGGAGGACGTCCCCGGTCAGCTCCAGGCTGGAGAGGTAGGTCTCGCGGATGACGTGGGTGATGCCCAGCTCCAGCAGCTGGTAGGCGTGGTTGCGGTTCCGGGCCCGGGCAAAGATGACCAGGTGGGGGAAGTGCTCCTGGACCTCACGGGCGGTGCGGACCGAGGCCTGCACGTCGTCGATGGCCAGGACGAAGACCTGCGCCTTGTCCGCCCGCGCCGACCGGAGCAGGTCCAGCCGCGAGGCGTCGCCGTAGAAGACCTTGCTCCCGAAGCGCTGGAGGAAGTCGATCTGCGCCGGGTCGGCGTCCATGGCGGTGAAGGGGATGCCCCGGGCGCGCAGCACCCGGCCGACCACCTGCCCGAACCGCCCGAAGCCCGCGATGATGACCGGGGTGTCTCGCTCCACGGTGCGATCATACGGCCGGTCGTCGCGGGTGCGGAGCCGGGGCGCGAGGAGCTTGTCGAAGGCCAGGGCGAACAGGGGCGTGAGCGCCATCGACAGGCTCACCACCAGCACCAGGGTGTCTCGCAACCCGCCGGTGAGGATCCCGTAGGAGACGGCGAGGGCGAAGAGCACGAACGAGAACTCGCCCCCCTGACCGAGGAGCACGCCGAGCTCCCAGGCGGGCGGCCATGCTCCCAGGACCCGGCGCCCGAGCGCGGCGATGGACACCACCTTGAGGGCGGTCATTCCCATCACCAGCCCGAGGATGAGCAGCGGGCGCTGGAGCAGCAGCTCCACGGTCACCGACATCCCCACCGAGATGAAGAACAGCCCCATCAGCAGCCCTCGGAAGGGCTCGATGTCCGCCTGCATCTCGTGCCGGTACTCGGAATCGGCGAGCAGCACCCCGGCCATGAACGCCCCCAGAGCCGGGCTCAGACCGACCGCGGAGACCAGGACCCCGGTCCCGACCGCCGCGAGCAGCGCCGAGGCGGTGAACACCTCCTGGCTCCGGGCCGAGGCCACGAGCCGGAAGGCTGGCCGGAGCAGTGTTCGGCCGACGAGGATGATGACCACGACCGCGCCAGCCGCCTTCGCCAGCGTGACCCAGGAGGAGTCCATCGGGCTCTCGCTGGAGCCGAGCAGGGGCAGCACCGCCAGGATCGGAATCACCGCGAGGTCCTGGAACAGGAGGATGCCGAACGCGGTCTGGCCCATCGGGGTGGCGAGCTGGTTGCGCTCGCCCAGCAGCTGCAGGCTGAAGGCGGTGGAGGAGAGCGACAGTCCGAGGCCGGCCACCAGCGCCGCCCGCCAGGAGAGGCCCAGCGCGAGCGCTCCGAGCGCGAGGACCGCGCCGCTGAGCGCCACCTGCGCCCCACCCACTCCGAAGACCCGGGCCCGAAGCTCCCACAGCCGGTGCGGCTCGAGGTCGAGCCCGATGAGGAAGAGGAGGAGCACGACCCCGAGCTCGGCCACGTGCGCCACCAGCTCGGTGTCCGGCACGAGCCCCAGCTCGTGCGGGCCGATCAGCACCCCGGCAACCAGGTAGCCGAGCACCGAGCCCAGGCCGAGCCGCTTGAAGAGCGGGACCGCGACGACGACCACGGCCAGGAAGAGGAGCGCCTCGCGGATCCCGAGCATGCCAGGCGTTCTCAAAGCACGGGGTGACCCGGGTTCACAACGCGTCCGGCCGGGGGGGGCCGGGAGAAGTGGCGCAACGGACGGAGACGACGCCCCGACGAGGCTCGCTCAGCGCGATGTCTCCGGTGAGAGGAGCCACTGCACGGTGAGCGGGGGCAGATCCACTGCCACCGAGCTGGACAGCCCGTCCCAGGCCGTGGCCTCGGTGGTCACCAGGGACGGGCCACTCCGGTCACCCCCGCCGAACGCGGCGGCATCGGTATCCAGGATGCGCTGCCACGCGCCGGAGAGGGGCACCCCGAACCGGTAGCGCGGCCAGGGCCGGTTGGCCAGGTTGGCGAGACAGGCGATGGCGCGGCCACCCGGCTCGAAGCGGAGGAAGCCGTAGACGTTGCTGCTCGCCGAGTCGGCCTGGATCCACCGGAACCCCTCGGGGCGATCGTCCTGTGCATGAAGCGCCGGCTGCTGCAGGTAGTGCCGGTTCAGCGCACCCACCAGGGCCTGGAGGCCCGCGTGCAACGGGTCTGCGAGCAGGTGCCAGTCCACGCTGCGGTCGTGGCTCCATTCCGCGGCCTGGCCGAGCTCCCCGCCCATGAAGAGCAGCTTCCGGCCGGGATGGGCCCACATCCAGGCGAGGAGCGCTCGGAGATTGGCCGCCTTCTCCGCGTCGTAACCGGGCATCCGGGCCCACAGCGAGCCCTTCATGTGCACGACCTCGTCGTGGGAGAGCGGGAGGACGTACCGCTCGCTCCAGGCGTAGAGCAGCCCGAAGGTCAGCTGGTTGTGGTTGTGGACGCGGAAGAGTGGGTCGGTGGAGAAGTACTTCAGGCTGTCGTGCATCCACCCCATGTTCCACTTCAAAGTGAACCCCAGGCCGCCCTCGGAGACCGGAGCAGTCACCTTGGGCCAGGCGGTGGATTCCTCTGCGATGACGTGGACTCCCGGGTGCCGCGCGCGGACCGAGGCGTTGAGCTCGCGGAGGAAGGAGATGGCCTCCTCGTTCTCCCGGCCGCCCCACCGGTTGGGCACCCACTCGCCCTCGCGGCGCGAGTAGTCCAGGTAGAGCATCGAGGCGACCGCGTCCACGCGAAGGCCGTCCACGTGGTACTCCTCGAGCCAGAAGTGGGCGTTCCCCACGAGGAAGTTGCGCACCTCGTTCCGGCCGAAGTTGAAGACGTAGGTGCCCCAGTCGGGCTGCTCGCCCTGGCGAGGGTCGGCGTGCTCGAAGAGTGCCGAACCGTCGAAGCGGCCCAGCGCCCAGACATCGCGCGGAAAGTGTCCCGGCACCCAGTCGATGAGGACGCCGATGCCCTCCTGGTGGAGGTGGTCCACGAAGAAGCGGAGGTCGTCGGGGTGTCCGAACCGGGAGGTGGGCGCGTAGTAGCTGCTGACCTGGTACCCCCAGGAGCCGCTGAAGGGATGCTCGGCCACGGGGAGCAGCTCCACGTGGGTGAAGCCCAGGTCCTGGCAGTAGCCAGCCAGCTGGACCGCCAGCTCCTGGTAGGTGAGCGGACGGTTTCCTTCCTCCGGGACCCGACGCCAGCTGCCGAGGTGGACCTCGTAGACGCTCATCGGGCGGGCCCAGAGGTCGCCGCGGGCGCGCTGCTCCATCCAGCCCTGGTCGCGCCAGGCGTAACGGTCCAGCGCGTGGACCACCGAGGCGGTCTGGGGCGGCACCTCGGTGCGGAAGGCGTAGGGGTCCGCCTTCAGGAACGGCGGGCCGCCGCCAGACGGCCGGATCTCGAACTTGTACCGGGCCCCGTCACCCACCTCGGGGACGAAGAGCTCCCAGATGCCCGAGCCACCCATCCGCCGCATCGGGTGAAGGCGACCGTCCCAGCCGTTGAAGTCGCCCACCACCGAGACGCCGGCTGCGGTCGGCGCCCAGACCGCGAAGGCGGTGCCGGCCGTTCCCCCGTGGAACGTGGGGTGCGCCCCCAGCCGCTCCCAGGGCCGCTCGTGCCGGCCCTCGTTGAGGAGATAGAGGTCCAGCTCCCCGAGCGTGGGCCAGTACCGGTACGGGTCTCCGAGGGTGAAGCGCCGGCCGCCGGGGTAGCTGACCGCGAGGTGGTAGGGGCCGACCGCGCGCGGGGCGCGCACCTCGAACAGCCCCTGCCCCAGGGGCCGCATCGGCCATTCGTGCCCGTCGTCGGCGACGACGGTGATGCTCTCCGCCTCCGGCCGCCAGGCGCGGATGATGGTCCCGCCGCCCGGCTCGGGGTGGGCGCCGAGGACCTGGTGCGGCTCCGGGTGGTGGAGCGCGCGAATGGCGTCGAGCGCGGCCCGGAGCTCCGGGTCCACCGTGGCGGCAGCGGTCATGCCAGCGCCTCGGCGGGGATGGGAGCCCAGTCGGGCCGCATCTGCAGCTCGTACCGCAGCTCGTACAGCGTCTTCTCCAGCTCCAGCACGTCGAGCATCGTGCGCGCCTCGGTGTCGCTCGCCGGGAGCAACCCGGTGCCCTGGACGGCGGCCTTCCATCCCCGGAGGAAGGCCCCCTTGGTCGCGCTCTCCGCCCGCTTCCGGTCCGCCGGCCCCAGCCCCGCGACGGAGGCAGCGTAGGAGAAGGAGCGGAGCATCCCTGCCACGTCGCGGAGCGGGGTGTGCTTCTCCCGGCGGGCGGCGTAGGGCCGGGCCGGCTCGCCCTCGAAGTCGATCACCATCCAGTCGTCCCCCGTCCAGAGCGCCTGCCCGAGGTGGAGGTCCCCGTGCTGGCGGATCTTCTGTCCGGACGGCGCGAGGGAGGCGAGGGCTTTCGCTCGCTCGGTGAGAGCATCCTGCCGGTCGGCCAGATGGGGGAAGCGCGAGGCGGCCAGCGCCAGGGTGACCCCCAGCTCACCGACGATCGAGCTGCTCCAGCGCTGGAGATCTTCCTGGTGGATGGGCTCGGGGGCGAACGCCGGGTCGGTGTCGTCGGAGGCCAGGACGCGATGCAGCTCGCCCACTCGCTGCCCCAGCCGCTCCAGCCGGTTCAGCACCTCGGATGCGGGCTGAGGCGAGCGCCGGAGCAGGTGGGTGAGGTATTCCCAGCCGTCGCCCTGGTTGGGAACGAAGTCGTAGAGCAGGGCGAGCTCGCTCGCGCTGGGGCCCTCGAGGGTGAGCGCCGCCAGCAGCTGGGGCGTGGAGTGGAACCCGTGCGTGGCGAGGAAGCGCCCCATCTCCACCTCGGGCGACAGACCCACTTCCAGCTTGCGCAGGACCTTGAGGAGGACGCGGTCGGCGACCACCACGCTGGTGTTGCTCTGCTCCACGCCCAGCTGCCGGACCGATGGTTCCCGGGGCAGCGAGGCCAGCACCTCCCGGCCGCGCCCGATGGTCTCGGCCCGCACCGTCACGTTGGTCCCCACCGCGACTCGCCGGGAGTCCCGGGCGAAGTCCAGGACCGCCCGGGAGACCGCCGGATCCTCCAGTGCGTCGCGCAGCTGGCCGTCCGGCATCCGCTGGAGCAGGACCAGGTACGTCTCGGGCGCGCCGAGCACGTAGCTCACCCGCACGATGCTCGCCTCGGCGTCCGGCGCGGACTGGAGCGGGATTCGCTCCAGCACCTCCACCTTGGCGATCGGGACTCCCTTCCCGCCGAACCAGCGCTGGAGCTTGAGCCAGCCGGTGAGCTCCTCGATGTTGACGGTCATGAGGCGCTCCCTCCCTCCGGTGGCTGCAGCCGGAACCAGTAGACACCGTACTGGCCGAGCGCGAGCTGGTACGGCCGGTCGGCGATGGTCGGGAAGCGTGTCTCGGCGAAGAGCTCGATGGGCGTCCAGCCCTGCCAGGCCGAGAGGTCCAGCTCGGCGGGCTGCGCTCCGCGCGCCATGTTGTACACGCAGAGCAGCGTCTCCTCGGGGGCGATGCGGATAAAGGCCATCACCTTCCGGTTGGGGGGGTTCACGAACCCGAGCTTGCCCATCCAGAAGGCCGGGTGCTGCTTGCGGACCCGGATGATCTCCCGGACCCAGTGGAGGAGCGAGGCAGTGGACGCTTCCTGGGCCTCCACGTTGAGCGCCTGATACCCGTACACCGTGTCCGCGATCACCGGTGCGAAGAGGCGCGCGTAGTCGGCGCGGCTGAACCCGGCGTTGCGGTCCGGCGTCCACTGCATCGGGGTTCGCACCCCGTTGCGGTCGCCGAGAAAGATGTTGTCTCCCATTCCGATCTCATCGCCGTAATACATGACCGGGGTTCCGGGGAGACTGAAAAGGAGGGAGTGCAGCAGCTCCAGCCGGCGCCGCCCGTTGTCCATCAGGGGAGCGAGACGCCGGCGGATGCCGAGGTTCAGCTTCATCCGCGGGTCCTTGGCGTACTCGCGGTACATGTAGTCGCGGTCCTCGTCGGTCACCATCTCCAGCGTCAGCTCGTCGTGGTTCCGGAGGAAGATCGCCCACTGGCAGGTCTCTGGAATGTCCGGTGTCTGCTGCATGATCTCCACGATGGGCGTCCGCTCCTCGCGCCGCACCGACATGAAGATGCGGGGCATCACCGGGAAGTGGAACCCCATGTGGAACTCATCGCCGTCGCCGAAGTAGACGCGGACGTCGGATGGCCACTGGTTGGCCTCGGCGAGGAGCACCCGGTTGGGGAACTCGCGGTCGATGATGGCGCGCAGCCGCTTGAGGAAGGCGTGAGTCTCGGGGAGGTTCTCGCAGTTGGTGCCCTCGCGCTCGAAGAGGTAGGGCACGGCGTCGCAGCGGAAGCCGTCCACGCCCATGCGCAACCAGAAGCGCATGATGTTCAGCATCTCCTCCTGCACCTCGGGATTGTCGTAGTTGAGATCCGGCTGGTGGCTGAAGAAGCGATGCCAGTAGTACTGCTTGGCCACCGGGTCCCAGGTCCAGTTGGAGCGCTCGGTGTCGGTGAAGATGATCCGCGCGCCCTGGTACTTCTGGTCGGTGTCGCTCCACACGTACCAGCTGCGCTTGGGGCTCTCCGGGCTGCTCCGTGCCTCCTGGAACCACGGATGCTGATCGCTGGTGTGGTTCATCACCAGCTCGGTGAGGATCCGGATCCCTCGCGCATGAGCGGCGTCCACCAGATGCTGGAAGTCCTCGATCGTGCCGTAGTCCGGATGGATGGCGTAGAAGTCGGCAATGTCGTAGCCGTCGTCCCGGAGCGGGCTGGGGTACATCGGCAGGAGCCAGAGGCAGTTGACGCCCAGGTCCTGGAGGTAGGGGAGCTTGCTGATCAGCCCGTTGATGTCACCCTTGCCGTCCCCGGTGGAGTCGAAGAAGGCGCGGATGTGCAGCTCGTAGATGATGGCCGACTTGAACCACAGCGGGTCGTCGGAGGTCATCGGTCGCTCAGGTGAGGGTCAGTAGAAGTAGTCGAAGGCCTGCTCGGTGCGGGGCGGAGCGCGCACCGTCCACACCGCGGCCGGCTTCTCGGGGGTGAGGATCACGGTGGCCGCCTCGCCGCGCCAGAGCTGACGCTCGCCGCCCAGTCGCTCCTCCACCTCCACCACCTCCCGCCCCGCCAGCCCGTAGCGCTGCAGCGGCAGCCGCAGCTCGACCTCGTGAGAACGGTAAGGATCGAGGCTCACTGCCACCAGCACCTGGCTCGTACCGTCCTCGGTCCGCTTGCCGTAGAAGATGACCTGCGGATCGTCGCACTCGAAGAACTCCAGCACGTCGTCGCGCTGGAGCGCCGCCTCGGCGTGGCGAATCTCGTTCAGCCGGCCGATCCACGGGCGGATGTCGCCCGAGCGGCGATTGCGCCAGTCCACCAGCTGGTACTTCTCGCTGTCGCGGTACTCCTCGCCCTGCAGCACCGCCGCATCGCAGAACTCGTAGCCCGAGTAGATGCCGTACGACGCCCCCAGGGTTGCGGCGAGCGCGACACGGATCCGGAAGGCCGGTGGGCCGCCGCGCTGGAGGAACTCGGGGAGGATGTCCGGAGTGTTGGGCCAGAGGTTGGGCCGCATCGCGTCCGCCCACTCCGGGCGCCGCAGCTCCTGGAAGTACTCGATCAGCTCCTGCTTGTGGTTCCGCCAGGTGAAGTAGGTGTAGCTCTGGCTGAAGCCGAGCTTGGCCAGGGCGCGCATCAGCTTGGGCCGGGTGAAGGCCTCGGAGAGGAAGACCGCGCCCGGATCGCGCTCCCGCGCCTCGCGGAGCAGCCATTCCCAGAAGGGCAGGGGCTTGGTGTGGGGGTTGTCCACGCGGAAGATTCGGACGCCCTTGTCCATCCAGAAGAGGACCACCTCCAGCAGCGCCGGCCAGAGAGTGGCCCGGCCGGGCCCGAGGAAGTCGAAGTTGACGATGTCGTCGTAGCGCTTGGGCGGGTTCTCGGCGGTCTTGATGGTCCCGTCCGGCCGGTGCTGGAACCACTCCGGATGCTCGGTCACCCAGGGGTGGTCGGGCGAGCACTGGAAGGCCAGGTCCAGCGCCGTCTCCAGGCCGTGCTCCGCAGCGCGCCGGACGAAGCGCTGGAAGTCCTCCACCGTTCCCAGCTCCGGATGGACGGCCATGTGGCCCCCCTCGCGGGCCCCGATGGCCCAGGGGCTCCCCACGTCGCCGGGCTCGGCCCTCGGCGCGTTGTTCCTTCCCTTCCGGGCCGTGCGGCCGATGGGGTGGATGGGCGCGAGGTAGACCACGTCGAAGCCGAGCCGCTCGATCTCCGGGAGCAACGCCTCCGCGTCGCGGAAGGTGCCGTGGCGCTCGGCGTGGGCGGCGCTGCGGGGGAACAGCTCGTACCAGGCGCCGCTGCGGGCCCGCTCACGCTCCACCAGGACCGGGCGCTCGAGCGGATCGCGCCGGCCGATGCTCCGGTCCGGGTACCGGGCCGCGGCATCGACGACGCGCGCCTCGGTGGCCCGGCCGATGCCGTCCATCGGCGGACCCTCGAGGATGCTGGCCGCTTCGTCGAGGAGCTGCGCATCGTGGCTGGCGTGCACCGAGTCGGCGCGCGCGGCGCAGGCGCGCAGCAGCGCGGCGCCCTCGAGGAGCTCGCTCTGGACGTCGCGGCCCACGGCCACCTTGCGTTCCAGCTCGGAGACCCAGCTCCGGTAGAGGTCCGGCCAGGCCTCGATGGTGAACACCACCCGCCCCGGCGGGCCGAGGGTGACGTCCGCGGCCCAGCGGTCGTTTCCCAGCGGGTGCATGGGGCTCGCACGCCAGGGGCCGGCGTCGCTCTCGGGGGAGACCTGTCTCCACCAGACCACGGCCGCGAGGACGTCGTGTCCCTCCTTGAAGATGTCGGCCTCGACGTGGAGCGGATCGCCGGCGATGCGCTTCACCGCGGAGCGGCCGCCGTCCAGCTCGGGAGTGACCGCCTCGATGACCATGCTCGCCGCGCGGCCGGAGCTCTCGGCGGGGCGGACCACCCGCGGTCGGACCGGGGTCGGACCGCGCTCGGAGTCTCCGCCGTCTCCGGAGGTGCCCCGGGCGAGGGGAGTGGGCGATTCCTGGGGGGCGGTCTGGTCCCGCACCGGGGCGGTCTCGTCGTGCCGGGCCCCCCGCACCCCGGGGACGCCTGCGGGACCGCGCCGGGGCGCGGTGTTGTCGGGCTCAGGCATGCTGGGACCCAAGCTGTACACGATGCGATGGACGACACTCCGGAGCACCGAGCGGTGCGGGAACTCGGAGTGTTCACCGCCGAGCGGAGCGGTGCCAGCGGACCCCCTGTGGGCACGCGCGCCTTCCGGCTACCTCGATGCGCGGGCGCGCGCCTCCTGGTCCAGGGCGGCCTCCGTCGCCCGGAGCAGCGGCTCGGCCGAGACCGGTGAACCGGTGGCGTGCACCATCCAGACGTCCGGCGTCACCCGGCCGAACGAGGCAACGCGCTCGAACTCCGCGCCCAGCCTCGGGCCGGCCAGCTTCTCTCCCAGCTGGAAGGCGATGACCCTGCCGAGCGGGTACGCCGGCAGGTAGAGGAACGAGGGCGCGATGAAGTGGGAGTAGATGCCGAGCAAGGTGGAGTCCTTCCCTCCGAGCACCGGGGCATAGTGGCGGTTCCACAGGTCGCGGGCGAGGCCCACCGTCGCCTCGCGGAGCTGTGCAGCCGTCGCCTCGGGGTGCTCGTACATCCAGTGCCACACCGCGATGTCCAGCAGGGCGACACCGGAGATCTCCCACGCCTGCCAGAAATCGTTGAGGACACGGAGCCGCTCGTCGGCGGCGGTGGGCTTGCCCAGCCCGAGGAGCTCGAGGTCACGGGCCTGGAAGACGAAGGCCAGCGCCTCGGTGAAGGCGTTGCCGGGCACGCCGGCGAGGAGGGTGCTGTCCACCTCGTAGAGCGAGAAGAGCTGCTCCACGTTGTGGCCCATCTCGTGAACCGCGATGTTGTAGCCCTTGTAGTCCATCCCTCCCGGGGCCACCCGGGTGCGCAGATGCGGCAGGTCGCCCCGCCGCGCGGCCTGGAGCGCATGGCCAGAACCGCGGGCCGGGTCCACCACGATGTGCTCCGCCAGCCACCTTGCCTTGGACGGCGTGAAGCCTAGGCCCCGGAGGAGCCGCGGCATGTCCTTCGCGTATGCCTCGGGGGTGGGGTACCGCTTCCGGGTCAGCGCATCGAGCTTCGCTTCCGGGTACCGGGACCGCGCGAGGAACCCGGCGTACCAGAGGTCGTGCGGCTCGAGCGGCCGCCCCAGCCGCTGCTGGACGAGCGTGGCCACCTTCGGCACGAGCGGCGAGGAGACGATCGATTCCAGCAGTGCCCGGAAGCGGGGCTCGGGAATCTCGTAATCGAGGCGGAACCGGCGGTCCATCTCGGTGGGCGCGAAGGGCGAGTCCTGATCCAGCCGCCGCGCGGACTGGAAGTTCCTGCGGAGGTGGGCGTAGCGGGTGTCCGGCTCTCGCTCGGCGGACACCACCAGCGGCGGAACACCCTTGCCGGTCTGCGAGGCTGGCCGGGGCTCGACGTCGCCGGTCGGAGCGGCGACGACCGTGTTCTTCACCGGGTCCCAGTCGAGCCGCGGATCGTCGATGACTGCCCGAGGAATCTCCTGGGTCACGATGCGCTCGATGGCCGCGCGGAGGAGCCGTTGCCGGACCAGGCCCGCCGGACCCTCGGCGTAGTCGGCCTTGATCTGGTCCCGCAGGTTCCAGTGGCTGAGCAGCCGCTTCCCCTTCGGGAAAGGCCGCTGTCCGTCGGAGGCCACCAGGTGATGAACCCAGAGGTTGTACCCGGCGATGTAGGCCTCGGCGGCGGACAGCGCCTCGGCGCGCTGGGCAAGGGCCGCGCCGGAGGGGCGAATGGCGAACCGGCCCGCCAGCCGGGCCTCGGCCCACCGGGTGCGCGACCAGCCCGGCCCCTGGGTCACCATCTCCTCCAGGCTGTCCAGCGGCCAGTTGAGGAGGACGGAGAAGGCGACCTTCGAGGAGAACAGGTCGTCCTGGAGGTGGGCACCGGGATCGATGGCGGCGAGCAGCGCGTCGATGGGAAGCTCGGGGCCTCGCTCGAGGTCCGCGCCCGCGCGCCAGGTCCTTCCGATCTCCAGCAGGTGTCCATCGGAGGCCTCGAAGGCCTCGGCCAGGCGATCGCGAGTGCGTGCCAGCACCGCGGGGTCGGCGATGAAGGCGGAGAGGACGAACTGCTCTCGCGCCTTCGCGTCGCCGTCCTCGGCGCGCCAGAAGGCGAGCACCTGCTTCACCCCGCGCTCGGCCAGTGGCCGCGCGCCCTCGCCGTGGAGGCGCACCAGGGCTTCCACCAGCCCGACTGACGACTCCGCCGGTGCGGCGCCCCCGCCGGGCGTCGGAACCATTGGGACCTGTGCTGGAGCCGGGGCGCGGACGCTGGCCTCGGCGGGAGTGGTGTGTCCGGACGGCGACGCGGCGGGGGGACCTCCCGGCGAGGCACAGGCACAGGCGGCCAGGATCAGGAGGGGCGGCTGTGTGAGCGTGGGGCGCATGGACCGCCCAGATTAGGACGGCGCGTTCACGTCCGTCCTTGCTTCCTGAGGCCCGCTCGCTGCACCTCTGAAATCAAACGGTCGCTCCAGGCTTATCCCGCCGCACCCGGGTCCGGTCCGAGTGTCGTTCGCCCACCTCGTCCTCCTCGCCACCGCCGCGGCGTCGCCCACCCCCGCCGCCCAGGGACCGATCCGTGCGGCGCGGACTGCCGAGGCCCCGAAGCTGGACGGCCGCCCGGACGACCCGGTGTGGCAGCTCGCCCCGCCCTACACCCAGTTCCTGGAGCAGTACCCCGAGGAGGGAAGGGTGCCGCCGTCCGAGTTCCGCACGGAGGTGCGGGTCCTTCACGATGATCGCACCCTCTTCATCCTGGTCGTCTGCCACGATCCCCAGCCAGGGCTGGTCCAGCGGCAGCTGGGACGACGCGACACCGTCCTGGTCGGGGACGCGGTGGAGATCGGCATCGACTCCACGCACGACCGCCGCACCGGCTGGTACTTCGGGGTGAACGCCGCGGGGGTGCTGCGGGACGGCCTCTTCTACGGGGACGTCAACCTCGCCGACACCTGGGACGGGGTGTGGGACGCAGCGGTGGCAAAGCTGCCCGACGGGTGGAGCGTCGAGCTCGCCATCCCGCTCGACATCCTTCGCTTCCCGCGCGCGCCCACCCAGGAGTGGGGCTTCCTGGTCCGGCGCACCATCCACCGGACGCACCAGGTCTTCGACTCGAACCTCGTTCCGAGGAGCGCGAACGGGCTGGTCTCCCGCTTCGGGACCCTCATCGGGCTGGACGATCTCGTTCCGCACCGGGCCTTGGAGATCACCCCTTACGCCACGGCCCGGTTGCAGCTCCGGCCCCAGTACTCTGACCCGGTGCACCCGACGCCCCGGCTGGTGGAGCCGTCCGCGGACATCGGGGCGGACCTGCGCGTCGGCCTGACCTCCGACCTCACGCTCAACGCCGCCATCAATCCGGACTTCGGGCAGGTGGAGGCTGACCAGGTCGTGCTCAACCTCAGCAACCAGGAGCTGTTCTTCCCGGAAAAGCGCCCGTTCTTCACCCAGGGGCTCGAGCTCTTCCAGCCGGTCGGGGCGGAGTTCAACCAGCTTGGCAGCGTGCCGATGCAGCTGTTCTACAGCCGGCGCGTGGGCCTGGAGACGCCCATCCTCGCCGCGGCCAAGGTGACAGGCACCGGATGGAAGGGGCTCGACATCGGCATCCTGGACGCGGTGGTGATGGGCGCCCCCGACTCCGGGAAGAAGGACGTGGCGTACCTCGACGACCCCGACCCGGACGATGCCTGGGTCCACCAGGTGGAGGGCAACCCCGACCGCCGCCTCCAGTTCCACCTCCAGCAACCGTTGCACGTCGGCTTGAACAGCGCGCTTCCTCGGGAGCCTCCGGTCTCGCGAAATTACTTCGCGGCGGTGGCCCGTCAGACCTTCCTCGGCCACTCCTCCGTCGGGCTGACCATCACCTCGGTGAACCCGCTCCATCCTCGCTGCACCCATGCCGACATCCAGCGCACGCAGGCGATGCGGGACGCGCTACCGGTCGCCATCCAGGACAACAGCGCCAGTCCCATCCGCTGGGACGAGGTCCCTGCCTATCCCGGCGCCCCGCTGCTGAATGACTGTGCCGGCTTCGGCGGGACCACGGCCGGTCTGGACCTCAATCTCCGCTCGAACGACGGCGAGTGGGTGGCCCTCGGCACGGCGCTGGGGAGCCGGCGCATCGGTGGCCCTGCCGAGGACGTCCTGCGGGACGGGACGGTGATGCACCCCGGAGACCTCGGAGCCGGCGGCTACTTCGTCGCCGGCAAGGTCGGTGGCGAGGGTCTCCGCGCCTACGTCAACGGCCGTTACTCGTCACCGAAGCTCGACCTCGGCGCCAGCGGCTTCTTGCAGAGCCAGAACCAGCAGTCGATCCAGGGCAATCTCGCCTATTACCGGAGCCGCGGGATCGGCGCGCTCCACGAGCTGCAGGCCAAGCTCTTCGCCAGCACCTGGTGGACGACCGACGGACAGTGGACCGCGCGCGGCAACTACGCCGGCCTGGAGCTCTCCACCATCCTTCCTGGCTACCAGCAGCTCGGCTGGGACGTGAGGCTCGAGATTCCGCGATACGACGTCCGGGAGATCGATGCCTACGGCGTGCCCTTCGAGCGGATCGGAGACGTGGCCTCGTCGCTCTGGGGAAGCACCGACCCCAACCGCCCCGTGGTCCTGACCGGCTTCGTGTTCGGCGCACGCAGCTTCAAGCAGGGGCCCGGCGGCCCGCTCACCGCCTGGGGCACGGAGCTCACGCTCTTCATCCGTCCTGTGGCCTGGTCCGAGACGCAGCTCATCGGCCACTACGAGCACAACCCGCAGGGTTACCGGTACGTCGATTGTCTCGGCACCGGTCAGGGCGTCTGCGCGAAAAAGGGCGTCGACGACACCCATCGCAACCGGTTCCTCTTCGCGCGCCAGGACCCGAAGATCCTCTCGCTCACGCTTCGCCAGACCTTCGTGTTCGCGTCCCGGCTGACGCTGCAGATCTACGCGCAGCTCTTCAGCGCGGGCTCGCACTACACCGAGTTCGCCACGGCATCCGCCAGGGCGGGGGAGCGCATCGACCTCGACCAGCTCGCGGTCCTCCCCGACGGCAAGCCGGCGGACGTGGACAACCCCGACTTCCACGAGGCAGCCTTCAACCTCAACGTCGTGCTGCGCTGGGAGTACCGGCTCGGCTCGACGCTGTACCTGGTCTACACGCGGAACCAGTCGGTGCTCGGGGTCGCCCCGGGCCAGGACCCCACCTCGGGGCTCTTCCCCCTCCGGCTCGGGCCCGGGCCAGCGGTGGATACGTTCCAGGTGAAGTGGTCGTACTTCTTCGACCTCTGAGCCCCTGGCTCTAGAGCCCCTGGGGGGCCTTGGGCTTGTCCCGGTAAAAGAGGATGAGCGAGTAGCAGTGGAACTCGTTGTCGCTCGACTGGCACACGACCCGATCCACGACCTCCAGATCGGCATTGCTCTTGAGCCAGCGGGTGACGTTTTCCCCCAGCTCTTCGCGCTCCCGCGCCTTGG
>Ga0207679_10001186_pt1 | contig 16571 bp, 6 predicted proteins | sample KBSC73metaG_FD_184320 | JGI IMG/M metagenome (GOLD analysis project Ga0207679, IMG submission 184320) | Corn rhizosphere microbial communities from Kellogg Biological Station, Michigan, USA - KBS C7-3 metaG (SPAdes) (version 2) | ecosystem: Host-associated > Plants > Roots > Rhizosphere > Soil ... | reverse complement strand
GCGTTTCACGGTGTAGCTCGTCGCGCCGGTCGAGGCGGTCCAGGTCAACGAAACCTGTGTGCTCGACGGCGTGCCCGCGAGGCCGGCCGGAACGGCGGGAATGGTCGTTCCGTTCGCCTGGGTGCTGTTCGCGCTGGAGCCGGAGGCGTTGGTGGCGACGACGACGTAGTAATAGGTCGTGCCGTTGGTGAGGCCGGTATCCGTGTAGCTCGTGCCGGTGAGACCGGAGGCCACGGTGGTGTAACTGCCGGTGGGGCTCGTCGCGCGAAGGATCGTGTAGCCGGTCGCACCGGTCGAAGCCGTCCAACCGAGCGCGACCTGGCCGTTGCCGGCGGTGGCGGTGATTCCGGTCGGGGCGGCAGGAACGGTGAGGACGCCGGTCTCGGCGGAGCTGGCGCTTTCGCCGGTGCCGTTCACTGCGGTGACGACGTAGTAGTAAGTCGTGCCATCGCTCAGCCCGGTGTTCGTGTAGTTCGTGGCGGTCACGCCGGTGGCGACCGTGGTGTAGCTGCCGCCGCTGGTGGTCGCGCGCTTCACGTTGTAGCTCGCGGCGCCGGTCGAGGCGGTCCATGAAAGCGCGGCTTGTTGCGCGCCGCCCGTGGCCGTGAGGCCGGTCGGGGCGGCCGACATGGTGAGCGCGCTGACTTGCGAGGGGTTCGTGCTCTCGCTGTTCGTGCCGGTCGAGGTGACCACGTAGTAGTAGGTCGTGCCATCGCTCAGGCCGGTGTCCGTGTAGCTCGTCGCGGTCACGCCGGCGGCGACGGTCGTGTAGCCGCTGCCGCTGGTCGTCGAGCGTTTCACGTTATAGGCCGTGGCACCGGCGGCGGCGGTCCAGGTGAGCGCGATCTGCTGCGTGCCACCGGTGGCCGCGAGGCCGGTCGGGGTGCCCAGGGGTCGCGCGGAACCTTCCGCCGAGGCGGGGCTGGTGCCGACGCTGTTGGTCGCGGTTACGATGTAATAATACGTCGTGCCGTTGGTCACGGCGGTGTCCATGTAGCTCGTGGCGGTGAGGCCGCCCGTGAGCGTCTCGTAGCCGCTGCCGCTGGTGGTGGAGCGCTGGATCGTGTAGCTCGCGGCGGTGTTGGCGGCGGCCCAATTGACGACGACCTGTCCGGTGGTGGCGCTCGCCGCGACGCCGAGTGGCGCGGAGGGCTTCCAGCCGGGCAGGCTCACATTGTCGAAGGTCGCGGTGCTAAGTTGCGAGGCGCTGCCACCGCAGACCGCCAGGCCCACGGAGATCGAGCTGTTCATCGTGATCGTGACGTTGCCGAGGCTGGTCCAAGTCAGGCCGTCGGCGGAGCAGGAGGCGGTGAACACGTCGCCGGCTCGGGCGAGCTTCAGCCAGACCGGCACGGTCTGCGCCGAGGAGCCGGAGGTCGTGGTGGAGCCGCCCACGGTGCCGCGGGAAGCCATGCTGGCGACGGACAAGGCGCGGTCGAACAACGCGGCCACCGATTTCGCGTCGGGGTTCAGCGTTTCGCGCATGATGACGCCGACCTTCGCGTTGGCGGGCGTGCTGGAGAGCGTGGCGACGCGGGCGATCACCGCGCCGTCGCCGGTCATCGTCAGGCCGGAGAACTGGAACGAATCGGCCGTGCCGCCGATGGCGGTGCCGGAGCCGTTGACCGTGAAGGTGTCGCCGGCCGTCGAGTAGGTGGACGATCCCGCGAGGGCGACCGTGCCCACGTCGGAGCGGGCCCAGACGGTCGGCAGGCCCAGGTAGGCGGACGCCTCGGCGGAGTTGGAGCTCTCGCCGGTTTCGTTCACCGCGGACACCTTGTAATAGTAGGTCGCGCCCACCGTGGCACCGGTGTCGGTGTAGCCGGGGTCGGTGACGGTGGCGATCGTCGCAAAGGAGCCGCCGCTGGTAGTGGCGCGCTTCACGTTGTAGCTCGTCGCGTAGTTGGACTCGGCCCAAGAGAGGGCGACCGCGCTTTCGGCTCCGGTCGCGGCGAGACCCGTCGGAGCGGTCGGGATCGGCGGCTGCGGCGTGGCGTCGAGCTGGGCGGAGAAGGGACCGTCGTAGATGGAGTTCCCGGCGGAGACGACATAGTAGTAGGTCGTGCCGTAGGTGAGACCGGAGTGGAGATAGCTCGTGCCGGTGAGGCCGGTGGCGAGCGTGGTGTAGGGGCCGCCGCTCGTGGTCGCATACTTCACGCTGTAACTTGTGGCATTGGTCACGGCGCTCCAGGTGAGGTTGAGCGTGAGCGGGCCGGGCGCGGCCGCGAGGTTTTGCGGCGCGGCGGGGGGCGCGGCGAGAAGCGCGATGTCCGAAGCGCTCAGCGCCTGGCTGTAGATGCGGAATTCATCCAGGGAGGCGTTGAGGTAGGGGTCGGAGCCGAACTGGGATTTGCCGAGGTAGTTCAGCGTGGTCGTGCCGAGATCGGAGGGATTGAGCGCGATGGTGCCGGAACCGGCGAGGGAGCCGTTGACGTAGAGGGAGACGGTGGTGCCGGAGCGAACGACGGCGACGTGCGTCCACGTGCCAGTTGGCAAGGCGATGGCGGTGCCGCTGACGCTTTGTTCGCCAACGGATGGGGTGCGGATGCCGAAGCGGAGTTTGGCGGCATTCGGAGCAGTCGGAGTATACTGCGTGGTGAGATACATGTAGTTCGTCGTGCCAGTGCCGAAATCGAAGATGCGCTGCCAGGTGGCGAAGGCGTTGACGTTGATCCAAGTGGAGATGGTGAAGTTGTTCACCCCGCTCATGACGCCGGAAGGAAGCGTGGCGTGCTGGGAGGATGCCGAGGCGAGGGTCAGGCCGTTGCCGAGCCTGCCGGCGGCAAAGGCGGGCGCGTTGACGAGGGTGGCGTTGCGGCCGGAGCCGCTGGAATCGGCGGCGACGGAGCCGGAGCTTTCGTCGAACTTGAGGCGCAGGCGCAGGGGGCTCGGGGTGACGGCGACCTCGGCGGAGTCAGGGCCGGAGCCGTCGGCGTTGGCGCCGCTGACAACGTAGTAATAGGTGACGCCGTTGGTGAGGCCGGTGTCGGTGTAGGTGAGGGCGGTGACGCCGGTGGCGACGGTGGTGTAGGAGCCGCCGCTCGTGGTGGAGCGTTTGACGGTGTAGGTGTCGGTGGCGTTGGGGAGCCAGGTGAGGGTGGCTTGGGCGTCACCTTGGGCGACGGCGAACTGCATCGGGGCACCGGCGGCGGGATGCGCGAGGGCGTTGATTTCGGCGGCGCTCATCGCCTGGCTATAGAAGCGGAAGTCGTCGAGGGTGCCAGTGAGATAGGGGTCGGCGGACCACTGGGATCTGCCGAGATAATTGAGCGTCGTGGCCCCCAGGTTCGACGGCCTCAAGGTCAGCCCGGTATTGGTTCCAACCGATGTGCCGTTGATGTAAAGGGTGCCCGTCGTGCCCGACTGGGTTAACGCGACATGCGTCCACACTCCGGTTGGCAAGGTGTAGGTGGTGTCGATTCGTTGAATGGTTCCGCCCGACACGATTTCATACCGCATGAACCCGGTGGCCGAGGCTTTCGGGCAAAGTTCCATGTAGTTGTTCGTGCCCGTTCCAAAATCGAAAATCCGGTTGTTGTTGGACGCACCATCTAGCTTAACCCAGGTGGAGACGGTGAAATCGGTCACCCCGCTGGTGATGCCGTTGGGAAGCTTGGCATGTTGGGAGGCGGTGGCGGGAAGCGTGAGGGCGTTGGCGAACTTGCCAGTGGCGAAGGTCGGGCCGTTGACGAGCGTGGCGTGATTGGCGCGGCCGCTGGAGTCGGCGGCGGTGGTGCCGCCGGTTTCGTCGAACTTGAGCTGGACCACCAGGGTGCTCGGGGTGGCGGAGACCTCGGTTGTGGCGGGACTGGAGCCATTGGCGTTGGCCGCGACGACCACGTAGTAGTAGGTGACGCCGTTGGTGAGGCCCGTGTCGGTGTAGTTGGTGGCCGTGACGCCGCTGGCCACCGTCGTGTAAGGGCCGCCGCTGGTGGTCGCGCGCTGCACGGTGTAGCTCGTCGCTCCGCCGGAAACCGCCCAGCTCAAGGTGACCTGGTTGGCACCTAGGACCATGGTCAGACTGGTCGGGGCGGCCGGGGGGGCGCTCGGGGTGGTGGCGCCCGCCTGCGCGGAATTGGCGCTTTCACCGCTACCGTTGATCGCAGAGACGACGTAGTAGTAGGTCGTGCTGCTAAGCAGACCGGTGTCCGAATAGCTCGGAGTGTTCACACTCACGGCAACGGTCGTGTAGGGCCCGCCGCTGACGGTCGCCCGCTTGATGGTGTAGCTGACCGCGCCGGGGCTGGCCGTCCATGAGAGGTTGATTTGGCTGATAGAGGTCGCCGTGGCCGTCAGGCCAGTCGGAGCGGCCGGAACTGGCTGCGGTGCAACGCCAATGCTCGGCGTCCAGAGCTGGCTGTCGCCGCCGGTGTAGGTCGATTGGACGACATTGGCCCCATCAGCGGTCGAGCCGCCGCTGACCTCTGCGACCAAGCCGCTGTTGGCGGAAGCGATGCGGTAGAAGCCGTCGCTCTCCGGGTGGATCGTCCAGAGCTGGCTCGTGCCTCCGCTGGAGGGTTGGATGACCAGATTGGCGCCCGCGTTCGAGGTACCTCCGTTATCGATCACTTTGGCGCTGGCGACGCCGGTGGCGCGATATTGGCCGTTACCCAGCCAAGCGATGTCCCACTGCTGGCTGTCGGCACCGCTCCAGCCCGACTGCACGAGCGGGGTACCGTTGGTGGTGGCGCTCACAGCCGCGACCTTGTGGCTCTTGCGGTTGACGAGGCGGTAACGGCCGTCCGGAAGGGTGTGTCCGCTGTCACCCCACAGGCCGAGGTCGCCGATCGCCACGCCGCCAGCGCCGTTGTTGGCGGTGATGTCGATCCGGTAATAACGGTAGGCGGTGGCGTTACCGATATCGTAGGTATTCATTCCCATCCGAATAGTGAAGGACTGGTTGCTCTGGGAATCGAGGGTGGTCCAGGTGGAACCGTCTTGTGAGCCGAGGAAGTTCCAGCTCTTGGGGTCGCGATCCGCAACGTCGGCGCAGTTGATCGTGTAGCGTTTGACGACCTGCGCGTTGCCCGCGCCGAAATCATACTGGAGCCAGCCCGTGGGCGAGTTGGAGCCATACCATTTGGAGCCCGGGTCGCCGTTAAACGCGTCGTTGGAGCCGCCCACTTGAGGGCCGCTATTGAAGCTCGCCGTCGCGGTGCCGCCGAAGGCGAGGTTGACCATCGGAGGAGGAAGCAGAGCGGCCCCGAACTCGGGGGAGTTGCCACTCGTGCCGACAGCGTTTTTCGCTTGAACCACGTAGTAATAGGTGGTGCCGGCGACCGCGGACGTGTCCACGTAGCTGGTCTTGGCGGCCGTGAGATCGCTGGCGACGACGGTGTAGCCGCTGCCAGAGGTGGTGGAGCGGAGAATATCGTAGGCGGTGGCGCCAAAGGAGGCCAGCCAGCGCAGGGTGATGGCTTTGTTGGAGCCGCTGGCGAGGAGGCCGACCGGGGCGGCGGGAGTCGTCACGAGGCCGCCGGTTCCGCCCGTGAAGGCCACGTTGGAGAAGGTGGCGGTGGTGGCCGTCGTGTTCCCGCTACATGCGAACAGGCCAATGTAGAGGGTGGACGGAAGATTGCCGTAGTAGGTGCAGTTCAGAGGCGACCAACTAGTGCCGTCCGGAGAAGCGAAGGTGGTGAGCTGCTTACCCCGGCGTTCGATCTTGATCCAGTAGGGCAGGCCGGGAGGCCACTCGTGCGAACGATCGTCATAGCCGCCGCCTCCCCAGTTTTCCGTCCAGCCCCGCATGTGGGATTGCATCAATACGGTGGCTGCGGGTACCGCTCCGATCCAAGCGCGCTGCCCGACGGTGGGCGTGAGGTTGTCGCGGATCATCAACCCCGCCCTGCCCTCGTTGGACCCTGAATAGGTGATCGAGTTAACCTTGGCCACCATGGCGCAGTCGCCGGTCATCTGAGTGTAAGCAAACTGGCAGTCGTCCGTCGTGTCGCTCCAGACCCCGTTCCCGAGTCCGGTCATCGTCCATACGCCGTTCGCATACGAGGCGCCGCTGCCCGCGGTCTGGTTGCCGAGCGTGGTCAGGGTCAGGCCGCTCGAGGCCAAGGAAACCGCCGGAAAACTGGCCGGTGCCGCGGTGGCGGTGGTGAAGTCGGCGGTCTTGGCATACATGAAATTGCCGCCATCGACATTCTGTTCTGTCATTTTGCGGTCGATCCATGGAGTCGGGAGACCGAGGCGGTTTTTATACGCGTTTTGGAGGATGTAAAAGGCGCCGCGATTGGCGTTGTAGAAGTAGGGGTTATTGTTCATCCACTGCCAATCAATGGTACCCAGGGGAATGTAGGGGTTATCCGTGGTAAAGGCGTTGCGTGCGTAGTATTCGCCGCAGGCCAGCAGCCGGTTATCCAACTCGGAGAAGAGGTCCACTCCTTGCTTCCATGCGACTTCGGCGGTGAAAGCCAAGGCGTTGAGGGTGCCGAAGGCGTGGCCCATGTCGCGGCCCGTCTCGCCCACCTGGCCGGTGGGCAGGGTGTCGGTCAGACCGGAGCCATGGAAGGTGCGCGTCAGGTTGACGATTTGGTTGAACTTCTCGGTGTCGTCGCAGAAGACGGCCATCGCGATAGCTGCCTCCGAATAGATGGCGCCTTTGTTGGCGGGCCCAAGGGTGTTGCCCCAGGCAAGGGATGCCGGTCCGAGGACGTTCTGGAAGTAATTCTTGACCGCGGCCGTGTCGGCGGACGTCCAGCCTGGCCAAGTGCCGCGCAGGATGCTGGCCCCGCCGCCGTAGCAGACTGCGTAGTCGCCGAGGTCGAGACCGGATTCATTGCCGGTGAAGCTGGTATGGGTGTTCGCCCACGCGAGGAGGATGTCGTGCGCCTTCTGTGCATAGGCGGCATTGCCCGTGAAATACCACATCCGCGCGAGATTATATACGGCGACCATGTCATTCCTCCATGCGCCGAGGTATTGATCGTAAGCCCCCTTCCGGCTGACATTCACGAACGGGCCGTTCATGACATAAGTGAGCTGGGATTTGCCATCGCCCGAGAGCACGGCGTAGCCCTGTTTCCACGGCTCCCGATTAAGGTTGGCCTTGATCGTGTCCAGTTCCTCGAGGGTGCAGGGGATTGAGGGGTGGGTGAAGGCCTGCGCCTGGGGCAGCCCGAGGACGAATGGCAACACGAGCGAAGCCAGCCACTTTCTGAAAGATTTGCGCATGGGAGTTTTGGGTGGGTTTTCCAGGTAATTTTGAGTTCTCAGGCCGTGCGGGGAAAAGCTCCGCGGGGCCAAGAAAAGAGGTGACGCCCTCTCACGTGGGGGGCGATCCGGCGGGATCTTCGCGGAGCGTCCGCTCGCGAAGAGATGGCTCAATGAGGGCTCGCGCTCACCGGACCACCGGACGGCGGAATCCAGCGAGGGAAGATGCATGGGCAGCAGCCAGGCAAAGGCCGTCTGCCGACATTCGCAACAAACGCGTCCGCGTTAAGGCGACCGCCTGCAAAGGAGGCGCGCCAATGGAGGGACGAAGAAACCGGATCGGGCTCTTCATAAGGGGTTTTGTGGGAATTTTGGGCTTTGGCCTAAAAAAGGCCGACTCGGGTTTGAGCCAATTCAACCACATTACTGCGAAATGCCCTTCCAGAGGGCAAGAGCCGCGCAACTTGCACGATTAAGTGAGCCACTGAAATGGAGCGCGAGCCCACGGTCGCTTGGTCGTGCGGATGCGTTCGGGAATCGGAAAACGGCAAAAAAAGGCCGCCGCCAAAGGGAATTGGCGGCGGCACAGGATTTGTCCAAATGACACCGAATTTATGGAGCGGTGGCGGACATCAGCCATTGCTGATTCACCGCGCCGCTGTCGGTCCACTGAATGATCGCCGCTCCGTCGGCGGTGCTGGCGCCGCTCACGTCGGCAGCCTTGCCACTGTTCACATTAAGGAGCTTGTAGGTGCCATCGCCCGCGGGGATTACGGTCCATTTCTGGCAATTATTATTGTTCGACGGCCAGATCTGGACGGCCGCGCCGTTGCTGGTGGAGGCGCCCGTGACTTCGAGCAACTTGCCGCTGGCCACGCCGGTCAGCTTATACTGGCCGTTACCCAAGTGAGTGAGTGCCCACTTCTGGCTATCGCCGCCGTTCCAGCCCCACTGGACCGCATCTGTTCCATCGGCGGTGCCGCCGGAGACGAGGTCGATGACCTTGTTGCTCTTACGGCTGACAACGCGGTAGGTGCCGTCCGGAATGGTTTGTCCGCTGTCGCCCCACAGGCCGAGTTCGGAAACCGCCACGCCCGTTGCCCCGTTATTGGCGGTGATTTCGAGCCGGTAGAAGCGGTAGGCGGTGGTGTTGCCGATGTCGTAAACCTTCTGCTGCATCCTGTAATCGAAGGTCTGGTTGCTGGCCGAGGCGAGCCAAGTCCACGACACGCCGTCCTGAGAGGCGCGGAAGTTCCAGCTCTTCGGATCGCGCGTATCCACGTCGGCGCTGTTGATCGTGTAGCGTTTGACGACCTGCGCGTTATTCGCGCCGAAGTCATACTGGATCCATCCCGTCGGCGAATTAAAGCCGAACCACTTGGAGCCCGGGCTGCCGTCGAAGGCCTTGGCGGGGCCCTCCGTGGCGGAGTTTTGGTTGTCGCTGGCCGTCGAGGTGCCGCTGAACGCGAGGTTCACCATTGCCGCGGGGAGCAGCGCCGCGCTGAACGAGGCCGAGGTGGCGTTGCCGGCGGAGTTTATGGCGCGGATCGCGTAGTAGTAGGTCGTACCTGCGGCTGCTGTCGTGTCCACATAGCTTGTGGTGGCTGCGGAGAGGCCGCTGGCGATCGTGCTCCAAGTGCTGTTATTGGGAGAGCGAAGCACCATATAGCTGGTGGCGCCAAAGGAGGGCAGCCAGCGCACGGTGATGGCTTTGCTGGAGCCGCTGGCGAGCACGCCCGCCGGGGCGGCCGGAGCGGTTACGAGGCCGCCGGTGCCGCCGGTGAAGGCGACGTTGGAGAAGGTGGCGGTCTGAGCCGTTGTCGTGCCGCTGCAGAGGAACAGGCCGATATAGAGGGTGGACGGGAGATTGCCGTAATAGGTGCAGTTCAGGGGCATCCAACTGGTGCCATCCGGAGAAGCGAAGGTGGTGAGTTGTTTGCCCCGGCGCTCGATCTTGACCCAGTAGGGCATGCCGGGAGTCCACTGATGCGAGCGATCATCATATCCGCCCCCTCCCCAGTTCTCGGTCCAGCCGCGCATGTGGGATTCCATCAGTATGGTGGCCGCGGGAACGACGCCGATCCAGGCGCGCTGCGAGAAGGCGCCGGTAAGCGTGTCGCGGATCATCAGGCCCGCCTTGCCGTTGTTGTTGCCCGAATAGGTGAAGGAGTTGACCTTGGCGACCATGGCACAGTCGCCGGTCATCGTCGTGTAGGCAAACTGGCAGTCGTCGGTGGTATCGTTCCAGACGCCGTTGCCGAGGCCGGTCATCGTCCAGACGCCGTTCGAATACGAGGCGCTGCGTCCGGTGGTCTGGGTGCCGAGCGTGGTCAGGGTCAATCCGCTCGAAGCCGGCGAAACCGACGGAAAACTGGCCGGTGTCACCGTGGCGGTGGTGAAGTCAGCGGTCTTGGCATACATGAAGTTGCCGCCATCCACGGGCTGTTCCTGGAGCTTGCGGTCGATCCAAGGAGTAGGGAGGCCCTTGCGGTTTTTGTAGGCGTTTTGGAGAAGGTAAAACATGGCGCGATTGGCGGTGTAGGGGCCGGCCGCATTGTTAAACCAGGCCCAATCAATGGTGCCGTAGGGCACGTAAGGATTGCCGGTGGTTAGGGTGTTGCGGGCGTAGTATTCGCCACAGGCGAGCAGGCGGTTGTCCAATTCGGAGTAGAGGTCCACACCTTGCTTCCATGCGACCTCGGCAGTGAATGCCAGGCCCAAAAGAGTGCCTTGGGCGTGGCCCGCATCGCGGCCCGTTTCGCCCATCTGGCCGGTGGCCAGGGTGTTCATCAGGCCGGAGCCATGGAACGTGCGGTAGAGGTTGAGGACCTGATTGAACTTCGCGGTATCGTCGCAGAAGACGGCCATGGCGATAGCGGCCTCCATGTAAATGGCACCTTTGTTGGCGGGCCCGAGCACGTTCCCTCCGCCAAGCGAAGCCGGCCAGAGGACATTCGAGAAGTAGTTTTGGACTGTGGTCGTATCGGAGGCCGTCCATCCGGACCAGGTGCCGCGCAGGATGCTGGCGCCGCCGCCGTAACGGTAGGCGTAGTCGCCAAGGTCAAGGCCGGATTCGTTGCCGCTGAAGCTGGTATGCGTGTTCGCCCACAGAATGAGGATGTCGTGCGCTTTTTTCGCGTAGTTGTCGTTGCCGGTGAAATACCACATAAGCGCCAGATTATAGACGGCTTGCATGTCATTCCGCCATGCACCGAGGTTGGCGTCGTAGGATCCTGCTCGACTGACATTTGCGAACGGTCCCTGCATCGTATAGTTCAGCGAGGAATGGCTATCGCCAGTGAGCACGGCATAGCCGGACTTCCACGGCTCCTGATTCAGGTTGGCCTTGATGAAAGCCAGATCTTCGCTGGTGGCGGGAATGCAGGGATGGGTGTAGGCGTGGGTTTGTTGGAGTCCGAGGACGCAGGGTAGCGCCAAGGACACCAACCAGTTTCTAATGGGTCGGTGCATGGTTTGGGTATTTTTTGGTGTTTTGGATTCTCAGGCCGCGCGGGGAAGAGCCCCGCTCGGCCAAGGAGAGTGGTGACGCCCTTTCATGTGGGCGTTTCGATCCGGCTACCGAACCTCCTGCAAGGAAGTCGTCAGCTTGCGGAGGTTCGAGATCTCCTCGAGCGCTCGCTCGCGGAGGGTTGGCTCGGAGAAAGCTTCCGCCCACTGAAGCGCGGCGGTGGAGTCCTGGAGTGCCCACTGATGGAGCACGGCCATGGCCGCTTCGTTTTGCACGTTTCCCGGTGCCAAGCCGGAAACGAGTTGGGCCGCCGCGGCGGGATCCGACTTGGAAAGTACGAATGAGGCGCTCGACAACAAGCGCTCCCGCCATTCGCCCGGCGGTTGTTCGCGCGCCCAATCGATGACGGTTTCACATTCCCGCTCGCACCACCGCATGGTCAGGCACTCGAGCAATCCAGCTCCGTCGCCCTCGTCCGCGCCATGGTCGAGCGCGAGCACGACGGCCCGGCGCGGGTCTTTTTCCGCCACGACCAGACAAACGGTGGAGCGGGCGGAACGCCGCACGGAGGGATCTTCCAGCGACGAGACCCAGTTCAGCGCCGCCTCCGCGTCCCGCGCGGCCCACCCGGAAAGCAGATCGCGCACAAGGCTGTCACGCTCGCTCCGGTCTCCCAGCGTGAATGCGTGGACCAGCGCCCGGGCCGGATCGGCAGTCAGCGGTGCATGATCGATGACACGTTCGTTGATCGTTTCGCCAACGCGGGAAATCTCCGCGCCCGATTGTCTCGCGGAGACGGGGCTTCTCGTGATTGATCCGTCCGAGCGGACGAATGCGAGGACGACAGCCGCGCAAAGCCCGCCGGATGCCGTCAGCATCCATCTGGCCCGCGACGGGGGCAGCCGGCCAATTGCAGGGCAAATGGCCACAATGGGGTTTTTCATTAGGTTTTTTCGGCGATAGGATTTTTGAACTTTGATCCCAATGGGATTGGTCCAATTGAGAATTCTACTGCCGAAAATCCCCAAAGCGGGAAAGCCTCACGCCACTTATTCGGTTAAGCCTTTAAAAGGAAAATTGGAGATTTGGGGATAGGATATTCGAGTTTGGAGCCAACTCGAATCCGCCTCCAATACCTCAGGACGCCTTTAAAAAACCTCGCATCCAGAAAAAATCGCGCCCATGCGTGATTGATTTCGAGAACCGGTTTTTGTTCTCGAGTCGAGGTTTCCAGAGGTGCCCATAAATCGTTGCCAAAATTGCACCGTTTTTTCGGATTTCGGCGGATTTCAGCGCACACCGGCGGACTTTCCTCTTTTCCCCCATCCTGCCGAAAACCCTTTGAAACACAGACACTTCTTTGAATGAGAAGTGGTCGGGACGGCCAGATTCGAACTGACGACATCCTGCTCCCAAAGCAGGCGCTCTACCAGGCTGAGCTACGTCCCGTGACGCGGCGGGAACGTGGGCGATCCTTCGCCGGGGATCAAGAATTTCCGCCGGGAAAACTCGCCTGCCGCTTGTCTCCCGCGACGCCCCCCCCTAGGCTCCCGCCCATGTCTTCCAGCTTCGGGCACTTGTTTCGCATCAGCACCTTCGGGGAATCCCACGGCGGCGGAGTCGGCGTCGTGATCGACGGCTGCCCGCCGAACATCCCGCTCGCCGAAGCCGACATCCAGCGCGAGCTCGACCGCCGGCGTCCGGGCCAGAGCGAGATCGTCACGCCGCGCAAGGAGGACGACAAGGCGGAGATCCTTTCCGGCACCCATGGCGGCGTCACCCTCGGCACGCCGATCGCCATCGTCGTCCGCAACACCGACCAGCGCCCGTCCGCCTACGAGGAAATGGCGGTGAAATACCGGCCGTCGCATGCCGACTACACCTACGACGCGAAATACGGCCTGCGCGCGCCGTCCGGCGGTGGCCGGGCGTCCGCCCGCGAAACGATCGGCCGCGTCGCCGCCGCCGCGGTCGCCCAACAGGTCCTCAAAGCCCTCTGCCCCGGCATCGAGGTGCTCGCCTGGGTGAAATCGATCCAGGACCTCGACGCCGAGGTCGATGCCGAAACCGTCACGGCCGACGCAATCGAAAGCAACATCGTCCGAACCGGCGATCCGGCGATGGTCGAGCCGATGATCGAGCTGATCAAAACCGTGCGCGCCGACGGCAACTCGGTCGGCGGCGTGGTCGAGTGCGTCGTCCGCGGCTGCCCGCCCGGCTTGGGCGAACCGGTGTTCGATAAGCTGGAGGCCGAGCTGGCCAAGGCGATGCTCTCCTTGCCCGCGACGAAAGGCTTCGAAATCGGCTCCGGTTTCGCCGGCACCTTGCTCACCGGCCGCGAGCACAACGATCCGTTCCGCATGGTCGACGGCAAGGTCCGCACCACCAGCAACCGCTCCGGCGGCATCCAGGGCGGCATTTCCAACGGCGAAAACATCGTCTTCCGAGTCGCCTTCAAGCCGACCGCCACGATCATGACCTCGCAGGAAACCGTGACCTCGTCGGGAGAAAACACCGAACTCGCCGGTCGCGGCCGTCACGACGCCTGCGTCCTACCGCGCGCCGTGCCGATGGTCGAAGCCATGGCCACGCTCGTCATCTGCGATCACCTCCTCCGCCAGCGCGCCCAGCGCGGCGGATTCGACGCCCGCTGATGCCCGATCTCCAGTCAGTTTGGCAATCGATCCAGGCGGGCGGCGTGCCGCAGCTCAGCCTGGGCTCGGCCGCGCTGATCGTGTTCGTCGTCTGCGCCGTGCTCGTCTTCCTGCGCGGCATGCTGCGCATCCTGATCGGCTCGGCGGTGATCGCCGCCAGCATCTACGCCGCGCTGTGGGCGGTGCGCGAGGCGCCCGCGCTCGGCATCCGCTACACCGGCGAACCGCGGGCGTGGATTTCCACCGCGCTGCCGGTTGCCGTCGGCCTGCTGACGTTCCTCGTGCTGCGCTTCGTCATCCGCTTTGTGGTCAAACCCGGCGGCGAAAAGCGCACGCTCGGCTCGCGCTTCGCCGGCCTCTTCCTCGCCCTGATCCCCGCCGCCCTGCTCTGCCTTGCCGGCGCGCTGGTCGTGCACCACTTCGGCTCGATCGCCGAAATCCGCACCTACGCGGAAACGTCCGCGGGACAGGGGCAATCGGCCGTTTCGTCCTTCATCCGTGATTTGAAACAGTCGCTCGAAAAGGCGATCCCCTCGTCGGTCCTCGGTTTCCTCGATCCCGCCACCGACCAGGCCCGCCTCCAGCTCGCCAAGTGGATCGCCCGCGAGGAAACCGCCGCGCCGAAAGCCAAGCCCGCCAAGGAGGAGCCGATTCTCCGCGCGATCGTCGTCGACGAAAAGGAACTCCGCGAGCTTGCCCGCGAAAAACGCTACGGCACCCTGCTCCAGCACCCGAAGATCGACAAAGCCCTCGCCGACCCGCGCGTCCAGAAAGCCCTCGACCGCGCCGACCTGTAGGCGATTTCAAATTTCAAATCTCAAATTCCCCAGATGCCTTACCTCGTCACCATCGGCCTCGAAGTCCACTGCCAGGTCAAAACCCGCACCAAGATGTTCTGCGCCTGCCGCACGTCGTTCGCGGAGGACCCGAACACCAACACCTGCCCGGTCTGCCTAGGCCTGCCCGGCGCGCTTCCGGTGCTCAACCGCGAGGCGATCGAACAAACGCTGCTCGCCGGCCTGATGCTCGGCTGCGGCTCGCCGGAACTCTCGCGCTGGGACCGCAAGAACTACTTCTACCCGGACATGCCGAAGAACTACCAGACGACGCAGATGGACTTCCCCCTTTGCCTCGGCGGCGGCGTCCCGCTCTACGAGCATTGCTACCCGACCGACGCCCGGAAGAACATCAAGCACCCGGGCAAGGTGGTCCGCCTCAACCGCATCCATTTGGAAGAGGACGTTGCGAAGTCGACCCACCTCGGCAGCACCTCGATCATCGATTTCAACCGCGCCGGCACCCCGCTGATGGAAATCGTCAGCGAGCCCGACCTCGAAACCGCCGAGGAGGTTTGCTCCTACCTCCGCTCGCTCCAGATGATCCTCCAGCAGGGCGGCGTGTCGGACGCCGACATGGAGAAGGGCCAGATGCGCTGCGACGTGAACATTTCCCTGCGCGAGAAGGAAAGCGACCCGCTCGGCGCGAAGATCGAGCTGAAGAACCTCAACTCCGTCTCCGCCATCCGCCGCGCGATCCACCACGAGATCGAGCGCCAGAGCGAGGAGCTCGACATGGGCATCCCGCAGATCCAGTCGACCCGCCGCTGGGACGATGACCGCGGCGAAACCCAGCTCATGCGCACCAAGGAGGACGCGCACGACTACCGCTACTTCCCCTGCCCGGACCTCCTGCCCGTCCGCACCGGTCCCTTGCTCGCCAAGGTCCGTCCGCTCGTCCCCGAGCTGCCGCACGAAAAGGCCGCGCGCTTCGAAAAGGACTTCGGCGTCACCACCTACGACGCCTCCGTGCTTTCCTCCGACAAGGCGCTCGCCGGGTTCTTCGAAGCCGTCCTCGGCCAGGGCGATATTCCGGGCAAGAAGGTCGCCAACTTCCTGATCAACGTCCTGCTCGGCACGCTCAATGAACGCGCCCTCGCGATCGCCGACTGCCCGGTTTCCCCGGCGAACCTCCACGCCCTGCTCGCTCTCGTCGAAGACGGCACCCTCGCCTCCAGCCAGGCCAAGGAAGTCTTCGCCGTGCTGTTCGAATCGCCGGCCAAGGCTCCCGCCGCCATCGCCAAGGAACTCGGCTTCGAACCGACCGACACCGGCGCGCTCGACTCGCTCTGCGACCAGGTCATCGCCGCCAACCCGGAAAAAGTCGCCGAGATCCAGGCCGGCAACGACAAGCTCCTCAACTGGCTCACCGGCCAGGTCATGAAAGCATCGCCGAGCAAGCCGAACCCGAAGCAGGTGACCGACCTGCTGCGCGCGAAGCTATCGTAAGTCGCACGAGCATTCCTACCTGTGTCTGATCGAGCGCCGCCCCCGGGTGGCGCTTTGTCATTTTGGCTTCCGGCGCAGCCCGCAATCCGGACGGCGCCGATGGTGCCAGCCGCCGGACCGGCGACCGCTCCCGCACGCCCATTCTCCTGACAAATTCGATCCGGAACCGCCCGGACGGGCAATTCCGCAGCGGATGCGAGAACCCGTGCCACCCCGCAGCCCCCTCATTGACACGTCGCACTCATTCCCCCTACCCTTCCCCAATGCTCCCCATCCGCCACGCCCGAATACGCCGTTCCCAACGGCCGATTCCCATGGGGGCGTAGCTCAGAGGTCAGAGCGGGTTCTTTATAAGGGCCGGGTCGTGGGTTCGAAACCCACCGCCCCCACCAAATGCGGGAAGAAAGATTTTTCCGCCGCATCCTTCGTTTTCCACACCCCGACCGCCATGTCCGCGCCAAACCCAAATCCCGGTGCCCCTTGGAGCGAATCGCTTCAAACTCTGACCCGCAAAGTGCTTGAGGAAGGCACGTCGTTCCACCCGACCACGGGCAATGTCCACCTGAAGCATCGCGACGGACACTTCGGTTATCTGGCCCTCAACGATCTGCTGGCGCGCCGCTGGCACATCCAGCCGGAACCCGCCGGCCGGGTTTTGCAATTCGCCACCATCGACGAGCTGCTCGCCGATGGCTGGGCGGTCGATTGAGCCGCCTTCGCCGGCCACAAGCCAGCTCTGGACTCGGCCAACAGGTCTTTCTAACCTTCCGCGCATGACCCGCACCGACGACCTGCGTATTTCCGCCACCAAGCCGCTGATTTCCCCGGCCGTGCTCGGGTATTACCAGCCGCTGCCGGAAGCCGCGTCGGAAATGATCCAGACCGCGCGCCAGCAGGCCGACGCGATCCTCAAGGGCGAGGACGACCGCCTGCTCGTCGTCGTCGGCCCCTGCTCGATCCACGACCCCGAGGCCGCCATCGAATACGGCCAAAAGCTCAAGGCCG
>Ga0207679_10001185_pt1 | contig 16578 bp, 2 predicted proteins | sample KBSC73metaG_FD_184320 | JGI IMG/M metagenome (GOLD analysis project Ga0207679, IMG submission 184320) | Corn rhizosphere microbial communities from Kellogg Biological Station, Michigan, USA - KBS C7-3 metaG (SPAdes) (version 2) | ecosystem: Host-associated > Plants > Roots > Rhizosphere > Soil ... | reverse complement strand
TTTCTCGACCTACCAAGCGCATCTCGATGGAAAGCTCGAAATGGATATGCGGATTTCCATGTCGGGCGAGTTGCGCCGGGCCGTGGAAACGAACGAACTCGTCCTCTATTACCAGCCGCGCATCCATCTGCCCGGCCGCCATGCTTGCGAGGCGGAAGCACTCGTGCGGTGGCAGCATCCAACCCGCGGGTTCCTGCCGCCGAACGAGTTCATTCCCTTCGCTGAAGAGACCGGATACATTCGCGAGATTACCCATTGGGTCATGAACGAGGCGTTCTCGCAATCGGTCCGCTGGCGCAAGCAGGGACTGGAGGTCGCCATCTCGATCAATCTTTCGGTGCGCGATCTGCTCGGTCCGGGGTTCGTCGCGCACTGCAGCACATTACTTGCGAAACATGGCGCTCAGGCACAATGGTTCACGCTGGAGATCACCGAAAGCGTGATCATGGAAGATTCGGAAAACGCTCTCGCGACGGCACGTCAACTGCATGAAATGGGGTTCAGTCTGTCCATCGACGACTTCGGCACCGGCTATTCCTCGCTGGCCATGCTCAAGCTGCTGCCGGTGGCGGAACTGAAGATAGACCGTTCTTTCGTCATGAATATGGTCAACGATGCACAAGACATGCGTATCGTCCGTTCGGTGATCGATCTCGCGCACAACTTGGGCATCCTGGTCGTGGCCGAAGGTATCGAATCAGAGCAGGCGCTCGACCTTCTGACAGGAATGGGCTGCGATGTCGCGCAGGGATACCACATCTGCAAACCTGTGCCTGCCAATGCAGTGGAAGAATGGCTGGTCCGTCGCCAGGATTCAAAAACACCGGGTTTGTCATGAACGCATAGTGAGATGTTCGGCTCCCCTCTCCCGCAAGCGGGAGAGGGGTAGGGGGTGAGGGTGATCGCGAAACCTTTTGCGGTCTTTGCAAACACCCTCATCCCCTACCCTTCTCCCGCTTGCGGGAGAAGGGAGAAAATCAGCCGAACTACTTGCCGTTAGCCAGAATCCCGTTGTTACCCGGGTTCGGGAGACTGGACAGTCCAAGCGGGTTAACAGTCGATGTGCCCAGTACGGGGGCAATCAGATTGCCGTTCGCATCGTACTGCTTGAGCGCATCCACCATGCCCGCCACCGTCACCGGCATGCCACCAGTCTGACCGTTCTGTAGCGTCGGCAATTGCGCCCCTGCTCCGCCCTGCCCTTCGGCATACGCTGCCATCGCCTGCACCATGCCGCCCACCTTGCCTCGCATGTCCGCCGGCTTCTCGGCCACGAACCACACGTCTGCCGTCGCCTGCTGCCGGCCATCGGCTGTCTCATAGCTCGAACTCAGACCGATCCAGTTGCCGTGGTCCTTGGCGGAGACTTCCGTCGCCTGCACGCTGATGCCGGCGATGCCCGCTTCCTTGAGCGACTTCAGCTCGTCCTGCTGGCTCACGCCGTCGGCGTTGCCATCCACCCAGACTTGCAGCTTGCTGAACGCTGCGTCCTTGGCATCGATCACGCCATCGCCGTTGCTGTCCAAGGCCGCTAATGCCTGATAGCCGTTTGCTGCCTTCTCGCCATCCGGCAGCACGGTGGAGGTGCCGAACAACTCACTGCCGTCATTGATCATGCCGTCGCCGTTGCGATCCAAGACCAGCAAGCCGTCGCTACCGGCAACCCAGCCTGTCTTCACTTTCTGGCCAGTGGCGTACAGGTCGAACTCCACGCCCTCTGCGAAGCTGCGCGTGTTGATGCCGTTGCCATCCAGATCGAGGATCACGGGGCTGGACTGCGCCAGTTGGGCACTTTGGGCTGCGGACATGGCGGCGGTCTGACGGGTGGTCAGGGCCATGACCTGAGTGGCCGTGATGGCCGCCACCTGGGTGGTGGTCAGCGCTTGAATCTGCGTGGTCGTCAGGGCGGCAATCTGCGTCGTCGTCAAACCATCGCTTATCTGATTTGCCGTGAGCGCCTTGATCTGCGGCGCTTTGAAGACAAACAGATCCCGCAACTCCAAGGCGGCGATCTGCGATGTAGCCAGCGCTGCGATTTGCGTAGTCTTCAGAACGGCGATCTGTGCGGTTGTCAGCGCCGCGATCTGGCGGGTGGTCAGGCCTGTGACGAGCTGGTCTGTCGTCAATGCGTTGATCACGCTAGTCGTCAATGCAGCAATATCGCGCGTCTCGATTGCTGCCAATTGTGCCGTCGTCAAGACTTGCAACTGCTTCGAGGTCAATACGGCCAACTGGCGGGTGTTCATTGCCGCCAACTGCTCCGTGTTGAGTGCCGCGATTTGCTGCGTGGTGAGCACGGCGACGACCGATGTTCTGAACCCGTCAAAATCGGACGCGCTCAATGCGCCAAGCTGCGTGGTGCTCAGGGCCGCGACCTGCTTGCTGGTCAATGCCGCTGCCTGAGTCGAGGTCAGCGCTGCCATCTGAGTCGTGGTCAGCGCGGCGACAGCAGCCGCCTGCAAGACGGCAATTTGCTGTGCCTTGAGTGCGTCGAGTTGTTGCAGAGTCAAGCCGTTGACGATCTGGCTGCTCGACATTACTGCAATCTGTGTGGTCTTGAGCGCGGCGATGTCTTCCACGTCCATTGCGGCAATCTGAGTGGTGGTCAAGGCAGCGACGGCAGCGGTCGATAATGCGGCTGCCTGCGACGCTGTGAGCGCCGCGATCTCGCTGGTCGTCAAAGCCGTGATGCGCGTTGACGAGATTGCGGCAATCTGGCTGGTATTGAGCGCCGCCAGGTTCGCGCTGGCAAGCGCCTCGAACTGGGTTGTGCTCATCGCCGCCAATTGCACGGTCGTGAAGCCTTTCACCTGGCTTGCATCCAGCAGTGCCATCTGGGTGGTATTCAGAGCGCTCACTTGCGATGTTTTGAGAGCGCCAATCTGCCTGCTGCTCAGGGATAAAAGCTGATCCGCCGTCAACCCGTTGGCGATTTGCACCGTGGAGAGCGCGTTGAGCTGCAAAGTAGTCAGCGCAGCCAGGTCGCTTGTTTCGAGCGCCGCCACTTGCGTTGTTGTGAATGCCGCAATGGCGCGGGTGCTCAAGGAAGTAATCTGCCTTGAAGTCAGGGCGGCAACGTCGCTGGTGGTCAGGGCGGCGATCTGCTCTGTCGAAAAGGCAGCGAGCTGCGTGGTCTTGAGATCCGGCAGGAAAGCGGCCGTCAGCGCCTGGAACTGTTTGGTATCGAATGCGTCAAGCTGCCGGGTCGTCAGCGCCGCGACCTGGGCGGTTGTCAGCGCGGCGATCATGCTCGTGCTCAATGCGGATAGCTGCACGGAGGTCAGTGCCGTGATCTGCGTCGTTTTCAATGCAGCGAGTTGATCCGCCGTGAGTCCATTGACAAGCTGGCTGGTAGAGAGGGCGGCGATTTGCAGTGTCTTCAGCCCGGCGAGATCGCCCGGTTCGAGGGCGGCGATCTGTTTCGTCGTCAAGGCGGCGAGTGTTTTTGTGGTCAAGGCCCCGACCTGCATGGACGAAAGCGCTGCAATATCGACCGTATCCAGTAACGCTATCTGGTTGGTTGCCAGGGCCGCGAGCTGGCTGGTCTTGAGGTAAGACAGATCGGCATCGATCAAGGCGTTGAATTGGTTGGTTGCCAGCGCCGCGATCTGACCGGAGGTCAATCCTGAGGCTTGCACGGAGGTCAAGGCGGCGATCTGCGTTGTGGTCAGCGCCGCGATCTGGGTGCTCGTCAAGGCGGCGACCTGCCCGGATTGGAGCGATGCAAGCTGATCGTTGCTCAGGCCGTTGATCAGTTGGCTGGTGGTCAAGGCTGTGATCTGGGTGGTTTTCAGCGCCGCCAGATCTTCCTCTTCCACTGCCGCAATCTGTTTTGTCGTCAGCGCGGCGATGGCGGAGGTGGCCAGTACGGCGATTTGGGCCGAAGTCAGGGCCGCGATCTGGTCCGTGGACAACGAGATCAGTTGCGCCGTCGTCAAGGCGGCAATCTGTGCGGTTTTCAGGCTCGGCAGACTGGCCGATATCAGCACGCCCAATTGCACACTGTCGAGTGCGGCAATCTGCCGGGTCGTCAGCGCGCCAACCTGTGCTGTCGTCAGGGACGTTATCTGCGTGGTCAGCAGCGCTTTCATTTGATCGGTGGTCAATGCGCTGATTTGGGTGGTGCGCAATGCCGTGATCAGACTGGAACCCAGACCATTGACAAGCTGACCGGTGGTCAACGCCACGATTTGGGTGGTCTTCAGTACCGCGAGGTCATCCGTCCCGAGCACGGCAATCTGCGATGAACCGAGTGCCGCTACCTGGCTGGTCGTCAACGCGGCCATCTGCGTTGTTTTCAGCGCCGCGACTTGGGTGGTGTTGAGCAAACCGATCTGGGAAGTGGTCAGGCCGGCGATCTGGCCCGAGGTCAGCGTGGACAGGAAATCCGCTGCCAGCGTCTGGAACTGGCTGGTACCCAGCGCCGCGACTTGTCTGGTGGAGAGCGCCGCGACCTGCGCTGTGGTGAGGACATGCAGCATGCCGGTCGTCAGCGCCGCAAGCTGTGTTGTATTCAGCGCGGCAATAACGGTGGTGCGTAAGGACGGCAGTTGCGTGGTGCCCAGTCCGTTGACGAGTTGCGCAGTATCCAGGGCGGCGATCTGTGCTGTCACGAGAGCAGTCACATCCGCCTGTTCCATGGCCGCCAGTTGCTTCGTGCTCAAGGCGGCAACCGCTGTCGTGCTCAAGGTGGCAATCTGCACGGAGGTCAGCGCGGCAATTTCGGCAGTGGTGAAAGCCGCGATCTGGGCCGTGCTGAAAGCAGCGATCTGACCGGTCTTCAAGTTGGGCAGGAAGGTATCCACCAGAGACTGGAATTGGCTGGTGGAAAGCGCGGCCACTTGATTCGTTGTCAATGCAGCGGCTTGCGCCGTGGTCATGGCCACGATTTGCGCCGTGGTCAGTGCTGCGGCCTGTGTTGTCGTCAACGCCGCCACCTGCGTCGTTTTCAATGTCGCAAGCTGAGCAGTCCCCAATCCGCTAACCAGTTGGGCAGTGTCCAGGATGGCGATCTGTCTTGTCCCGAGAACAGCCACATCGCCCTGCTCCAGAGCCGCCAGTTGCTTCGTGCTCAAGGCGGTAACCGCTGTCGTGCTCAAAATGGCGATCTGCGCAGTAGTGAGCGCGACAATCTCGGTAGTGGTGAATGCCGCGATCTGGGCCGTGTTGAAAGCGGCGAGCTGGCTGGTTTTCAGGTTGGGCAGGAAGGTATCCACCAAGGATTGGAATTGACTGGTGGAGAGCGCTGTCACTTGATTCGTTGTCAGCGCGGCGGCTTGTGCACTGGTCATGGCCACGATTTGGGCTGTGGTGAGTGCGGCTGCCTGGGTTGTCGTCAACGCCGCCACTTGGGTCGTTTTCAGCGACGCAAGCTGAGTAGTCTTCAACCCGCTAACGAGCTGCGTCGTGTCCAGGGCGGCGATCTGCGCTGTCTTCATGGCGGCGAGATCGCTTGTCTCCAAGGCCGCGATCTGGGTTGTGTTCAAAGCGGCAATCGTTGCCGTGGTCAAGATGGTGATCTGCGCGGAGGTCAGCGCGGCAATCTCGGCGGTCGTGAATGCGGCAATCTGAGCGGTACTGAAAGCGGCCAACTGGCTGGTTTTCAGGTTGGGCAGGAAGGTATCCACCAAGGCCAGGAATTGGCTGGTGCCCAGCGCAACCACTTGATTCGTTGTCAATGCGGCGGCTTGCGAAGTGCTCATGCCCGCGATTTGGGCTGTGGTCAGTGCGGCTGCCTGCGTTGTCGTCAACGCCGCAACCTGCGTCGTTTTCAGCGTCGCAAGCTGCGCGGTGGTCAGTCCGCAGGACAGTTGATCGGTGGTGAGGGCAAGGATCTGCGCTGTCTTCATGGCGGCGAGATCGCTTGTTTCCAAAGCCGCGCACTGGGTCGTGCTCAAGGCGGCAATCGCGGCCGTATTCAAGATAGTGATCTGCGCGGTGGTCAGCGCGGCAATCTCGGCGGTCGTGAATGCGGCAATCTGGGCCGTGCTGAAAGCGGCCACCTGACTGGTTTTCAGGTTCGGCAGAAAGGTATCCACCAAGGCCAGAAATTGGCTGGTGCCTAGCGCAACCACTTGATTCGTCGTCAGCGCGGCGGCTTGCGAGGTGGTCAAGGCAACGATTTGCGCCGAAGTCAGCGCTGCGGACTGTGTTGTCGTCAATGCTGCGACCTGCGTCGTTTTCAGCGACACAAGTTGCGCAGTGGTCAGTCCATCGGATAGTTGATCGGTGGTGAGGGCAAGAATCTGCGCTGTTTTCAGGGCGGCGAGATCGCTTGTCTCCAAGGCTGCAAATTGGGTTGTGCTCAAGGCAGCGACCGCTGCCGTGCTCAAGGCCGCTGCCTGCGCGGTGGTCAGCGCGGCAATCTCGGCGGTATTGAATGCCGCGATCTGGGCTGTGCTGAAAACGGCCACTTGACTGGTTTTCAGATTGGGCAGGAAGGTATCCACCAAGGCCGGGAATTGGCTGGTGGAGAGCGCCACCACTTGATTCGTTGTCAGCGCGGCGGCTTGCGCACTGGTCATGGCGGCGATTTGCGCCGTGGTCAGCGCTGCGGCTTGTGTCGTCGTCAACGCAGCCACCTGCGTCGTCTTCAGTGCTGCAAGCTGAACAGTCGTCAATCCGTTGACGAGCTGGTCAGTGTCCAAGGCGGCGATCTGCGCTGTCTTCATGGCGGCGAGATCGCTTGTTTCCAAGGCCGCGCATTGGGTTGGGCTCAGGGCCGTAATCTGGGCGGTGGTGAGCGCGGCCGCTTGCGCTGACGTGAGCGCTGCAATCTGCGCCGTGGTCAAGACGCTCACTTGATTGGTTGTCAGCACGGCCACCTGATTAGTGCCTAATGCCGCGATCTGGCTCTGCGACAAGCCATTTGCCAGTTGATCCGTCGTCAGTGCGGCGATTTGGTTGGTTTTCAGGGCGGCCAGGTCGAGCGTGTCAAACGCTGCGATTTGGCTCGTCACCAAGGTAACGAGCTGTGCCGTCGTCAGGGCACACACCTGGGACGAGTTCAGTGACGCCATCTCGCTGGTACTAAGCAAGTCAAGCTGGGCGGTAGTGAATCCGGCAATCTGGCTTGAGGTCAGACTGGTCAGGTAATTCGATTGCAGAAGGCTGAACTGGCTGGTGGTGAGGCTCTGGATCTGGCTGGTGGTCAGCGCGGCGATCTGCGTCGTGGACAAGGCCGCCAGTTGATCGGTCGAGAGGCCGTCAGTGATTTGCTGCGTGTTCAATACGGCAAGATCGCGGGTCTCCAGCGCTGTCATTTGGGTGGTGGAAAGCACTGCAAGCCCTGCGGTCGACAGACTGGCTACATCGTCTGTCGTCAACGCAGCGATCTGCGTTGTTGTCAATGCTGCGACCTGCGCCGTCGTCATACTTGATGCCATGCTTGAACCCTCTCTTCAGATCTGAACAACGCCTCCAGCCCCCCTTCAGGGAGAAGAGAATCTTACGAAGCGCTGCTCAAACGCAATCCGAAAATCCCGCAAACGCATGCTGGCCCTTAGAGCAGTTAACTACTTGCCGTTAGCCAGAATCCCGTTGTTGCCGGGATTTCTGAGCGCGTCCAGTCCGAGCGACCGATCCGTCGCGGCTCCCGATTCGGCAGCCATCAGATTGCCGTTCGCATCGTACTGTTTGAGCGCATCCACCATGCCCGCCACTGTCACCGGTACGCCGCCGGTCTGGCCGCTTTCCAGCGTCGGCAGTTGCGCCCCTGCTCCGCCCTGCCCTTCGGCATACGCTGCCATCGCCTGCACCATGCCGCCCACCTTGCCTCGCATGTCCGCCGGCTTCTCGGCCACAAACCACACGTCTGCCGTCGCCTGCTGCCGGCCATCGACCGTCTCGTAGCTCGAACTCAGACCGATCCAGTTGCCGCTGTCCTTGGCGGAGACTTCCGTCGCCTGCACGCTGATGCCGGCAATGCCCGCTTCCTTGAGCGACTTCAGCTCGTCCTGCTGGCTCACGCCATCGGCGTTGCCATCCACCCAGACTTGCAGCTTGCTGAACGCTGCGTCCTTGGCATCGATCACGCCGTCGCTGTTGCTGTCCAGAGCCGCCAGGGCTTGATAGCCGTTCACTGCCTTCTCGCCATCCGGCAGCACGGTGGAGGTGCCGAACAATTCGCCGCCGTCATTGATCGTGCCGTCGCCGTTGCGATCCAGGACCAGCAAGCCATCGCTGCCCGCCACCCAGCCTGTCTTCACCTTCTGGCCGGTGGCGTACAGGTCGAACTCCACGCCCTCTGCGAAGCTGCGCGTGTTGATGCCGTTGCCGTCGAGATCGAGGATCACGGGGCTGGACTGCGCCAGTTGGGCACTTTGGGCTGCGGACATGGCGGCGGTCTGACGGGTGGTCAGGGCCATGACCTGGGTGGGACTGATGGCCGCCACCTGTGTGGTGGTCAATGCCTGAATCTGCGTGGTCGTCAAGGCGGCAATCTGCGCCGTCGTCAAAACATCGGTTATCTGACTTGCCGTGAGCGCCTTGATCTGCGTCGCCTTGAAAGCGGCCAGATCCCGCGTTTCCAAGGCCGCAATCTGCGCCGTGGTCAACGCCGCGATCTGCGCAACCTTCAGACTGACAATCTGGCCGGTCGTCAGCGCCGCGATCTGACTGGTAGTCAAACCGTTGGCGAGCTGGTCTGTCGTCAATGCGGCGATCACGGTCGTCGACAATCCAGCAATGTCCCGCGTCTCCATTGCCGCCAGTTGATCCGTCGTCAAGACTTGCAACTGTCTGGTGGTGAGCGCGGCAAACTGGCGGGAGGTCATCGCAACCAATTGATCCGTGCTGAGCGATGCGATTTGGGCTGTGGTGAGGCCGGCGACAGAGGCCGTTTTGATGGCGGCGAGATCGGTTGTGCTCAATGCGCCAAGCTGCGTGGTGCTCAGGGCCGAGACCTGCCTGCTGGTCAATGCCGCCGCCTGCCCGGTTGTCAGCGCGGTGATCTGGTCCGTGCTCAACACAGAGATAACGGCAACCGACAAGGCGGCAATTTGCGCACTCTTGAGCGCGGAGAACTGGTCCTGGCTCAAGCCATTGACGATCTGGTCGGTCGTCAATACCGTGATCTGCGTGGTCTTCAATGCGGCGAGGTCTTCCGCCTCCATTGCGGAGATTTGGTCTGTCGTCAAGGCCGCCACGGCGACAGTGGACAATGCGCCCGCCTGGACTGGCGTCAAGCTGGCGATCTGGTCGGTCGTCAAGGCTGCAACGCGCGTCGATGAGAGCGCGGCAATCTGGTTCGTCTTGAGCGCAGGCAGATTCGAGGAAACGAGCGCATCGAACTGTGCCGTGTCCATTGCCGCCAACTGCGCTGTCGTGAAGCCTTTCACCTGCGTTGTGCCCAACGCGGCAATCTGGTTGGTATCAAGTGCACCCACTTGCGCTGTCTTCAGGGCGGCGATCTGGCTGCTGCGCAGGGCCGATACCTGGTCTGTGGTGAGCCCGTTGGCGATCTGATCCGTGGAGAGAGCAAGGATCTGCGAGCTTGTGAGCGCGGCCAGATCGCTTGCTTCGAGCGCCGCCACCTGATCCGTGGTCAACGCCGCGATGCTGCGCGTGCTCAAGACTGCTACCTGTTTCGACGTCAGGGCGGCAATATTGCTGGTGGTGAAAGAGGCGATCTGCGCTGTCGAAAAAGCGGCGATCTGCGTGGTCTTGAGTACCGGCAAGAAGGTAGCCGTCAGGGCCTGGAACTGATTGGTGTCGAACACTTCAAGCTGCCGCGCCGTCAGCGCCGCGGCTTGCGCCGTTGTCAGCGCGGTGATCAGGCTTGTGCCCAATGCGGTGGCCTGCACGGTGCTCAGTGCCGCGATCTGTGCTGTTTTCAATGCGCCGATCTGTTCTGTCGTGATGCCATTGGCGACCTGATCGGTGGTGAGAGCTGCGATTTGTGTACTCTTCAACATGATGAGATCGCTCAACTCGAAAGCGCCAATCTGTGCCGTGGTCAAGGCGGCGACCGCTTTCGTGTTCAGGGCGCCGACCTGCACGGATGAGAGCGCGGCGATGTCCCCGGTATCGAGCAATGCCACCTGACTGGTTGTCAGAGCCGCGACCTGGCCGGTCTTGAGGTAAGGCAGATCGGCGTCGAGCAGGGCACTGAATTGATCGGTGGTCAGCGCCGCGACCTGCCTGGAGGTCAATCCTGCTGCTTGTACCGAGGTCAAGGCGCTGATCTGAGCGGTCGTCAAGGCAACGATCTGGGTCGTCGTCAAGGCGGCGAGCTGCCCGGATTTGAACGATGCAAGCTGGCCGGTGGTCAAGCCGTTCGCCAGTTGATCTGTCGTCAGCGCTGTGATCTGGACCGTTTTCAAGGCGGTCAGAGCGCCTGCTTCCAGGGCGGCAAGCTGGTCCGTGCTCAGCGTGACAATGGAAGAGGTAGTGAGCGCGGCGACTTGCGTCGATGTCATGCCGGCGATCTGGTCCGTTGACAATCCCGTCAGTTGCGTTGTCGTCAGGGCGGCGATCTGTACGGTTTTCAGGCTCGGCAGGTTGCTCGATACCAGCGCGCCGAATTGCGCGCTGTCGAGTACGGCAATCTGCCTGGTCGTCAGCACGGCGGCCTGCGCCGTGGTCAGGGCCGTTATCTGATTGGTCAGCAGCGCTTTCATCTGCGTAGTGGTCAATGCGCCGATCTGTGCGTTACGCAACAGGCTGATCTGATCGGAACTCAGACCGTTGACGATCTGATTGGTGGTCAGCGCCACGATCTGGGAAGTCGTCAGCGCCGCAAGTTCATCCGCATCGAGAGCCGCGACTTGCGACGAATCGAGTATCGCTACCTGATGTGTGGTCAGGGCGGCGATTTGCGATGTGGTCAGTGCCTCGATCTGATCCGTGCCGAGCAATCCTATCTGTGCAGTGGAGAGGCCGGCGATCTGGGCCGTGGTCAAGGTGGACAAAAAATCCGCTGCAAGCGCCTGGAACTGGTTGGTGTCCAGCGCCGTCATTTGCTTGGTGGAGAGCGCAACGACCTGGGCTGTCGTGAGAGCCTGCAATATGTCGGTCGTCAATGCCGCAAGCTGCGTTGTCTTCATGGCGCCAATGGCCGTGGTTCGCAAAGACGGCAGTTGCGTGGTACCCAGTCCGTTGACGAGCTGATCCGTAGAGAGAGCAAGGGCCTGCTCCACTCCGAGCGCCGCCACATCTTCCTGCTCCATGGCCGCCAGTTGGTCCGTGCTCAAGGCGGCGACCGCTGCCGTGCTCAAGGCGGCGGTCTGCACGGACGTCAGCGCGGCAATCTCGGCGGTATTGCATGCCGCGATCTGGGCCGTGTTGAAAGCGGCCGCCTGGCTGGTTTTCAAGCTGGGCAAGAAGGTGTCCGCCAAGGCCAGGAATTGATCCGTGGCGAGCGCCGCCACCTGGCGCGTGGTCAGCCCGGCGGCTTGCGCCGTGGTCATGGCCGCGATGTGCGCTGTCGTCAGCGCTGCCACCTGCGCAGTCGTCAATGCCGCGACCTGCGTCGACTTCATGTTCCCCAACTGATCGGTGGTCAGTCCGTTGGCCAGTTGATCGGTGGTCAGGGCAAGAATCTGCGCTGTCTTCATGGCGGCGAGATCGCTTGCTTCCAGAGCCGCGAACTGAGTCGTGCTAAGAATTGGAATCTGGATGGTGTTGAGCGCGGCCGCTTGCACCGATGTGAGTGCATCGATCTGCGCCGTCGTCAGGGCGCTCACCTGATCGGTTGTCAGTGCGGCCACCTGGCTGGTGCGCAATGCCGCAAACTGCGTCAGCGACAAGCCGTTGACCAGTTGATCCGTTGACAGCACCGCGATCTGGGTGGATTTCAAGACGGCCAGGTCGCGCGTTTCGAGCGCCGCGATCTGGCTCGTATCCAGCGCGGCAATCTGGGCCGTGGTCATGCCGGAAACCTGGAGCGAACTCAGCGACGTTATCTCGCTGCTGCTGAGCATGGCAAGCTGGTCGGTGGTGAAACCGGCGATCTGGCTCGCTGTCAGGCTGGTCAGGTAATTCGAGTGCAGAAGGCTGAACTGGTCGGTAGTGAGGTTCTGGATCTGGCTCGTCGTCAGCCCGGCGATCTGCTTCGTGGACAACGCCGCCAGCTGATCGGTCGACAAGCCGTCAACGATTTGCTGCGTGCCTAACACAGCAATATCGCGACTCTCCAAAGCGGTCATCTGGGTCGTGGAGAGTACTGCAAGCTGCTCCGACGTTAGAGCGGCAGCGTCGGCTGTGGTAAATGCGGCGATTTGGGTGGTGTTCAATACCGCAATCTGCGCCGTCGTCATGCTGGAAAACGATGCCATGGTCTAGCCCTCTTCTGGATGTCTCCTGCTCCGCAAACGAATGATCGAACCGATGAATGTTGGCCAGGTCGGATCGGTGATTGAATGCATTCTACTATTTCCATACGGAAATAAACAATCGATTTATGTCTCTACTTCTCATATACAGCGCTCCGTAAAATTCCCCCTCTCACAGGGGGAGGGAGCCATACGGCTTTTTTGCTCCCTTCTCCCGCAAGCGGGAGAAGGGCTGGGGATGAGGGTGCTTGCCAAGACCGCAAAAGGCCGCGCGATCACCCTCACCCCTACCCCTCTCCCGCTTGCGGGAGAGGGGTACCGCACTTCGTGTCAAAAAACTTTGTCCATCACCTTAGCCTCAAAAAAAAAGCGGCAAGGCCGTGAAGCCTTGCCGCCATCGCCTTCAGTACTTCAGACGATTATTTGCTAGCCAGAATGCCGTTGTTGTCCGGATTCTGGAGGCTGGACAGTCCAAGCGGCTTGGCTGTCGAGGCGCCTGCTGCGGCGGCAATCGGGTTGCCGTTCGCATCGTACTGCTTGAGCGCATCTACCATGCCTGCCACCGTGACCGGCACACCGCCAGACTGACCGTTCGGCAGTGTCGGCAACTGCGCACCTGCTCCGGCTTCGCCCTGCCCTTCGGCAAACGCTGCCATCGCCTGTACCATGCCACCCACCTTGCCGCGCAGATCCGTCGGTTTCTCCGCCGTGAACCACACGTCGCCCGTCGCCTTGTGCTGGCCGTCGGTCGTCTCGTAGCTCGAACTCAGGCCAATCCAGTTGCCGTTGTCCTTGCTGGAGGTCGCCGTTGCCTGCACGCTGATGTTGGCTACGCCGACATCTTTGAGCGACTTCAGTTCGCTTGCCTGGCTCACGCCGTCGGCGTTGCTGTCTACCCAGACTTGCAGCTTGCTGAACGCTTCGTCCTTGGCATCGATCACGCCGTCAGCGTTACCGTCCAGCGCTGCCAGGGCTTGGTAGCCGTTGGAGGCACGCTGACCATCCGACAGTACCGTGGACGAACCGAACAACTCGCCGCCGTCGTTGATCACACCGTCGCCGTTGCGATCCATCACCAGCAAGCCGTCGTCTGCGGCAACCCAGCCCGTCTTCGTCTTCTGGCCGGCAGCGAACAGGTCGAACTCCACGCCTTGCTGGATGCTCAGCGTCTTCACGCCGTCGCCGTTGAGGTCCAGAACCAGCGGCGTACCCATGTGCAGCTGGCCGATCTGAGACGTGGTCAGCGACTGGATCTGGGTGCTGGTCAAGGCTTCGACCTGAGTCGTCGTCAGTGCCGCCACTTGATCCGTGGTCAGACCGTTGGCGATCTGGTCCGTCGTCAGCGCCTGGATCTGCGTGGTCTTCAACGCTCTCAGATCGGTCGTCTCCAAGGCCGCCACTTGCGTAGTGGTCAGCGCTTGCACGTTCGCCGTTGACAAGGCCGCTGCTTGCGACGTGGTCAGGGCGACGATCTGCGCCGTGGAGAGGCCGTTGGCAACCTGATCGGTCGTCAGCGCACTCACCTGGGCCGTAGTCAACGCGGAGATCTGCGTTGTCTTCAGACCGTTGGCGACCTGATCCGTGGTCAGCGAGGCGATCTGCGTCGTCTTCAATGCTGCCAGATCTGTCGTCTCCAGAGCGCCCACTTGCGTGGTGGTCAGGGCCTGCACTTCTGCCGTCGTCAGAGCCGATGCCTGGGTCGTCGTCAGCGCAACCACTTGTGCCGTGGTCAGACCGTTGGCGACCTGATCGGTCGTCAGCGCCTGGAGCTGCGTCGTCTTCAACGCTGCCAGATCAGTCGTCTCCAAGGCCGCCACTTGCGTGGTGGTCATCGCCTGTACGCCAGCCGTCGTCAAGCCGCCTACCTGCGTCGTGGTCAGGGCAACGATCTGTGCCGTGGAGAGACCATTAGCGACCTGATCCGTCGTCAACGCAGCCAGTTGCGCGGTGGTCAGCGCCTGAATCTGCGTGGTCTTCAGACCGTTGGCAACCTGATCCGTGGTCAACACGGCGATCTGCGACGTCTTCAGCGCTGCCAGATCGGTCGTTTCCAAGGCGCCCACTTGCGTGGTCGTCAGTGCCTGCACTTCTGCCGTCGTCAGAGCCGACGCTTGGGCCGAAGTCAAGGCGACTACCTGTGCCGTGGTCAGACCGTTGGCAACCTGATCGGTCGTCAACACCTGGAGCTGCGACGTCTTCAACGCTGCCAGATCGGTCGTCTCCAGTGCCGCCACTTGCGTGGTGGTCATCGCCTGTACGCCAGCCGTCGTCAAGCCACCTACCTGCGTCGAGGTCAGGGCAACGATTTGCGCCGTGGTCAGACCGTTGACAACCTGATCCGTCGTCAGCGCAGCCAACTGCGCGGTGGTCAGCGCCTGGATCTGCGTGGTCTTCAGACCGTTGGCGACCTGATCCGTGGTCAGCGCCTGGATCTGAGTAGACTTCATCGCTGCCAGATCGGTCGTTTCCAGAGCGCCCACTTGCGTGGTCGTCAGGGCTTGCACCACGTTCGTCGCCAGCACCGATGCCTGGGTCGTCGTCAGCGCAACCACTTGTGCCGTGGTCAGGCCGTTGGCAACCTGGTCAGTCGTCAGTGCCTGGAGCTGCGATGTCTTCAACGCTGCCACATCGGTGGTCTCCAGTGCGGCCACTTGCGTGGTCGTCAGCGCCTGCACGCCGGCTGTCGTCAAACCGCCTACCTGAGTCGAGGTCAAGGCAACGATTTGCGCCGTGGTCAGACCGTTGGCAACCTGGTCGGTTGTCATCGCACCCAGTTGCGCGGTGGTCAATGCCTGGATCTGTGTCGTGGTCAGACCGTTGGCAACCTGATCCGTGGTCAGTGCCTGGATCTGGGTTGACTTCATCGCTGCCAGGTCAGTGGTCTCCAAGGCGCCCACTTGCGTGGTTGTCAGGGCTTGGACCACGTTCGTCGCCAGCACCGATGCCTGAGTCGAGGTCAAGGCAACGATCTGTGCCGTAGTCAGGCCGTTGGCAACCTGATCGGTCGTCAGGGCGGCGATCTGCGTGGACTTCAGGGCGGCCACATCGGTTGTTTCCAGAGCGGCGACCTGAGTAGTGGTCAATGCCTGCACTGCAGTCGTCGTCAAGCCGCCAACCTGGGTCGAGGTCAAGGCAACGATCTGCGTCGTGGTCAGACCGTTGACTACCTGGTCTGTCGTCAGCGCGCCCAGTGCTGTCGTGGACAGTGCCTGGATCTGCGTGGTCTTCAGACCGTTGGCGATCTGATCCGTGGTCAGTGCTTGGATCTGGGTGGTCTTCAGACCGGCCAGGGTCGTCGTGCCCAGCGCCCCGACCTGTGTGGTCGTCAGCGCCTGTACATCGGCCGTCGTCAGGGCTGCCGCCTGGGTCGAGGTCAGTACTGCCACTTGTGCGGTGGTCAGACCGTTGGCAACCTGATCGGTTGTCAGCACGGCGATCTGCGTCGTCTTCAACGCTACCAGATCAGTGGTCTCCAGAGCAGCGACCTGCGTGGTTGTCAGCGCCTGCACCGCTGTCGTCGACAAGCCACCTGCTTGCGTCGAAGTCAGGGCAACGATTTGCGTCGTGGTCAGACCGTTGACAACCTGATCCGTGGTCAATGCGCCCAGTGCTGTCGTGGACAGTGCCTGGATCTGCGTGGTCTTCAGACCGTTGGCGATCTGATCCGTGGTCAACGCCTGGATCTGCGTGGTCTTCAGACCGGCCAGATCAGTCGTTTCCAAGGCGCCCACTTGCGTGGTCGTCAGTGCCTGCACTCCGGCCGTCGTCAAGGTACCTACCTGGGTCGAGGTCAGAGCAACGACCTGTGCGGTAGTCAGGCCATTGGCAACCTGATCCGTCGTCAGCACCGCGATCTGCGTGGATTTCAACGCTGCCAGATCGGTCGTCTCCAGCGCTGCCACTTGCGTGGTCGTCAGTGCCTGTACGCCCGCTGTCGTCAAGCCGCCAACCTGATTCGAGGTCAGGGCAACGATTTGCGTCGTGGTCAGACCGTTGGCAACCTGGTCGGTCGTCAGCGCGCCCAATACTGTCGTGGACAGTGCTTGGATCTGCGTGGTCTTCAGACCGTTGGCGATCTGATCCGTGGTCAATGCCTGGATCTGCGTGGTCTTCAGCGCGCCTAATGTCGTCGTGCTGATCACGCCAACTTGCGTGGTCGTCAACGCCTGTACATCTGCCGTGGTCAGTGCCGACACTTGTGTGGAGGTCAGTGCTGCCACTTGCGTGGTGGTCAGGCCGTTGGCAACCTGATCCGTCGTCAGCACAGCGATCTGCGTCGTCTTCAACGCTGCCAGATCGGTGGTCT
>Ga0207679_10001176_pt1 | contig 16672 bp, 5 predicted proteins | sample KBSC73metaG_FD_184320 | JGI IMG/M metagenome (GOLD analysis project Ga0207679, IMG submission 184320) | Corn rhizosphere microbial communities from Kellogg Biological Station, Michigan, USA - KBS C7-3 metaG (SPAdes) (version 2) | ecosystem: Host-associated > Plants > Roots > Rhizosphere > Soil ... | reverse complement strand
AACTCAACTTGATGGAGGAGATACTTTGTGACGGTATCATGTACCATAACACATCATTCCTCCTTACCCTTAAAGTTGATTATTTTTACATTTCAAAGAACTTTAAAAAACAAACATATAAGAACACAACGGGAATACTACAAACACCCGGGAAAATATAACTAAGTTTATCGCTTTGACAAAAAGTAAAGTATGAAAAGAAACCATTTTATCCGCCAGTCATCACTCGCTGCAACAGCGATGTTCTTCGCCCCGTCTATTCTTACAGGAGCAAAGAAGGACGCTACCATTTTGGGACAGGGCAATAAACGCTACCGCATCAATACCAAATGGAGTAAAGCGGATACGATGCAATACCCCGTTAAAGACTGCCATGAGATGATACAGGATAAAAAAGGAAGAATTCTTTTATTGACCAATGAAACAAAAAACAATGTTCTTATTTATGACAGGTCGGGAAAATTATTAAGCTATTGGGGTACGGAATATCCGGGTGCACACGGGTTGACCCTATTTAATGAGAACGGCGAAGAAGTATTATTTATTTGTGATAATAACCTGCACCAGGTGATCAAAACAACGATCGATGGAAAGGTGTTGATGAAGTTGGATTATCCCAAAGAAACAGGAGAATACACAAAGCCTGAAGAATACATTCCCACAGAGACAGCTATTGCAGCCAACGGGGATATTTACGTGGCAGACGGTTACGGGAAAGACTTTATTATTCAGTACAATCATAAAGGAGAGTATATCCGGCATTTTGGCGGACGGGGAACTGAAGAAAAATTTCTGCTGAATGCTCACGGTGTTTGTATCGATACACGCGATGGAAACCCAGTGTTAATAGTAACCTCAAGGCAGCAGAATGCTTTTAAACGTTATACAATGGAAGGTGAATTTATCAATACGATTTCACTGCCTGGTGCCTGGGTCTGTCGGCCGGTTATTAAAGGTGACTACTTATACGCGGCTGTTTTACAAAGCCAGAATAATCTATGGAAGCAATCTGGATTTGTAACGATCCTCGACAAGAATAATAAATGTATCTCCAATCTTGCCGGCAGTGAGCCGGTCTATAAAGATGGTAAACCGGATGAGATGTTTCAGACCGATAAAATTTTCCAGTATCCCCATGATGTTTGTATTGATGACGAAGAGAACATGTACGTGGCGCAATGGAACTCGGGCAAGGAATATCCTTATAAACTTGAACCAGTAGTATAGCTGTTTCCCAAAAATGAATTTCATCACATAGGATCATAGGATCCTAGTCCCGATAGCCATCGGGACACATAGAATTTTACTATGTGCCCCTATGTTTCTTATGTGCCTATGTGTTGAATCCCTATATTTAGCTTCTGAATAAAATCAAGAACATACTATTCAACATCAGCTTTGCGATCAACTGCATGCTGGTATTTCTGCTGCTATTTGAAAACAGGATCCATTTGCCGGGATGGTTGCAGGTAGCGGGTCGTATGCACCCCATGATACTTCACTTCCCGATTGTACTGAGCGTGTTCTATGTATTATATGTTTTGTTCCTCCAGAATAAAATCGCACCAAAGGACGTCGCTATTCAAATCGGTGAATGGCTCTTGCTTCTTGCGGCATTCACTGCGGCCATCACAGCAATCATGGGTCTGTTCTTATCAAGGGAACAAGGCTACGATCCCGAAGCACTGATGTGGCATAAATGGGGAGGAGTTTCCGTTTCGATATTATTGTTGCTATGGTATAATTTTCGTGATCGGCTATCCGCGACAAAAGCAGGAACATCCATCGCCGCAATAATTTCTTTTGCAGTCATCATTTTTACTGGTCACCAGGGTGCAGGTATTACACATGGACAAAATTTTTTGCTTGCTCCCCTCCTGCCAGAGAAAAAACAACAACAGGTTTTACTGGAAGATGCTGAAGTATTCAAAGATATGGTGCGGCCAATCCTGGAGACAAAATGTATGGGTTGTCATAACAGTAAGAAGGCAAAAGGCGAACTCGTGATGGAGACTCCCGAGCTTCTGCTCAAAGGTGGCAAGGATGGAAAATTGTGGGACACTACCGAAGCTGATTTCGGGTTATTGCTAAAAAGGATCCATCTTCCTCTTGAAGCAAAAAAACATATGCCACCACAAGGAAAACCGCAGTTGAGCGAAGAAGAAATTTCAATCCTTACTCAGTGGATAAAGAGCGGGAGTGATTTTAAAGTTAAAATGCTGGACCTTGATCCAAAAAGTGAGCTAAGAACACTCGCCACCAACATCTTCACCACTATTGAAACAGATGTATATGATTTTGCAGCAGCAGATGAAAGCAAGATAAAATCATTGAATAATGATTACAGAGTTGTTTATCCACTTGCGAAAAATTCACCGGCCCTGTCTGCCGAATTCTTTAGCGTCTCGCAATTCAAACCGGAAAGTTTAAAAGATCTGCTGACAATAAAAGAGCAACTGGTCTCACTGAACCTCGCTAAGATGCCCATCACTGACGAAGACCTGAAAACGATCGGCCAATTTACTAACCTGAGAAAACTGAATCTTTCGTTTACAAACATCACCGGCGCCACGCTCAATGAATTGAAAGGGTTGAAGGAATTAAAACATTTGTCTTTGTCCGGAACGAAAATAGCTGCAACAACATTAAATGGGCTCTCTTCGCTTGATCAGCTAACAAAACTTTTTATCTGGAACACCGGCTTGAAAAGAGAAGATGTGAGCTTAAAAAATAAGAACCTTGTTATTGAAACGGGTTTCCGCACTGACACGATGATACTAAAGTTGACGCCTCCTATTTTGGAAAACACCGAACAGGTTCTACTTCAGCCGCAACCTTTAAAATTGAAACATTATATAAATGGCGTCACGATCCGTTATACGCTGGATGGAACAGATCCTGACAGTGTACGATCTGCTGTATACACAAAAGAGGTGATGGTCAGCGGTAATGAGCATTTAAAGGCGATTGCCTATAAACCTGGTTGGTATAGCAGCGATACAACGAGGACTGATTTTTATGGAACCAAATACAGGCCCGATTCACTGATCCATTTATTACCACCGGATAATTATTATAGAGATGAAAAAGGAAAAACATTGATCGATGGTGTGAAAGGAGATGTGAATTTAGGCAACGGCAAATGGATCGGGTTCAGGAATAATAACATGGAAGCATTAATGATATTCAATCAGCCCTCATTAGTGTCAACTGTAACTGTGAGTTCCCAGGTTGATACGGCAAGTTATGTAATGCCACCACTATCACTGGAACTATGGGGAGGAAATGATTCCGCTCACCTGAAACTCTTAAGCCGCATCACACCTCTGCAGCCGCCAAAACCAAAACCTTCAAAGCCGGGGGAACGTCAACCGGCATATTTGAAACTCTATGACCTGAGTTTTAAACCGACTACCGTTCATTACCTGAAACTGATCGCCAATCCAGTCCGAAAACTTCCCCCCTGGCATTCGGGCAAAGGAAAGACCGGTTGGTTTTTTGTGGACGAGGTGATTGTGAATTGAAAGGGTGAGGTTTAGCGTCAGAAGCACGAGCACGATCTCTCGCTCATTGTTCACTTGCCGATACATGCACATCAAACCTATGTTCCAGTCCATCATCAGAAAGTTGTATTGTATTTCCTTTTCCTTCGCTTGCTTCACTTTTCCACCACGATTCTTCGTTTGTTGTTAACTGGTAAACGGTAATATGGTAGTTCGATTTGCCAAACCGGTATTGTATGGCAATGGACGTCCATTCGAAAGGGAAACAGGGATTGAATATTAATTGATCTTTTTTCAATTCAATTCCAACTAAAGAACTGATGATAAATTGATACATCCATCCTGCAGAACCGGTATACCACGTCCATCCTCCTCTTCCTTTATGCGATTCATTTGCATACACATCGGCAGCCATCACATAGGGTTCTACCTTGTACACTTGCATGGAGTTCATATCTGATGCATGATGTAAAGGCTCTATCATGCTAAGCAATTCCCAAACTTTTTCACGATCCCTTAACGCTGCAAAGGCGATCAGAGCCCAAATGGCAGCATGCGAGTATTGTCCTCCATTCTCTCTTACTCCCGGTACATATCCTCGTATATAACCGGGGTTAGGACCATTGGCATCAAATGGCGGATCGAGCAATTGAATTATTTTCAAATCTCTTTTAACAAGGTATTTGTCAAGAGAATTCATTGCTATCTTTTGTCTTTCATTACCGCCGGCACCTGATAATACTGACCAACTTTGCGCAATAGCATCAATACGGCATTCCGTATTCTCTTTTGAACCTAAAGGAGTGCCATCATCAAAATAAGCACGGCGATACCATTCACCATCCCAGCCTGATTTCTCAATATTGGATCGAAGTGTTTCGGCTTCTTTTTTGCAAGCATCCGCAAACAAAATATCTCTACTATTCGTGGCAATAACGGAAAATCTGGTAAGTACGTCATAATAAAAAAACGCCAGCCACACACTTTCTCCCTTGCCTTTATAACCTACACGATCCATTCCATCATTCCAGTCACCAGTACCGATCAGTGGCAGACCGTGTTCACCATAACGGTGGCTATACTTTATAGCACGAACACAGTGTTCGTACAAATTGCCGGAAGCATTCAAAGTGACGGGCAGATCATAAAGTGAGTCTTCGCCCTCATATAATGCGCGACTGTCAAGAAAGCCAACCTGTACCTGCAAAATATCTGAATCACCGGTAACGGTAATATATCGTGACACGGCAAATGGAAGCCAGAGCAGGTCATCCGAACATCGTGTACGAACACCTCTGCCTTCAGGCGGATGCCACCAATGTTGTACATCACCTTCTGTAAATTGCCTTGATGCACTTAACAGTATTTGTTCCCTTGCCATTGCAGGTTGGGTGTGTAATAAAGCCAGCACATCCTGCAACTGATCTCTGAATCCAAACGCCCCACCCGATTGATAAAAACCGCTACGGGCAAACATCCGGGAGGCAATCGTTTGATACGTAAGCCATCCATTCGCCAATATGTTCAATGATAGATCGGGAGTTGTTATCTGTACAGCACTTACAATTTCCTGCCAGTATTCCTTTACTTTTTGTAAAGATTGAATGACGCGATTTCTATCGATAAATTTTTGGATCAAAGCATTTGCTTCCTGTGCATTCTTTTCATTTCCGATTTGGAATATGATTTCTTTTTCGCCACCACTCAATAAATCAAATTTTACATGCAACGCAGCACAAGGATCCATGGCCGCACCTGTTCTTCCGGAAAGTTTTTTTCTATACAAAGCCTGCGGATTGTCGAGACGCCTGTTCCTCCCAATAAATTCCGAACGGTCGGCACTGTAACTAAAATTGTAACCGCCCTCCACTTTAAAATAACTAACGCGTTCCGAAAACGCTGAATTGTACCGGTTGCGTAACAGTAAGGCACCCGTGTCTTTATCCTGTTCGGAGAATACATGCGTGTTGGTTTTAGATCGTGTATCGCCAAGGATTATTTCAATAAATCCCATGGCTGAGAGTTTACGTTCCCGCGCCGATTGGTTTTTCAATTTCAGCACAATGAATTTTACGGGAAGATCTTTGTCAACGAACACAGTCATTTCTGAATGAATGCCGTCCTCTGCATGTTCGAAAATGCTGTATCCGAATCCATGCGTTGTGATGTAAGGACCATTGCCTTTTTTGGGAAAAGGGGAAGGGCACCAGAAATTACCTGTTTCTTCATCCCGTAAATAAAAAGCTTCCCCACCGACATCACTAACAGGATCATTGCTCCATGGCGTAATCCGGTATTCATGTGCATTGATGGCCCATGTATAGGCAGATCCACTTTCAGATACTACAGATCCAAACTGCGGATTCGCTATTACATTAACCCAGGGCAGCGGAGTAGTTTTGTTTTTGTCAGTGATAATTTTATATTCTTTTCCATTTCGGGTAAAGCCACCGGTTCCATTAAAGAATAGAAGGTCATTGGGCAATGTGATACCAGGTTGTTGTACTTGTGATGAAACGGTCTTTGGTTCTAACAATGCAGACAACGGCCTTTCAGGAATTTGCATGGTAACCTGTTCAAGTAAACTGCCTTTGTTATCAGAAATGATGATGCGGGCAACACTTTCAAAAAGCAAGCGGTCTTCCGAAGACAATTGATCTGAGGATTTTACGTAAATACTCCCTGGTCTTTGTTGTCCCGGTATGTTTGCTTCTGCGGTGATCAATCCAAGGATCTGTTCATGTAAGAATTGCCGGTAGGAGCCATGATCCTCATTCCAGACGACAAGATCAACTGACAGCCCTTTTAATCGCCAATAGGCATGTGCCTGTATCATTCGTTTTACCAATTCCACACTTTCCTGTTCATACACATGAAGCAATACAATGGGCAGGTCACCGGAAACAGAATGACTCCACAGACCCGATTGCCCGCGATAATTATTTTGGATCACCGCTCCATCGGCACGCAAGTTTGAATTGGAATAAATGACGGAAGCCGCGAGGCGATTGAACAATTGTGCATCTGATTCTGAGGCATTGATCTGACGCAGCAATACCTGGCTGTGTGTCCAGGCGAGCTCGAAAGCACGGTTTTTTAAAAAACGGTCCTGGTATTTAAACATCAGGTTTTCGCAGGCCTCTTTATTATCGGCGATACCGTAAACAAGATCAATAGTAGCAGTTTGACCGGGTTTGATATGGATGCGATAACGTATAGACATAACAGGATCAAGTACCGAGCCTTCGCTGCCTGAAAGAACATCATCTTCCATTGCCTGGGGATATTGCAAGGTTCTTCCTCTCCCGATAAACTGTCTGCGGTCCGTTTCGTAGGATACTTCTCCAACCTCACTGCCATGAACATGCATTAGATGAAACATCCAGGGCGGTTTTTCTTCTTCTGAACGCGGCCGCCGCGTACAATAAATCGTATTGTGTTCACGTATGACCTGTGTCTGAACAAACAGGTTGCTGAAAGCAGGATGTGCTTCGTCCGACGCCTGGGTAGCGATCACCACTTCTGCATAGCTCGTAGCCTCTAGTACTCTTACAGACTGAGTTTTGTTAGTAATTCTTATCCTTCTTAATTCGGTATCGTCTTCAGGAGAAATAACAATCTCTGTTTTCGTGTTGATACCGAAATCACTCCTCTGAAACTCAACATGCCCCTGTGAAAATATGGCTTCATAATTTTTCGCTGTTCGCAAAGTGGGCTGATGAGTATTGGACCAGAACTTTCCGCTAACGACATCTTTTATATAACAAAATATTCCCAAGTTGTCTTTCGTGGCATCCTCCCGCCAACGTGTAACCGCGATATTTTTCCAGCGGCTATAACCACCACCGGAATTGGTGACCATTACATGGTAATGTCCATTGCTTAAAAGTTGTATTTCCGGCAACCTGGTATTCGGAGTATTGATGCTTCTTACCTCCACGTCTGCGGTCCTCACATTTGTCTCAATGATGTCGGCAGTATGTGCGTAGAAAACTGTGGTCCTGGGAATGCGTTCCTGCAGAAGTAAAAGTGTGGCATTAAAACGAAGCTCCGATTCAAACCGATGCTGCATCGGTTTATTAAGCAATGCATAAGCTAATGAGAGAAAACTCATACCCTGGTGGTGTACCATGTAGGAATACACAACACTATTGGTACTTCCTCTTGGAACGCGACTCGGCGTATAATCAATCGCCTCATAAAAACCATATTCTCCTTCGAAGCCGTCTTTGGATAACAGCTGCAGGTTGTTACATGCTTTCAGGGGTGCTATCATTAATGCTAGCATCGAGGCATACGGAGCGATAACGATGTCTTCTTCAAGGCCGCGTTTTAATCCCAGTCCGGGTACTCCAAATGCACGGTATTGATAATTCAAGTTGGCATCAACTGAATTGTACCCCGATTCAGAAATTCCCCATGGTACATCGCGTTGTGCGCCATATTCTATTTGCCGTTTGACTGTCGCAATGTTGGTTTGATATAACAATGTATTTTCGTAAGACGGCATTAAGAGCTGCGGCATGAGGTATTCAAACATGGAACCACTCCATGAAAGCAAGATCTGGTCTCCCCCGGACGTGGTTAATAATCTTCCTAACGCGAACCAACTTTCCTGTGGCAATTTCCCCTGAGCGATGGCAACAAAAATCCCTAACCTTGCTTCAGAAGCCAACAAATCATAATAACTATTGTCCTTTCTTTGCTCTTCTGCATTATACCCGATCCTTAACAGCTTAGTTGATCTTTCATAAAGAAAATCATATTCCATGTCACTTAGTTCTTCGCATTGTTGGGCCAGGTGATTCAATAAATTAATTCTTTCAGAAGCTATTGTACTTGCTCTTACAATGCATTCCCGTATTTTAGTCAACCATTCGTTGTCTGCAATATTGTTCTCACTTTGCTGATAAAAGGTGATCGTCTCCAAAAACTGTGAATGATTAACGATCGTGTGCAGGGAAGGAATATTATCCAGTGCATGCAGCCTTTCAAAATTTTCAGGCACAGGCAATAAGTTTATCCACGGCACAATCTGAAGCAGGTCATCATGAATGCTACCTAATTGAACGGACAACTTGGATATCCATTTCTTCAACTCGGCATCAGCAGGAGTTAATGATAAATTATTAATCAGCAGGCTAACTTCATCGATATATGATTTTACCCTACTTAATGAACTACTGTCTTCATTATACGCAGCACTCAATACAGCAATAATTTTTCCCGTTTCTTTCTCACCATGCGTCCTTGAAATTTCCCGGATGATATTTACGTTTGTTATTAATCCTTCATAGAAACTTTTTTTAAAAAGGGGTTCGTTTGCCTGCGATAATAGACCTTGCCGCAATGTAAGCAGGAAGCCAACAAGATTACCGCTGTCCACAGTAGACACATACCTGGGATGAAGCGGTAATAATGATAGAGTATTATACCAATTGTAAAAATGCCCATTAAACCGCTCCAGCTTTTGCATTGTTTGTATGGTATTGTTACATCTTTCAGCCATTTCCCTTCCCGTGATGTATCCAAAATCATAGGCTGCAACATTTGCCAGCAATGCGAAACCTATATTAGTGGGAGAGGTGCGATGTGCGACCACCGGTGTTGGCTGTTCCTGGAAATTATCCGGGGGTAACCAATTTTCTTCTGCAGTGACGAATTGTTCAAAGAAGGACCATGTTCTGCGTGCAGATTTATGAAGAAACAAATTCTGGGCTTCAGAGAGGTTTGCCTTTTTTTCTGTTTCTTCTCTGCTCAAGCGCCATGCTATTGCCGGTGCAAATAACCACAATAACAGTATCGGACCCGCGACATACAGAGCTGCAGCATCTAAGTATGCTAAAACTGCCACAGTGGCGACAGATAAAAAGGGTGCAATCCACATATCTGCATAAACATGCCGGAGATCGTTTTTATAAGTGCGGGTTGCAGCCGCCGAAGGAGTCCATTGCAATAATTTTTTGTGTGAGATAACCATCCGCCAGTTCGTACGCACAATCGCATCCGCATTTTTATATGCCTCATACGGGAGAACGGCCAAACCGAAAACAAAACGAATCAAAAAATTTCTTACAGAAATACCTACTTCAATAGCGTGTAATTTGAGGCTAATGTCCTCGGGTTTGTTAATCAGTTGCCATACCGCTGCAGCCATCAGAGGCGACAGAACAATGATCGTGACTACTGCAGTCCAGAACCATGAAAATGGCAGCACAAACCATCCCACTAAAAGTAGTGAGGTCAGCGCAAGTGGCGTCACACTTCGCCTGAGGTTGTCAAATATTTTCCATCTTGATAATCCAGATAACCTGTTTTTTATTAAATGTCCTCTGCTATCTGGAATAAAAGGAAGCATCCATGCACCAATTTGCCAGTCTCCCCGGATCCATCGATGATGTCGTTTTACATCGATTTGATATTGCGAAGGACTTTCTTCGTACAAGTGAACATCACTTATAAGACCGGAGCGTGCATAACATCCTTCCAGCAAATCATGACTTAGTATACGGTTCTCGGGAAGCCTGCCATCCAATGCCTTTTCGAATACATCAACATCGTAAATTCCTTTCCCAATAAAAGAGCCTTCTCCGAAAAGATCCTGGTACACATCCGACGAAACCTTTGTGTAGGGATCGATGCCAGATAAATTCCCCTGCATCTTTAGATACAATGAAACAGCTGTTTTTGGCATGCTTGGTTCTACGCGGGGTTGTAAAATTCCATATCCAATAGTTACCCTTTTTTTCTTTGGATCATAAACAGGCTGGTTTAAGGGATGCGCCATAGTCGCTACAAACTTCCAAACAGATTCTCTCGGCAGTTGTGTATCCGAGTCAAGAGTAATTACATATTTTACATTGGACAGTATGCCCTGGTCACCAACAACCAATGAAAAATCACTTCGACCACGTTCTCTTAGAAAAGCATTCAGTGCAGATAACTTTCCTCTCTTGCGCTCATAGCCCATCCATCTTTTTTCCCGTGGATTCCAGGTCCTGGGACGATGAAAGAGGTAAAAAGTATTAGACTCAGGAGTTGTATGCTTTTCATTTAATTCCTCTATTCTTTTCTTCGCCAATGTCAGTAAATCATCATCTCCTGGCATCGTAGCCGCATCTGCATCCATAAAATCCGTCAACAGGCCAAAATGCAGATTCTCCTCCCTATTAGCCAGGTATCGTATCTCCAACCCTTCAACCAGTTGCTCAATATACGCTTCACTTGAAAGAAGAGTGGGAATAATGACCAGGCTACAACAGTCGGCAGGAATACCCTCGGAGTAATCCATCCGGGGGAGAAGTTGCGGGAACACCCAAATGGTGGAAAACCAGTTGACCAATGAAACGGCCAACTGAAGACAACCCAGGAAAGCAAGTAATCCAACAACGGTTAAAATTCCCCAGCTATAATGAACAAAACTGTATGCTATATAAAATAAACCAGCAGCAAATATGATCGCTAAGAAAAAAATAGAGAAAATGTAAATGAACACAGGCATTTTAGCTGCAGCCCGGTTGATTTTCAGACGTAACGTATAATGCATGCAAGTGGCATGTTCAAGTTCTTCCAAACCCTTATCAACTAAATAATAGCCGACATGTTCTTTTCTTTTGGATCCGGGATCATCGATTCTATGTTGCTGCGTTAACTCAATTGCTTTTTGTGCCACTTCTGTTTCAGATAGATCGCATGATTTTGAAATTCTTTCAACCACATGACGATAACTATCCCTTGTATCAAAATCCATTAATGGATAGGTTCCGGTGCTATCTTGTCTCAACACCTGCTCCACGCTGCTAAGTGTTTCAACAAATTCCCGCCAGTCGGTAGCTCCAATGAAGCGTAGTGTGCTGATACTGTTGCGCACGGATACCTGGTCGGTTGCCTGCTTTTGATTTTCCTGCAATACAAGATCGTTGCTGCTGGTTCCTAATGCAGACAATTGCTGTTCCATCCAGTTGAGTGGTAGGGCAAGTGCAGGCCCCCTTCCCTGCAACATGCGTGTAAAACTGGCAACAAAATGACTGTCAAGCACCGGTTTTGAGCGGGCCATATCTGCAATCACAAGGATCAGATCTCCGGGATCGTCTTTTACAGTGTCGATCATTTTATCCCCCCAGTGGTTGGCCAGGTTATGATCGATCACGTCAAGTGCTATCTTACCGGCAATCCTGCGAAGATTTTCAATCACGGCCAGGCGCAACATAATGGGTATCGCCCATAATTCTCCCAGCGTAAGTATAGTTTCGAGCTGGTAGTTGGCAATAAAACTGGTTAAGCTGTTTACATCAACCCGCCCATCACTATGTGATATAATTTCTAAAACAATATCATACACCCTGGGCATGCCTGCCGAAATACCTTCAGAGAGATAAGGTAGGGCTTCACTGTATCCTTTGGGTAAATGTCTCCTGGCAATAACCACTTGTTCTTCTACCAGGTAGAAATTATCAAGCAACCATTCTGAAGCAGGAGTAATTGTTTTATCGTCACCTATACTTTCAACAAGAAGATTGCGTACTTCCAGCAATGTTTTCTCGTTATCCTCCAGCCTTTTCAGAAGCTTATCAAAAGAATGGCCTTTTTGAAGTTTATGAGACTTCGCTAACAGTTTACCGTGACGATCCAGTTGATCGGAGCTGTAGAGTTCTGAACGAAAGGGCTCTTCATCATATTTACGCATTGTATTGTCGCTTAGAAAATTGAAGCGCAATCGCGACAAAATATCCGACACGGCACTCGTAGTAACCTTCATGTTTAATCTTTATTCCTGCTGTTTTTCTGACAAAATAAAGTAATGTACTCCCCTTTTGATAGAACTAGTGAAAAAATTTTTATTCAGGAAGGAATGGATGTTTTTTGAAATATGGTGTGTTTTGGTTATGCCTTCAAAATACTTAGTTCCCTTCCTGTCGTCACAGCGTCAAAACCGTCTTACGATTTAAGTGAATAACTCACAAAGGCAATTTTTTATTTCAGGGCTCCATGACGGAGTGTTGATAGTTCCTGCCAGAGGAGACTTTGAAGAGTCTAACTGGCACCCCTTATAACTACCTTGTAATGAACTTCAGGGGTAAAACGTATAAACTTGATTTGGTTACTAAAGCTTCCAGTCTTGCCTTGTACATTTTATCACCACAACGGTCGCCACCATATAAGAGGTGTTCGGAGGAATAGAACCCAGATTCTCTGCTACCATAATGAGTTCATTGGACGAGTTTAATTCCTGACTGATAGCTTAATTGAATAAGCTTTGTCGGTTAGCCGGATATGTTCAAAAATCAATTTATCATTCAGGAAAAGAGAAATAGAATCTCCGTCAACTTGTCCATTATCGTAGAAATGAAGTTCTACAGAATCACCATTAACAGGAATTTGAGCAGCAAAAACTTTTTCGCGTGCAACATATTTTTCCACGATGTTCTTTCGTGGGTGTTGTTCAATTGCAGACTAATAGAACATCGGCAAATCAAACCCAAAGACACTCCCCTCCCCAATTTTGCTCATTACCCAAATTCTCCCACCCATTGCTTCAATAAACTCCTTGCAGATTGCTAACCCAATCCCCGAGCCTTTTTTGTCTGATCTTCCGGGTACCTGGAAATATCTCTCGAAAATCTTTCCCAGGTATGCTTCATCAATTCCTTGTCCCTGATCTTTGACAGAGAAAGAAATCCGGGCATCTGTCCTTTTACACTCGATTTGAATATCGCTCTTGTCAGGAGCATACTTTATGGCATTCGTGAGAAAGTTATTTAGTACCCAGCTGACTTTATCTGCATCCGCCTTTACATTCGGTAAGTCACTGGCTATCTCTTTGTCGATGTTGAGCCGTTTTTCTTTTGCTGCGGCTACAACTGCATTCGCAGAATTTTCTATGATCTGATAGGGACTTACCGATTGAATATCTAACTGAATTTTTCCCGCCTCGATCTGTGACATATTAAGTAACTCGCTTAATATCCGAAGCATCCTTTGATTGTCATTCTTCAATTGTTGAATCAATTCTTTTCTTTCCTTTGGTCCGATCCGGTTGTCCTCGAGAAGTTTGAGACTAAAGTCGGAGGAGGCCAGAGGGGTTTTTAACTCGTGAGAAACAGTTGCGATGAAATCTGTTTTTGCCACATCCAATTCCTTAAAAGATGTAATATTTTTTAGAACGATCACTTTGTTGTTTGTCTCATCCTGTGATACATCGATGGTCTCTTTAACGTAGTAATTTTCTTTTCCGTCAAGAACTATTTTAAAAGGGCTTTTGCCTTCCTTCTCCAGGAGAAACCGGAAAAGATCATTTCTAATGCTCAAATCTTCAGTCGATTTTCCAACGACGTCTTCCGCCTTCAGACCTAAAAGCTGTAATGATTGTTGATTCGCAAATAAAATACGATTATTCTTGTCTATACCTATGCTTGCATCTTTCAAGCTATTGATAACTGCCTCCGCTCTTGATTTTTCAAAAATCAGTTTATTGAGGTTGCTATTTTCAAAATATTCCAACCTTTCTGCCATTTCATTAAAGGCGTCAGCCAGCTGCCCAAACTCATCCTTTGAATTAACATGAATACGGTGAGAGTAATTCTTTTGCCCTATTTCTTTGATGGCTTGTGTTAATTTTTGGATGGGGTCGGTAATTATAGAGGGGAAATTAAATGCAAATGTGAATCCCACAAGAAAGATGATAGTAACAACCGTAATTAGAAGGGTCATTGCATCTTCAACTGATTTCTGAGCCTTTTCATTCTTATTCCTTATGGCAGTCATATTCAACAACAAAATATCCTGTAGTTGGTAGCTAATCTGATCACCGGTTATCTTGGTAGTATCGCCGATCTTTAATTTATTGAATGCAAGGCGGAGATTCTTTGTTGCCTCGGTTTCACCTGGCTCGGTGATATTACCTTCCTGTTTTCTTAATTGAGTTTCAAAGGAATCAAGAAATCCAACCTTTTTATCCTCGATGCTGTCCGACGCTTTTTGCATGAGGTGGCAGTATTGAATGGATTCATAGTTTGCTTTTAAAACATTTTTAGATTGTTCTTTTAGCTTCGTTAAATAATAAATACTGAATCCGCCCGATGCGACCACCAATAAAAAGAGAAAAATCGTTCCAAGCCTGATTTTATTTTTTACACTTTTTGCCATTAGGATAAAATAACTAAATCCACATCGTTTTTAGAAAGAGTTTTTAGAAGTTGGTTGAACACGCTTGTTTTTAGGATAATCTGCCAGAGCTTAAGATGCGGCTTTCCCAGACAGACAGTAGTAATCTCCTTTTCTTCGACAATTTCCATGATCGCGTGCGCTACGTTATCCGATTTTTTCTGGATCACCTCAGCTCCGAGCTCGGTTGCGTTCTTAAAATTATTAATAAGATGTCGTTGCTCGGCTAGCGGAATTTTATCTGGTGACTCTTTCGGAGTCTGTATATATAAAACATACCATTTGCTATTGTAATAAGACGCCAGTCTGGCTGTTTTACGAATGATCCGTTGAGCTATTTCGTGGTTTGAGGAGATGCACGCCAGGAAATGCTCATGCCTCCACGCTTTTTCTTTCACCGTTACCTCGTAATCAACCTTCCTCTCTACCTGGCCAGCTACTTCTTTCAGCGCCAGCTCACGCAACTGCAGGATCTTTTCCGGCTGGAAAAAATTGGTTAAAGCCTGCTGCACTTTGCCGTGATCGTATATCTTTCCTTCCTTCAACCTTGCAATCAATTCCTTTGCTGTCAGGTCAATATTCACCACCTCGTCAGCCAATTGTAAAATCTTATCCGGAACTCTTTCCTTTACTTCAACACCAGTAATCTGTTTTACGTCTTCATTAATACTTTCAATATGCTGAATATTTACTGCAGTGATAACGTCAATACCTCCCTCAAGGATATCCAATACATCCTGCCAGCGTTTCTCGTTTTTACTTCCGGGAATATTTGAATGCGCGAGTTCATCCACGATTACAATATCGGGGTGCAATAGCAATATCGCCTGCACATCCAGTTCATCCAATTTTTTTCCTCTATAAAAAACTTCACGGCGTGGTATAATGGGTAACCCATCGACCAATGCCTGGGTGTCTTTTCGCCCGTGAGTTTCCACGTATGCAATTTTTATATTTACGCCTTGTTCTAAAAGATCGTGCGCTTCTTCCAGCATGCGGCATGTCTTTCCTACACCAGCGCTCATGCCAATGTAAATTTTCAGCTTGCCCCGGTTATTTGCCTGGCTAAGTTTTAGAAACTGCTCGACCTGTTTTTCTTTATCGTTTAACTGGCTCAAAACTGAAATGAGTTTACTTACATGCCTGTTTTCAAATATTTTTTCAAAGTTCAAAAATGATAAGTTGCCGCTAGAAGAAATGTGCCCGTATTTTTTACGGCCTCCCCTGAATTTTTAAAGAAGATCGCCTCATCCGCTGCATCAACTCTGAATTCGGGGATGATGGTAAGATTGTCGATATGGATATTACCTGACAAAGTAAAATCGAATATCTTATTTCCACTCATTCCACCAATATTCGCTATGGCATGCTCATCACTGAAATATTCTCCCCTCGCTGTTAAACCGAATACAGAGGAAGGATCAAAATTGAGATATAAAGCAGAAGCCCACCATGCATTGCTACTGCTATTGTCTGGTTTTACCGATTTCACTGAGCCATTGTATCCTATCGCGAATTTGCTGGAAACGGTCCCTGTAACTATCACATCAAACTGGTTGATCATGGCATCGGGCACGTCTTTGCCGCCCATATAATTCAGGTAGCCGTTGATTTTAGTATTTGAGCTGGTCAAGTGAACCTGACCCAGAAAATGTTTATTTGCAAAGCTCGCAGTTGACATATCGGTTGGGTTTGAGACGCCCACCATGAATCCGAAGTTGCTATTGAGAGTTACATCAGCCTTTAGCCCTACATGGAAAAACGGGCCATAGGAGAACATGTAATCCATACTGTAATTTCTGTTCAGATAAGCGTCGCACACTTCATAGCCAACATGAGTCATCCACTTTCCCACCGTAAATTTTATTTTGCTGGAAGGCATATAAGAAATATAGGCTTGTTTAAGAGCTGCCAATGTCAAAAAACCACTCTTGCCGTGGTCGGCTTCACCATCAGTGTATGAAAATTCTTCAGCTCTGCGCCCAAAGCCCACGTCAACCACGCCG
>Ga0207679_10001175_pt1 | contig 16686 bp, 16 predicted proteins | sample KBSC73metaG_FD_184320 | JGI IMG/M metagenome (GOLD analysis project Ga0207679, IMG submission 184320) | Corn rhizosphere microbial communities from Kellogg Biological Station, Michigan, USA - KBS C7-3 metaG (SPAdes) (version 2) | ecosystem: Host-associated > Plants > Roots > Rhizosphere > Soil ... | reverse complement strand
TGTCGGAAATAGCCTGGTCGATCGCCTGCAGCGTTGCCGCGTCGAACGCGCGACGCACGCTCCAGTGCGGCAGAACGAGATGACGAGCGATGCGCTGCAGGCTCACCAACGTCCTCCTGCTCCGCCACCGCCGAAGGTCCCGCCGCCGCCGCTCCAGCCGCCGCCTCCTCCGCCACCGAAACCGCCGCCACCCCAGCCGCCCGTGTATCCGCCCCAGCCGCGGCGACCCGAACTCCAGCCGCCGCCGCCTCCGCCCCCGAGCAATGCGATGACGAAGGCGATCACGGCCGCGCCAATTGCGATCACCAGTGTGCTGGTCAGGAACCACACGATCGCCGCCGCGAGGCCTGCAGTGACCGACGCGCCGCCGAACCTGCCCAGGATTCTTCGCAAGATGCCGCCGCCGACAAAGACCAGAAGCAACAGCACTGGCATCACCGAACCCAAGCCGTCCGCACCCGGCGCGCTGCGCTGACTGTTCGTCGGCTCCGGCAACGGCTCGCCTTCGACCAGCGCGATCATGCGCGTGATGGCTTCGCTGATGCCGCCGAAGAAATCGCCGCTGCGAAAGCGCGGCACGATCACCTGTTCGACGATGCGATTCGCGAGCACGTCCGGCAGCGCGCCTTCGAGGCCGTAGCCGACCTGGATCCAGACGGCGCGGTCGTTCTTGGCGATCGCCAGCAACGCGCCGTCGTTCACTCCGCGACGGCCAAGCTTCCACGCCTCGGCGACGCGGAAGGAATATTGCTGGATCGTTTCCGGCTGCGTCGTCGGCACGATCAGCACTGCGATCTGACTGCCCTTCTTCGCTTCGAATGCACGCAGCTGTTGTTCGAGTGTTGCGCTCTGCTCTGCTGTGAGCGTGCCCGTGAGGTCAGTCACGGGCGAACGCAGCGGCGGCACCGCAACTTCGGCGTGCGCACCGAAGCCGAGGAGCAGCAGCAGCGAAAGTGCCGGCAGTCTTAGCCAGCGCGCGGGCATGGATGCGATGTCAGCCCGGGTTCTCGGGCTTGGGCTCGGGCTGAGCGGGGGTGTTGAAGTCGACGGTCGGCGGCTTGGAGATCGTTGCCTCGTCCTGGACCGTGAAATTCTGCTTCGGCGTGTGGCCGAACATCTTCGCGGTCAGGTTCGAGGGGAACGAGCGCACCGTGATGTTGTAGGCCTGCACGGCATCGATGTAGCGCTTGCGGGCGACGGCGATGCGATTCTCGGTGCCTTCGAGCTGCGCGCGCAGATCGCTGAAGCCGGAGATCGATTTCAAATCGGGATAGCGCTCGACGACCACCATCAGCCGCGACAGCGCCGAGCTGAGCTCGCCCTGCGCCGCCTGCCATTGCCGGAACGCCTGCGGATCGTTGATCAGCTCCGGCGTCGCCTGAATCGACGTCGCCTTGGCGCGCGCTTCGACGACGCTGTCGAGAATGTCCTTCTCCGCCGCGACCGCACCCTTCACCGTGTTGACCAGGTTCGGCACGAGGTCCGCGCGCCGCTGGTACTGGTTCAACACCTCCGACCACGCGGAGGTGACCTGCTCGTCCTGCTGCTGCAAGGTGTTGTAGCCGCAGCCGCCCAACAAGGCGGTCAGGAGCAGCAGGAAGGTGGCGCGCAAAAATGGCATACCCGGGCCCTTTTCGTTCCGAACAGACGACGCAGGATACCCGCAGAGCGGGCGTCAAGGTGGAAAGACCTGAGTGTCTGTCGGAGTTCCGATGACTACCAGATTTTCACGCGCTCGGCGGGTGCCCGATACATCTTGTCGCCGGGCTTGACGTCGAAGGCCGCGTAGAACTCCGGCAGGTCGGAGACGATGATGTTGGTGCGGTACTCGCTCGGGCTATGCGGATCCGTCAGCAGCCGGCGCCGCAGCTCGTCATCGCGGTACTTGCGGGCCCAGCCTTGCGCCCAGCCGATGAAGAAGCGCTGGTCGCCCGTGTAGCCGTCGATCACCGGCGCAGGTTTGCCCTTCAACGAGATCTTGTACGCGCGATAGGCCATCGCGACGCCGGCCAGATCGGCGATGTTCTCGCCCATCGTCAGGCCGCTGTTGACGTGCGTGCCCGGCAGCGGACTCGACGCTTCGTACTGCGCGCCGAACTGCTTCGCGCGATTGGTGAATTCCTCGTTGTCCGCCGGCGCCCACCAGTCGTTGAGATTGCCGTGGCCGTCGTAGCGCCGGCCCTGGTCGTCGAAGCCGTGGCTGATCTCGTGACCGATGACGGAGCCGATGGCCCCGTAGTTCAGCGCGTCGTCGACTGTCACGTCGAAGAACGGCGGCTGCAGCATCGCCGCCGGGAACACGATCTCGTTGGTCGGCGGGTTGTAGTACGCATTCACGGTCTGCGGCGTCATCAGCCACTCGGTGCGATCGATCGGACCGCCGAGCTTGTTGACGCCGCGATCGAACACCACCGCGGCAGCGCGCATCTCGTTGCCGATCAGATCGTCGCGGCGGATCTCGAGCTTCGACCAGTCGCGCCACTTGTCGGGATAGCCGATCTTGGTGGTGAACAGCGCCAGCTTCTCGTGCGCCTTGCGCTTGGTGTCCGGCGTCATCCATTCGAGCTGGTCGATACCGCCGTCGAATGCTGCCAGCAGGTTCTTGACGAGCGCGTCGATGCGCTGCTTCTGCTCCGGCTTGAAGTTACGCTCGACGTACACCTTGCCGACGAGATCGCCGACCGCGCCTTCGATCGTGTCGACACCGCGTTTCCAGCGCGGCTTCAGCTCTTCGATGCCCGACACGGTGCGGCCGCTGAACTCGAACTGCCGTTGCACGATCTTCGCCGGCAGGTCCGGCGCATAGGTGCTCAGCAGCTTGTAGCGGAGATAAACGCGCCAGTCGGCGACGGGCACATCGGCGAACAGCTTGTTGAGCGCTTCGAAGTAGCTCGGCTGCGTCACGATCATCGCCGACACTTGCTCGCTCGGAATCTGTGCGCCACGCAGGAACGCATCCCAGTCGAACGCTGGCATCAGCTTCGCGAGTGCTGCGCGATCGTAACGGTTGTAGGTCTTCTCGGCGTCGCGATTCTGCACGCGCGTCCAGTGAGCAGTGGCGATACGCGATTCGATCGAATAGATCTTCTTTGCCGCGCCCTCTGCATCCGGCGTGTTGGCCAGCGCGAGCAAGTCGCGCACGTAGGGCTCGTACTTGTCGCGGATGCCCTTGAGCTTCGCGTCATCCGACAAGTAATAGTCGCGATCCGGCATGCCGAGGCCGGTCTGCGTGACCGTGCTGACGTACTGCGTCGAATTCTTCTCGTCGACCGCGACGTAGTACGCGAACGGTTGCGCGACGAACAGCCGCTGCCCATGCCCGATGTAGCCGGCGAGATCCTGCTTCGTCTTGAGCGCGTCGATGCGCGCGAGCTCGTCCTGCAACGGCTTCAGTCCGCGCGACTCGACCGTGGCCTCATCGAGAAAGCTCGCGTAGTAGTCGCCGACTTTCTGCGTGTCGCTGCCGGCGGGTGCTTTGGCTTTCGCGGCCTCTTCGAGGATGTCGCGCAGGTCATGTTCTGCATCTTCCTGCAGCTTGGTGAACGTGCCGTAGTTGGAGCGATCGGCCGGGATCTGCGTATTGGTGAGCCAGCCGCCGTTGATGTGTCGATAGAAGTCGTCCTGCGGCCGCACCGACTTGTCCAGGTTCTGCAGGTACACACCCGACTTCAGAATGCCGGCCGCCCCGCCCGGGCCCGTGGTGGTCTCGGCGGCGGCGAGCAGCGGCGTGCAGGCGATGGCGAAAGCGAGCAGCTTGGAATTCATTGCAGATCCTTCCTCTATCTCTCAGGGTCTCCCGACTCTCAGGTGCAGCGGCCACACGACCGGTCGGGTATTGGCGCCCCACAGCGGAGCGATTTCAGCACGTAAGCTCGGCAGCGGGTCGGCGCCGGACACCTTGGTATACCGCTGGGTCGCGGACCAGGTGCTCACGTAGCCGATGAAATCATCCAGCGTCCAGTCGAGACGGAGCTGGAATTGCGGCACTGTCACCTCGTGCCACGGAAACGGCAGATCGCGATAGGCGTTCTCGACGTGGCGCCGCTCGGGCGGCCAGTAGGGCCCGACGACGTCGTTATAGTAATAACGAACGACGGCATCGATCTGCGGCTCGACGAGCGCGATGCCGTAGGTCCAGATCGCCAGCACACCATCGGGCCGCAGCACGCGACGCATCTCGGGATGGAAGCGCGCGTGATCGAACCAGTGCGCGGCCTGCGCTGCCGCCGCGAGATCGACACTCTGATCCTTCAGCGCTGGCTGCTCCGCCAGATTGCCGAGATACGCGACGTGCGGATGCGCCTGTGCGCTCTTGAGTTGCGCGACGCTGCCGTCGGTGGCGACCACGCGGTCGTAGTGCCGGGCCAGCCCAACTGCGGCTTGGCCGCTGCCGGTCGCACAGTCCAGCGCGACTTCGCGACGCGGCGTCAGCGTGGCGAGGTATTCGAACAACTCTTTCGGGTAGTCCGGACGGTAGCGCGCGTAAGCGCTCGCGTGCCCGGAGAAATGGTCCTTGAAGGCCATGACTGCTACTCGCGCAACCCCGACAGAAAAGTATCGATCGCACGCACGCTGTCGGGCTCGTCGAGTTGCGGCGCATGGCCACGATTCGCGACGGTGACCGCAACGAGGCTCGGCACTTCGCGTTGCATGCGCTCGAACGTCGCGGCCGACAACAGGTCGGAATGCGCGCCGCGCAATGCCAGCGCTGGTATCGCGCGCAGATGGCCGAGCGCGAGCCACATGGCCTGCGTCGCACCGGGCGGCGTCGGAATGCTGCGGATCGCATCGCCGATTTTCGAATCGGCAGCCAGGCGCGGCACACCGTCAGCGCCTTCGTCGAACGACAGGCGCGCGAACGCGAGCCACTGTGCGTCGGTGTATTCAGGCATCGCCAGGCCGAACGTCATCTTCATCTGTGCAGCGGCATCGTCCCAGGTGCGTACCGGCGGCAAGCGGCCGGCATACGATTGAATGCGAGCCGCGCCGGTCGGGTCGATCTCGGGGCCGATGTCGTTCAACACCACGCCCGCCAGCATCTGGGGCCGCATCGCCGCCATCAGCAGTGCCATCAAGCCACCGAGCGAAGTGCCGACCACGACGAGCCGCGCGATCGACAACTCCTGCAGCAGCGTCCACATGTCATCGACATACGTGCCGGGGTGATAGTTCAACCAGTGCGTGTCGTACTGCGAGCGGCCGCGACCGCGCTGATCGGGCACGATCACGCGGCGCGTGGGAGCGATGTGCTCGGCGAGCGCGGCGAAGTCGCGGCTGTTACGCGTGAGCCCGTGCAGACAGAGCACCGGCGTCTTGCTCGCGTCGCCGGCGTAGTCGCGGTAGTAGAGTTGCAGGCCGTCGCGGCTGCGAAAGAACTTTTCGGCAAAACTCATGCGCGCAGAATATCGCTTCCGGTTCCACCTCTCGCCGGGGTCCCCGAAAAAAAACTGCGACTTGACCGAAGTGATGGCTGCCCGCCGGTGTTCTGTTCACCGTCGGACGGCCTCACCACGACTTCCTTTCCCGTAAACGCTTCGATGTCGCGCGCTCAAGAGCGCTAGCACGGCCAGCCGTCCCAATGTTCGCGACCGGAACCCCACCTCACGCGACAGCGCGCGCCGGAGAACCCTTTACTTCTGCGGGTCAGCGGCTCGCGTCGAAGAACGGTCTTCTTGGAAAGGAACTCGGTGGAGGGTCTCCTCTCGGCCTGCTCACCATCGCGATCGAGAATTGAGGGCTCACGTTCGCAACGCCGTTAAATTAGTTTTTCGCCGAAATATTTTCGCGCGACTGTGAGGGTCAGCATGGACGGTCAATCCGGGTGACTCGTTGGTTGCTCAACAGAATCCGAGCAGCTGCGGGAGCGCCACTCAACCGAAAACTCGAGGGACGATAATGGCCTGGATTACCCGTACGGGCGTTGGACGATGATCCCAGCTTGTTGGCTTGGGACTATGATCCATCTCGTTGGTGAGTAGCGGGTTAAGCGACAACTCAACGGAGATGAACATGCGTCGTTCTTCCTATCTACAGTGCGCTGCTTGCGCATTGCTATTCGGAATCGTTTCGTCGATTGAAGTTACCTCGATCAGCGCCGCCGCCGAGGCACCGGTGTCGCGTCCGTTAAGCAAAGTACCGCCGATCGAGCGGTTTGGGCAGGCGGCCCTCGATCGCCAAGCTCAATTCCTGCAGCGCATGTCTGGCGTGCAAATCAGCTACGGCGCGAATGGCTCGGTAAGCGAGGTGAAGGGGCGCACTGGAGTGTACCTGTCCTCCGGCCTGGCGAGCTTCAAGGTCGATCAGCCGGCCAAGGAGTTGCTCCAGAAGATTGGCCCAGCTCTGCTGGCTGCGGGCACCGAGGAACTCCGCGTGTTTCGCGTCAACAGCGAGGCTCCCAAGGCGAAACCAGATTCACCTGAACGAACGGTGCGATTTGTTCAGTACATCGGTGGCCGAGAAGTGCAGTTTTCATGGGTTACTATCAGTCTGAACACCCAGACCAACGAGATAGTGCATCTGTTGGCAGACTTTCTGCCTGACTACGGACTGCCGCACGAACCGAAGCTGACGGCCGCGGCAGCCAGGGCGAAAGTTGAGGCCGCCATGCGGGACAGCGGACTCGAGGAGGAAAAGAAGATCATCTTCGAGGACTCGCCGGCGCGCCTCGCTTACACCTTCGAGGATAGCGGCGACCGCGGTGGCATAGGCGGCGTACTCGTCTGGCTGTTCCAAGCATCGAGGACCGGCGATTCAGTCGAGGTCGCCATCGATGCGCTTACGGGAGAGGTTGTCAGGGTCGGTTCTTACACGACCGGGCTGCATTTTCCGAACCGACAGTCGTACACGGCCAACGGCGCGGCCCCGCTCACGGGATTTTTCCCCAACGGGTTGATACCCACGTTCGGCGAGGGTGGCACCGGACCAGATCAAGTTTCGAGAGATCTCTATAACAAGGCCGGCATAGTATTCGGCGTGTACGACTTGGTTTTCGGCCGCAACTCATACGACAACGCAGGATCACCGCTGAACCTGGTGACGCACTATGCGATGGCTAGTCCCGCCGCGTTCGCGCCGGGCGGCTACATCATGGTTGCTGATAACTCGCCCGCGACTGCCAATGACACCGATGCAATTGCTCATGAATTCGCACACGGTATCCACCAAACAGGTGGAGGGCTGGTCCTCTCGAATGGGCCAGTGGATGGCGCTCCCGCGCTTGCAGAAGCCTTTGGCGACTGGGGTTCGACCGTTGCCGACGTTTACCTGAATGGCGCTGTGAGTCCATCGACCTGGCAGATCTCGAGTTATCGAAACCTGCAGGCACCCACGCTTGGCGATCCGTTTGCTCGCGACTGGTTTCCGTCGCGCAGCTACATCCTGGGAGAGCAATCCAGGTACCGCAATTCGACGATCATGGGCCACGCTCTCTACCTGCTTGCGACCGGGGGTCAACACTACCGCGCGGGAATTCCCGGGAGCGAGGTTCCCGTGATACCTGTTACCGGCATTGGCTACTCAGCGGCTCGCAACATCTTCTACGACGCCATCAACGCCGGCGCCGTAAACAACAATGCGACGTTCTTCAGCATGAGAAATGCAACCGTAACGGCTGCCCCGCCGGGCCAACAGAGTTCCGTCCAACAAGCATGGAATGCAGTCGGCGTTGGGTATAACTGCACATCTGTTCCGCAACCTCCATTCCCCACGGCGTGGCCGGAATATTGCAAAGGACGATACGACATCTCGTGGCCGGCGGTGCCTGGCACAACGCGTTACGACGGGCAGATCACTCAGGCGAATCTCGGTTGGGCGTTTGCTGCAACTGTCGTTGATGCGCCCGTCACGAGTTGTCACCAAGATCTCCCAAAAGCGTACTGGATGATGAGAGTCCGAGCGTGCAATGGCTGCGGCTGCAGCGCGTGGAGCCACACGGAATACATGCAGTACTACGATCCCTGTCTCTAAGACGTCGTCGGTTGCGCTGAGGGCCGAGATCAAGAATCTCGGCCCTAATTTCTACGCGCGCGACAGCGTGCTTGGTGAAGCCGAGCCCTGGTTAGCAGCCGCACCCGGCAATCATCGTGCGTCACCTGTCCCGAGACAGCGAAACCTGCCGAAGGCGGATGCGATTTTTGGGGCGGCTCAAAAAAAGACCCCGAGCTTGTGGCCCGGGGCAGAGAAGCGGACTTTCTGAAGGGAAGTAAAGCCCGCTAGGGGATTCGCAGGAAACGTCGACTCAAATCAGTGCAACCGCGACCATTGCAGAACCTTGATATCCTTCGACTCGCACTCGAAGTTCTTCGCCAGGACCGAGGCGGCTTCTTTCATATCGCCGCGCGACAGCACCCGGTTGACCTCGACTACGCCGCGGAACTCGCTCATGCCCTTTGGGGAGCGTTCCTGCAGCAGGAAGTGCGTGTAGTACTTGATGCTCATGGGACGTCAGACTAGAGACGGCCCGGGGTAAGTACCGTGAAGGAATTCGCAATTTCCAGGCCATTTGACGATATCAGGCGCCGCCTGAGAGCCGCTTAGCAAACCAGCTCACATGTCGCGATACCGCCCGCCGCAGCCGCGCGGCTCGAAATTCATCACACCCCAGGGTGCAGCGCGGCTGAAACAAGAACTGGATCACCTTTGGCGCGTGCTGCGGCCGCAGGTGACGCAGGCCGTGCAGGAGGCCGCGGCGCAGGGCGACCGCTCCGAGAACGCGGAATACATCTACGGCAAGCGTCAGCTGCGCGAGATCGACCGGCGTGTCCGCTTCTTGCGACAGCGACTCGACGGCATGGTCGTCGTGGGCTCCGCGCCGTCAGATCGCTCGCGCGTGTTTTTCGGCGCGTGGGTGACGCTGGAGGATGATGCGGGCGGGGAGGTGGAGTACCGCATCGTGGGCCCGGACGAGTTCGATGCGACGACGGGATATATCAGTATGGATTCGCCGCTGGGGCGCGCGCTGATGAAGAAGGCGCTCGATGACGAGGTGAAAGTGGAGTTGCCAGCGGGCGCAAGGACGTTCGTGATCGTGGCGGTGAGATATGAAGAAGCGGAGTCGGGCTGAAGCCCGACCTACAGCCCCAAAACCGTGAGCACCTTGCGCAATCCGCTCGCGGCGCCTTCCAGATCGCGGCGCCGCTTCTTGTGCATTCGCTCCTGCAACGTCCCGCGACGCTCCTGCAACCAGCGATCGCGCTCCGCGCTCTGCGCGTGCGTCTTGTCATACGTCATGCGCGACTTGCAGAAATCGCGATACGCATCCAGGTCGTGATGCAGATCGCGGCTCACCAGCTCGATCATGATTGCGTGATCCAGCAGCACGCTCGGTGAACCGGCATCGGTCGACGAGCTGAAGCAAGCGAGCGCATTCAGCACTCGCTGCCGATCTTCCGCGCCCAGCTGCCACTCCAGGTCGCCGACCATCTTCAACATCGTGTCGAGATGCGAGTAGCGCTCCTTCACGAAGCCGGCGAGCTGCGCGCGATTCGCCGTCTCCAGCACTTCGCGCGCGCCGCCGATGATTGCGTCGGCGGGCTCGTTGCGGGCGCGCAGCTGCGTCTGCTGCGCGATGGCAGCGAGATGCTCGAGATCCGCGTCGTCGAGTTTGAAGCTGACTCGAACGCTCACACCAGCACGTTCTTGAACTGCCACGGATCGCTGCGATCCAGGTCTTCCTCGAACAGCTCGCCGCGCTGATACAGCGGCGTCCAGTCGGTGTAAGCGCCGACCACGGGGCCGAGATACGGCATGCACACTTCGAGGTTGCGGCGGAAATCCATTTCGTCGGGCTCGGTGACGCCGCGCTGCGGATTCTCCATCGCCCACACCATGCCCGAGAGCACCGCGACGCAGACCTGCAGACTGGTCGCCGTGTTGTGCGGCACCAGCTTGCGCGCCTCGTCGATCGACAGCTGCGAGCCGTACCAGTACGCATTCTTCTTGTGGCCGGCGAGCAGCACGCCGAGCTCGTCGATGCCTTCGATGATCTCGGCGTTGAGAATGCGCTTGCGCTCCTGCAGGTGCCAGTTGCGCCCCGCGAACTCGTGCACCGACAGCACCGCGTCCTGCGACGGGTGATACGAATAGTGAGCGGTCGGCCGGTAAACGACCTTGCCGCCTTCGCGATGCGAGAAGTAATCGGGAATCGAGATCGATTCGCCGTGCGTGATCAGGAAGCCGTGGAACGGTCCGGCCTTCGGCGTCCAGGTGCGCACGCGCGTGCTGGCACCGGGCTGCAACATATAAATGGCGTTCTGCGGGCCGAAGTCGAAACGATGACCGCGCGGCGGCAGCGTCTTCTCATGCGTGCCCCAGCCCAGCTCGGCGGGCTGACTGCCTTCGCTGACGAAGCCATCGACCGACCAGGTGTTGACGAACTCGCCCGGACGCTTCGGCACGTTCGCGACCTGCGTGTCGCGCTCGGCGATGTGGATCACCTTCACCTGCAGCTTGTGCGCCAGCGCAGCCCACTGCTCGCGCGTGCTCGGATTGCTGGCGTTGACGCCGGTATCGGCCGCCAGGTTCAGCAACGCCTGTTTGACGAAGTGCGAAACCATGCCGGGGTTCGCACCGTGCGTGATCACTGCCGTCGGACCATTCGGGTGCGACTTGCGCACTGCCAGCGCTTCCTCGCGCAGCGCGTAGTTGGTACGCCGCGCCGGCGAAATCGACGGATCGGTGTAACCGCCCGGCCACGGCTCGATGCACGTATCGAGATACAGCGCGCCTCTCTCGTGCGCGAACTTGATCAGCGAGATGCTGGAAACGTCCACCGACAGGTTCAGCAGGAAGTCGCCTTTGCCGATCAGAGGCTCGAGCACCTGGCGGTAGTTGTCGCGCGTCAGCGGGTTGACGACGAACTTGATGCCGTACTCCGCCGCCTCGCGTTTGCCCGACTCGTCGGCGGTGACGATCGTAATGCGCTCGGGCTTGATGCCGATGTGCCGCAGCACGAGCGGCAGTACGCCCTGACCGATGCTGCCGAAACCGACGAACACGAGACGGCCGGGGAACTGAACGTGGACCGGAAAATCAGGCATGGCGGGCTACTTCCGAAGTGAGGGAAAACGGCGGGCGCGAGTTTACTGATTTCTTCACTCTTTCCAATGCGGCGGCACGGTGCGCTCGTAGCCGGGTAGCGTTTGCACGCGGCCGACCCACGCGGCGATCGCCGGGAAGTTGCCTTCCAACGGTACGAAACGCGCGCGCAGCTCCTGCGCCTCGCGCCGCTCGAGACTCCGCAGCAGCATCTGGATGCCCGGAAACACGATGATGTCGGCCGCCGAGAACGCCTCCCCGACCAGCCACGCCGAGGTCGCCAGCCGCTGCTCGATCGTCGCCGCTTCCTTCAGCACGTAGCCCATCGCGCGCTCGACTTCCTCCATGCGGCCCTCGACGCCCTGGAACAGGATCGCCTGGATGATCCGCATGATGTGTTCTTCGGCGTACGACTGGTACTCGCAGATCACGCGCATGATCGTGCCAGCCTCCTCGGCCGTGCGGCCGAACAAGGGCGGCTCGGGATACTTGCGATCGAGGTACTGCAGGATCGCCAGCGACTCGAAGCAGACGTAGTCGTCATCCTTCAGCACGGGCACGCGGCCCCGCGGATTCATTTTCACGAGCGCAGGCGCCTTGTGCTCCTGTTTCGCGAACTGCACGAGGTGCGAGACGTACGACAGCTGTTTGTATTCGAGCGCGAGCAGCGCCCGCCATGAATACGGGCTGCCGCTGCCCCACCAGATTTCCAATGCCATGGTTCCTCGACTCCTGTGCGCCGGGCGCGATTGTAACGGTGCGGCCGGGTGAGCAAACTACTTCCATGAGCGCGCCCACCTCGAAGCCTTGGCGAACCCTGATTTCCGCTGCGGAACTGGCGCCCCACGTCGGCGCTTCGGACTGGCTGATCGTCGATTGCCGGTTCGAGCTCGGCAAACCCGACACCGGCGAGCGCGCTTACGCTGCCGGGCACATCCCGCACGCAATATATGCGCATCTCGATCGGGACCTGGCCGCGCCGATCACGCCGTCCAGCGGGCGTCACCCCATGCCGCAGCCGGAACAGTTCGCCGCCACGCTGACGCGTTGGGGCCTGACGCCGTCGACGCAGGTGGTCGCGTACGACGCCGACAATGCGGCGTACGCGGCACGCTTGTGGTGGCTGCTGCGCTGGGTCGGTCACGAAGCAGTCGCCGTGCTCGACGGCGGTTTCAAGGCGTGGACCGCCGCTGGATTGCCGACGAGCACCGAGGTTCCACGTCGGCGGGCCGGTCACTTCGTGGCACGACCGAATCGCGATCTGTGGCTCGACACTGGCGAAGTCGCCGAACGTGCTCAACGCGCCGACTGGCGTCTGCTCGACGCACGCGCGCCGGAACGCTTTGCCGGCAAGGTTGAGCCGATCGACCCGGTCGCAGGTCACGTCCCCGGCGCACGCAATCATCCGTTCGCCACCAACCTCGGCAGCGATGGGCGCTTCGCGCCGGCGCAGGACCTGCGGCAACGGTTCGAGCAGTCGCAGGACGGCGTCGCCGACGATCACACAATTGTCATGTGCGGCTCCGGTGTCACCGCCTGCAATCTGCTGCTCGCGATGGAAGCTGCCGGCAAACGTGGCGCGCGACTGTATGCAGGCTCGTGGAGCGAATGGATCCGCGAGCCATCGCGACCGATTAAGAAGGGAACCGACTAGTCACTAGCGAATTGTATTTCTGCTATCGTTCGCGCGCCGAACTGGCGCATTACGAGCACGCAGCCGACCTTGGACCAACCTGCGAAAAGATTCACGCCGAGTCCTGCCTGGGATCATGAGGACTCGCTCGACCTGTACCAGGTCACGGCGTGGGGCAAGCCGTACTTCGGAATCAACGAGGCGGGTCACGTCGTGGTGCGTCCGGACGGCACGCCGGATCGCGACATCGATCTGTTCGAAGTCGTCGAAGGACTGAAGGCGCGCGATCTCACCACGCCGGTCGTGGTGCGCTTCTCCGACATCCTGCATCACCGCCTGACGCGTCTGCACAACGCCTTCGCGCAGGCGATCACCGAGAACGACTACAAGAACCGCTACTGCGCGGTGTTCCCGATCAAGGTGAACCAGCAGCGGCTCGTGGTCGAAGAGGTGTATCGCTACGGCAAGGAATTCGGCTTCGGTCTGGAAGCCGGCTCGAAGCCCGAGCTGCTGGCCGTCATGGCCATGACCGAGGATGCGCCGGAGCGCATGATCGTCTGCAACGGCTTCAAGGACGACAGCTACATCGAAGCCGTCATCCTCGCGACCAAGCTCGGTCGCACGATCATCCCGGTGATCGAGAATTTCGACGAGCTGCGGCTGGTGCTGCGGAACGCGGACAAGTACCAGGTGCGCCCGCGCATCGGCGTGCGCGTCAAGCTGGCGAGCGAAGGCGCCGGGCGCTGGCGCGATTCGGCCGGCGAGAAATCCAAGTTCGGGCTGTTCGTCAGTGAGATCCTCGAGCTGGTCGACACGCTGCGCGAGCACGAGATGCTCGACTGCCTCGAGCTGGTCCATTGCCATCCCGGCAGCCAGCTGCAGGACATCCGCCGCGTCAAGGACGCCATCAACGAGCTGGCGCACGTCTATGCCGAGCTCAAGCTGATGGGCACCGGCGTGAAGTACATTGACGTCGGCGGCGGCCTCGGCGTCGACTACGACGGCAGCGGCACCAACTTCGAATCGTCGATGAACTACACGATCAACGAGTACGCCAGCGACGTCGTGTATCGCATCGCCAGCGTGTGCAACGCCCGCGAGATCGAGCATCCCGTGATCGTGAGCGAGTCGGGGCGCGCCACGACCGCGCATCACAGCGTGCTCATATTCAATGCGCTCGGCTCGTCGGCGCTCGATCAGTTCCGCGTCGCCGGCAGCATCGAAGAAGACTACACCGGCCAGGAAGAGCTGCCGCAACCGGTGCTCGACCTGTTCGAAGCACATCGCACGGTGTCGGAGCGCCGGCTCGTCGAGTGCTATCACGACGCTCTGCAGGCACGCGAACAAGCGCTGCAGATGTTCAATCTGGGTTTGCTGAGCCTGGAGTTCCGTGGCCTCGCCGAGCGTCTGTACTGGGCCACGTGCGCACGCATTCGCGACTACTGCCGCAAGCTGGAGCGCGTGCCGGAAGAGCTCGAAGGCCTGGAGCTGATCCTCTCCGACACTTACTTCTGCAACTTCTCGGTGTTCCAGTCGCTGCCGGACAGCTGGGCGATCGGCCAGCAGTTCCCGATCATGCCGATTCATCGGCTGAACGAGAAACCGACGCGCAACGCCGTGCTCGCCGACATCACCTGCGACTCCGACGGCAAGATCGACCGCTTCGTCAGCCAGCGCGACGTGAAGCGCACGCTGGAATTGCACGAGCTGAAGTCAGGCGAGGAGTACTACCTCGCCGCGTTCCTGGTCGGCGCCTATCAGGAAACGCTGGGCGATCTGCACAACCTGTTCGGCGACACCCACGTCGTGCACATCCGTCTGCACGACGAAGGCGGCTGGTGGATCGAAGAGATCGTGAAGGGCGACACCGCCGGCAAAGTGCTCAGCTACATGCAGTACGACGTCGACCGGCTGTTCCCGCAGTTCGCCCGGGACTGCGAGCGCGCTGTTCGCGAAAACCGCCTGACCTTGGCGGAGAGCCAGGCCCTGCGGCGCTTCTACGAAGAGGAGCTGCACGGCTACACCTACCTCGAACCGGATTGATGGACTTCAAAGCCCTGCTCACCGTGTTCGCGACCATCTTCATGGCCGAGCTCGGCGACAAAACCCAGCTGGCGACGGTGCTGTTCGCCGCCAACGCCAAGCACAGTCCCTGGCTCATCTTCGCTGCCTCTTCGGCAGCCCTGGTCTGTGCGGCTGGTCTGGGCGTGCTGGCGGGGGGCTGGGTGGCTCGTTATGTCGATACCCGGCTGCTGTCGGTCGTGGCCGGCGCCGGCTTCATCATCATCGGCGCCTGGACGCTGATTTCGGCCCTGCGAGCCTGAACCGCCCTGCGGTCCGGCCTTGTTGCATTTGCAAAAGGCAGGGGCCGCCGGGCCAGCGTTGCAAGGCAGAAAACGCTGACGTAGTATCGCCGGCGGTCAGCTGAACTACGCATTCACAACTCAAAGAGCGACCGCCTCGACATTCCTTCTTGCCCGTTCCCGGGACATCTCCGCAGCCGTTCTTTCCGTACCGGAATAGTTGTCTTGTCAGCGACCAAACCCGCAGTCCGTCTCCACAATCCGGGGTTCTCGAGACCACCGGGAGCGGCGCGCTGCGTAACTCCTGTCTGGCCTCAAGAGTGACATCGATGACGACGATCTACGTTGGAAATCTGCCTTTCAGCGCGACTGAAACAGATGTGCGCGGCCTGTTCGAAAAGCACGGTGCCGTCCAGTCAGTCAAACTCGTGAACGACCGCGAGACCGGCCGCCCGCGCGGCTTCGGCTTCGTGGAAATGTCGCCGTCGGACGCGCAAACCGCGATCCAGCACATGAACGGCTTCAGCATGGGTGGCCGTCCGCTGCGCGTGAATGAAGCGCGCGAGCGCGAAGCGCGCCCGCCGCGTCAGAACAATCGCTGGTAATCACGACTAGCCCGGCGAAGTAGCCGGGCTACGCCGATTCCACTATCTTCGCGCTTCATTGAAGCGCAGGAGATGAGTGGCAGTGATTTTGCGATTCGCGCTGTTGCTCGTGGCCGCTGCCGGCCTGGCGGCGAGCGGCTGCGCCACGCAGCGTGGCGGCGATTCTGCTTCCCCTCCCCGCGCAACGCTGGCGTTCTTCGGGCTGCGTCCCGACATGACCGTCGTCGAAGTCTGGCCGGGCGGCGGCTACACGGAAATCCTTGCGCCGCTGCTGAAGCAACACGGCCGGTTGTACGAGGCGCATCTCGATCCAGCGTCGAGCGAATACTCACGCCGCACCGTCGATGAGTTCCGCGCCAAGCTCTCGGCACGTCCGGACCTCTACGACAAAGTCGTCGTCACCACGCTCGCCGCCCCGCCTGCTACCAGCGCGCTCGCGCCGGCGGGCACGGCCGACCTGGTCGTGACCTCCGAGAGTCTCCACAACTGGATGATGTTCGGCTGGCCGCGGGAGGCGTTCGCAGCGATGCACGCGGCGCTGAAGCCGGACGGCGTCCTCGGCGTAGTCGAGCACCGCGGCGATCCGCGGCGACCCCAGGATCCGAAAGCGGCGTCCGGCTACGTCAACGAGCAGTACGCGATCGAGCTGATCGAGAGCGTCGGCTTCAAGCTGGTCGGGCGCTCCGAGATCAACGCCAATCCCAAGGACACGAAGGACTACGAGAAAGGTGTGTGGGCGCTGCCGCCGACGTTCGCTGCGGGCACCAAGGATCGCGAGCGCTACGCGGCGATCGGCGAGAGCGACCGGTTCACGCTGAAGTTCATGAAGGTCGCGCGATGAAGCGGCTCGCACTCCTCGCTTGCGTCGTACTCGTCTGCTCGGCCCACGCCGAAGAGAACGACGCGAAGCCGGCCGCGCCGACCGAGACTGCGGCGGCAACTGCGCTGAAAGCGAAGGGTCGCATCAAGCTGCTCGGTGCCGAAGTGCCGCCGGGCACGACCAGGCGTCTCACCTGGACCAGCGGCACGGCGATGGAAGGATTCGTCGTGCCGGTGCCCGTGATCGTGCTCAACGGCAAAGGTCCCGGCCCCGTGCTGTGCCTGACTGCAG
>Ga0207679_10001174_pt1 | contig 16716 bp, 17 predicted proteins | sample KBSC73metaG_FD_184320 | JGI IMG/M metagenome (GOLD analysis project Ga0207679, IMG submission 184320) | Corn rhizosphere microbial communities from Kellogg Biological Station, Michigan, USA - KBS C7-3 metaG (SPAdes) (version 2) | ecosystem: Host-associated > Plants > Roots > Rhizosphere > Soil ... | reverse complement strand
GCCGGGCGCGTGGGTCCTTTGTCAGAGGAACGCATCGTCGCCTCCGCTTGCAAGGATGATCTGTCCCTCGTCGGCCAGGCGCCGCACGATCTTCAACATTTCCTTCTGCTCGGACTCCACCTCGCTCACCCGCACCGGGCCGCGGCTCTCCAGGTCTTCCCGCAACGATTCGGCCGCACGGGTCGACATGTTGCGGAACACCTTCTCCCGCATCTCGGGCGTGGCGCCCTTGAGCGCGATGATGAGGGATTCGGACTGCACTTCCTTCAGCAGCATCTGGATGCCCTTGTCGTCGATCTTCTCCAGGTCGTCGAAGGTGAACATGTTGTCCATGATCTTCTGGGCCAGCTCGTTGTCCGCCTCTCGGATGTAGTCGAGCACCGAGGTCTCGATGCTGCCGCCCAGCAGGTTGATCATTTCGGCCGCCGGCTTGACGCCGCCCAGCGAGGCCTTGCGCAGCTTGTCTCCACCGGCAAGCACCTTGCTCATCACCTCATTGAGGTCTTTGAGCGCCGCGGGCTGGATGCCATCGAGCGTGGCGATGCGCACGAGCACTTCATTGCGCTGCCGTTCGGTGAAGCACTTGAGCACCATCGACGATTGGTCATAGTCCAGGTGCACGAGGATCGCCGCCACGATCTGCGGGTGTTCGTTGCGCAGCAGCTCGGCCACCGAGCCGGCATCCATCCACTTCAGGCTTTCGATGCCGCTGACATCGCCACCTTGCAGAATGCGATCGATCAGCAGGTTGGCCTTGTCGTCACCCAGCGCCTTGCGCAGCACCGATTTCACATACTCGTCGGTGTCGGTCACCAGCATGCTCTGCTCGGAAGCCACCACGGCAAAGCGCTCGAGCACCACATCCACGCGTTCACGCGGAATGCTCTTCATCTTGGCGATCGTCTCGCCCAGCGCCTGCACCTCCTTGGGCGCGAGCAGCTTGAACACCTCGGAGGCCTCTTCCTCTCCGAGGGACATCAGCAAGATGGCCGCGTCTTCCAGTCCCTTGGCGTCCATGGCGAAGTCGTTCGTCCGGTTGGGTCAGGAAGGTCAGGCGACTTCGCCATTGACCCAGCCGCGCACGATGTTCGCAACGGCGGCCGGGTTTTCCTTGGCAAAGGTTCGCGCACCGTCGAGCTGCGCACTGATGCGCGGCGCCTCCAGGTGCAACTTGCCGGGCTCGATGACGGGCAGCGTTTCCTCGTCGCCGACCACGGCATCGAGGTTGTTGCCCTTTTGCGGTGCCGTCGCCTGCGCCGCCTTCAGCGCAGGGCGGATCAGGCCGAACACCACCGCAAGCGCCACCACCGCCAGCGCCGCCGGTACGGCCGCGGCACGCAGCAGATCGAGCAACTGCGGCTGCTTCCACAGCGGAACGCTTTCGACAGTCACCGGCTCCACCTTGAACGGGGCGTTGATGACCTTGACCGAATCACCGCGCTTCTCGTTGTAGCCGACGATCTCCCGCACGAGCGTTTCCAGCTTCTGCAGCTCATCGGACGTCAGCGGCACCGTGGTGACCTTCCCCTTCGCATCCGTGTTCGTGCGGTGGTTCACCACCACGGCCGCGTTCAGGCGGCGCACGGTGCCCGTGGCGTTGCGCGTCACGCGCACCGTCTTGTCCACCTCGTAGTTCGTCACCGCATCCTTGCGGCTCGTGCTGTTCGTGGCGCCGCCGCCCTGCGCGGTCTGAAGCGGCTGCGAAGCCCCCGTGAGCGGCGCCGTGGCGGCCACCGGCGGCTGATTCGATGCGGCCCCTGGAATGCCGGTGGCTCCGCTGCCATTCTGGCCGCTCTGCTCCGTGCGCTGCATGCTGCGCACCGCGGCCTCCGCGTTCTCGCCCTGGTTCGGCCTGAATTCTTCCGACGTGGACTCCGTGCGGGAAAAATCAATGTCGGCCGTGACCTGGGCCCGCAGGTTGTCACGGCCCACCACCGGGTCCAGGATGTCGAGGATGCGCTTGCTGAACTGAGTCTCGATCTGGTTCACATACTGCAGCTGCTGGGCATCGAGCCCCGATCCGTTGTCCTCCGCCAAGCCCGACAACAGCGCCCCCGTCTGGTCCAGCACGCTGACGGCCTTCGGGTTCAACTCCGGCACGCTGCTCGACACCAGGTGCACGATGCCGGCCACCTGGGCGCGATCGAGCGTGCGACCTGGGAAAAGAGTCAGCATCACGGAGGCGCTCGGCTTTTGCTGTTCTCGGAAGAACCCATTCTGGTTGGGCAGCGCCAGATGCACGCGTGCGTTTTGCACGGAAGCCATCGACGTGATCGACCGCGTCAGCTCACCTTCCAGCCCGCGCTGGAACGTCAGGCGCTCCTGAAACTGCGTCTGCCCGAACTTGGCCCCGTCCATCAATTCGAAGCCCACGACCGACCCCTTGGGCAACCCGGCCGATGCGAGCTTCAGGCGAAGGTCGTGCACACTTGCCGCCGGCACCAGGATCGCACTGCCGCCTTCGGAATGCTTGTACGGCACCCCCATGGTCGACAGCTGGGCAATGATGGCGCCACCGTCCTTGTCCGACAGATTGGCATACAGCACCTTGTAGTCACCCTGGCTGCTCCACAGTGCGATGGCGGCCAGCACCGCCAGCAGCGCCGCCACCCCCACGCCCAGACCCACCCGGCTCTTCATCGGCAAAGCCGCAAGGCGTGCACCGAACCCCGAGGTAGGCACCAGCGTGGTCGGTGTGGCGAGGGCGATCGCGTTGTCCATGGTCTTCAACTTCAGAGGCATGGCGGGCGTGACCCCACCGATGAGACTGAATTATTTGGAAACACGAGGTCGAGAATCGGCGAAACAGCCTGTCAAACGGCTGCCAGTTCCCCGCACGACCGTTCACCCGATTAGCCTAAAGTGATGCCATCGGACGCCCTCGCGCAAGGCCCTGTCGTGAAAAACTGCACGGGATCAGGCGGCCCATGATGCTGAGCCGGCTGCGGGAGAACACCATCGGCCAGGGGCTGCGGCCTCCTTCGAAAGCCGGTCCTGTCAGGCCCGTGACTGCCCGTCGACTACCATATGGCGTGCCTGGCCCAGCGAGCGAACTGGAGTCCCCTGGCAGAAGAAGCTCCAGCCGCCCACGCCCTCCACCCCCTCATCCAACCACCGTTCCTCGTTCACGTCGAACTCCCGCACCACGTCGATCCATGAAGTTGTATTCGCTCTTCCTTCTTGTGGCGATTGCCACGGTCATGAGCCCGGGCCCGGGCGTCGTGATGACACTCACGAACTCCCTGCGATACGGCATGCGAGGAACCTTGGGCGGCATTCTCGGCCTTGCTCTGGGTGTTCTGGTGGTCGCAGCCATTTCGGCCACCAGCCTCGGAGTCTTGCTCGCCGCGTCATCGCTGGCCTTCACCGTGTTGAAGTATGTCGGGGCGGCCTACCTGATCTATCTGGGCATTCGCCTGTGGCGTGCGCCGCCGTTCCAATTCGCAGAGGCTTCGGCGCAACAGGCGAGTTTCAGCCGCAGGTTCGTCGAGGGCGTCTCCCTGCAATTGACGAATCCGAAAGCGATCTTCTTTTTCCTCTCCGTCTTTCCGCAGTTCATCGACCCCGCAACGAACTACGCCATTCAGTTCGCGAGCCTGGTGCTCACCTTCAGCGCATTGGTCGTGGTCATTCACTTGACCTACGCGATGTTTGCCAAAAAGGCCAGGAACTGGCTGACTTCAGAGCGAGGCGGCCGCCGTGTCAACAAGACCGCCGGGGTGACTTTCATGTTTTTCGGCGCAGCCCTGGCTTCTGCCAAGCCCTAGCCAATGCAGTGTTCCGCGTTGCCGAGGCAGGTGCGCAGCAAGCCGGTGTAGGCTCACTTCCAAATCATGAACACGACGACTTGAGCCGCCCGGAACGCAAGATCAGGTACCCGACAGCGGCTTGGGCAGAAGGACGTGCAGTTTGCCGGCCCACGCCTCCAGTCCATTCATGACGGCAGGACACAATGCAAGGCCGCGTTGCTCGGCCAATCGTTTGCGCATCAGTCCGGCCTGACCGGGCAGACGGACGCGATCGACGCCTGGTCGCGGCGTGTTGGCACGACAACGTTGCGCCAGCGCTTCGGTCTGCCGAACAAAGGCAGGTTGACCACCGAATGCCGCGGGGTCGAGGATCTGCAGGAACACACTGGCTCCCCATCCGCTTGGACGGTCAGCCCTGCCGAAACCCGATAGACCCTGGGTGAGGGCCTCCACCATGAGGGCCCAGCCGTAGCCCTTCTGTCCATGATCCAGTCCGCCCGCCGGTAGCAGGGTGCCACCCGCTTTCAACACCGACGGATCATCACTGACCTCTCCATCAGCGCTCAACAGGACGGGCGAGGTGTACCTTCGGCCCTCGCGCGCAAGTCGCGCTGCCATGTTGTTCGTGGTGATCGAGGCGCTCGTATCGATGAGGACCGGATCGCCCCCAGTCGGGAAACCCATGGCCATGGGGTTGGGGGTAAACACCGCCTGCGTTCCACCAAAAGGTGCGACGCTGGCCTGAGAAGGATCCGAGCAGGCGAGGATCATGACGCATCCTCGCTCCGCTGCTCGCGCCAGGTACGCCGCGAGGCAGCCGATGTGGTGACTGTTGCGAATGACGACTGTGACACAGCCGTGAGTCGGCGCACGATCGAGCGCCAGATCCAGGGCCTGCGACACCAGCCAGATGCCGGGCAGCCTGCGGCCGTCCCAGGTGACGCATGCACCCGTGTCGTGCAGCGTTTCCGCGGCACCGTGCGTCGTCATGCTGCCATTGGCAAGTTCTTCGAGATATCGTGGCGCGAGCGCGAGACCGTGCGTGTCGTGCCCCAGCAGATCGGCTTCGACCAGCAGTTCGGCCACCGTCGTGGCCATTGCGGAGTCCATCCCGGCTGCACTGAACAACCGGATGGCAAATCCCTGCAACGCATCGGCCGCCCACATCGGCGCATCGTCTTTCATTTCGCGAGCCTCCCCATTTCCGAGATCAGCAGGCTGCCATAGGAGGCGCCAAGCACACGCGGGGCGAAACGCCGAATCCATCCGCCTTGGCCGTACCGACTTTTTGAATTGAAGCCATGACCGATGACCGGCTTGCCGTCACGCACGACGTCGGTGACCACGGCCACCAGGCTCAAGGTCATCCTCGAAAAATCGATGTGGGCGTTGGCAACGGGCGATGCGATGGGAACGGTACGTTCAAGGATATTGACGATGCGCATGGTGCGTGTGATGTGCGAGGTCTCGGCCAAGCGCCGGGATTTCAATGCTAGAGCCGAGGAAGTCTTCTGCTGAAAACACTGAAGTGATATCTTTTCGCCTCAGACATGCCGATTCGAGATGGCTGATCCTGAGCCCCATTCGATCCACAGATGCGATCCTTCGATCCCACTTCGCTACGCCTTTTCATCGCGGTCTGCGAAGAGCGCAACATCGCCGCTGCCGCCAAGCGCGAAGCCATCGTGCCTTCAGCGGTAAGCAAGCGCATTGCACAGATGGAGAACGAATCAGGCGTGCGCTTGCTTGAACGTGAGCGGCGAGGCGTCACCGTCACGGCAGCCGGTGAAACGCTATGGCGCTACGCACGCGAGTCACTCCAACTGATGGACCGCATGCAAGCCGAGTTAAGTGCCTTTGCACAGGGCGTTCAAGGGCACGTGCGGGTATTTGGAAGCATGTCAGCCGTTGCCCAGTTCCTGCCGGAGGACGTGAGTGACTTCGCAAGACGATATCGAGACGTGCGAGTCAGCTTCGAAGAGCGGGAGATCTGGGAGGTGGTGCGCGGCGTCGAGGAAGGACGCGCAGACATCGGCATCTGCTGGAATGCGGTGGACCTGCGAGGCTTGCGCACCTTCAACTACCATCGCGATCATCTCGCCGTTGTCGTCCATCCGGAACACAGCATGGCGCAGCGGAAGTCCATCATGTTCGAGGAGACGATTGACCACGACCATGTGGACATCATGGCGCGAAGCATCATGAAGTCCACGCAGCTGAGCGCCGCTGCCGCTGCCGGCAAACACATGCGGTACCGCATCCAAGTATCAACCGTCGATGCGGCTTGCCGCATCGTCGCCGCCAACTTGGCGCTGGCCATCGTGCCTTGGGAAGAAGCGAGTGCCATCCAACAGGCCCTGAAGCTGAAGGTCATTCCACTGCGGAATGCTTGGGCCAAGCGCCAATTCGTCATCTGCGTCCGCAGTGAGCGCGGGCTCAGCGTGCCTGCACGGCTTCTGCTGGAGAGCCTGCGCCACAGCGCTTCCATGACGTCCGGCCAGAGGCCTGCTCGCACGGCCTCCGGACCGCATCAACCGCGACTTGGTCCTTCAACTCGAAAGCGCTCGCCTGGTCCCTGACGATTCCGACCGGGCATCTGGATGGCTCCAGCCGTACGGTCGCGAATCAGCGAAACAGCCCGTCAAACGGCGGCCAGTTCCCCGCACGATCGTTCACCCGATTGCCTAAAGTGATGCCATCGGACGCCGCCCCTTCCCCGGGGCCGCTGGACGCAAGGAGTTGCCATGGACGTCACCCTCAAACCCTTCAATTTCGCCCAGGCCGCGGCCCGGGCGGGGCTGGGCATCGACGGGCGCCCGCTGGTCGACAACAAGTCCAACGCGGCATCGGGCGCGGCCGGCGTGCAAGGCCTTGGCTTTCAGCAAGCACTTACCCAGGCTTTGCGCGGGGTGAGCGACAGCTACAACCAGGCCAGCGACATGCAAAAGCAAGTGCAGCTGGGCAACCCGACGGTCAGCCTCGAAGAGACGATGGTGGCGATGCAGAAATCCCAGATCGGCTTTCAAGCCACGCTGCAGGTGCGCAACAAGTTGGTGGCGGCTTACTCTGAGATCATGAACATGACGGTTTGAGTGGGCCGAGTGTTCCTGCCACGCACCAGTCTAAGATGCACATCGCAGCTCCAATGCTCATCCCGTACCTGTTCAAACGCATTGCTGCCTTGGCCGTAGCTGCAGGACTTGTTTCGATGAGCATGTGCGATCTGGCCACCGCTGCCCCGCGCACCGGCAACACAGCTGCGACGAACGCCGCTTTCAACGCGCTGCTGTCCCTGCCGCAAGGTCTGCCGGAAGACAGCGACTTCCCCTCTGGTGACGAAGAGGATGCGCCCACCAACGAGGACGAACTGCGCGGAGTGTTGGAGGCGCAGCTGAAAGGCGGGGCCGATATCAACGCCTACCGGTACCAAGGAACGCTGCTGCTGCACGCGCTGCGCGCAGGCCTGCAGGACACTGCACTGTGGCTTCTCGCGCACGGGGCAAATCCGCGGCTTGAGGTTGGCCCCCCGGCTGATCTGCAAGAACATGATCCCGCAATGGTGGGACATGACGCGCTTCAGGTGGCCCTGATCTTCCGACGTTGGCGCGTGGTCGACGCCCTGCTGCGCCGGCCGGAGCTCAAGCCGATGAGCGATACCGATCGCGCGTTTCGCTGGAGCACGGTGTTCGACAATCGCCGGTCCGGCGGAACGCACTCCCAGGCCGTGCGCGAGCTGCGCCGGCGCGGCCTGCCACTGCCCGGCGGTTGGCAGGGCGACTGCCTGCTTGCACGCGCGCTCGATGAGGGGTTGATCAGCCTCGTGCTCGCGTTGCCTGCCACGACTCCAAAGGCCGCGAACGGTAGATTGACGGGTCGCGAGGAATCCATCGCCGCGCTGTGCACTGCCGATCCGACCCACACATCACCTCACACAGGCCCGCGGGCCGGGGACCGCTTGTCCGACTTCACCGCGGCCGATCTTGCCCGTGCCGACGGCCGCTTGACCGTGCCGCTGCTGCCAGCGCTTCTTCACACGCTTGACCACAAGCAGGACGTAGCAGCGCTGGCCCGCCTGCCCTTGCGCCGACCGGTCGACGATCCAACCTTCATCCGATCGCTGGTGGTTCACGCCCTCGACAGCCAAGTCCCTGCCGACGTGGCGCGGGCGGTGCTCGCGACTGTCCCACCCGCACGTCTCTCGGGCGCACTGGACGACCAGGCGCTGCTCGGTGCCTGGCTGGCCCGTTTCTCTGATCAACCCCTGGAGGCCTTCATCTGGGCGTTGAAGGCCGCGGGCGACGGTGTGATGCAACGCCATGTGGACGCAGCAATAGCCGCAACCTCGCACGTCTTTGTCATCTCAGGGTCCGAGATTGTGCCCGTGCCCCGCGAGCGCGTGCCCGCAGTGACGCCGGCTCATTGGGAAGCGCTGCTCGCGCGCCTGCCAGCGCCACCCGGCACCCGCGCCAGCCTGCACCTCACGCAGATCGTGCCGGAGGCAGCGTGGCCTGCCTTGTTTGCGCGCCGCTACGCGCCGGAGGCGGAGGAGCTGGCCGAGGTGCTGCGTACGCCCGCACCACCGCACGACTTTGCCCGCCGCTGGTCGCTGTTGCGCCGGGCTTCGACTCCCGAGGCACAGGCGAACGCGTTCGCGATCCTGCTGCGGCCGTGGACGCTAGGCTGCGCCTACGAGTGGAATGCGCCTCAGAAGGAAGAGGTGGAGCGAGTGAAGTGGCTCGTCGACGCCGGACTGCGGCCGCCGCAACCAGCAGTGCTCACGGTGAGTTGCGAACAGCTCATGCCGGCGCCGCTGCGCGCGTCCTTGTTGGCTACGCATGCCGTCGTCGCTGCGCCGATAGGTCACATGAAATTCACCCTCGATCAACCCGCCTGTGAGGCACGCCCCGAGCCGGAATTGTTGCGCGCGCTGGCCGCGAGAAGCTTCCACAGCGACGTTCCCCCTGCGGGCGGCTCAATGCCAGAGCCTGCGCCCCTGGTGGTACAGGCGATTGCAGAGCCAGGTCGTACCCGATGCGCTTGGCTGGTGTCAGGCGGCGATGTGAGTATTCGGGACTTCATCGACGACGACTCGTTCTACTACGGTCACAACCGTTTTACGCCGTGCCTGGACGCGACGCTGCACGGTGAGCTCTGGCGCGTGGTGGACGGTCGTTTGCACACCGAATCGGTGGGCCAGGGAGCGGTGAATGGCGGCCTCCTGCTGCGAGAGACGAACACTGGCCGCCGCTACTTTCTCAGTTGGCCTGTGCCAGGCAGCACATGCGACGGCGGCCATCCAGCAGAACTACTGGGTTGGATCGGAGAGCCTGGAGCGCAGCACCTGCGCGTACTGAATGACGACGACCCTGTGAAGGCGGCGCTCCAACGCCAGTGCGACCTGAGCGAAGCAGGCCCCTGCTTCAAGCTGCCCTCGCACCGCGAGGAAGCAGAAGCGGAGCCGAGGGCAGTCCACACCGTAGAGGAAAAACGCGGTCGATGGGACACGAGCTGGTCAGTGGAGGACTTCCTCGATCACCACTGGCAGGATCGTCGCAAGGCCTTCATCGCTGCGTTCCTGGCGCTGGACACTGCTCGGCTGAATGCGATGACGGCCGAGGGCATATTGGCTCGCTGGCGAACGCAAGCGCTCGAGGCCCTCAATGCATCAGCGATGCCTTTGGAAGCAAAACGCCAGCGCACCGCGTGGATGTTCCGCGACAAGGCAGGCCTCACCGCCAGCTTCGGCTCTGAATACGAGGCGCCACCCGCAGTGCTCGGCCTTGTCGCTTGGCTTCCACGCGAGGACTGGAGACCGTTGATCCACGTTTTTGCCGGCAAGGACGCACTTCGGCAACTGCGCGACGCTGCTCGGGCACGGCACAACGTTCGCCTCGCTTGCGTGTTCTCTCAAGGTTTGAACGAGCCGTGCGAGCATTGAGCCCAAGGCGACTGAAAGAATTCGCGCCAGCTCAGGGTAGCCCATCTCACGCTCCTGCTTGAACGGGTCGCCGCCCGGATGGCAGTGCCGGCTGAGTGACTGTGAAATTCACTGGCCTGGATCAGTTGTCCAGGCGCATGTCAGTCCTTCGTCTTGCGAGCGCGACCGGCAGCGCCCCGGCGCCCCTCGGTGGAAGCCTGAGGCCGTGCACGCCCAGGCGCGGCGGCAGCGGTGGCCGGCGGAAGCTGCTGAAGAGGCACGGGCTGTTCTGGGCATACATATAGAACTTAACGGAAGTGCCCATTCCGTGAACATCTATGTTCATACCAAGCCCCCTTCGAAGCGCTGGAGCAGGTTGCGCTTCAGCTCGGCATGCACGCGATCACTCGCGACCGCCAGCCCCTCACGGCCCTGCCTCTCGCCGAAACACATTGGGCGAACAGCCAAGAAGCTCGCGAAACGCCGCGATGTACGCCGCCGCACTTGAAAACTCCAGCGCACGCGCGATCGCCTTCACGGATTTTTCAGAGGTCAACAGGTCGAGCGATGCAACGATGCGCGCGCGCTGTCGCCACGAGCGAAAACTCATGCCGGTCTCGGCGCTGAAGTGCCGTGTGAAGGTGCGTTCGGACATGCATGCCTCAACCGCCATCTTCTCCATGGGCAGGCCCCAATCGTTGGAGTCGAGCAGGAGCTTTGTTGCCCGGCGCAGTGGCTCGCTTTGAGGCATGGGGAGGTGGGTGGGCAGGCATGCCTCCTGTCGCAGTGTCTGCAGCAGAAGGCGCACCATCAGGTGTCGGGTGTCATGCTCGAACCGCTCGTCGAAGAGGCCGAGCACCAGCTCCCGGATCAATGCGGAGGCCACCACCGCGTGCACTTCCTCCTGTCGGTCGAAGGACTCGCACTCTGCAATGAGTTCCGGCTGGCAATAGACGGAGCGCATTTCTGTCGTCGACAGCATCTGAATGGCGTGAGGTTGCCCTGGAGGCACCCAGAGGGCGCGCTGCGGCGGAATGGTCCAGCGGCTGGCGCTTGTCTCGACCATCATCACGCCGCGGATGGCGAACACCAACTGGCCGGTTCGATGCTGATGCCGCGCAAGCGTGCTGCCGGCGGCATGCGTTTTGGCAAGCGTGGCCCATGGCCCAAAGTCCTGGCGGGTGGCAGACATTCGATGGCGATTCGGCGTTGATCAGTCACCCTAGTATCGGATGCATCATCCACTCGCTGACATCCTGGCATGCACATCCACACTTTGCTGACCCAGTTGGGGCGCGACACGGCCCGCACGGCTCAATCCATCAACCCGCCGTTGGTCCGGGCCTCCACCGTGCTCTTCGAGAGGCTCGCCGACTACAAGCAAGCCCACCACCAGAGGCAGTTTGATTCACTGCAGTATGGGCGTTCGGGCACCTCCACGACGTTCGATCTTCAGCGGGCCATGGCTGCGCTCACGGGTGCGGAGACCTGCCTGGCCACGGCCAGCGGCCTGGCCGCCATCACAGCCGTCTTGACGGCCCATGCCGGTCCGGGCAAGCACTTGCTGTTGAACGAAGGCGTCTACGGACCGACTCGCATCTTCTGCGAAACCGAACTGGCGAGCCTCGGCACGGCGGTGGACTTCTTCCCGAACGACGCCGAAGACATCACACCATACCTGCGCGACAACACCAGTCTCGTCTACATCGAAGCACCCACGTCCCTCACGATGGAAATGCTCGACGTCCGCAAGATCTGTGCGGCCGCTCACCGTCGCGACATCCCGGTTGCAGCCGACGCGACTTGGGGCACGCCCGTCTTCTTCAAACCCCAGGAGCTGGGCGTCGACATCACGATCCATTCGGCGGCCAAGTTCATCAACGGTCATTCCGATGTGATGCTTGGGCTGGTCCTCGGCTCCGAGAAAAACCTGGCTGGAACACGGCGGGTATGCGGTCGCTACGGGGCACATGCGGCACCCGACACCTGCTGGCTCGCGCTGCGCGGCTTGCGCACCCTCGGCGTGCGCATGGCTCGCCACCAGGAATCTGCCCTCGTGGTGGCACGCTGGCTGCTGCAGCAGCAACAGGTCAAGCGCGTCATGTTCCCAGCGCTCGAATCCGACCCAGGACATGCGCTTTGGCGCGATCAATTCTCCGGTGCCGGCGGACCGTTCACGTTCGAGCTCGCGACCTGCAGCGAAACCGCCTTCGCGGCCTTCATCGACGCCTTGCAACTTTTCGGCTTGGGCACGGGATGGGGCGGGTTCGAGAGCCTCGCTTTGCCCGCTGTGCCGTACCACCTGCGCGCCCTGAGCACCCTTCCCGATGAAGGGCGACTGGTACGGCTGCACATCGGGCTGGAGGATCCCTCGGACCTTTGCGAGGATCTCGCGCAGGCATTGAAGATGGTGAAGTGACGGTGCGGCTTCGTGTGCATGCACACGAAGCCTCCTGTTTGCCTGAACGGCTTGCGCTCGTTCATGGCGATGGCGTTCTCCCCGATGAGGTGGATGACCCGCTTCTCGGCCGCCGTGACATCAGAACATGCCCGCCCCAATGTTGATCAGCAGGGCCAGCACCGTCGTATTGAAGAGGTAAGCCAGGATGCAATGAAGCGAGCCGATGCGACGCATCGGTTTCGACACGAACGACACGTCGGCCGTCTGCCCCGAGGTGCCGATGACGGACGCGAAATAGAAGAAGTCGCCATAGTCCGGATGCTCGCTGTCGGGAAATTGCAGTCCGGCCACGCGTCCATGGCACACCGCCGAGTAGTACTCGTGCGCGTAGTGAAGGGCAAACATCACCTGGATGAAGGCCCACGATGAGAGCACGGTGACGCCGGCAAGCGCCATGTGGGCCCCCTTGAGGACGCCATGCATGTCCTTGACGACCGCGAGCTCGCCTGCGATGGCGGCGAGGCTGGCGATCGCCGAGACGACGACGAGCAAAAGGATGACGAACTGCCCGTCGTCCTGCAATTGCGCGCGATGGCGCATGTGGTGATTCGATGATCGGATCATCATGATCGCCGCGAGCAGCACATAGAGGCCCGTGCCACTGTTCCAGGCGATGAGCCAGCGCGTCACCGAATGACTGGCCACGCCGGCGGGAAGCAGCACGCCGACCGCGATGGCAACGGCCACCGCGATGAAGAGCCGCGGGCGGGCGCGCACTTGTCGAAAAAAACGGATTCGCTGCCAACTCATGCCAACTCCCTCAGGATGCGACGCCGGGCTGCCCTGCAGGCATTGTCCGCGCCAGGCCGAATTCTCGGTTCGTTCTTGCGACGTCGCAGCTGGCATGCAGCGCTTTACCTGCCCTTAACAAAGCGGCGTCAACGACGGGTTTTCTGGCGTCGTTGTTTGCCACATCGGCATGTGGGCATCCTGTCCCTGTCGAATGCCAGACAACCCATGGAGCAATGAACATGATGAACCGCACCTTGTTGGCCGTCGCACTTTCATTCGCCTGTGCCGGCGCCTTCGCCGAGACCACGGCCGCAAGCACGACGCAGCGCGACGTGAACCAGCAGACCCGCATCGAGAACGGATTGAAGGACGGCTCGTTGAGCACGAAGGAAGCGGCAAGACTCGAGAAGGAAGAGAGCCATGTCGAGCGCTTGCAGGCAAAGGCTCTGAAAGATGGGCAGCTGACCGATGCCGAACGCACCCGGTTGAACGCGGCGCAGAACAAGGTGAGTCGCGACATCGCCGCCGAGCGGCACAACGGGGCGACCGGCAACCCCGACTCCGCGTCGTCCAGGCGCATGCAGGCCGACGTCGCTCGCAACATCAACCAGGAAAAACGCATCGCGGGTGGCATCGAGAACGGCTCGCTGACGAACCGCGAAGTGTCGAAGCTCGAGCGCGGTCAGGCCCGCGTCGACCGCAAGGAAGCGTCAGCGGGGGCGGACGGTCACGTCAGCAAGTCCGAGCAGCGCGGCGTTCAGCATGCGGAAAATCATCAAAGCGACCGCATTCATCGCCAGAAGCACGATGCACAAGTGCGCAGCTGAGAACCATGAACGACATTCGAATCGAACCGGAGCAACGTCCATGAAGATCACGACATGCGGAACCATCGCCATCGCGCTCGCCGCAGCCTCATTGAGCGGTTGCATCGTCGCCCCCGTCCGACCGGCGGTCGTCGCGCCGCCCGGTGTCGTGTACGTCGCGCCCCTCTATGCCACTCCGGGTCCCGGTTACGTCTGGAGCTATCACCCCCGCTACGGATGGGGGTGGCACCACCCTGAATACGGCTGGCACCGAGGTTGGCGATGAGCCGGGGGGCATGGCAACGCCCCCCGTAGCCTGCTGGCCGCAGAAGCGTTCCCCTGAACTCGCCTTGCTGTTCCCCTCACCAGGTCAGGGCGCGCATCACAGTTGCCATGGTGCGTTGCACTTGTTCGACAGCATCACCTGGAACGCTTCACTGGCGAACGGGACCCGCGCTTTTCACCTTCCCGGGCTGCGGCAGGAGAGCTTGCGGCAGGGCGCGGCGCATTCCTCGCGGGAGCAGCGACGGGTTCAGTCACATCCGGTGCCTGTGCCCGCTCCACCGCGAACAAATCCCACACGGCCATGAACATGGCCGCGATGACAGGCCCGATGACAAACCCATTCAGTCCGAAGAGGGCCATGCCGCCCAGGGTGGAGATCAGCACCACATAGTCGGGCAGTTTCGTGTCCTTGCCGACCAGCACGGGGCGCAGCACATTGTCCACGAGGCCGATCACCAGCACGCCATAGGCGATCAGGGCCAGGCCCTTCCAGATGACGCCCGTGACGAGAAAGTAGATGGCCACCGGCACCCAGATGAGCCCCGCGCCCACCGCGGGCAACAAGGACAGGAAGGCCATCAGCACTGCCCACAGCAGCGCCGCATGGATGCCCAGGACGGCGAAGGCAATGCCACCGAGAGCACCCTGGACCACGGCGACCACCACGTTGCCCTTGACCGTCGCGCGCACGACGGTCGCGAACTTGGCCGTCAAGTCGCGCTTGTGTGCATCGTTGAGCGGCACGGCGTCGCGAACACGCCGCGACAGCCCGGCACCGTCGCGCAGGAGAAAGAACATGAGGTAGAGCATCACGAAGAAGCTCACCACCAGGTCGAGCGTGTTCTGGCCGATGGCCAGCGCCTGAGTGGCGACGAATTGGCTGATCTGGCGCAGGCTTTCCGTGAGCTTCTCTTGCAGCTCCGCGAGGTTGCCGAGACCGGCCCGATCGAGCAGCGAAGTCAACCAGTCGGGCAGCGCCGCGTACACCTGGGCGAAGTAGGTGGCGAAGTTCAATTCGCCACTCTGGATGCGCTGGTACACGGCCGCACCCTCGCGCACCAACGAGGCCATGATCACGGTCATAGGCAAGATCACGATGATGAGGATGGCGACCATGGTCAACAGCGCCGCCGGCGTACGACCCAGCTTGAGTCGCTTCATTCCCCAGCGGTAGAGCGGGGAAAACAGAATCGCCATCACGACGCCCCAGAACACCGCTCCGAAGAAGGGCCACAGGATCCACCCGAAAGCGAGCGTCACCACGACCAGCAGCAGCAGGAAGGCTCGGGATTCGAACCGGGAGGATTTGTGTGGGGGGAGGTTCATCCCTTGATGGTAACGGGGGCGGGTTGGATGTTGCCGTCCGGTGCGGGCCTGCACTGACAACGAACTCACCCCCGTGTGGAAGCCGGGGCTCACTGCGGCGAGTGGGTACCGGCGTTCGCCGGTATGACGACGTGGATGGGCTCCCGCAACAGTCACCCCGGCGCAAGCCGGGGCCCCCCATCACCAGCAGTACCGGCGTTCGCGAGTATGACGGCGTGTGGGCGTCGACGCTGGGCCACAGCGTCAAACAAGGAGATCATCCCGGAAGGAAGCTGCGGCAAGATGGCATGGAAGAAGTTTTGCCCCTTTCATCCATGACGCCCCCGCCCGGATTCTCACGGCGTCTGCCGCACATCTTCGGCTGGACGATCGCCCTCCTCGCGGCGCCCGTGGCGCTGTATGTGGTGACGGCGTTTGCGTTGCCTTTGCTGCCTTCACGCCTGCCGGCCCCCTCCCCGGAGGTGGAAGCTTATGTGATGTCGAATGGCGTGCACACGGACCTCGTGTTGCCGGTGCGTTCCGCGCGCATCGACTGGACCCAGGTGTTCGATCCGACCCACTTCCCGAGCATGCCGCCGGACACTGTCTTCGTCGGCATCGGCTGGGGCGATCGGGAGTTCTATCTGAACACGGCACGGTGGCGTGACCTGAAGCCTGGGCTGGCGTTGCGGGCGCTGTCCGGCACCGGGCGTTCGCTCCTGCATGTGACCTGGCTGCGCCGGTCGGACCTCGGCCCGCACCACTGGAAGTTGCCACTGGACGCTGCCGGCCTCGATGCGGTGGTGCGCCATGTCACGGCCACGCTGCCCGGCGGTGAGGCACGCGCGCAGGCGGTGCCGGGGCGGCACGATGGTCTGACCGATGCGTTCTTCGAGGCGCTCGGCCCCTATGGCGTCTTCACCACCTGCAATACCTGGACGGGCGATGCACTGCGCGCCGCGCGCGTGCCCGTGAGCCCATGGACGCCATTTGCCGCCAATGTGGTGTGGCGGCTTTTGCCTGTGCTCCCCCCTGAGGGCGAAGGCGCGTGAGCGCAAGCCTCGTCAGAATGCGCATCCAGGCGCAGGCAGAGAGATCCGTGTTGAGTGGCAACACGTCATGCCGGCGAACGGCCGGTACCCACTGGCGGCAGTGGGCTCCGGCCTTCGCCGGAGTGACATTTTTTCCAGGACAGGTGAAGGACGCGAAGGAGAATTCATGTGAAGGTACTGGCTGTCATCAAGGTCACGTTCGGGCTCGTGGGCATCGGGTTGCTGGCAGCGGCCATCGCGCTCGGCGTGTCCACCCGCCATTTCCTCGCGTCGGCGCAGCAAGCCGAAGGCACGGTCATTGACGTGTTGCCATCGCGCGCCAGTTCGGGCGACACGGTGTTGTACAGCCCGGTCGTGGAGTTCAAGACGCCGGACGGCCGCGAGTACGAAGTGCGATCGAAGGTGGCCA
>Ga0207679_10001164_pt1 | contig 16767 bp, 17 predicted proteins | sample KBSC73metaG_FD_184320 | JGI IMG/M metagenome (GOLD analysis project Ga0207679, IMG submission 184320) | Corn rhizosphere microbial communities from Kellogg Biological Station, Michigan, USA - KBS C7-3 metaG (SPAdes) (version 2) | ecosystem: Host-associated > Plants > Roots > Rhizosphere > Soil ... | reverse complement strand
TGCACTTCCTGTACGCGATGTCGTCCTCGATGATCCACGGCGTGGGCCGGGACGCGAAGTACGTCGCGGAACGGATCGCCGAGCGGCTGAAGACGGAGCCGGCGCCCGAGGCCGGGATGGTGTCGGCGGCGTGAGACTCGCTCTCCTCCCGGAGCTCGGCGTGAATCTGGTGTTCACCGCCCACCGCCGCGAGGAGTGAAGACCTACGACTTGGCGAGCCGGATCCTCTGCTCGCTCTTGTCCCGGCAGAAGGTGTCGAAGAACGTGTCGCCGCCGTCGTAGTTGAGCGTCCAGGGCGGGTACATCGCGCACCGCGGGTCGAGGCAGTGGTGCAGCTCCCAGGTGTGCCCCAGCTGGTGCATCGCGTGCCGGGCGATCTGCTTCAGCCCGGCCTCGGGGTCCTTCACTCCCGCGCTGGTCACCAGCGCCCGTGGGCCGTTCTGGTTCGCGAAGCCGGAGCAGGGCACGTCCCCGGAGATGACCGCCCGCGGCTTCAGCTTCCGGGAGGTGAGATAGAGGATCTTGTCGTCCGCATACGCCCGCGGGGAGGGCAGCGCCTTCAGCAGCTCCTGGGCGTCGAAGGGTTCGCTCTGGCCGGAAGGCAAGGACATGTCTCCGGCGTGCTCGCACCCGACGCCGAACGCCGTGTAGAGCACCTTGCAGAGCCGGTCGATGACCTTCGGGTCGTACGCGTCCAGCGTCACCAGGCGGATCACGGTCGTCTCTCCTCGGGCTACTTCCTCTTTGCCGACTTCGCGGCGGCCTTCTTCGCCGGGGGCTTCGCCGCCGCCTTCTTCTCCGGCTTCGCCGCTGCCTTCTTCTCCGGCTTTGCCGCCGGCTTCTTCTCGGCCTTCGGCGCGCTCTTGGCGGCCTTCTTCTCTGCGGCGGCCTTCCTCTCCACCGGGGGCTTCTTCTCCGCCTTGCCCTTCGCGCCGGCCTTCGCCCTGGCTGGGGGCTGCGCCTCCACGGCCTCCGCTTGCGCCTCCTCGGGCTCGGCTTCTCCCTCTGCCCCGATCTCCATCTCGCCGCCGAGCTCGAGCATGTCCTCGCCGAGCTCCATGCCGTCCTCGTCGCCCGTTCCGCTCCGGAACTCCTCGGCGGTTCGCTTCGGGCGCTCGCGGCCGGGCGGGAAGAGCACCACGTCCACCGCGTCCTCGGCGTCCACCTCGGCGATGTGCAGGCTCGCCGCCAGCTCGGCCACCAGCAGATGCCGCGCGTTGTCGTACAGCTCGCGCTCCTTGGTGGGCAGGGGGCGGAGCTCGGAAAGGACCTGCAATCCCTTCACCACCTCGGCCAGGCCCATCAGCCCGCCCTGGCTCATCCGCTCCACGTTGGTGCGGGCCCGCTGCTTCCAGTCGAGGTTCGCCTTGTCGCTGTCCGAGCGGAGGAAGGTGAAGACCTTCTCCACGTCGGCCCGGCCCGCCACCTTGCGCAGACCGATGGAGCGGACCTTCGCCTCGGGCACCATCACCACCGCGCCGTCCTCCTCGCGCTTCATGGTGACGAAGGTGAGCGTCTGCCCGGCGACCTCCTTCGACTCCACGCTGGTCACTTTGCAGACGCCCTGATTCGGGTAGACGACGCGGTCCCCGACGGCGAGCGTCAGGGGCGGCGGAGCTGTCTCGGCCATGTCGAGGCCGAGGGCCTACACCATCCCGGGGCAGGGTGCGAGGGCATCGGCAAAGGCGATGCGCTCGGCGACCAACGCGAGCAAGGCCGCGGGGTCGAAAGGCTTCCCCATGCACCACCGGGCGTGGTCCCGGAGGAACTGCTCGGCGCGCCCATCGAGGCCACCGCCGGTGAGGAACACCATCCGCCCCGCCACCTCGGGTCGGGTTGCGGTGAGGCGCGCGTGCAGCTCCGGGCCGGTCATGTGCGGCATGGTGATGTCGCAGAGCACGGCGTCGAACGCGGCGTCCGCGAGCAGCGCCAGCGCGGCGTGGCCATCGTGTGCCACCTGGACCTCGTGGGCACGGGCGAGCAGCCGCCGGGCGGCGCTCGCCACCAGGGGCTCGTCGTCGACCACCAGGACCCGCGTCCGGCGCATGGTCCATGGCATTGCGAAGCCGGGGCCAGGGCGAAGCCCCGCCGGGGACGGGTGTTTCCGCGCGCCGGTCCCCCGGTCAGCGTGGGGCGGGTGAGTCCCCGACGACCTGTGAGGGCGGCGGAAGCTCGGCGCGGAGGTGCACCGTGGTGCCCGAACGGCCGGTGATCTCGCCGGTCCAGTCGCGCCGCCCGGGAAGCGTGAGCCGGAGTCGGTGAGGCTGGTCGGTGCCGAGGTGGGTGATGCGCAGCGGAGTGGTCCCCGGCACCGGTACCCCGTCCACCTCCACGCTCGCCCCCGTGGGCTCGGAGAGCAGCTCGACCTCGAAGGTCGGCACCTGCCCGAGCACCGCGGCGAGGATGGTTCCCACGAGGAGCGCCACCCCGAGCAGCGCGACCAGCTTCCACGGCCGGGTGGGTGCCGGTGCCGGCGCCTGGATGGCCGCGGTGGTCACCGAGGGCATTGCCTCGAGAGGCTCCTCCGGCCGCGTTCCCTTTCGCCACTCGGGCACCTGCTCCAGCAGCGCCCGCGGAAGCCTGACTTCCAGACCCTCGGCGAGCAGCTCGGGCTCGAAGAGGAAGGACATGAAGTCGGTCAGAGTCGGGGGCCGCGGCCCGAGCGCGTGCAGAGCGTCCGCCAGGTCGTGCTCCATCTCCTGCGCCGAGGCGAAGCGGTCCCCCGGGGCGCGGGCCATCGCCCGGAGCAGCGTGCCCTCCAGCTCGGGCGACAGGCGCGGGTTGAGGCTCCTGGGCGCCGGGAACTCGCCGCGGATGATGCTCCGCATCGCCTGCACCATCTTCCCCAGGTGTGGAAGCCGACCGCAGAGCATCTGGTAGAGCACCACGCCGGTGGCGTACAGGTCGGTGCGGAAGTCGACCGGCTCGCCGCGCGCCTGCTCCGGCGAGAAGTAGGGGTACTTCCCCTTCACTCCCGTGGCCTGCATCGCCGGGTCGGTCGCGTTGCGCGCCCGGGCGATGCCGAAGTCCACGATCTTCACCTCGCCCGCGTAGCCGAGCAGGACGTTCTGGGGTGAGACGTCGCGGTGGACGATCTGCAGCGAGCGCCCGCGATCGTCCACGCGGGAGTGCGCGTACTGGAGCCCGCGGCACATCCCGATGCCGATCTGCAGGGCGATCGCCTCGGGAAGAAAGGGGAACTGCAGGGCGTGGGCACGGCGGAGCACGCGGCTGAGCGGCTGGCCGTGCACGTACTCCATGGCCAGGAAGTAGTCGCCGTCGATCTCCCCGAAGTCGAAGACCTGGGCGATGTTCCCGTGGCTCAGCGACACCGCGATGCGGGCCTCGTCGACGAACATCCGGACGAAGGCCTCGCTGCCGGCGAAGGCAGGGAGGATCTTCTTGATCACCACCGGCTTGCTCACACCGGCCAGCGCGTCGAAGCGCGCGCGGTAGAGCTCGGCCATCCCGCCGACGGCGAGTCGCTCCAGGAGCTGGTACTTGCCGAACTCGACCGGGGTGGGAGAGGGCACGCCTGAGAGAGGAAGGCTAGCACCCGTGCCCCGTGCGCGGGGGCGTGAGCGTCGCGCCGAGATGAGGCATGCTGCGCAGCCGTTCCGTGCGTCGCGCGATCTCTCTCGTCTTTTCGTGGATGTGCGTGCTGTCCTGGGGGTGCGAGGAGCGGAGTGCGCCGCCGCTTTCCACGCTGGCCCCCGCGCCGCTGCAGCCCCTCGCTTCAACAGCGGATGGGGGGACGGATCCACACCGGCTGCCGCCCGCACCGGTGTGGGGCGCACCCCTCCCCGCCGGTGCGGTCCGTGTGACGTTCGCCGCAGGGGAGGCACGTGCCGGCGATGCATCCGTCTCGCTGCGCGGCGACGGGGGAGTGGCGCCGCTGCTCACGGCCATCGGCAAGGGCGGCGCGCTGCTCGTCCCGGACGAGGCGACCTACATGGCGGAGATCGCGTCGCTCCTCGCTGCCCTCGACGACGCCCGGATACCGACCTCGATCTTGAACCCCGGTGGCTCCGTCTCCTTCCCGGTGGAGCTGCGCGACGAGGCTGCCTTCGATGCCTGGCTGGACGCGCCGAAGGCCGGAAAGCTCCGGGTCATCCAGCGGCAGGATGGGCTCGAGCTGGTGAGCGGCATCGGAAAGCTCCCGGGCCCGGATCCGAACGGTCCCACCGTGCCCGTCCGCGGCGGCCGGCTGGACGTGGCCACCACCCGCGAGGGGCTGCAGCGGCTCCAGCAACGGTTCCACGCGCCGGACGCCTGCCTCGTTCCCTCGTTCGGAACCGAGCTGCGCGCGGTGGGCACCGTGCTCACTGCGTTCTGGTCCGGACCCAAGGAGGCGCTGTTCGAGCGGGTGTGCCTCGTCTATCCGCGACCGGGCGCTGTGCGCAGGTGAGCGCCGCCCGGGCTGGAAAGCGTCGCGCGGTTCGGTTATCCGTTGACTCCAGAATCAGTCCCCCCCGAGGTTCTCTCCATGACCGCCGTGCGCCAGCCCACCCCTCCCCCCGCCGTACCCCAGGGGGGCGGCTTCCTCCTCCAGGAGGCGGGGAGCACGCGCATCACCACGCCGGAGACCTTCAGCGAGGAGCAGCGGATGCTGCTCCGGACCGCGCTTCAGTTCTGCCGCGAACAGGTGCTTCCGCAGGCGGACGCCATCGAGGCGAAGACTCCCGGCCTGCTGCGTTCGCTCCTCCAGAAGGCCGGCGAGCTGGGGCTGTTGATGGTGGACATCCCCGAGCGCTTCGGCGGCCTCGGAGGCGACAAGACCACCTCGCTCCTGGCCGCGGAGGCGAACTCGCTCATGGGCAGCTGGAGCGTGACCTTCGCTGCCCACGTGGGCATCGGCACGCTCCCCATCGCCTGGTTCGGGACCGAGGCACAGAAGGCCCGCTGGCTGCCGAAGCTGGCGACCGGCGAGCTGGTGGCGGCGTACGCGCTCACCGAGCAGGGCAGCGGAAGCGACGCGCTCGGCGCGAAGACGAAGGCGGTGAAGAGCGCCGACGGGAAGTCGTGGATCCTGAACGGAAGCAAGCTCTACATCACCAACGCCGCGTTCGCCGACGTGTTCGTGGTGTTCGCAAAGGTGGACGGCGAGCACTTCACGGGGTTCGTGGTGGAGCGGGGGTCGCCAGGCCTGACCGTGGGGCCGGAGGAGCACAAGATGGGCATCCGCGGCTCCTCGACCTGCCCGCTGTACTTCGAGGATCTGCGCATCCCCGCCGAGAACCTCCTCGGGGAGATCGGCAGGGGCCACAAGATCGCCTTCAACATCCTGAACCTCGGGAGATTGAAGCTCGGCGCCGCGGTCCTGGGCGGGATGAAGCTGCAGTTCGGAAACGCGCTGAAGTTCGCGGAGGAGCGCAAGCAGTTCCGGACCCCGGTGGCGAAGTTCCCGCTCATTCGCGAGAAGCTCGCGCGGATGGCGGGGAGCATCTACGCCATCGAGACCATGACCTACCGGACCACAGGGCTCCTGGATGCGCTGCTCGCCAGCCAGGACGCCGGCGCCGACGACCAGGCGAAGACCATCGCCGCCTTCGAGGAGTTCGCCATCGAGGCATCGATCATGAAGGTGATGGGGAGCGAGGCCCTCGGAAACCTCGTCGACGACGCGGTGCAGATCCACGGCGGCGCGGGCTTCATCCAGGAGTATCCGGTGGAGCGCGCCTACCGGGATGCCCGCATCAACCGCATCTTCGAGGGGACCAACGAGATCAACCGGATGCTCGTCACCGGGATGCTGCTCAAGCGGGCGGTGAAGGGGAGCTTGCCGCTCTTCGCCCAGGCCGAGGCAGTGGCCAAGGCGCTGGCCGAGAACCAGGTGCCGGTGCCGTCGGGCGGCGACGCGCTGGCTGGCGCGGCCCGTGACGCCGAGGCGCTGAAGATGGCCGCCCTCTACGCGCTGAAGGTGGCCTCGGAGCGGTTTGGCACCGAGATCGAGAAGCACCAGGAGGTCATGGCTGCCGTTGCCGACGTGGTGATGGACGCCTACGCGGTGGACTCGATGGTGGCCAGGACACGCCAGGCATCGCCGGCGACCGGGCTGGACCCGGTGAAGGGGGCGATGACCCAGGCTTACGCCGCCGACGCCATCGCCCGGAGCGGCGAGCGCGCCCGCAGGGCTCTGTGTGCCTCGAGTGAGGGAGAAGCGCTGGAGCGGCACCTCGCGGCCATCGCCCCGCTGTTCGCGTTCCGTCCCTTCGACCCGGCGGCGCTCCGGGAGACGGTGGTGCTCGCGGCCGAGGAGGCCGGCGGGTATCCCCTGGCGATCGGGTAGGGCTCAGGGAACCGTGTTCGGTGTCTGCGCGTCGTACCGTGCCTTCGCCGGCAAGGCCGTGCTCTGGCCGGTCAGCGGATTCACCCACGGCCAGGCGTTGTTCCCGAAGAAGGCCGGCTTGGCCTTCAGGTAGAACGAGCTCGGAACGGTCTTCGCGCCGTTCGCCCACACCACCGCGTTGTTGACGCTGTCCCAGTTCCCGTCGCGGAAGATGTGGGCCAGGGCGTATCCATTGTCCCAGTTCCCGCCGACACCCCGCGCGTTGTTCCCCAGCTGGTAGATGGGCGTGCCACCCGGGGAGCTCGGTGTGCTCTCGTACTTGGTCCCGCCCTTGAGGATGTTCCCCACGTAGGCGTGGTCGTGAGTCCACCCGTCCATGCCCACCGCCCGCAGGTTGGCGGTGAAGCTTCCGGACGAGTTCTTCCCGTTGGCGTAGTTCCGGAGGTGGGTGTGCCAGCCGGAGTTGCCGTGAGTGGTGTCGCCGCCGAGGTTGGGAGTCCAGTTCCCCTCGATCAGATCGTGGTGCGTGAAGTTGGCGTGGCAGTCGTCGATCCCGTTCTCCTGCCACCCCGGGCTGTTCCAGAGCACCGCCTGATCCACGTAGTTGTAGGCGATGACGTTCCCGCCGCCGGTGGAGTTCAGCGCGATGGGCTTGTTGTTCTCGACCGAGATGTTGTTCTCCACCAGGCACGCCGACGACCCGGCGCCGACGACGATTCCGTATGCCTGGCCGCCGGGGTTCTCGTCCGCCGAGCCGTGGACGTAGGAATCGCGAACCACGCACCGGTAGCTCCGGCCGATCCCGATGTTGTAGCCGTACTTCCCGGGATGATTGGCGGTATCGGAGCTCCATCGCTCTCCGTCCGCCTCGACGTTCTTCGCCCAGCAGTAGGCCATGTAGCTGAAGGCGATCGTCCCGCCGGGGAAGCCCCACTGGTTGTTTCCACCCCGGACGGTGACGTTCTCGATGCCTGACCAGCGGTTCCCCAGCTGTCCCGCTCCGGTGTTCGCCGGCACGGTCTTCCACACCTGCGGCGAGACCGAGAGCGGGAAGTCGAGGTGCAGCGGGTCTTTCAGGGTGAGCGTGTTCCCGTTGATCGCCACGATCTCGTTGGTCTGCATCCGCGAGCGCCAGGAGGGAACGGCGCTCTGCGCCGCCGTGTTGGCCGAGGCCTGATCGCTCACGTTCACCGAGGGCGCGCCGGTGGACGGGCCGCTCCAGCCGTACGTCGGCTGCCGCTTGAAGTACACGCCGTCGTAGAACCAGAGGTATCCGCCGTTGAGGTAGACACCGCCGGTGCTCACCGCCGCGCCATCCAGCATGTCGACGGTGACCACGTCGCCGACGGCGAAGGCCCCCCCGTTGCCCACCTGGATCGTGGTCGCTCCTCGTGCGGCGTTGGCGGTGAGGGCCTGCACCCCGAAGCTCCCGTCGCCCGTCCCGCTGCGGTGCCCGAAGAGGATCACCGCCCCGTAGTCCGGGATGGTTCCGTTGGCCACGATGAAGGTGGTGCCCGCTCCTTCCCCACGGATGGTGACGTTGTCGGAGCGGACGTAGATGCCGACCTGCCCGCCCGCGTTCGGCAGCTGCTGCGGGTTCACGAAGTAGGTGCCGGCCTTCAGCTTCACGATCCTCCGCATGGACGAAGTCGCCACCGCGCCTGCGGAAGTGATCGCTGCCTGGAAGGCCGAGGTGAACTGCGCGGCGTTCCCCTGGCCGGTGAGCCCAGGGTTGACCGAGTAGCCACCGTAGGGGTTCCCCGCCGGCAGCCAGACGGACGCCGGATGCACCGGATCGTTGTCCGCCGGGATTCCGCCCGGGATCCCCGGGTCCCAGAGCGTCTGGAAGGCAGCGGGGAGGATGGACTGGTCGATGGTGCTCCCGGTCCCGCAGACGTTGGGAGTCCCTCCGCCTCCGCAGGTCGCGGAACCGCTGCAGCTGCCGCACTGGAGCGTCCCACCGCACCCGTCGCTGATCGGTCCGCAGTTCTTCCCCTGGGCGGCGCAGGTGGTCGGCGTGCAGGTGGTTCCCCCGCAGACGTTCGGCGTCCCGCCTCCGCCGCAGGTCTGTCCGGAGCCGCAGCTTCCACACGAAAGCATCGAGCCGCAGCCGTCGCTGATGGTGCCGCAGTTCTTGCCCTGGGCGGCGCAGGTGGTCGGCGTGCAGGACCCGGCTCCGCAGACGTTGGGCGTTCCGCCACCGCCGCAGGTCTGTCCGGAGCCGCAGCTTCCACACGAAAGCATCGAGCCGCAGCCGTTGCTGATGGTGCCGCAGTTCTTGCCCTGGGCGGCACAGGTGGTCGGCGTGCAGGGGGTCGGGGCGCAGACGTTGGGCGTTCCACCGGCGCCGCAGGTCTCGCCCGGCCCGCAGGCCCCGCACGAGAGCACCGAGCTGCAGCCGTCACTGATGGTGCCGCAGTCCTTGCCCTGGGCGGTGCAGGTGGTCGGCGTGCAGCTCCCGGTTCCGCAGACGTTGGAGGTTCCACCGCCGCCACAGGTCTGTCCGGAGCCGCAGCTGCCGCAGCTCACGCTCCCTCCGCAGCCGTCGGGCGCGGTTCCGCAGTCCTGACCCTGTCCACAGGAGGTGGCGGGAATGCACGAGCCGCCGTCCGGCGTCTCGACGGCCGCCGGCTCCACCGTGCCCTGGCACGCGAGGCACAGCAGAACGGTGATGCAGGCGATGCGTGTCATCGTCTGCGGGATGTCACGTCGAGCATCGAGCGACAAGGTCCACATTGACACCATTCGTGTGAACGCGACCACCTGTACTTTTTCGCTCCGGGCAGCACGCCGACGCGCGTGCGGATCGGAGCTGCCATCCTCAGCTCTCGATCTGCAGGGGCGGCTTGGGGATTCTCGACACGTTCGACTCGGGCACCGTCACCGGCCGGCGCGGAAGGAGCAGCGCGCCGAGGCCGCTGGCGAGGGTCAGCGGGAACACCGCGAACCAGCCGAGCACCGGCACGACGAAGAGCAGCGCGAGCACCGCGCCCCCGCGGAGCACCCGGCGCCAGGGCTGCTCCGAATCCACCGGCGCCGCGAGACCGGCGCCGATCTTGTCCGCCAGGGCTGCGGAGCCGACGAGGGCCAGGACCAGTGGAACCACCAGCAGCGCTCCGGTGACCAGCTTCACGCCGGGATGCGCGGCCTTGGCGAACACCCCGAAGACCAGCGCCACCGGGAGGAGCGCGAGCAGGCCGGCCAGCGTCGCCGCAACCGGCCGCGTGGCGTAGGTGAGGCGTGCGCGCTCCACCGCGGGGCGGAAGAGCGCCACCGCTGCCAGCCAGTAGGCGTTCAGGCCCAGGTAGGCACCGGTGACCATCAGGAACCAGAAGAGGATGTCGGCGAAGATCATGGCGTCTCGGTCCGGCGTGGGGGGAAGGGGAGCCCGAGCCCAAGCTCGGGGAGGCGGGCGACCACCGCCAGGGCGGTCTCGGGCGAGGGCAGGGAAGGTCGCGGCGCGGCGGGCGGGCGCGGCAGTCGCGGCGCGCGCGGCACGGAGCGACACAGCGCGCCGGCACCGGCGGCGAGCGCTTCGGCGGTGGTGGCCACGGCTCCGGGCCACACCAGCACGGTGACCGCGGCGGCCGTGGCCAGGCTCAGCAGCCCGGCCCAGGCGAATGGCTCCCGAGCGCAGGCGTTCCCGGTGGTTCGGGCGAGCAGCGCCCGCCGGGCCATCTGCTCCACCCACCGGGGGCGGGGCGCGCCTGGTTCCGCGGCCGGCGCTCGTCGAGCAGCCTCCGTCAGCCGCTTCCAGCGGGCCTCGAAGTCGTCACTCATCGGAGCCCTCCAGAGAAAGGAGCCGGCGCGCCGCATGCTGGAGACGCCGCCGCGCGCGAAACGCTCTGACCTTCAGAGCGGTGCGATTTCGCCCCGTGAGCGCGGCGACCTCCTCCAGCGAGCGCTCCTCCAGCGAGAGGAGGGTCAGGAGAAGCCGGTCGTCCGGCGGAAGCTGCGACAGCAGCGCCTCGACCGCCGCTCGGGCCGCGAGCACCTCGTCCACCGGCGGCGCCGGGTCCGCGACCAGCGAGCCGATCCACTGCAGCGCCTCCGGTGAGAGCGAGGGCGCCGGTCTCCTCCGGCGCTCGGAGCGGAGCGCATCGCGGCAGAGATTGATGGTCAGCCGCGAGAGCCAGTGCTCGAAGGGAAGACCCTCGCGCTGCTGGTAGCGGTCGAGCCGGGTGAAGACTGCGAGGAAGACTTCCTGCACCAGGTCGTCCTCCAGGACCGCGCGTGGGCGGTGCGCTCGCACCAGGCGGCGGACCTGCGGCTCGAAGCGCCGGACCAGCGCCTCCGCCGCGGAGCTCTCCCCGCGCCGCACGCCGTCCAGACACGCCTGGACCGACGCCAGCACCTCCGGAAGCACTGGGCAGGAAGCAGCCATCCACGGCCCCGAGAACGACGGGGCCTTGCAGCGGTTACGTCCTTCGCCGCGGAGCCTTGCCCGCCATCCCGGGGTGTCGTCCTGGACTCTTCAGCTCCCCCGGGAATCCGCGAGCAGGGACAGGGGCTTCTGCAGACCTCGGATCGAATGGCCATCGTCACGGCAAGTCCGAGAATCCGGAGGCGCGGCATGGCCAGGTGGAGGTGTGGGGCGGCGACGCTCGCGTTCGTTCTGCTCGCCTGCGGTGGGACCGGCGGCCCCTCGGTGGATCACGGGGCGACCGGAGGCGGGACAGGAACGCACGGCCCCGGGGGAGACGCCGGACAGCCGCCGGTGGAACCAGGAAGCGACGGCGGACTGCCGCCGGACGCGGGCTCGATCGATGGCGGGACCAGCGACGCCGGCATGGGGTTCTAGTCGTCGCAGTGCGGATACCACTGGTGCGAGCCTCCGGGATGGATCAGCCCCTGGAGATCCTGACGCCCGACGGAAGGTCCGGTGGATTCATCGGGCCGCCTCCGGGACTTCGCTCAGGGCGGATAAGCCGTCGGCGCGTTCCGCAGACGCGCCCGGACGCTCTCCAGAGCGTCTCGGTACAGCCGATCGTCCGGCTTCTTCGACACCGCCTCGGCGTACAGGGGCTCCGCCTCCTCCCAGCGGCCGAGCGCCTCGAGCACCAGGCCGAGGTCGTAGGCCGCCGCGGCGAGCTCCGGATGGCGTGAATGCACCGACTCGAACGAGGCGCGCGCCTCCTCGAGGTCTCCGCGGCTCGCGGCGGTCGCTCCTGGCTGGAGCAGCGGATTGTCCACGTCCAGCTCCACCTCCTCGACCCGGGGGCGGGGCGCGAGCGCGCGGAGCAGATCGTCCACGGCGCGCAGGGTCGCCTCGAGCAGGAGCTGCGACTCGCTGGCGCGCGAGACGTCGGACGCGCTCTCGGTCCCCTCGACCAGGCCACCGGTCTCGTAGGGCTCGCTCCATGGACCCTCCGGCGTGCGCGCGACGCGCGTCAGCAGCCGGACCCGGGCCTGCGGCTCCGACCCGCCGCGTTGGGTCCTCGGAGAGACGAAGCTCCACTGCCCGACATCGAGCGATACGTACGCCCGCCGGCCGCTCGCATCCGGCGGCTCCCCGGGCTTCCAGGCCTCGATCTGGAACCAGCCCTGGCGCGCGGCGCGGCCCTTCAGGGTGTGAACGACCACCTCGGGCGAATCGGCCGGACCGTCCACCCGCACCAGCGAGAGGACGTGCGCCCGGGGGCCGAGATCCACCACCGCCGGGGTGGGGCGAGCCACCTGCAACGTCGGGACGCACGCTCCGAGCAGCAGCAGAGCCAGGCGCGCGTTACGGCATCCTCCCCACCGCATCCATCCCAAAGGTCAGCTCCGCCTGCCACGGTCCCGCCGGGAACCCGTCGAGCACCAGCACCCGGTCGAGCGCCCGCAGCGTCTCCATCCCCAGCCTTCCAAACTCCACGCCCAGCGCCGGCGGGGTCTTCGGCCGGGACGTCCCGCCGGTCAACCAAACCGCCGAGCCGTGGAGCTGGAGGCGTCCGCTATCGAGCTGCAGCTCGAGGAGGACCGGCACGCCGAGCCGCGCGTCCCGTGGCAGCTCGCCGGACTCGAGCTCCACGCCGGCGCCACCGCGAGAGAGGTCCCGCACGCTCCACACCTGGGTCGTGCCCTGCGCCTTGAGGTGCATCGGGACGCGCGGGTAGCGGCGCGACCTCTCGTGGCGGTGCTTCTCGAAGAGCTTGAGGAGCGCCGCGTCCAGCCCCTTTCGGCTCCGGCCCGGCACGTACTTGATGTTGAGGAAGTACTCGCCCGAGGCCGAGCGGCGGACGTCGACCACCTCGCCGAGCACCTCCACCGGGTGGGTGATCGACTCGGCGGTGAGCTCGAAGAGGAACCGCGTTCCTCGCTCCAGCGGCCGCTGGCTGGGAAGCGACACCCCACCCTTGCCGACGCTCTTGGTGAACGCCTGAAGCAGCGACTCCGGGCTCCGGTAGGAGATGCGCAGCCGGACCGGCTGGACGGAATGCGGGGCGGCCGGAACGTTCATCGGCGGACGGCAAAGTTCCCGGAAAGTCGGGGGACCCACAAGCCCTCCGGGGGTGGGCCGCCTGTCTTTCTGGATCAGCCGTGGAAAGAAGTGGTATGGAGTGGATCAGCAGGGATCTCCAGCAGCAGGCAACCGTGTGTTCCGGGGCGTCTACGAGCATCAGATCGACGGGAAGGGGCGAACCAGTCTTCCGGCCAAGCTCCGGGAGACCCTGGTGGGCGCCTACGACGAGCGGCTCATCGTCACCACCGCCCTCGACCCCTGCCTGCACGCCTATCCGGCCAGGGAGTGGGAGCTGCTCGAGGCGTCCCTCGCCACGCGGAACCCGATGGAGCCAGGGGTGAAGACCTTGATGCGGCTCTACGTGGCGCCGGCGCAGGAGTGCCTGGTCGACAAGCTGGGGCGGATCCTGATCCCGCCCACGCTGCGGGCGCACGCCGGGCTGGAGAAGGACGTGGTCTGGGCGGGAATGGTGAAGGTCATCGAGGTGTGGAGCCGGGACGGCTGGCGCAGGGCGCAGGAAGACGCCCGCGGTGCCGCCGACTCGGCCGACGTCATGCGCGTGCTCACCGAGCTGCGCCACGGAAGGGAGCAATCGTGACCAAGGCGGCGAAGAAGGTCCTGCAGCTCGAGGCCGAGCCCTCTCTCAGGCTGAAGCACACCACCCTCTCCTGCATGGGCGAGCTGGATCGGGACGCGCTGCGCGCGATCCGCGACCGGATGCTGCGGCTGCTGGATCAGGGGTGTATCTGGCTGGTGCTCGACCTCACCGACGTCAGCCACATCGACTACCGGGGCGTGCCCTGGCTGGTCTCACAGGCGGAGGAGTACCGGCGCCGGGGCGGGGACGTGAAGCTCGCCGGCGTGTCGCGGTACCTCCTGGCCATCCTCCGCGCCGCCGGTGCGCACGACGCCTTCGAGATCTACTCCGACGCGTGCGATGCGCGAGAGGCGCTGAGCCAGGGCCACACCGCCTGGCTGCACTGAAGCGGCCGTTCCTTGTCGTTCGTCCACGCAACCGTCCTCCGCGACGAGGTGGTGCAGCTCTTGAAGCCGGTCCCCGGAAAGCGCCTGGTGGATGCGACGCTCGGAGGAGGCGGGCACGCCGAGGCCCTGCTCGCAGCCGGAGCCGAGGTCATCGGTGTGGATCGAGATCCGTCCGCCCTCGCCGCCGCTCGTGCCCGGCTCGCAGGCTCCGAGCGGTTCCGGGCGCTGGAGGGACGTGCCGGAGAGCTGGAGTCGCTGCTCGGCTCCCTGAACCTGCTCCCGGTGGACGGCCTGCTGCTCGATCTCGGGGTGAGCAGCCCCCAGCTGGACACGCCCGGTCGCGGCTTCAGCTTTCAGGTCGAGGGTCCACTCGACATGCGGATGGGACGAGAGGGCGAGACCGCCGCCGAGCTGATCCGCAGGCTGACCGAGCCCGAGCTGACGGCGGCGCTGCGGGAGCTGGGGGAGGAGCCCTTCGCCAGGCCCATTGCTCGGGCGCTCAAGCAGGACCTGCCGGCCACCACCTTGGCCGCGGTCGAATCCGTGAAGCGGGCGGTGCCGCGCAAGGCCTGGCCCTCGAAGGTGCACGTGGCGACGCGAACCTTCCAGGCTCTGCGGATCGCGGTGAACGACGAGATGGGCGAGCTGGATCGGGTCCTCGCCTCGCTGCCGAATCTGCTCCGGGTGGGAGGTCGGGCGGCGATCATCGCCTTCCACAGCCTCGAGGACCGCGCGGTGAAGCAGGCCTTCCGCGCTCTCGAGGGCCGCTGCACCTGTCCGCCCGGGCTGCCGGTCTGCGCCTGCGAGGCGCGGGGAACGTTCCGGGTCCTCACCCGGCGGGCGATGCAGGCCTCGGACGCCGAGGTGGACCAGAATCCCCGGGCGCGCAGCGCGCGACTCCGGGCCGTGGAGAAGGTGGCATGAGCCGGAATTCGGGGAAGGGGCGCCGGGTGTCGCTCGGCGCGGTGCTGGGGCAGATGCTTCCGGTGGTGCTGTGCTTCGGGCTGCTCGGTGCGGTGGGCATCCTTCACGTCGCCTCGCGGAGCCGGGTCGTGGACGCGGCCTACCGGCTGTCCTCGCTCGAGTCGGAGAACCGCACCCTGGCGCTGTCCAACGACCGGCTGAAGCTCGAGCTGGCGACCCTCAAGCGCCCGGCGCGCCTGGAGGCGATCGCCCGCGGTCAGCTGGGAATGGGACCGGCGGATGCTGCGGTGGTCGACTCGGTCGCGGCCCGCGCGGGGCCGGTGGCGAGCCGTGCCGCCGAGGGCCGGCGCACGCTGGCCGATCGCCGCTCGCCTCGATGATCCCCCGCCGCTCCACCGAGCGGGGCCGTCCTCCGGCGGAGCTGACCCGGTGGACGCGGGCGCGGGTGCTGGTCATGGGCGGGCTGCTGATGGCCGCGCTCGGCGCGACCTTGATACGCGCGGTCAGCCTTCAGGTCCTCCAGCGCGCCCGGCTCGCCTCGATGGCCACGGACCAGTCGGTGCGGGAGATGGAGATCCCCGCCAGGCGTGGCGACATCTACGACCGCCGCGGCATCCCGCTGGCCCAGAGCGTGGAGGTGGACTCGATCTGGCTGGACCCCTCGATGGTCGGCGACCTCCGGCGCGCCGCCCGCGACCTCGCCCGGACCCTCCACCTGGACCCCGCCGAGCTCGAGGCCCGGCTCGCCCGCGCCCGCCGCTTCGCCTGGGTGAAGCGCCAGGCGACGCCCCAGGAGGTCGGCCTCGCACAGCGGCTGGAGATCCCCGGCCTGGGAGTGGCGAAGGAGCCGAAGCGCTTCTACCCGCAGCGTGAGCTCGGGGCCCAGGTGCTCGGGGTGGTCGGCACGGACGGTCACGGGCTGGAAGGGCTCGAGCTTGCCTTCGAGGACGAGCTGTCCGGCCAGAGCGAGAAGGTGGAGGGGACCCGCGACGCCCGGGGACGGAATCTCCTCCTCCAGGGCGCGCCCGAGACGGTCGGCCGCCGGGGAGCGACGGTGACTCTCACCCTCGACCGGCAGATCCAGTACGTGGCGGAGAAGGCGCTCGACCGCGCAGTCGAGGAGAGCAAGGCCATCGCCGGGATGCTGGTGGTCCTGGACCCGCGGAGCGGTGAGCTGCTCGCGCTGGCGCAGACTCCCCGGGTGAACCCCAACGCGCCGGCACCGGGCATCGCCGCCGGCGCGCTGCGCGACCGGCCGGCCCTGGACCTCTTCGAGCCGGGCAGCACCTACAAGGCCTTCGTCGCCGCGGCGGCGCTGGAGGACCGGGTCGCCCGCCCCGAGGACTCCTTCGACTGCGAGGGGGGAAGCTGGGAGGTCGGCCGTCACGTCATCCACGACACCCACCCGCACGGGATGCTGAGCCTCGCCCGCATCCTCGCGGTCTCCTCCAACATCGGCGCGGCCAAGGTGGCCCAGCGGCTCGGTCGCGAGGGCATGATGCGGACCGCCCGCCGCTTCGGGTTCGGCGAACGGACCGGGCTCGCCCTCCCCGGTGAGGGCAGGGGGAGCATTCCCTACCCCAAGGCCGAGGTGACCCTGGCGACGCAGGCCTTCGGGCAGGGGCTGAGCGCGACCGCGGTCCAGGTGGCCGCGGCGTACGGAGCGCTGGCCAACCGGGGCGTCCTGATGCGGCCCTACCTCGTCTCCCGGGTCACCGACCCGGACGGGGTGGTGCTCCTGGAGAACCAGCCCACCCAGGTGCGGCAGGCGGTGAGCGAGCGGACCGCGCGCCAGGTGGTCCAGATGCTCGAGGCAGTGGTCCAGAAGGACGGAACCGCTCCCCGGGGCGCGCTCGAGGCGTACCGGGTGGCCGGAAAGACCGGCACCTCGCAGAAGCCGGACCCCGTGGCCCGGGGTTACTCCGACAAGCGAATCGCCAGCTTCGCGGGCATCGCTCCCGCCGACGACCCCCGGCTGGTCATCTATGTGATGATCGACGAGCCCAGGACCGACGTGTACGGAGGCCTGGTCGCCGCCCCGGCGTTCAAGGAGGTCGCCACGGCGGTCCTTCCCTACCTTGGCGTCCCACCGTCGCTTTCCGTGCTTGCCAGCACCAAGAAGGTT